>ERZ827186.57-NODE-57-length-169671-cov-15.725327_pt1 | contig 169671 bp, 176 predicted proteins | sample MGYA00519918_ERZ827186 | MGnify/ENA primary metagenome ERZ827186 (study PRJEB31778, sample SAMEA3449275) | human gut metagenome | biome: human gut; feature: human-associated habitat; material: faeces | place: United Kingdom | collected 2010/2012 ...
GTCTTGCCCCTCTGCGTCCGTATTTATCCTCTACATCGGCGATGAAAGCGTCATCCTCAGACAGCAGATAATTCACATTTACATTTAAGGATTCCGCCAGCTTCTTATATCTTTCCATTCCTCTCGGACGGGATTTATCATTTTCATAAGAACCAATTATGCGTCGGGTTACGCCGATTTTAGCTGCCAACTCATCTTGACTCATACCAAGCTTTGTTCTCTCAGCCTTGACTTTTTCACCGAATGTCATTGTGATTTCACTCCTTAAAAGAATATTTACAGTTGAACTACCCATTTGCTCTTGACAAGTACAGTTTAAGTGTATATAATATGAATTGGGAAGTTGAACTACACATAGTGTACACCAAACTACCCAAAATGTCAAGGGGGTTCAAAAAATGTTACGAAGCATACTTCATTGTGATATGAACAACTTCTATGCCAGCGTCGAATGTATGCTCGACCCCGCATTAAAGAAATATCCGATTGCTGTCTGCGGCTCTGTTGAGGAACGACACGGTATCGTGCTTGCGAAGAACTACAAAGCAAAGGCTTTTGATGTGAAAACCGGGGACGCAGTATGGCAGGCTAAACAGAAGTGCAAGGACTTGGTTGTAGTACCGCCCCATTATGAGGAGTATATCAAATACTCAAAGCTTGCGAGAAGCGTTTATGAGCGATATACCGACCAAGTTGAACCGTATGGTATGGATGAGTGTTGGCTGGATATTAGCGGGACAGAAAGCCTTTTCGGTTCGCCGGAAAAGGTGGCAAATGAAATTCGTGAAACGATGAAGTTTGAACTCGGCTTGACGATTTCTGTGGGTGTTTCCTTTAATAAGATATTTGCGAAGCTCGGCTCGGATATGAAGAAACCGGACGCAGTAACCGTAATTCCAAAGGACACATTCAGAGAAAAGATTTGGGGACTTCCTGCCGCTGACCTGCTCGGTGTAGGACGGGCAACCCAGCGAGTGCTTGACAGCTATTGTATTCGTACCATCGGGGATTTAGCGAATACCGACCCTGAGTTCTTACGCAGAAGATTAGGAAAGAACGGAGTAGTTTTATGGGACTATGCCAATGGTAACGACCTTTCCCTTGTTGCCAAGAAAGACTTCGCTTCTCCTATAAAAAGCGTAGGACACGGTATAACAACGGTAGCAGACTTAGAGAAACCGGAGCAGGTGTGGCCCGTGTTTCTCGAATTGACCCAAGACATCGGACACAAGCTCCGTGTTCACGGACTGAGTGCAGAAGGTGTCGCAATACATATTAGAGACAACACACTCAATACAAGGCAATGGCAGACGAAGATTGCACTTCCTACACAGTCTCCGATGATTATTGCAAAGACCGCTTTTCAGTTGTTTGAAAAAAGATATGGGTGGAATAACCCTATCCGTTCTGTGACGGTACAAGCCATAAATCTTGTTCCACAAGACACGCCCCGTCAAATAGATATGTTTATGGACGCCGCCAAGCAGGACAAATTGGAGAGAATGGAAAAGTGTGTTGAAGAAATCAGACGGCGTTTCGGAAAGGACAGCATAAGGAATGGGGTTCTGTGTCAGAACCTGCGGCTACCACCGGAAAAAGCCGAAATCACGATGCCGACAGGTATGGTCGGTTAAGGAGGGCTAAATGTGATTGACGAAAAAGAGGTTACGGCTTATGTTACGATACCCGACTGCTTTTTGCAGGGGTGCAGCGAAGATATTGTTATCTTCCGTGCGGACGGCGGAAACCATTTTACCGACTACGGTATATATGAAGGAATGTTCCTGTTCTTTGACCGAAAAAAACGCTTTAAGAAAGGAAGGCTTTCCTGTTACATCAATACTGCCGGAGATGACCGACCCAAGTACAGGGTGTCGGATAAGAACATCGACGGATACAAGCACTTGGGAAGATTGGTTTTGACTTTGAGAAATTACGAGGTATAAAAATGGAATCCGATAGAAGAAAAGTTTATGTTGAAGTAAATGTAACACACAGACCTGATGGAACGGCTCGTCCGAATTTCATCAAGTTTGAGAATGATGAAAAATATGAGATAGACCGTGTAATTCAGAAATGCCGTGCGGCTTCCACCAAAGTCGGAGGAACCGGTATCCGCTACACGGTACAGATTTGCGGCAAGCCCACATTTCTGTTCGACGAAGAAAACGGAAAGTGGTTTGTAGAAGCAAAATCCTAATGGTAGGAGGTTTTGTAACTTGAAACATTTATCGAGATTTGACATCGAAGCGATTGCCGACAAATATGTTCAGGCATATATGGCACTTCCCGATGTCCGCAACACACAAATATACAGAATTGACCCGGAGCTTCTCTTGGAGAAGGTTCTCGGCTTGAATGTCGAATACCAGCACCTATCCTATGACGGGAGTATTCTCGGAATGACCTCATTTACGGAAATGGGTGTTCAGGTATTTGAAGATGATGATAACGAAGCCTTTTTCTTTTTGGACGGAAAAACCGTTCTCGTGGAAAAGGACTTGAACTTTGACAGCAAGCTGAAAGGCAGAAAGAATTTCACCTTAATGCACGAGGGCAGCCATCAGATATTTAAGATGTTGTTCCCGAATGATTACGGCGTGACACAGAAATCTGCCGGAGTACATTATTACAAGGCAAATTCCGAGAGGAATAAGCCTATATCCGATTGGGAGGAATGGCAGGCAAATACGCTTGGAGCAGCTATCCTTCTTCCCGAAAACCTTATAAAGCAGGGAATGTATCTGTTCAGTCTTGGAGAAAAGATTGAGTGTCTAAACAAGATATACTTTCCGGGCGTATATAAAAGGTTTGACGCACTTGCTGATTTTTTAGGGTGTTCCAAAAAGGCTCTTGCCATACGAATGAAACAGCTCGGACTTTTGAAAAAGGAGTATCTTGATAATCCTTTTGATTTGGTTACGGTTTATCCGGAGGTGAGCGAGCTATGAAATCGTTGGAACAAAAGATAATCGTAAGGTGCAAAAACTGTGGCTGGCGTATTTTTGACAAGGTAACAATGACAACAGGCGTGATTGAACTGAAATGTCCGAACTGCCACAGAGTAGTAGAGGTTGACCTATCCCTACGCAAGGGAACGGTCAAGTACAGATTAACAAGAAGTAATAACAGAGCGAACAATTAAATATCGGGCAGATGTACCGAGCCACGAGTCCTTGAGCGAAAGCTCCTGAGTCATCAAATTGCCGGACGCTGAGAATTAAGGGATAGAAATATCCTAATGTTCTTGGTGTCCGGCTTTTTTGTCGCTCCCGAAAGGAGCAAGACCGTGACATATAAGTGGCTGGCATATATCGCCAAGTATCCGTAATCTCCGAATTTTTGATTTCAACCAAATTCAAAAATTCAAATTTAAGGAGATTACGACAATGACAAAACTTACATTAGAACAACAGGAATTATTATTTGCGAACGACTGCAAACTCATCAATCTGCGGTATGAATACCACGGTTACACCGGCACGGAGAAATGGGCGATTGTAACAGAACTGGCGGAAGAAGAATTGTGGGTTAAATACCCTGATGTTATCCGTCGGTACACTCCGTTCATTCTGCTTTCTATGGCTCAGGGCGAAGTGATTGACGAGTCATACAGAAACAATGATAAGTACGAAAAGCGAGCAAAAAGAACAATCGATGTGTACGGATATGAAGATGACATCTCTGAACAGTTCCACCGGGAACTGATTACTCCGTTTGTTGACCCGTTTGAGCAAGCGGAAGAAGAACGGATTGAGGAAGAAAAGGAACAGCTCCGCCAGTTAGAAATTGCAAAAGTCAGAAAGGTATTGCAAATGCTTAAACCAATTCAGAGAGAACGACTGATAAAAGCAATTCTGTTAGGTATGAGTTCAAGAAAAATCGCAAAGGAAGAAGGCGTATATTACAGCGTTGTAGATAAGTCGATTGCCGCTGCAAGAAAAAATTTCAAGAAATTTTATGAAAACCTCTGATTTTGGGTGTGCATTTTGACCCCCTTTGTCCAAATGAGTGAAGGGGTTATTTCAAATCCGGATACGAAATGCACTTTCGATACTAAATGAACAGAGAGGTTATACATATATGCAGAGAAAAGAAATTCAGCGTGGAGATTTATTCTACTACGATTTTGGAAAAAGAGAAGGGTCTGTCCAGTCGGGAGAGAGACCCGTAATGGTAATTCAGGCAGACAACTTTAATGCCAATGCTCCGACAATTATTGTTGCGGCTGTTACGGCTGTGATGAAAAAGAAGTATCTTCCTTCACACATCATTTTGGGTGAGGACTTCGGTCTGAAGAAGCCGTCAATGGTTCTTCTTGAACAGATACAAACCGTCAATAAGGACGAACTAACAGACTACATTGGTTCGGTAAACGATGAAAGGCTTTGGAAACATATTAACGCAGCTCTTAAAAAGACTTTCGGTTTATGGATTTACAACACAGACAGAAACGGAGATGTTCGTTGCTTATGCCCCAAGTGCCTGAGCGACTATATCCACGACCCGAATTATGTTGTCAGGCGTCTTGACCCGTTTGCGAAAAGCAAAGACCATTGCGACAAGTGCAATAACAGCGGTTGGGATTATATCGTTTATGACAAACGCACCTCGGTCAAAGGAAAGGGGTGCAGGAATGAGTAAGCGAGTGAGAAACAAAGACAAATATGATATTCCTATGTGGCACAGACCAACCATTTCCATTGCGGAAGCGTCAGCTTATTCAGGAATAGGGACAGGAAAACTATATGAAATGACAGATACAGAAGATTGTCCGTTTGTTCTTTGGGTTGGCACAAGGAGAGTAATCAAAAGAAAGCCATTCGTTGAGTATCTTGAAAGGCAATACTCAATTTAGCTCAAAAGTAAAGTGTGCGATGAGTCAGTTCGCATCATTGGCTCATCGCTGCTTTTTCTGTATCCTTTTAGACAGAAAAATAAAGGAGGTTGGTACAATGCCCGAAAGAAAAAGTAAAGAAAAATATGATATTCCGCTTTACAGAAAACCATTCTTATCAATAGAGGAAGCTGTTGCTTACACGGGGATAGGGAGAGATAAACTTTATGAATTGACAAACCCTGAAGATTGCCCTTTCGTTTTATGGATTGGCAACCGCAGAATGATTAAAAGAAGGGTTTTCGATGAGTACATTGAAAAATGCTACTCAATATGACGGGAGGTGTTAGTAATGGGCAATAGCGAAATTGTAGAGCGTTTCAAAAGCAGGAGTTCAGAAGTACCTTTATGGCACAGGCAGAATTTATCTGTACAGGAGACTTGTGCTTATACAGGTCTTGGGAGAGAAACGATATACTCTCTTATTAAGCAGGAAGATTGTAATTTCGCCCTGAGAGTAGGTCGAAGAACAATGATAAAGCGTGTTCGGTTCGAGAAATATCTCGAAAATCTATATTCGATTTAGGAGGTTACTAATGATAAAAGTAGAAGGAAAGGAAATCGCTGATTACAGAAAAGAACTTGAGAACAGAAAAAGCGATTTGCCAATATGGGAACGCAAAGTTCTGACCTGTGATGAAGCTGCGGCATATTCCGGGATAGGAATTGCAAGATTAAGAAGTATGACAATGAAAAAGGGCTGTCCGTTTGCTGTTGCAAATGGGACACAGATTTTGATAGTCAGAGAAAAGTTCGATGCTTATATGGATAAAGCAGAAAAGGTATAGGAGGAAAAGATAATGGCAAAGACGAAAAGACGAGATAAATCAAGAGTTGTTCTTCGAACAGGCGAATCACAGCGAGCAGACGGTACATATCATTATTGTTGGACGGACGCCAACCGAAAAAGGCGTTATGTATATGCCAAGACTCTTGACGAACTTCGTTACAAAGAAGAACAAATAGAAAAAGACAAGAAAGACGGCATAAAAGCCGAAGCTCGATATACTACCCTCAACGATATGTATGAGCTTTGGAAAGATTTGAAGCGTGGTTTGAAAAACAACACCTTCGAAAACTATAAATATATGTATGAGACTTTCGTCCGCCAACAGATTGGCTCAAAGACCGTTTCTTCTTTGAAAAAATCGGATATTAAGAGGTTTTACAACTACCTTGCAGATGAACGCCATTTGAAACCAGCGACTATTGATAATATCCATACGGTTCTTCATCAGATATTAGATATGGCAGTTGATGATGATTATCTCAGAAATAATCCTTCCAATAATGTGCTGAAAGAGTTAAAGCAGTCCCATTGTTTTCAAACGGAGAAACGCAGAGCCTTAACGAGACCGGAACAGGAACTGCTCTTAAGTTATCTGAAGAATACACCGTCTGCAAGTTTGTGGTATCCGATTTTTGCAGTGTTGATTGGAACAGGGCTTCGTGTTGGAGAAGCGACGGGTCTCAGATGGTGCGATATTGATTTGGAAGAAGGTATAATTGATGTGAACCACACACTGGTTTATTATGACCACCGTACCGAGGGAAGTAAGCGTGGCTGCTATTTTAACATCAATACCACGAAAACTCCGGCTGGCAAACGCCAAGTCCCGATGTTGGATTTCGTCAAAGAAGCATTCCTTATGGAAAAGGAAAGACAGGAGTTGCTTGAAATTCATTGCGAAGCTGTTGTGGACGGATATACTGATTTTATCTTTCTTAACCGTTTTGGACAGCCGCAACATCAAGCAACTCTTAACAAAGCTATCCGCCGTATTATCCGTGACTGCAATGATGAACAGCTCCTGAAAGATGAAAATGCAAAGGTTTTGCTTCCTCATTTTAGCTGCCATTCATTAAGGCATACATTCACGACAAGAATGTGTGAGGCAGGTGTAAATGTAAAGGTTATTCAGGATACGCTTGGACACAAAGATATTTCTACCACCCTTAACATTTATACTGATGTAACGAAGGAGCTAAGAAGGTCTGAATTTGAAGGTCTTGACTCGTACTTCAAAAATGAGTATAATAAAGCGAATTGATTTTTAGCGGTTTATTCGTTTTAGGATAAAGTGCTTACACCATTTACACCAATTTATACAGTAATCGCAATCAAATTCGATATTATTCGAAGACTTGCGAGCGACCCCAAAAGCACGAAAATTGCTGCGATAGTAAAAAATATGATGTCACAGCACATCAAGTAAATGATGTCTGCTTTCGTCCCGACTATGAAGCCCCTGGGCTGAAAATATTATAATAACCGGGACGGTCGCTTTTTCAGCGACTGTCCCGGTTTTAGTGCTTTTGGTATTTGGAGGGGAGATAGTAGAGTTATAAAATGTGGGCCTTATCGGGTATCACGCAGTTTTAATCTGCCACCCCAATGGGTATTTGACTGAACGGCCACCGAGCGATTTACGCCCGCACATAGAGGTATACGCGGGGATGGGTGTATTCATCAAATTCTTCCTCGGATTCGGTTTCAAAGCTCCAATAAACACGGGTGCTTTCACCATTTTCGGAACAATCGATGCTCTGATAATAGGTGCCGGCAAGGAAGGCCTCCCGGAATTCTTCGGAAAGCTGATAGGTGGTGAGCAGTTCGGGGCTTTGGGTGGGAATGTCTGCTTTTTGCAGGACGCGGTGAAGTGTTTCAAAGTCCTTTTCGATACGGCTGAGGTTTTCCTCCAGGCTGAGTGACATAATAATTTCCTCATCGTAGGAGAGAGATTCCAGCACACCGGTTGAGTCCAGCGAAATGTAAACATAGCATTTGGGGGCATCGGTATTCATGCCGCGCAGGTAGCCAATGACACGATAGCCGTAATCCTGATAGCGTTCGGCGGGGTCATCGGCAGAGATGTATTCACAGACCGGATCCAAAGCTTTGGTGATCTCTTCAATGCGCTGGGAAACGAGGAGGGTATTCTGCTGCATGGCAGTATGGGCGTGGCTGTACTGGGGGATGTAGGTGCCAATGAGAATCACCAGCGGCAGCAGCACCAGTACAGTTCTCAATCCTTTGGTGCGGGGGAGGGGGACACCGTAGGCTTCCGCCATGGCCTGAGCATTGTGGGCAATCTCGGCGCTCATGGCGCCGGCCGTGGCCACGGCCCCCACTGCCCCGGCGACCTGGGCGGCAGTACCGGCACCCCGTACTGTTTTATTTTGGCTTTTTTGCATTAGGCGGCCGGCAGCCCCCATGGCCATGGCGCCCGCGGCAGCTGCGGAATAATCGGACTGCTGCTGACGGACCTTGAGACGGCGCTGCAGCTCCTGCCATTCCTCTTTCCGCATTCCCAGCTTGGCTCGAAGGGTGCAGTAACAGAAAAGGATGAGATACAGGGCCGCGAAGCCCAAATAGACATAAAGGCCCCAAAAGATGACTTCTTCATCGTGAAAAACGAGATCATCGATCATTTCCAGCAGGATGAAAGGGACCCCCAGCGCCAGCGCCATAATGACCGCTGTAATAGCGATTTTGGGGTAAATATAGTATCTTTGGATAAGTTTTTCTTCGTGCTCGGTCAGCATGAGCATCCTCCCTAGGGTGTAATGGTAGATCAGCTCTATTTTATAGGTTTTTATGAAGGATAGCAAGAGGGAGATCTGCTTGACAAGGCGGGGAGAGTGGGCATACTAAAACCAGTGAAGATCATAGAAAGCCGCCGAACACCGGGTGGATCGACGAGCATGTGGCCTGCGTACGGGAATAGGTGGCCAATATCTTCTTTTACCGAAAGGGAGACACCACCATTATGATCGATGCCGGGTACAACGATGAGAAAAGATGGGCTGGCTGGGGATTGACCCCAAGAGTATCGATAAGATTCTGATGAAACCGGATTACTATGATGCACTCATCAATGGTGTGATGAAAAATAACTTCCCGCCGGTACCGGTGGATTATGGCTACCGGGATTCCACGAACTTCTGGTACACCCAGTTTCCGCGCGGGCTTAAAAAGCCCATTGCGGAGCCGATCCCGGCACCCAAGGAAACGGATCTTGAATCCATCCGCTATGCTGCCAACCGCTGCGATGACAGCGTATAATTCACCGATGACGCGCTGAAAATTTCGTCAAGGTGTCTCGGCCGTTCCTAAAAACGGTATTGAATGGCTGCGCGGCCTAGGCCAAAGAAAACGGTGTGACCCTCATCACCGATGAGCATATCAAGAACATCAATGATAAGCGTCGGCAGGAAAAGCAATCCCGCCGGTAAATAAAAAATCTCCCCTGCTTATTCAAGGCAGGGGAGATTTTTTGGATATGCGGCCGAATGGCCGTGAAAGAAAGGAAGATAGCGTCAGGGGTGTTTTGGCACGGGTGAGGCAGGCATCTGCCGCAGGCGGCGCAGATAGGGCAGCAGCACTGCCAATGCAATGAGAACACCGACAAGATCGGCGGCGGGGGAAGCCCAGGCCACGCCATTGATGCCGATGAGGTGATAGAACAGCGGCATCAGCAGCACATCGGTGGTGCCCTTGCGCACCAGGGAAAGGAAGATAGGCTGAGCCCGCTTGCCTGTGGCCTGGAACACCGTAATGGCAAAGAAGATAAAGGTGCTGGTGGGGCAGGTCAGGCAGATGATCCGCAGGAAGGTGCGCCCATGGGCCACCGTTTCGGCATCATTGATGAACCAGCGGGTAATAGGTGCGGCCCCAAAGTACAGCAGCACGGTGATGAGCAGCGAGACAGCCAGACAGCCTATCAGTAGGCCGTAAATGGCTTTCAACATCCGCTGGCGGTTGCCGGAGGTGTAATTGTAGCCGATGAGCGGCAGGGTACCCTGGGTGATGCCCTGCCCCACGGCAAAGGCCAGCAGGTTCACCTTTTTGGCAATGCCCATACCGGCCATGGCGGCATTGGAATAACCGGAGGTAAAGTGGTTCAGCACGGTATTGCTGATGGCGCCCATGACCGAGATGAGGCAGCTGGGCAGCCCTACGGAGAGTACCTCTCCGGGGATGTGCTGCCCCAGCGTATACTGCCGGGGAGAGATGGTAATGGCAGTCTCATGGCGGATCTTATGCAGGAACAGCGTGAAGTAGCCTGCCGCAGCCAGATTGGAAAGCAGGGTGGCAACGCCAGCCCCAGCGATTTCCAGATCCAGCACGAAGATGAAGAAAGGGTCCAGCAGGATATTGAGGATGCCGCCAAAGGCGACCCCCAGGCTGGCCTGCCGGGAATGGCCCTCCGCCCGGACCAAATGCGCCAGCATGGGATTGAGCGCCGCCGGCATGGCGCCCAGGCCGATGCTGTAAAGCATATAGGAGGAAGAATAGCTGAAGGTTTCGGCATCAGCGCCCAGCAAGGGCAGCAGCACCGGCCGCAGCAGTAGGACCGCTATGCCATAGATAAGAGAGACCGCAATGGCGCTCCAGATGCAGAAAGCGGCGGTATGTCCGGCTTTTTGGCGGTCGCCCTGTCCCAAACAGCGGGAGATCAGGCTGGCGCCGCCCACGCCAAACAGATTGGCCAGCGCGGTGATGAAGATGAAAAGCGGCAGCGCCACGGTGGCGGCAGCTACCTGGTTGGGGTCGCCCAGCTGGCCCACAAAAAAGGTATCCGCCATATTGTAAATGACGGTGATGATCTGGCTGATGACGGTGGGCACGGCCAGCGAGGCAATGGCCCGGCCGACCGGCATGGTATTAAACAGATATTCTTCGCTTTGGGTATAATTCAAGATGGATTCCTCTTTTCCGCTTCCAGCACGCAATCAATAAACCGCTGAATGGCAAATTCAAAGCTCAGCTCGGTAGAGGCCGGATAGTGAGAGAAAAAGCCCTCATCCTCCTGCGAGGCAAAGCCGTGTACAATGGCCCGGAACATCCGTCGGAAGTGGATCTCCTCCCGCGGCGGCAGCCGGAAGCCGGAAAGCACCTGCTTCAGCGGCTCGGTAAAGCGGGCGGCGGCATCATCCAGTACGCGGGGCTCGCCCGCGGCGGTATCCATCACCAGCCAGTATAGCTCCCGGTGCTGCTGCGCAAAGCGCCGGTAGGCCCAGGCCAGGGCCCATACGGCTTCTCGGCCGGTTTTCCCCGCGATGGCCCGCAGCTCACCGTCCTCCTGCATCCGCAGGGCATAGCGGCATACCTCGGTCAAAAGGGTATCCATGTTCTCGATGTGATTATAGAGCGAGGCGGTTTTGACCCCCATGGTATCAGCCAGCAGCCGCATGGAAAACCCGCTGCGCCCGTACTGCTCTATCAGTTCAGCTGCCGCGACAGTGATGCTTTCAGCGCTCAGTCCTTTGGCCATCAAGGTGCCTCCCCCATAAACTAATATCATTAGTTTTATGATAATGCTCTCCTCGGCTGTTGTCAAGGGGGCAGCTTGAGTTTTGCCGAAAAACAAAGTGTGATAGGAGCGGAACGACCTGACCATGGCCACCGCTGCCGATGAGGAGGATTATGACCGTGCCATGGAACAGGCCGCCCGCCAAAGCGGCGCGCTGACCGATGCTATAAAGGCCCTCGGCCATTTGCGGCTGAGGACCCGAAAACCACCCGATTCAATGCTTCCGCCAATTACGAGAGTATCCGGGAAAGGGATGGGAACTACCGGCAGGTGTTTACAGGCTATCAGTGCAGTCAGGGCTTTCGGTTAGCTTTTCCGCGGGATATGAAACGCCTGGGGCAGGTGCTTTCCACTATTGCGGGCAGCGGGACCCAGCCGGAGCTGCACATTGCCTTTACCGTCAAGGCTCCGGGCAGAGCCTCCTCCTTGCCCGGGCTGCTTTTCTTCCCCTAGGATAAAAATTTTTCTCCTTTTTGTCACACTTTCCCTTTCTCATTCGTTTACAGTAGTGTAAGATAGTAACCACAGGACATTCAGGGAGGATAACATGAAGAAATTTCTCAAAAAGTACGGCTACATTCTATTGGTAGTAGTCATTGCGGCGGGGTGCTATACCGGTTTCCGGGCATTCCGGTATTACTACCATGATACGGATGACTACTGCCTGCGCACCTACGGTACCATGGCAAGGGTCGAAGAAAAGTGTGGGAAAACAGGGCTGCTGCATATGGAAAATGCCGGGAACTGGAGCAGCCATGACTATTGGCTGAAATACCCCAAGGATGAACCGGAAAACCCGGAGGATATCACCTGCTACTATGACTGGAGAAAAGAGAACCACACCGTTTATCAGATCGATTTTCATAAGAACGGCGTGACCCTTGAAGAATACATGGGGCGCTATCACCAGGACCCGCCGGAGGGCTCCGGCCAGTATACCGATACTGATTTGTGGACCGATTTCCCTGTGCCGGTGTACTACGATGTAATCGTTTACCCGCATACCTACGAGCCCAGCGGCTACGCCTTCTTCGAGTATGGCGATGCTTATTACCGCATCTCTGTCAGCAGCCGCGAGGAAGCCCGTACCGTCTGCGCGGCGCTGTTCGCCTCCGCCGAAAGCTGAAACTACAGACAAAAAACTTCCCCCATGGCTTACCGCTTTGGGGGAAGTTTTTTATCAGAACAGGGGCTCCTCCGGCTCCGGCGGGAACTCCCAGTATTGCGTCAGGTCGGCGACGACCGCCGAGCGGAACACCGGGTGCCCGGCGCTGAAATCAACTGTAAGCAGAGTGGGGTAGTTGCAGTAGCCCTCCCAGCTGTCCATGGATTTGGTGACCACCTCCAGGGTGAGGGTGCCGTCCTCATTTTCAGTATAGCGGATCAGCCCCATCTTTTCCGTCGCGTTGATCTCGGCGAATTGATACGAATAATCATAGTTCAGGTCACAGTAGGCGTCCCGTTGGGCATCATAATACAGCGGCCGCATCTTCACCTGTTGGTCCAGGTCCTCCTGCGTGATGCCGAAGAAGTACGCCCCGAATTCCAGCAGAGCTTCCCGCTGCACCCATTTGGTGGAGGCATCAACATAAGGGTATTCCAGCCCGTAGGCGTCGCAGTAGTAGAACATCATCTGCAGCAGGTGCGAGATGCTGATATTGGCGCCGTCATTAAAATTGGTAACATTGCGGAAGCTTGCCCATATCTCCAGTGCCTCCCGCACTTCCTCATTCGGCACTTCGATGTACTCAAAGTCCTCATAGTAGAAATGGGGATATTCCACCCGCGTACCGCCGTGGCTGGTCCATTTATCGGTGTAGTAGCGGATGGTATACAGCACCCGCTCCAGGATGCTCTGCTTTTTCTCCGCAGGGGAAAGGGCAAAGGTAGTGGTAGCCGCTACCGCTATTGTCAGGAAGACCACCGCCACGCAGCTCACCGCTTTTTTGGCCCCGTACAGCACCGTGCCGCGGGCTTCCTCCCAGGTCACCCGGCGGAAAGCCGCCCGGATGACATTATCCTCCGCAGGGGGAACGGCCGCCTCCCCGGCGGCTTCCTGTTCCAGCCGCGCACTTTCCTTGCGGGCGTGCTCCTTTAGTGCCGCCTTGATGAGCAGATCCTCATACTGCTCCTGCATATCGTTCTGGTCCAGGGGATATTTACTCATCTGCTTTTCCTCCCTTCTCACGGTAGGCTGCCAGCACCTTTTTCTTGGCGCGGCATACAATCATCCTCGCGTTTTCCGCGGTCAGTCCGGTCAGTCTGGCTATCTCCTTATACGGCAGCTCCAGTATGTAGTAGTAGTTCAGCAGGGCTATCTCCCGCTGCGGCAGATGCGCCAGGCAACGCTCCAGCAGCTCCCGCTGCTCCAGCCGCAGCATGGTCTGCTCCGCTGTGTTGTCATCGGCCAGGTGCTCCGCCCAGTCATTTTCGTTCCCAATGGTTGCTCGGCTTTCCCGCTGCCTTTTGCGGTATAGGTCTATACTGGCGGTCTCGGTCACTGCCACCAGGTAGTACAGTACCTCATCCCGCGGGATCATCCGCACCTTTTCCAGGTGCCGTATCACCCTCAGGATAGCCTCATGCACGGCCTCCTCCGCGTCACTCTCGTTTTTCAAGATAGAAAGTGCGCGCCGCTGCATGGCCGGCTGGCAGCGGGCATACAGCTCCGCCACAAATGTCCGGTCATCGTCATTTTCTATTGCCATGATAAATACAGGCAGCATATGTTTTCCCCTTTTGGCTTTTTTCTTGATGGTACCACAAGAACGGCAGCCGGTGCAATCGGTTTTGGCCCTTACACCCCTATAAACGCTCCGCCGCCGTATTTTGTGACAGCATTTTATAAAAAATTTCCCCCGCAGCAAATAAAGAACCCCTGCCGTCGGTTGGCAGGGGCTATTTGCTTCTTTTATCCCAATAGAATGACCGCTTCTTCCCCGATGGTCAGCATGCCATCGGCTACTGTTACTGCTTTGCCACTTAGGGCATCGGTGTAGGCGCCATCCGGCAGGGGTACGGCCACGGTGCCGCCGTTGCCCTCCAGCGGGAAGCCGCCCACAGCCCGTGTGGCTGGCCCGATATAGCTGGCGGTCACTATGCCCTGTGTGTCATCCGCCCCAATGCGGAACAGCTCATCGGTGGGCAGCTTCTTCTTGATGGCCGCGAGCTTGGCCAGATAACCGCTGATATCCTTTCCGCTGTTCCAGTCCACCGGCTCCTTCTCAAAGAGGGAGGGCGTGTGCTTTTCACATACCTCCTGCCCAGCGTACAGTAGTATGGTACCCTTCATAAAGTAATTCAGCGCTGTCCAGGCCAGCAGCTTCTTCCGCTCCGGGAAGCGATCCGCTGCGCGGCTGGTATCATGGTTTTCCAGGCAGCGCAGCTTATTGTATCCGCTCTCAAAGCTCACCTCCTGGTAATCCACGGCATCAAACCACCGGGAAAGCGGCAGCCGTCCCTCAGTTACATCCTCATACAGCGGCCACAGGTCGTAGGGGTACAGGATATCGAAAGCCGTGAACAATTCCGTATCGGTCGCGGCATAGAAGCCCATCTCCCGGAAGGCCTGAATGTGCGCCAGGTGTACGCTTTCTCCCAGCCAGATGGCCCCCGGCCGTATCTGCTCCACAGCCCGGCGGGCTTCCTGCCAAAAGGCCACCGGCACGGTACTGGCTACATCGCAACGGAAGCCATCCACATATTGTGCCCAGTAGCACAGCGAATCAATCTGATACTGCCACAGCGCGCGGTTTTCATAGTTCAGGTCCACCACATCGGTCCAGTCGCCCACCTTGTTGCCGCGGCAGCCATCCGGCTTATAGTAGAAGTAGTCCGGATGCTCCGCCACCAGTGTGGAATCGGGCGAGGTGTGGTTATACACCACATCAATGATGCACTTCATACCCCGCTTATGGATCTCCTCCACCAGGTGCAGAAAATCCTCCAGTGTGCCGTATTCCGGGTTCACGGTGCGATAGTCCCGGTTGGCATAGGGGCAGCCCAGGCTTCCTTTTTTGTTCAGCTCCCCAATAGGGTGGATGGGCATAAACCATACAATATCCACCCCCAGTGCCGCTATCCGGTCCAGGTCAGGCTCTATCGCCTTAAAGGTCCCCTCCGGTGTGTGGCTGCGTACATATACTTCATAGATCACGCTGCGCCGCAGCGCATTGTCGGTATTTATGGCCATGGTGTTTCCTCCTTTATATGGGCGTTCTTTCTTGGCCGCTCCGCACACCGCGGGACCATTTTTCGCGTAGATTATACCCGATTTCCCCGGGCCTTTCAAGATGCTTTTGCAGGAATTGCTGCATAAAATCCCGTTAACATAAAAATGCAGGATGTTAATGCAAAATTTATATACTCCAATAAAATTTGCAGTTTATTTGCGCATTTTGACGGATTCGTCAAAGATTTGGCCCTATTTTCGGCATGTTTCTGCTTCAAAAGGGATGACAAGGCGTTAATATTATGTTAATATATCTTCACAGGGTTCCAAACCCGCAAACTGTAAGAGATATTGAGGAGGATTTTATCATGGGTGTTACTTACATCATCGCTATCGTAGCTGCTGTTGTTCTGCTGGCTCTCAATCTGATCCGCGACTACGGCAAGAAGGGCTGATTTACAGCTTTTTTCTCTTTTGTCACACATAAGGGCAAAAAGAGCAGGGCGTATGCCCTGCTCTTTTTGCGTTAAAATACCCTTGGGGCTGGTCACGGAATTTTTACAAAAAGTTTTTTCTTTCGCCATTTCCTTGGCCGCCCGGCAGTGCTATCATACCGCCAAGCCATCCCGCCGGGCTCTGCCACAGCCAGGCATATGATAAAGGAGGTTTTCCTATGGATCGAGTTTATATTATCGCTATCGTGGCCGCTATTATTTTGCTGGCCATCCACCTTATTCGGGATTACGGCAATAGGGAATAAAACCGTCCTGCTTACAGGCCGATTCGCCAGGAGAAAAGACAAAAAAATTTCTCTGCCGGAAGAATTTTTTATTTTGCAGGATTTTCTATCATTACGGCTTTTATTTTGCTGTCGGATGTGCTATACTATCATCGGATTACAGCGTCAGTATGCTGTCATTTTCATAAAATGTATGATATCAAAAATATAGAAAATAACGAGGATCGCCCAATGAAGAAACTCATTGTAAACGGCGCGGAGCAGCTCTACGGAGAAGTTTCCGCCGGCGGCGCGAAAAATGCCGCCGTTGCCATTATTCCCGCTACCGTGCTGGCCCGCGGCCGCTGTGTGCTGGAAAATGTCCCCGATATCCATGATACCGAGCTGCTGTTCAGTATGCTGCGCGCCATGGGCGCCACAGTGGAAAAGCTCAGCCGCACTTCGGCTATTATCGATACTTCCACCCTCACTGAATCCACCGTCCCCTACGAGCTTTCCAAGCATATGCGCGCCAGCTATTATTTCATCGGCTCGCTGCTGGGGCGTTTTGGCCAGGCCTGTGTTTCCATGCCCGGCGGGTGCAATTTCGGCGTTCGTCCCATCGATCAGCACATCAAGGGCTTCGAGCTGCTGGGTGCCGAGATCCGCATCGAAAACGGTCTCATCTACGCTGATACCGAGGGCCTGCAAGGGGCGCACATCTACTTCGATCAGGTTTCGGTCGGCGCCACCATCAATGTCATGCTGGCCGCCGTGAAGGCCAGCGGTATGACCGTGTTGGAGAATGTTGCCAAAGAACCCCACATTGTAGACCTTGCCAACTTTCTCAATTCCATGGGCGCCGATATCCGCGGCGCCGGTACCGATGTCATCAAAATCCGCGGGGTGGATGTGCTGCACGGCACCGATTACAGCATCATCCCCGATCAAATTGAAGCCGGGACCTATATGGCGGCGGCCGCAGCCGTCGGCGGGGATGTCCTTGTTAAGAATGTTATTCCCAAGCACCTGGAGCCCATTACCGTCAAGCTGCGGGAGGCCGGCGCCACCATCACCGAAGGAGATGACTGGGTCCGGGTCGTCCGTACCGGGGCGCTCCGCCGCATCAATCTCAAAACCATGCCGCATCCCGGCTTCCCCACCGATATGCAGCCCCAGATGGCCGCCATGCTCACCTGCGCCGAGGGGACAAGCATCATCACCGAGGGCGTGTGGGATAACCGTTTCCGCTACACCGAGCAGCTGGTGCGCATGGGCGCCCGTATCACCGTGGATGGCAAAGTCGCTGTCATCGAAGGAGTGAAGGGCTTGCGGGGCGCGCCGGTCAAAGCGTGCGATCTGCGCGGTGGGGCGGCGGTCATTATCGCTGGACTGATGGCCAAGGGCACTACCGAGATTGAAGATACCCTGCATATCGAGCGTGGGTACGAGAATGTAGTGGAAAAGTTCGCCGGCATCGGCGCAGATCTTCACTATATCACCCTGCCGGATCAGCCCCTTTCCGAGCAGGCCTAAGACCGTAAGCTTATTTTTACCGGGCCGGAGTACTGTTCTGCTCCGGTCCCCTTCTTTTGGCCGGGAGCCCCCGGGCGGCGCGCCCCGCCTTTCCGGCTCGTGCCGGCCCAAGCCCCCGGCCGCCCCTCCGCCGTCCGGTGGGGCGCGCCGCCCTCATCCTACCCATTCCCCCGAGGTGACAGCATGGTAACATTTTATCCGCTTTCCAGCGGCAGCAGCGGCAATAGCTACTACCTTTCCGCCGGCGAAGGCCAGAGCGGCCTGCTCATTGATGCAGGCATCTCCGCCCGCCGCATCCGCACGGAGCTGTGCGATGCCGGCATCGATCCTGCCGGCCTGCGCGGTATCCTCATCACCCACGATCATGCCGACCATGTAGCCGGCCTGCGGGTGCTGGCCAAGCAACTCAAGCTCCCGGTCTATGCCACCGCAGGCACACTGGAGCGCCTGGCGGCGATGGTGGAGCCCACCACCCGCCTTCTCCCGCTGGAGGAGATACAGGAGGTGGCCGGAATGCAGGTGCAGCCCTTCGCCACTCAACATGATGCCTCCGATTCCTGCGGCTTCCGCATCACGGCCGGCAGCCGCACCATCGGCTTCGTTACCGACCTGGGCCTTGTTACCCCCACAGTGTGGGAGCACCTGCGAGGCTGCCACCTCGCCGTGCTGGAGTCCAATTATGAGGACTCCGTTCTGCTCAATTGCGGCTATCCCTACTATCTCAAACAGCGCATCCGCTCGGAATACGGCCACCTTTCCAATGCCGAGGCGGCCCGCACCGTAACGGAACTGGCCAAATGCGGTACATCTCACTTTGTGTTGGCACATTTAAGCCGGGAAAGCAATACCCCGGCCCTCGCCCGCAGCAATGCCGAAGCGGCCCTTTCCGCCGCGGGAATGCAGCCGGACCGGGACTACCGCCTGTGGATCGCCCCGCGGGATTGCCCCGGCCAGATGATCCGCTTCTAAGGAGATACTGTAAATACAGACCATCGCAACGGAAGCGTCACCGTCGGTCTGCACCGCGGATCCGCCCCAATCCAATGCTCCGTGCTTGAGGAGGAAGTAGAATGCTGAAAATACAGGTTATTGCCATCGGCAAAGTGAAGGAGGATTGGATGCGGCAGGGCATCGCCGAGTACCAAAAGCGCCTGGGTGCCTACTGCCGGTTCGAGATCATCGAGCTGGAGGAATATCGCTTGCCTGATAATCCCTCCGAGGCCGAAATCGCCCGCGGCCTGGAGGAGGAGGGAGACCGTATCCTCAAAAAAGCCGCCGGCCTCATTTTTCCCTTGTGTATCGAGGGAGAGATGCTCTCCTCCCCGCAGCTGGCGCAGCTCATTTCCTCCTCCGCCCAAAAAAGCGGCTGCCTGAGCTTTATCATCGGCGGCAGCTTTGGTCTTTCCCCGCGGGTAAAGGCGGCCGCTGCCCGGAAGATCAGCTTTTCTCGGCTTACCTTTCCGCATCAGCTGGCCCGGGTGCTCCTCTGCGAGCAGCTCTACCGTGCCTGCTCCATCAATGCCGGTGCCAAGTACCACAAATAACTACCAGTTCCCCGGAGCTTTTACAGGCTCCGGGTTTCTTTTATTTTATGCCCGGCAAAATGTTTCACGTGAAACATTTGTTCGCAGACAAGGCCGGTTTTGGCGCCCCGCGCCCCCGCCGCAGGCGGGGAGCCGGAGGGGCGGTAAAACCGCCCCTCCGGCCAGGCGGCTTTGCCGCCGCGCGGGGCGCCCTGGCCCGGCACCTGCACAAAATAAAACCCCCGCATCCGTAAGGTGCGGGGCAAGTTGATTCCGGGTATTCAGCTTTGGGTCAGGGCGGTCAGCCCGGCGGTCAGGGCGGTATTCAGCAGGGTAGGCGCACCGTACAGCAGCAGGGTGCGGCTATACTCCGCCCCGACGAGGGCAGCCAGCTGTTCTTCGCTGCACCGGGTCACATCCACATAGGTGATGCGGTCATAGTGCAGCGCCAGGTAGGGGATCACACACAGGGCATTCTCATCCCCCAGGATCAGCAAGCTGCGGGGAATGCTGCCTTCAGCCGTTACGGCAATGATAGCAGCCGGTCCGCCCAAAATACAATCCATCCCCGCGGTGCCTTCCAGCGGGTACAGGGTATTCCACCGGGTCACAGTGCCATCAGCGGCGGTGTGGGTGATGGTGTAGCTGCGGCTATCCTCCAGCGGCAGCAGCGCCGTTACCACATCCGCCCGGACCTTATCGTAGCTCCAGCGGGCATACAGATCGCCGGTGCAGTCATACCGCAGCGGCGTATTGCTAAAGCTGTCCTTTGCATAGGGGAAGTAATCCAGCGCCTGGCCCAGCGCCTGATACAGCAGGTAGCCGGTCAGCTGGGTGGGGCGGGAATCGGTGCGGTAGAACAGTCTGCTATCTCCATTTTCCTCCAAAAGCGGGTAGGCGTTCAGCACCTCCCGGCACAGGGGAGAGAGCGCCGCGGCGGCATTTTGCAGCCAGGTCTCCTGGTCAAACAGCAGGGCGGCTTCCGGCAGCAATTGACTGCTGATGGCACAGGCGCTGGGCAGCAGCACAGTGTAGGGCTCCGCTTCTCGGCAGTAGTCCTGCAGGGCAGCGAGGTTTTTTTCTCCCAATGCTTCATCGGTCACGGTCAGGTTCTCAATAAGGCCTTCCCCGGTAAAGTAGATGCCGTCCAGCTCCTGCACACCGCCCAGCATCAGCAGGGTGGTTTTCCAGCGCTTTAGGGCATCCCGCAGCGGCAGGTTCTGCCGCAGGGCGGTTTCAGTCCGCGCACCCGGGGTACCTTCTGCGGCAGTATAATCACCGGCAAAGTGCCCGGTAAGGAACAGGCTGCCCAACAGGCCGCCGAACAGCAGCACGGCATAAATGAGGGCAATGATGCGATAGCGGTTCATTTTGGCAGCAGCCTCCTTTTGGTAGAGAGGGATTGGTTTTTGCAAGGGGAGAGCGCGGGCCGCAGGCCCGGCGGCGGAGCCGCCGACACGGGCGCAGCCCGTGTGCCCGCCGGGACGGCGGGCGACCTGCGGCCCGATCCTGTTCCTTGCGGAAATTTTTGAAGGGGAATAACAGTGCGGTAGCACTTAATGGCAGTGAGCCGGCCTTACAGCAGGAAGGCCAGCGAGGTGGCCAGCAGGATGAGGTTCCACACCAGGGTGGCAGTGTGGGCGGCAGTGGGCCAGCGCCGGGTAAAGCGGGCCAGCAGCGGGCTTACCGCGCCGCTGCATAGGAACACGCTGGCGGCCAGCAATAGCCAGTGGGTCTGCAGCAGGTACAGGCAGCTTTGGTTGGCGGCAGCGGCCCCGCCCAGCCCCAGCATCACCCGCAGGGAAGCGGCCGAAGCCGCCAGGCTATCGCCGCAGTACCAGCAGAAGGAAATGAGTATGGCAATGAAGGTATACATCCGGCACAGGTAGGGTGGGATCTTTTCCACATGGCGCTCGATGTACAGCACCTCGAAGATGATGAACAGCCCCAAAAAGGCACCCCACACCAGGTAATTAAGGTTGATACCATACCACAGGCCCATCAGCATAGTGATGAGCAGGATATTGACCGAGGTGGAAAGGGGACCGTTATCCTCCGCGCCCAGCGCCTGGTAAACATACTTGCGCACAAAGCGATTGGCGGAGATATTGAACCGGCCAAAGAAATCCGCCACCGAGTAGCTTTGCAGCGGGTGGTGGAAGTTTTCCGGCAGATCCAGCCCAAAGACGGCGCCGGTGCCCCGGGCCATATCGCTGTAACCGGAAAGGGTAAAGTAGATGTAGAAGATGTAGCACAAGACATGCAGCCAGGTGCCCAGGATGGTGACCTCCAGCGAAAGCAGCGTTTCCCACTGGATGATGAGCTCCTGCAGGGAACCGGCCAGAATGACGATTTTGGCGAGGCCCCGCAGATACTGTACCATTCCCCGGGTAATGCCCTCGGCGGTCATTTGGGGATCATCCAGCTGGGGGACGAACTGCTGCGCCGAAACGATGGGGCCGATATACAGCTTGCCGAAGAAGCTGCAGAATACCCCGTAGCGGATGGGATCATCGATGGGGTCACATTCACCGTGGTACAGGTCGATGAGGTAGCCCACCGAGGTGAAGGCGGCGATAGAGATGCCCACCGGGAGGATGAGCTTATCCAGTTCGGTAAGGATAGAGCAGACCACTGCCAGAGAGATGTCCTTGATGACGCAGCCCAGCAGGATGGACCGGGCCCGTGGGTGAGCCATGGCGATATACCGGGCCAGCAGGTAATCCGGTACCATAACGGCCAGCAGCAACAGCAGGCACAATGGGGAAAGCAGCCCCACAAAAAGCAGGGAATACCCCAGCAGGAACCGCCGCCGACCGGCCCCGCGCAGGAAATAGTAGATGAGGCCGCCGACCGGCAGCAATACAAACAAAAACCCCAGCGATGTAAGTTGCATGGCAGCAGCCTCCTTTCCTTGGTATGGTGGGTGCAGGATCCTGGCTCCGGGGCGCCCCGCAGCCCCCTGCGGGGGCTGGCGGGCGAACGCCCGTACCGGCGCCTTCGGCGCCGGGCGGGGCGCCCCAAACCGGATTCCCGCGAAAATTCAAAAATCAATTGCCCGCGGGAGCGTTACAGGCCAGCCGCAAGCGTTTCCAATTCCTCCGGGCTGACCAACCGGGCCAGCACGCCCGGCAGGGCGTTGGCACTCAGCCCCTGTGGTAAATTAAGTTTACGGCACAGGGCCCGGCGCTTTTCGGCGCTGCCCGGTCCGCCGCTCAGGCCCAGCCGGTACAGGTCGGCCTTGGTAATGGCGGCAGGGCAGGGGACTTCGCTATCCTCCAGCAGCCCGGCCTGTTCCAAAATGTTCAGCAATATTTCGGGCGGCATGCCCTCTACCCCCAGCTTGCCCTCGGCACTGGGGGCTGTCTTACGCCGCTCCTTGCCGTATATTTCGGGGATATATACCTGGATCAGCCGCTCCGGAGGAATGGCCCCGGCCAGGTGCCCCCGGATGGAAAAGCCTGCCCGGTCGCTGTCGGTCAGTACCGCCACCGGGCCGTTTTGGGCCAGCTGCCGGAGAAGCGAAAGCATTTCTTTGTTTTTGTAGATGTGAAAGCCGTCGGTGAGGAGGATCTCCCCCTCCACCAAATTACTGAGGGTCGCTTTATCGTATTTTCCCTCCACGATAAGAGGATACTTCAACCGCCGCTTCATGCCCGTTCCCTCCGCAGCAGTTCTATCAGCCGCAGAATGGTGACCTCCAGTACGGTGCGGCCATCGGCAGCGCTTTGCTTCATGCGGGCATCAGCATCCGCCAGAATCTCCAGCGAGCCTTCCAATGCGGGGCGGCTCAGCCGGCCGCATTGCTCCAGTGCTTTGGTAAAGCGGTAGCTGCCGCCGTAGCCCAGCTCCTTGCGGGCGGTGGCATCCGCTACCCCGGCCCGGCGTACCGCGGCCGCCCGGTAGTAATCCACAAAGGACATGGTAAGAATGGTGAGAATACTTTCCGGCCGCTCCTGCAAAAAGAGCAGATCATCCACGATTGCCATAGCCCCGTTAAAATCCCCGCGCAGCACCTTATCCCCCAGCTGGAATACATTCGCATCCACGGTGGGGGCCACCAGCGCCTCGATGTCCTCCTTGAGGATCTTGCCGGTGTAGCCGTGGTAGGCTGCCAGCTTTTCCACCTCCTGCCGCAGCCGCAGGCTGTCCAGATTGCAATAATCCGCCAGCAGGGCGGCTTCCTCCGGTTCCAGTACGCAGCCCAGCCGCAGCGCGGTCTGCCGCGCGAATTTTCCCACATCGCCGCGGGTCATGGCGGCAAAGCGGCACACGCCGCCCGCCTTATCGCACAGGTTCAGCAGCTTGGTGGCCGCCGCTTCCTTTTTGGCAAATTGCCTGGCGCTGCCCCGCACTGTCAGGATCAGCACCCCGTCCTCCGTCGGTTGGGCCAGCAGCTCCGAGAGCTTGCTCATGCCGGTGCTGCCCAGGCCGGAGGGATTCAGGTCATCCACCACGGCGCACTTGCGCCCGGGGGTAAAGCTCATCGACCATAGCAGGTCGGCAATGCCGTCCCAGTCTACCTCGCCGCCGCTGCCGTCGCAGCGCAGCAGGTTCATGCTGTCCCCCTCCGGTACGATGGTTTTCACCAGCCGGTCCCGTGCCGCTTCGATCTGCCGGTTTTCCTCGCCGTACAGCAGATAGACCGGCAGCAGGGCTCCGGCCTTGATATGGGTATCCAGCGCGCGCAGATCGGGAAAGATCACAGGGCAGCGTCCTCCTTTGGCAGGGTGATGGTCAGCTCTCCGCCCCGGTACAGCCGCCAGCGGCAGCCGGGGGCCAGCCACAGGCGGCCCTCCCGGTCTATCACGGCGGTGATATCGGCGGGGATGTCCTCTGCGGTTATTATATCATAGCCTGCCCAACATTTCAGCACTTTTTGTGTGCCGAATTGCAATACTGTTCCTACGCCGTCCAGGCTATAAAGTGTATAATTCGACAATATATTACGAACTGTATCATAATTCGGCAGCAGGATGACATTTTCCGGGAGCTGTGCTTCGCCCAAAAGCGCCGTTTCCTCGCTGCACAGCATCAGCTCCGGCTCCAGCAGGCGGGCAAGGCGCAGCTCGGCGGAAAGGTCATGCTGTTCCTCCGGCTGTACCAGCACCGTGATGCGCGGGCTGCCGCACCGCTGCAAAAACCGCCCCAGCATCTGGAGCTCGTAGCCATCCTGCACCCCGCTGATCAGCAGGCCTTCGCCATTCTTTTGTACTAGGACGCTGCCGGTGGCGGCATCGGTGGTCAAGGTCAGGGCGCTTTGCAGGGTCAGGGCACTGCCCAGCAGTACTATTCCAGCGGCGCATCCCAAAAGCAGCAGACGCAGTCGGGCCCGTTTGGTGCGCAGCAGCGCGGCTGCAAGCAGCAGTACCGCGAAAATAGCCGGCACGGTCCATTGCCAAGGAGCCACACAGGGCAGCACCGCGCCGGGCAGCCCGGCGATACCGCGGGCCAAGGCCGCTATGCCGCCCGCAAAGCACCTGGCAACGGTAAAGGGATAGACCCCCACACCCAGCAGCAGGCAGGGGAGGGTGAGAAAGGCGAACACCATGACGCCATACACCAGCGGCAGCACCAGCAGGTTGCTAAGCAGGCTGTACGCGGGCAGATAACCGAAGCTGAGCGCCGTGATGGGCAGGGTGCCCAGCTGCGCCGCCAGTGAAACGCAGGCGCTTTCCCACAGCAGGCTGCCCCACCGGCTGCGGCGGGCGGCAGGCCACAGGCGGGCCAATGGCCGGGCCAGCAGCAGGATACCCAGGGTAGCCCCGCAGGAGAGCAGAAAGCTCAGCTCCCACACGGCGGCGGGGTTGCACAGCAGCAGAATCGCTGCCGCAAAGCCCAGTCCGGTCAGGCCATCGCCCCGGCGGCCCCGCAGGGGCGCGCCCAGTGCCAAGCCGGCCATCAGGGCGGCACGCAGCACGCTGGCGCTAAACCCAGCCAAAACGATCATGGTAAGACAGCACAGTCCGCTGTAAAGGGCTTTCTTTTTACGGCTCCACAGCAGCAGGTCGCCCAGTTTACCGCATACCGCCAGCAGAATGGAAAGATGCAGCCCCGAAACCGCCAGCAGGTGACTGATGCCCGCCCTAGAAAGGGCGGTGCGCAGCCCAGCCGGCAGATCAGCGGTATCGGCAGTCAGCATGGCGGCGACCAAAGCGGCGCTTTCGCCCTCGCCCAGTGCATTTAGTTGTTCGATGGTTTGGCGGCGCAGCCGCAGCAGCCACCCCAAAGGGGAGAAGCTTTCTTCCGCCGGCTCTGCGGTCAGCTGCCGGGCCTTTAGCGCCACTCCGCCGGAAAGCAGCAGGGTGTCTCCCTCGCTTTCCGCCCCGGTAATGGTCAGTGTGCCGGCAATGCGCTCCCCGGCCAAGGGGGTCTCCTCCTCCGGCAGGTAGGCGGTCAGGTCGATGACACGGTGCTGCCCGCCCACCCGGGCATAGATGGTGCTGCGATGGGCGGTGTAGGGGCTTACCTCCAGCACGGTTCCGGTGAAGGGCAATTCGCAGCCGGTCAGCTGCTCCGCGGCGGTATACCGCCAGGCGTAAAGGCCGCCCATCAGTGCTGCGGCCAGCAGCCCGCACAGCAGGGACCGCCACAGCGGGCGCAGGGCTTTGATGAGCCCCAGGGCAAGGCAAAGCCCCAGCAAAACAGCCAGTGCTGTGCCGCCTGCCCGCAGGAATACCGCAAGCCCCACGGTCAGCGCTGCCGCGCCGATGGCCAGGTACCGCCGGATGACCATTTTTTTGCCCCCTGTCACTTTTTGTCGATACCATCATTATACAAGATAGAGGGATCATTGGCAATTTGTTTTGCTGCCGCATAGCATGAAACACCGCATTTTATTAGATCTGCCCGCTCCCCGCAGGGAATCCGGGCGGGCACCCCTCTGCTATGGCTGGGCTGTTCCTCCGCTTCTCTGCGGGCGGCCCTCCCCACGCGCCGGGGCGCCCGCCCGCCTGGCGGACTGGGGCAGGCCGAAAGGGAGGAAAACCCATGATCTGTGATGCCACCCTTATTTTTCAGCTTTCCACTGCCCGCAGCGCGCTGCCGGTGCAGGGGGCCAGTGTCCTTGTCACCGATCCCATCACCGGGCGCAATACCCGCCTGACCACCGACCAAAGCGGCCGTACCCATGTGCTGTGTGTCACCGCTCCGCCCCTTTCCTGGAGCCAAAGCCCGGGAAATGACGGCCGGCCGTACAGCATCTATCACGCCGATATTCGGGCGGAGGGCTATGTGCCGGTGCGCCTGACAGGGATTCAGGTCTTTGCCGGGCAGCAGTCGCTGCAAACGGTAGAGATGATCCCCTGCGAGGGGGGGAAGAGCATGACCAATACGCCGGAGGAGACCATTGGTGAGCCGGGGGACCCGCTGAAAAGCGAGCAGCCCGGCCGCTTTGCCCAAAGCCCGCAGGAGGATGACCAGCCGCCAGGATCCCTGCAGGGGGCGGAGCCGGGCCGCAGGCCCGGCGGCGAAGCCGCCGACACGGGCGAAGCCCGTGTGCCCGCCGTTCCGGCGGGCGGCCTGCGGCCCGAACCAGTCCCCGCCGCGAATTTGCCAGAAGCGGAGCCATCCACCGCCGATTTGGCGGCTCTGCCCGATGCGCGGGAGCTGGCCCTGCCCCGCGCTATCCCGGTTCTGGCGGCAGCCGGGGAGGACGATGAGAGTGATAATGACGATGAGCTCACCGCCCCGCCTGTCACCCGCAACCTGGCGGAAGAGAGCGTCAACACCCGCGCCGCCGAGGTGTTGACCGGCCCCCGGGCCGCTTCGCAGGTATATGTGCCGGAATACATCACCGTGCACCTGGGGGCTCCCAATGATACCTCCGCCCGCAATGTCACTGTCAGCTTCCGGGATTACATCAAGAATGTCGCCTCCAGCGAGATCTATCCCACCTGGCCGGAGGCCGCCCTGCGGGCCAATATCCTGGCGCAGATCACCTTTGCCCAGAACCGCATTTTTACCGAATGGTACCCCAGCCGCGGCTACAATTTCAATATCACCAATAATACCGCCTACGACCAGTACTTCGTCTACGGGCGCAATATCTTTACCAATATCAGCCGCCTGGTGGATGAACTGTTCGATCAGTACATCCGCCGCCGCGGCGCGGTCAACCCCATCTTCGCGCAGTACTGCAATGGCACCACCGTCACCTGCGGGGGCCTTTCCCAGTGGGGCACCGTTGCCCTGGCCAATAACGGCTACACGCCGCTGGGCATTCTGCGTTATTACTACGGCGATGACATCGTCATTGATACCGCCACGGTACAGCGCCGCATCACCTCGTCCTATCCGGGGGCGCCGCTTACCGTTGGCAGCCGCGGGGAGGATGTCCGCACCATCCGCACCTGGCTCAACCGCATCCGCCGCAATTATCCGGCCATTCCCGCCATCAGCACCACCGGCGATACCTACAATGCCGAAATGCAGCGCTCGGTGCAGGCCTTCCAGCGCATCTTCAATCTGACCCCCGATGGCATCGTCGGCCCCGCCACCTGGAATAAGATCGCCTATATCTATGTAGCGGTCATGCGCCTGGCGGAGCTGGGCGGTGAGGATATTCCCCTCCCGGCCGAGCGCCCCAGCAGCACCCTGCGCCGGGGCAGCAGCGGAGAAACAGTGCGCCTGGCGCAGTACTTCCTGCGGGTCATTGCCCTGTACGATGATGAGATTCCTCCCATCACCATCGATGGCTCCTATGGCCCGGCCACCGAAAACGCCGTGCGCGCCTTCCAAAAGATGCAGGGCCTTACCGTGGATGGCATCATTGGCCCCGCCACCTGGAATGCCCTGTACGAGCGCTTCCTCGGCATCACCCAAACCACCGGTCTGGCCGTTACCTACCCCGGCACCCCGTTGAAAAGCGGCAGCCGCGGGGATAATGTCCGGGTGGTGCAGGAGTACCTGAATACTCTGGCCCGTGCCTATCCGCTGCCCCGCGTCACCGTGGATAGTATCTACGGCCCCGCGACCGAAAACGCTGTGCAGGCCTTCCAGCGGCTCTTTGGCCTCACCGCCGATGGCATTGTGGGTCCCCGCACCTGGGAACGCCTGGTGGGGATCCGCCTGCTGCTGCGGTAGGTTTCAGCAGGGTCCGGGGTCAGGGCCCGCAGGGCGCCCCGGCTTCGCCGGGGCTGGGGGCTTTGCCCCCTACGCCCGTCCCCTGTAAGGGGGACGGGCGGCCCTGCGGGCCCCATTCTGCACCTCGCACTTTCGCAAAGACCGCCAAAAAGGCCCGCTGCGAACCACAGCGGGCCTTGTCTTTATATCATTCAGTTTTCTTCGGTGGGCGTTTCCTCGGCTGCCGCGGCCGCCAGCTGCGCCGCCAGCCGGTGGGTCATGCGGCGCAGCCGCCGTCCCGCCAGGAAGCAGAGGCCCAATACCAGCACCGCCAGCGCCGCTATCCCCGCGATGCCGAAGCTCGCGCCCTCCACAAAGAGCAAACTCAGCGGATTGGCGGTATTGCACAGGGTGTTAAATTCCCCCGCGCCGTAGGTCGCCGCGTCCATGGCCTTGGCCGCCGCCGTAAAGAGATAAGTCAGCAGCGTGCCGCTGTACAGCATGACAATGGCGCTGATGAGCCCGGTCACCAAACTGCGCAGCAGGCAGCCGCCGCTCATCGCCGTCACAAAGATCATCAGGTACAGCAGCATGGCCACATCGCCCTGGGGCAGCACCAGGTTGCCCGGCAGTACCGCCGCCAGCGCCACCGTCACCGGCACCAGTATGATGGCCGAAAGCAGCGTAGTGGCATTGGCGGTGCCTACTACGGCGTTCACCGCCACATTCAGCGGCAGCCGGCCGTGATAGGCCTTTCTGGCCGTCAGCGGCTCCAGCACCGAGGCCGCCGCGCGTCCGAATACCCGCAGCAGGCGGGGCAGGGCAAATAGGCACCCGGCGGCTACCAGCGCAAAGGAGACCGCGTCGTAGAGGGGCAGCCCAGCCGCCATGCCCATGATAAAGCCCAGGATCAGGCCCCACAGGCTCGGCTCCAGCAGGAAGTTCCCCCGGCGGGATTGCTCCAGCGAAACACGCCGGTCCCGCAGACCGGGGATCAGATTGATGAGAAAATTGCAAAGCCACGCCAATGGGGCCGTCCCCACGGCAAAGCTTTGGGTAAAGGTGATGTGGGATGTCCCGGTCAGCCGGCTCACCGGTGCGGTAAAGACATCCGCCAGGATGATCTGCAGCACAACCATCAGCAGGGCGGCCGTCAGGCCGTACCACATTTCGCCGGTCAGCTGCTGCACCAGTACCCCCGCAAAGGCCGCCTGCCACAGGCTCCACAGGTCCATATTCAGCACACGGGTCACCCGGCAGGCCAGCATCAGCAGGTTCAGCAGCACGGCGCCCGGCAGCACCCAGTACAGGATATCACTGTTCAGTGTCACCTCGGCCGCTTTCTGCCAGTGCAGGTTGGCCGCCCCGGTGGAAAGGGAATAGGTATCGATCATGGTATTCACCAGTGTCACTAGCTGGCCGCTCAGTGTGCTGATGAGCAGCTGGATGGCCACGGTGCTGCCCAGCACCGCCAGCGCGCACTGGCCGGAGCGCTGAACGCCCGCACGGCTGGCCAGCCCCAGCAAAAAGAAGAATACCGGAATGAGCAGAAAGCTGCCCAGCCCGCTTACGATATCATAAAGGGAATGGAGTATATCCAAGGTTGTACCTCCTTTGGGGGAATGCCCGTCCCAACCATTATAACCGGGGAATGTGACGATAGTATGAAGAAATCGGATATCTTCCCGTTTTTCAGCCTATCTATTTTCCCATACCGGCGGCGTAAAGTCAAGAGCGGCAGCCCGAAGGCCCCCCTTGCGGGGTCGTCCCTGTTATGGTATAATGCAGCGGGCCCATTCGGAAGGCGCACCGCCCCGTGCAGGACAGGACAGGCTGGAAGCCGCAAAGGAGTGTGACAGCATGAAGAACTATTGGTTTTTGTTTTTTCTCGGTATTTTCAGCGCTATCTTTTCAAAACAGATCGACACGATCATAGCCCGTGCGATCAAGAGCGAGCGGAACAGGGCGATATTCAAGGGCGTACTATTTGCAGTCCTGCTCGGCATAATAGGGATTCTTATCTGGAAAAACCGGGTATAAACGCCGCCGAAGCAGCCGTTGCTCCGGTTGGGGATTTATAATATCATAATGAAAATAAAGGGAGGCACCACCATCATGGAAGAACTCATTCTGAACAATATCCTTGAAACACTGAGGGAGATCCAAAGAGAAATGGAGCGCCAGACCGAGCTGCTGCAGCGCATCGAGCAGAACACAAGAGACTGACCCCCGCCCCGGCGGGCGGCCGGAACCGCAAAAGGGAGCCCCCGAAAAGAGGCTCCCGCTTTTCTTTTTTTTCAGCCCTGCGCCGCCATCTCCCGCAGCAGGTCATACAGCCCGGCATCACGGCCGGCATACCGGTGGTTCCCCACCGTCAGCCACAGCGTGCCGTCCTGCATACAGTACAGGATGGTCTGCTGCTCCCGGTCATCAAAAAAGACGATGACACGCGCCATTGTAAGGGCGGAGGAGCCGGACACCCGCAGGCAGAACGGCACCCCGGCCAGCCGTTCGGCAAGGGCATCGCTTTCCCCGGCGGTCATCGGGCGGCTGCCCCCGTCCCATTGCAGGGACTCCGCCCGGCTGTGCGGCAGCCCGGTATGGGGGAGGGAAATCACCCCGAAGAAGATAAGAGCCGCAGCCAGAATGAAAATTGCAGGCAGCCATTTTTTCATGTTGTTTTCTCCTTTGTGCTTATTTATGATGCAGCAGCCAGACGAGATAGCGAACGATCAGACAGATCATCATCGGACCGAACCGGAAAAAGCCAAGCGGCTGCGCTTTCTCTTCGGATATTTTTTTGACCTGCCGAAACCAAACCTCCGAAAGCCCTGCCAGCAGTACGCCTGCTGCCCAGTACCAAACCGTTCCGCGAAGATCATGGGTAATCATCCCCCACGCAGTAAAGGTGACGAAGCTCAATACAAAAAAGATAGTGTATCGGGTTGCTTCAGACATGTTGTTTTCTCCCCTTTTGCAAAGTGTTTTTTTGCTGCTTCCATTATAGCAGGGAACCGTGCGCCCCGCCATTGGCGACTTCCACATTTTTCCCGCCCTGCGTTTGGCAGTAATGCCTTCACCCTATATAACGGCCCACGGCGGCATTTTGCAACAGCTTCCTTGACATTTTTTTTGCGCTATTGTAAGATGGGAAAGGTTTCATCTTAAATCATTACGCCGCTGTGGCGGAACAGGCAGACGCAAGGGACTTAAAATCCCTCGGTGGCAACACCGTACGGGTTCGATTCCCGTCAGCGGCACCACAAAGGGAGCAGCCACCAGCCGCAGGTTGGTGGATGTTTTCTTTTTGGCTATGACGCTGGGAATCGAACAGGGCGGCGCACCGCAGTGCGTAAAAAAGCTGCCGGCGGCAGGTTTTTTAGCCCGCGGGTAGATTCCCGTCAGCGGCACCACAAAGGGAGCAGCCACCAGCCGCAGGTTGGCGGCTGTTTTCTTTTTGGCTATGACAGCTGGGAATCGAACAGGGCGGCGCCTGCAAATTTCCTATCAGTGTGCCCCGCGGCCCTTGACAAATCCCCTCCCTCCGCCTTATAATACTTTGGTAAATAGCACAAACGGCTATGACAGGGTCAGTGCTGCACCCCGCCCCCAGAGAGAAAGCCCCTGGCTGAAAGGCTTTCGGCATCCCGGTGCATCACAGCCGCCCCCGAGCCATCGGCGTGAAGAACGCCGGCGTCCCCGGTGCGTTAAACCGGCAAAAAGCGGCAGCGTCCTTTCGGCGCTGCAAACTGGGTGGTACCACGGAAGATTTGGCTTTCGTCCCTACGGCTTCGTAAAAAAATGAAGCAGGGGAGGAGAGCTGTTTTTTTGTGTTCTCACCCTTACCAAAAGAAAGGAATCAACCCACTATGAAATGGACAGGACTCAATGAACTGCGCGAAACCTTCCTCGAATTCTTTGTCAGCAAGGGGCATACCCGCCTGCCCTCGGCGCCGCTGGTGCCGCAGGATGAGGCCAGCCTTCTGCTCATCAATTCCGGCATGGCCCCCCTCAAAAAATACTTCACCCGGCAGAAGTTCCTGCCGAACGACAGCTTCCGCGCCACCAGCTGCCAGAAGTGCATCCGTACCCCGGATATCGAAAATGTAGGCAAGACCGCCCGCCACGGCACCTACTTCGAGATGCTGGGCAACTTCTCCTTCGGCGATTACTTCAAGGAGGACGCTACCCGCTGGGCCTGGGAGTTCATCACCGAGAAGCTGGAGCTGCCCGTCGATAAGCTCTATGTCTCTGTTTACCAGGATGATGACGAGGCCTATGATATCTGGACCAAGCGCCGCGGCGTTGCCCCCGACCACATGGTCCGTCTGGGCAAAGAGGATAACTTCTGGGAGATCGGCTCCGGCCCCTGCGGCCCCTGCTCCGAGATCTACTTTGACCGCGGGCCCGAAAAGGGCTGCGGCCGTCCCGATTGCCATGTCGGCTGTGACTGCGACCGCTATGTTGAGTTTTGGAACCTGGTATTCACCCAGTTCAATTCCGACGGCGAGGGTCATTACACCCCCTTGGAGCACAAGAACATCGATACCGGCATGGGCCTGGAGCGCCTGGCCTGCATCATGCAGGGCGTCGATAACCTCTTCGAGGTCGATACCGTCCAGAACATCATGAAGAAGATCTGCGAGATCGCCGGCGTCACCTACAAGCAGGATGAGAAAAAGGATGTTTCCATCCGTGTGGTCACCGACCACATCCGCTCCACCGTCTTTATGATCGGCGACGGCGTTGTCCCGCAGAATGAGGGCCGCGGCTATGTGCTGCGCCGCCTGCTGCGCCGTGCCGCCCGTCATGGCCGTCTCCTTGGCGTCCGCGAGCCGTTCCTGTATAAGGTCGCCGATACCGTCATCCACGAAAATGAGAGCGCCTATCCTGAGCTCGTCCAGCGCCGGGACTATATCGTAAAGACCATCCGGGTGGAGGAGGAGCGCTTTGCCCGCACCATCGATGCCGGCCTCGATCAGGTCAATTCCATTCTGGAAAAGCTCTCTGCCGAGGGCAAGACCGTCTTCTCCGGCGAGGATGCCTTCCGCCTGTATGATACCTTCGGCTTCCCCATCGATCTGACCCGTGAGCTGTGCGAGGAGCGCGGCATCACCGTGGATGAGGAGGGCTACAAGGCCCTGATGGAAAAGCAGCGTGCAACCGCGCGGGAAGCCACTGCCCGCAATGTCGGCGATGTAGCATGGGTCGAGGATGTCCTGAAAGGTGTCAAGGGCGGCGAAGATTTCGTTGGCTACGAGAGCCTGACCGCCGAAAGCGAGATCCTCGGCATCGTCTATGAGGGCGAGCGGGTTGAGGCCATCGGCGAGGGCGATGCCGCTCAGATCGTGCTCACCCGCACCCCCTTCTATGCCGAAATGGGCGGCCAGGTGGGCGATAGCGGCACCATCACCTGCGGCGAGAATGTCTTTACCGTCACCGATACCCGCAAATCCGGCTCCGGCCACTTCATTCATGTCGGCACCGTTACCCACGGCACCTTCCAGATGGGCGATACCGTCACCGCTGCCGTGGATGAAAACCGCCGCATGAGCATCATGCGCAACCACACCGCCTGCCACCTGCTGCAAAAGGCACTGCAGGAGGTCCTGGGCGATCATGTCCATCAGGCCGGTTCTCTGGTCGATGATAAGGTCTGCCGCTTCGACTTCAGTCATTTTTCCGCCGTGACCCCCGAGGAACTGGAAAAGGTGGAAGCCCGTGTCAACGAGCTGATCCTGGAGGCGAACCCCGTCACCACCACCGAGATGCCGATTGAAGAAGCCAAGAAGATGGGTGCTATGGCCCTCTTTGGCGAAAAGTACGGCGATACCGTCCGGGTGGTCAATGCCAATAATAAATCCATCGAGCTGTGCGGCGGCACCCATGTGGATAATACCGCCAAGCTCGGTCTCTTCAAGATCCTCAAGGAATCCAGCGTGGCCGCCGGTATCCGCCGTATCGAGGCCGTGACCGGCCGCGGTGTGCTGGAATACATGGCGGAAAATCAGGCGCTGATGAATACCGCCGCCCAGAACCTCAAGCTGGGCAGCCCCGCCGAACTGCCCCAGAAGACCGCCCAAGTGATGGCGGAGCTGAAGGCCAAGGAAAAGGCACTCTCCGACCTCGAAAATAAGATGGCGGCCAGTGCTGCGGCCGATCTCTTCAAGAACGCCGTCACCGTCAAGGGCCTGCAGGTCGTCACCGGGATGCCCGGCGAAATGAAGCCTGATGCCCTCCGCCTCATGATCGATGAGGCCCGCGGCAACCACCCCGATGCTGTTATCGCTTTGGGCAGTGTATTCGGCGGCAAGGGTACCATCGCCGTGGCCTGCGGTACGGAAGCCGTGAAAGCCGGTGTCAACGCCGGTAAGCTCGTCCGCGCCCTCTGCCAGCTCACCGGCGGCAACGGCGGCGGCCGCCCCGATAGCGCCATGGGCGGTGCCGGCGATCCCGAAAAGATCGCCGAAGCCCTCACCCATCTGCCCGAACTGATCTGATTTTTGCGGCGCCTTTTTGCGGCGCTCCTCCGTGGAAAGCGCTCCCGGCGTCGTCGCTGCCCTTGACAGGCATAAGTACGATTTCATCGTACAACAGCCTGCCTGCGGGCGCTTCTTGCCGGGAGCCCTTTCCCTCCGTCGCGCCCGTCCGTTTTTCCCCAGTTCCATAAATCCCCGGAAAGGAGTATTCTCTCATGTGTGTTTTCTGCAAGATCGCATCCGGCGAGATCCCATCGAACAAGCTGTACGAGGATGATAAGGTCCTCGCCTTCTATGATCTCGATCCTCAAGCGCCCACCCACTTCCTGGTCATCCCCAAGGAGCACATCGCCTCCGCGGCCGAGATCACCCCGGAAAATGCCGGGATGGTGGCCCATATCTTCGCCACCATCGCCCGCATCTGCGCCGAGCATGGCTGGGAAAGCTACCGTGTGGTGACCAACTGCGGTGAGCAGGCCGGCCAGACGGTGCAGCACCTGCATTTCCATGTGCTCTCCGGCCGGGATATGACCTGGCCCCCTGGCTAAACCGATCGCATTTTCCTGTCCCCGCTTTTCGGCGGGGACTTTTTCTTGCAAATGCCGCCGCGCTATGATATAATTTATCCAAATTTTCGTTTGATGGGGAGAGGGAACATGGCAAAAACCAATAGAAAAGAATCCAGAAAGATCTACGAGGGCTATAAAAAACGCCAAAGACTTTGGAACACTATTTTCATCGTCTTCTTTGCCGTCATCGGCATCGGTTCTGCAGTGCTCAATGGCACCATGGAGCTGGATCCGCAGATCGTCATTGGCAAATACGAGTTTACCTGGTTCCACCTGGTCATTCTGGCCGTCCTGGTGGTGCTGCTGGGCTTCGGCATCGTGGCGCTCAAACGCGACAGCAGCGAGGAGCAGCAGGAGATCTACCGCCAGGAGCGCGAGGAAGCCATCCGTCTGCGGCAGGAGGTCATGGCCGAGCGCAAGCAGGAGATGCAGGATGCCTACAATGCCATGAAGCGCCGCCGCGCCGAGCGCCTGGCTGCCCAGGGTATGGCCCCCACCGCCGCCCAGGCCGATGTGGTGGATGCCGTGGAAATGGTGGAGGCCGTGGAGGCCGAGGCCGCCGAAGCAGTGGAGATGGCGGAGCAAGCCAATGGCGAAAAAGAGGAGAAAACCTCTTGACATCGCCGGCCGAAAGGGCTACAATAACCGCATAAATCCCAAAGCGTTATGAGAAAAGTTACCCGCGCCCCGGCACTCCTGCCAGAGAGCGGACGGCACAGGCTGCAACCGTCCGCAGGAGAATGAGGAATTGCGGACCGCCTTTTCCAGTGCGGTGCCAAATCACCGCCGGCCCGGCCCCGTTACCCGCCGCAATGAAGTGGATCGCTTTAGCCGATCCGATTCGGGTGGAACCGTGGGATATTTTGTCTCACCCCGGCTGTTTTCTTCGCAGGAAGAAAGCAGCCGTTTTTATTTTCCCTTTTTCGGCGGCGGTGAAAACCGGCGCTGGCTGTGTCGGGGGTTCGCCATACATCAGTCCGATTTCATCGGACAAGAGTATGCCGTCACCCGCCTCCTTGCCATCATCCGATTTTCCCTCGCCGCCCCTTTGGGATCTTCCGCATCAATTCATCAATGACCAGAAATGGAGGAAATTTATCATGATCAAAATTACCCTGAAAGATGGCTCGGTCAAGGAGCTGGCCGCTCCCCAGTCCATCGCCGATTTTACCAAGGATCTGAGCATGGGCCTGTACCGCAATGCCTGCTGCGCCCTGGTGGATGGCAAGGTCGCAGATCTCTGCGATCTGCTGGACCACGACTGCGCCGTGGAGATCCTCACCTTTGAGGATGAGCAGGGCCAGCGCGCCTTCAATCACACCGCTTCCCACATCCTGGCGCAGGCGGTGCAGCACCTGTTCCCCGGCGCCAAGCTTGCCATCGGCCCCGCCATCGAGGATGGCTTCTACTACGATTTCGATGTCCCTACCCCCTTCACCCCGGAGGACCTGGAAAAGCTGGAGGCCGAAATGGCTGCCATCGCCAAGCAGGATCTGCCCATTGAGCGCTTCTCCCTGCCGGTGGAGGAGGCCAAAAAGCTGATGGCCGATCAGCCCTATAAGCTGGAGCTCATCGAGGAGCACGCCGGCAAGGGCGAAGCCATCGCTTTCCGCCGCCAGGGCGATTTTACCGACCTGTGCGCCGGCCCCCACCTCATGTCCACCGGCCCCGTCAAGGCGGTCAAGCTGACCAGCTGCACCGGCGCCTACTGGCGCGGCAGCGAAAAGAATAAGATGCTCAGCCGTGTTTACGGCTGCGCCTTCCCCAAGCGCAGTATGCTGGAAGAACACCTGGCCCGGCTGGAGGAAGCCCGCCGCCGCGACCACAATAAGCTGGGCCGTGAGCTGGAATACTTCACCACCGTTGATGTCATCGGCCAGGGCCTGCCGGTCCTGCTGCCCAAGGGCGCCCGGGTGGTCCAGCTGATGCAGCGCTGGGTAGAGGATACCGAGCAGCAGCGCGGCTACCTCCTCACCAAGACCCCCCTGATGGCCAAGCGCGAGCTCTATAAGATCTCCGGCCACTGGGATCATTACCTGGACGGCATGTTTGTGCTGGGCGATCCCAACGATGAGACCAAGGAATGCTTTGCCCTGCGCCCCATGACCTGCCCGTTCCAGTACCAGGTATTCCTCAACCGCGCCCGCAGCTACCGCGATCTCCCCATGCGCCTGGGTGAGACCTCCACCCTGTTCCGCAATGAGGATTCCGGCGAGATGCACGGTCTCATCCGTGTGCGCCAGTTCACCATTTCGGAGGGCCATATCATCCTGCGCCCCGATCAGCTGGAGGAGGAATTCCGCCACTGCCTGGAGCTGGCTAAGTACTGCCTCGAAACCGTCGGTCTGCTGGAGGACTGCACCTTCCGCTTCTCCCAGTGGGATCCCAACAATACCGAAAAGTACATCGGTACTCCGGAGCAGTGGGATGAGGCCCAGGGCATCATGGGAAAAATTCTCGATCACCTTGGCATCAAGTACACCATCGGCATCGATGAAGCCGCCTTCTACGGCCCCAAGCTGGATATCCAGTACAAGAATGTCTTTGGCAAGGAAGATACCCTCGTCACCATCCAGATCGACCAGCTGCTGGCCGAGCAGTTCGATATGTCCTACATCGACCAGAACGGGCAGAAGGTGCGGCCCTACATCATCCACCGCACCTCCCTCGGCTGCTACGAGCGCACCCTGGCCTACCTCATCGAGAAGTACGCCGGCGCCCTGCCCACCTGGCTTTCTCCCACCCAGGTGGCCCTGCTGCCCATCGCCGACCGTCACCTCGACTATGTCAATGAGATCAAGAAGGCACTGGAGCAGCGCGGCGTCCGCGTAACGGTGGACGACCGCAACGAGAAGATCAACAAGAAGATTCGCGACAGCCAGATGGAGAAGATCCCCTACATGCTGGTCATCGGCGACCGCGATGTGGAAAACGGCACCGTTTCGGTCCGCTCCCGCAAGGAGGGCGACCTGGGCGCCATGGCCCCCGCCGATTTCTACGCGAACCTCACCGAGGAGATCACCACCCGCGCCCGCTGATCCGAACCCTCTGCAAACGGCAGGCCCCCACCGGGCCCGGCGCCTTCGGCACCGGGCCCTTTTGCACCCCTCCGCAGGCCCCTGCAAGGGGCAGAATCGGGCCGCAGGCAGGGCCGTCCTCCGGACGGCCTCAGCGGGCTTCGCCCGCTGGTTCCGGCTGCGCCGGAACGGCCTGCGGCCCGCCCATTTTTGCTAAATTTGCGGCTTGCAGCGGCCTGCTGCCGACCCCGGCCCCTCACCCAGTTTTCCCCCAACCGTCACATTCCGTTTACAAAAGCAACAAGAAATCCCCCGCCCATGGTGGTATACTGGCAGCATCGGCAGTCCGCCCTTGGCTCCACCCAAAAGCCCCGGGCTGGACAAAACCGTAAATCTTTGCTATAATACTAAACTGTGTTAATACGCAAGGAAGGAGGATGCCCCATGACGGAAGAAAATAAGAGCCTTCAAACCCCGCAGAATGAGCCGGAACCCGAAGCCGAGCCGGTGGATACCGCCGCTGCCATGCAGTACTTCGAGGCCTCGGAAGCCGCCGCGGAAGTCGGCCGGGAGATCCTCGCTTCCCGCAAGCCCAAAAAGCAGAAGCAGAAAAAGCCCAAAAAGAAAAAGAGTCCTGTACAGCAGGAACCCGAAACTGCCCCCGCCCCGGAACCCGTCGAGGAACCGGCGGAGCAGCCCGCTCCGGAAGCGACGGAAACCAACGGCTGGCAGCCCTCCCAGCGGGAGGAACCCGCCGCGGAGCCGGCAGCCGAGCCAGCCCCTGCCGAACCCCAGGAATCCCCGGAATCCCAGGAGCCAAAGGCCCCCAAGAAGCCGAAGAAAAAGAAGAAAAAATCCCGGCCGAAGCAGGGGAAGAAAGCCCCCGCCAAGGCAAAGAATGCAAAGCCCAGGGAAAAACGCCCCACTTTGGCGGAATCCTTCGAGAGCATGGAGCGCGGCTGCGCCTACATCGGCATGCAGCTGCTGCGGGAATACTATGCCATTCGCCGGGGCATCGGTCATGTGTACGGCCGTGTCCGGGCCCGGGTGCCCATCCTGTGGCGGAGCCTGCGCTTTAAGGTCGTCCGCCGGACGGAGCACTTCGCCGATGAGGTGCTGTTCCCCTACCGCATCCTGCACGATGAAACAGCCGAGCTGGCCGCTGCCCTGCGGGATAAGACCCCGGAAGGGAAAGCCGGCCGCCGGGAGGCCTGGCGGGATTACAGCCGGGCAGTTGCCCGCCCCTTAAACCGCATCGCCAATTTCTTTGCACCCATCTTCGGCCTGGCCATTCTGGCCGGCGCCATCGCCTTCTTCAATCAGTTTACCTTTGCCCTTCGGGTGGAGTATAACGGCGAGTCCATCGGCTACATCGCCCAGGAAAGCGACTTTTACGAGGCACGGGATGCCATGCTGGCTCGCCTCATCAATGAGGAATACATCCCGCCGGAGGATACCATCCCCACCCTTTCTTTGGCTGTTGCCAAGGAAAAGGACCTCCTGACCAAGGAAGAACTCACCGATGCCATCATGCGCTCCTCCGGCAATGAGCTGGTGGATGCCTCCGGCTTCTATCTCGAGGGCAAGTTCCTCGGCGCCCTGGAGGACGGCAATGAGTTCCTGCTCTACATGGATAAGGTGCTGAATAACTACCGCACCGGGGAAGAGCACGAAACGGTGCAGTTCACCAAAAATATCCGGCTGGAGGACGGCGTTTATCCCGTTAGCTCGCTCATGACCGTTTCCAATCTGCAAAGTTACCTGCGCAGCAATAAGGAGCTGCGCCGCAGCTACACCGCCCGCCCCGGCGAGACCATCGAAGCCATCGCCAAGCGCTACGGCCTGACGCTGGAGGAGATGTACGACCTCAATATGGAGCTGGAGGAGTATCTCACCGCCCTGCGGCAGCAGCAGCTGGGCTACGATCCCGATTCGGTCATCCTGCCCGATTCCGGTACCCCGGCCGAGGAGTGGAACGCCCGGCTGGAGGATATTTCCGTCAATGGCGAAACTCCGCTGGAAACCGCCGTCAATAACGGCATGGTGCTGTATATGGGCCTGCTGTACTGGCCGGAGGACCTGCCGGATGGCGCCGCCGAGGAGCTGGCCGCCGGGGATAACAATGCCCTGTACCGTCTGCAATATGGCATCACCGATGAAACGGCGGAAGCCCCGGCCGATGAGGCCCCGACGGATGCCGCTACCGGCGATACAGCCGATTCGACCGATCCCACCACGCCGGCGGAGAACGCCGAAAGCGGCGAAACCACCACCGGCACCCCCATGCAGACCATCAGCCTCATCCCGTTGGAGCAGGTGCCCCTGCAGGGCGATGAGGAACTGCTGGTGGTGCAGATGGATGTGGAGCTGGGCATCCAGGTGACCCGCCGGGAAACCTATATGGCCAATGTCCAGTTCGGCACCACCTATCAGGATAACAACAAAAAGCCGATCGGGGATACCAGCACCATTTCCGCCGGTATTTACGGCCAGGATGAAGTGGTGGCCGATGTCACCTACATTGACGGCGTAAGAGTGGGCGAAACGGTGCTGAGCCGTACCCGCCTCAAGGACCCGGTCAATCAGGTTATTGCCCGCGGCACCCAGACCATTGATGACTATTTTGCGAGCACCGGCGGCCGGTTCATCTGGCCCGCCGATGGCGGCTACTTCTATGGCTCGCTGGGCAGCTACGGCGGCCACACCGGCATGGATATCGCCTGTCCCCTCGGCACCACGGTCCGTGCCTCCAAGGCGGGTACCGTTACCACCGCCCTCAATTACGGCTGGAACTACGGCTATGGTAAAACGGTGGTCATCAACCACGGCTACGGCCAGATCACCCGCTATGCCCATATGTCCAATGTCATTGTTACGGTCGGCCAGTATGTCAAGCAGGGCCAGGTCATCGGTTACAGCGGCAGCACCGGCAATTCCACCGGTCCGCACCTGCACTTCGAGATCCGTATTGATGGTGCCATCAAGGCGCCGGAGAACTATATCGGAAAGGTTTACAACCGTTAAGCCAAAGAAAAATACAAGCCTTACAGTCCCCCCAACGGAGTACTCCGCTGGGGGGACTTTTTGGGGGAAAGAGGCAAGGCCCGCAGTGTTTTGAGGGAAGCCTCCCCCAAAATGAGCTGCGGCAGGTTGGGTGCTATTTTGCCGTCCTACCGGTGAGCTGCCGGAAAGGGAAAACTTTACTGCCCCGTGGCAGTGATGGTAATCTGCAGGGTCAGATCGGCGGCGGGGGCGGCCCCCAGAGCGTAGACGGTCAAGGTGCCATTGGCATTGGCAGCGGTAAGGGCGGTGACCCCGGCCTCCTGCAAGGCCATCAGCTGGGCGGCGGTGGGATGCAGAGCCACCAGCGAACCAGCGGTCAGCCCGGCCAAAGCGGCGGCTTGGGAATAGGGTTCCTCGGTACTCCACCCGGCAGCGGTAAGGGTGATGCTCCCCAAAGTAATGGCAGCTTCGCCGGGATCGCCTTTCGGTCCTTGAGGGCCGGTCTCGCCGGGATTGCCCTTCGGCCCTTGGGGGCCGGTTTCACCAGTGTCGCCCTTCGGTCCCTGAGGGCCGGTCTCACCAGTGTCGCCTTTCGGCCCCTGGGAACCGGTCTCACCGGGGTCCCCTTTTGGCCCCTGAGGACCGGTTTCGCCGGGGTCACCCTTCGGCCCCTGGGAACCGGTCTCACCAGTGTCGCCCTTTGGTCCTTGAGGGCCGGCTTCGCCGGGAGCGCCGTTTTGGCCGTCTTTTCCGTCCTTACCATTGGTGCCGTCTTTGCCATCCCGGCCGTTAAACAGCCCGGCATCGGCATCGGTCCGGAGGGCATCTGCCACCGAAACGGCGGCTTCCGCCTTGGTAAGCAGGCTTTGGACGAGGGTGGGGGTGGCTTCAGTGGGGGTATTTTCCTCCGGCTGGGTGCCGGTGCATATGGGCCCCAGCAGGCAGCTGACTGTCGGCAGGACCATTTTCTCCCCGCGGGTGCCGTATACCCCCACACGCAGGTACTCGCCCGCACGGGTGAGACATTCCCACGGGATGAAGCATTGGTTATCCTCCCCCAGCAGGCAGCTGACGCTGACGGTGCCGGCGGTGAAAACGGCGGTGCGATCGAGGGCAGCCCACTGCGGGGAGAAGCGGAACCGCACCGGGACGGCCTGTACCATACCGGTGGTGAGAAGTTCATTTTGGGCCACGGTGATGGCGGCCCCGGTGACTTGACAAATGATCATAAATTTCCTCCTTGTGATAAGATCCCCTGCACTAATACGGCAAAATGGCCCCTTTTTTGCATGCGAAAGGTTAATATTTCACTTTTTTTAATGGAAAATTTACAATATTGGAGGAATATGGGCTGATTTTACATAAGGATTGGGCTAATGAGAGAATGATTTACTGGGAATATAAGTTTGTTTCGCGGGACGATTTGCGCCCACCTGGCTGCGAAAGCCTCACTTGTGTAAAGGGAGGTGGCGAAGGTGCCTGCGGCGCATTTTATTTTGGATTCTGCAGGGACCGAATTAAAAATCAACCTTATAAGCGTCGTCGCGTCGGACGCAACCTTCGCTTAAGTCGGGCTGACCCTGCGCTTTGCTCCGGGCAGCCCTCCCCGCTGCGGTGCATCCTCCTTTCCCCACAAGGTCTTACGACCTTGCGGGGGCCCCGATTATACGGGGCGTACCGACGCGTCGGGTCTTTAGGGCGCAGCCCTAAATGACTTTTGGTTACTTTTCTTCATAGAAAAGTAACCCCCCGCCGGGCAGGCGTACCGGCCGTCACCCTCCGGTGACTCCGCCCCGCCGTCAGGCGAGATGAAACCGCGCCTAAATAATATTTGCTAAACTTTAGCTGAAAGTTTTATTCCGCGCGCAGCCGCATGGGCAGCACCAGGAACAGGAAATGGTCGCCCTCCAGCGGAAGGACCTTCATGGGACTTAAAGGGCCGCACAGCTCCAGCCGTACCATATCAGTATCGACATTTTTAAGGGCATCCAGCAGGAAGCGGTTATTAAAGCCCATTTCCAGCAGGTTGCCGGTGGTGGAGCAGCAGCATTCATCGTAGGCCTTGCCGATGCTGGTGGAGCAGCTCATCTTAATGACCGATTCGCCGAAATCCACCCGCAGCGGGCTGCGCAGCCGGTCGCTGATGAGCAGGCTGGTGCGCTCGATGGAATGGATGAGGGCACGGGTATTCACCACCACATTGGTGCTGCTTTCCCGCGGGATGGCCGCGTGATAATCGAGAAAGTCGCCCTCCAGCAGACGGCTGACCAGAGTGCAGTTGCCCATATCAAAGAGGATATGCTTGCGGCTGGCTTCCACCACCACATTACCTTCCTCGCCCATCAGCTTCAGCAGCTCACCCAGCGTTTTGCCGGGGACGATGAACCGCATCGGCTCGTGGTGCTCCACCTTTTCCCGGCGCAGCGCCAGCCGGAAGCCATCCACCGCCACGACCACCAGTTCGTCATCCTGCAGCTCAAACAAACAGCCGGTTTGTACGGGCTTGGTATCATTGGTGGCAATGGCGTAGCGGGTCATATCCACCATGGAGGAGAGGGTCTCCATGGGGATGGAGAAGCCCTGGGCCTCCCCTACCTCTGGCAGCTCAGGGAATTCTTCCGAGGTCATGCCCAGGATGGTGAACTGGGAAACACCGCCGGTGATCTGCACCAGGCACCGGTCATCTGCTTCGATGGTGACCTCATCACTTTCGATGCGGCGGATGATATCCGAAAAGACCTTGGCGGGAATGATGATCTCGCCGGTTTTTTCTACCTTGGCATCCACGATGGCGGTAATGCCCATTTCCAGATTGTAGCTCATCAGGGTGATCTCCTTGGTGGTGACCCGGACCAAGATCCCCTCCAGGGCCAGCAGGGTGCTTTTGGGGCTGACGGCCAGCAGGGCGGAATTGATGCCCTGATTAAGCTCCCCGGTATTGCAGGTAAATTTCATCATCATTGCGGTGTCGTCCTCCTTGTTTCACGGCGGAAAGAGGCAGCTGCGGTTTTTCACAGCGCACGGCCGCCTGCGGCGGCCATTTTTCCCTTTTAGTGCTTTCTTCCGTGAAGATAAAATATAAAAATCAGTAGCCGTAGTAGAGCGTGTGGGAATGTGGAATGGGGATAAATAGGCTTGTATTGATGCGGGCTTGTACCCGATAGCGCGGTATGGAAAGAGATACGGAAAGTTTGTGGGGAATGTGAAAAGATTCTGGACTTTGCACAGCGGGGTGGAAAACCCGGTGTGAAAAGTGGAAAAGCTGTGGGAAGATATCAGCCATTCAGGTTGCGGATATTTTTGATGATATCTTCGATGACTTCCTTTTTGCGGGGATCGGTCTGGATGGCCTTGGTGACCTGCTGAAGGGCATACACCACGGTGGAGTGATCCCGCCCGCCGAACTCCTGGCCGATCTCCAGCTGAGTCATGCCGGTGATCTCCCGGACCACATACATGGCCACCTGCCGGGCGGTGGAGATTTGATTGCTGCGGCGCTGGCCCCGGATATCCTCGGCGGTGACACCGTAGGTGCGGGCCACCTCATCGATGATGCGATCGACGGTGACAGGCAGCGGGGTCTGCTCGGTCATGATATCCTGAATAGCGTTTTCGGCCAGCAGCATGGTGATAGGCGCTCCGGTCAGATTGGCGTGGGCATCCAGCCGCTTGACAACGCCCTCCAGCTGACGGACATTATCCTTCAGCTTGCCGGCGATGAAGGCCGCGACATCCTCCGGGAGGTCAAGTCCCAGGCTATCCGCCTTACGGCTGATGATGGCCATGCGGGTCTCAAAATCCGGGGGCTGAACATCCACCAGCAGGCCCCATTCAAAGCGGGTGCGCAGCCGGTCCTCCAGTGTTTTGATTTCCTTGGGGGGACGGTCGCTGGTCAGGATGATTTGCTTGCCGCATTCATACAGCGAATTGAAGGTGTGGAAAAATTCCTCCTGGGTGCTTTCCTTGCCGGCGATGAACTGAATATCATCCACGGCCAGCAGGTCGGCCTGGCGGTATTTTTCCTTGAACTCGGCGGTGGTGCCGTTGCGGATGGCCAAAATCAGCTCATTGGCGAATTCCTCGCCCTTGACATACAGGAGCTTATAATCCGGGTGATTTTGGCGTATCTTGCCGCAGATGGCATAGATGAGGTGGGTTTTGCCCAGGCCGCTGCCGCCGTACATAAAGAGCGGGTTGTAGCTTTTGGCGGGGTTATTGGCTACCGCCCAGGCCGCGGCGTGGGCCAGGCTGTTGCCGCTGCCCACCACGAAGGTCTCGAAGGAATACTCCTTTTCGGGCTGGAAATCCAGCCGGTTATTCTCCTGCGCCGCGGGGGCTGCGGGGGCAGCCTCGCGAGAGGTGATCTCCACCTGCACAGGGAAGCCCATGATCTCCTCAAAGCTGGCGGTGAGCAGGGCATTGTATTTTTCGTTGACGATATCCCGCTTGAACTGTGTGGTGCATTGCAGGCAGGCGGTGCTGCTATCCAGGGCGGTCAGCTCCAGCTCCCGGATCCAGAGATCATAGGCGACCTCGCTCATTTCGCCGCGGCACAGCTGCTTTACCCTTTCGAATACATCGGAAAAAGAATCCATATTGAACCTCATTTCATTTGCATCCCCGGTTTTCCACAGGGGATAAATACCTATTTTATATAATAGCACATTTGGGGCCGAAGCACAACAGAAAAGGCCCGAAAAGCGTGGGATTTTTCCACATTTCCATGGGGCATAGGTGGAGGAAAACGCCAGGCGGCGGAGGCGGAGCCTTTTTGCAAGTCTTAGTTAGCACGCCTACCCGGCGGGGATAGTTTATGGTCGCCTAGCGGCGGGGCGATGATTTTGCAGAGTGCAAAGCCAGTACGGCTCGCCGCCGGGGCGTTCCTTTTACTCGTGTGCGTCGTCGCGGGCTTTGCTCCATGTCGGGTCGCTATCCCTATGGGATAGGCAACCCTCCAACGCTCCGCCGCTCCTCCTTTCCCCAGCGGGCCTTGCGTCCCGCCGGGGACCCCATACCAAAACACGCTTGGGGCTGTGCCCCAAGACCCCCTTGCCGCTAAGCTGCGGCTGGATACGCGCTCAAGGTGCCTGCGGCGCATTTGATTTGGATGCAGCAATTAAAATAAACACCTTATAAGCGTCGTCTAGCCCCAGATCCGGGAGGTCGTAGACCTTCCGGTCGGGGCGTACCGGCGCGTCGGGGGTCTCGGGGTTCTCCCCGAGTGACTTTTGGTTACTTTTCTTCATAGAAAAGTAACCCCTCGCCGGGGAGGCGTACAGTTTATGCCTTTGCAAAAGGCACCGCGACGCCTTTAGGCGAGATAAAACTACCACCACAGTTTTGGGCGACAACCCCTCAGTCAGCCTTACGGCTGCCAGCTCCCCTTACACAGGGAAGCCTTTCGGTTGGGGCGACGCTCTCCCTTTACGCAAGGGAGGCTATGGGCATGAAAAGGCCCCTGGGCGTTGGCCGCCGCAGGGGTCGTTTTTAATAGAATTTAACCTAAATGGACCGCGTTCTCATCCACCCAGCCGTAGATACCGGAGCCGTCCTCTGAAACCAGGTGGAAGGGGTGGGCAGCGCCCTCCGCGTAGAAGGTGACCCGGCAGGTGCTGGCGCCCTCAAACTGGCGGGCGGGTTCGGTGCTGCGGGAGGAGGCATAGACTGCGCCGCCGGTGAAGGTGACGCGGCTATCCACCCCAATGACCGTCAAGCCGCTTTCGCTGCTTTTCCGGCCCAGCTCAGCCAGGATCTGCTCCGCGGCCTCCAATAGGGAAAGATTGTGGACCTGGGCCTGCTGACTGGTGGAAAGCTCCCGATAGGCCAAGCGGGCGATCAAAACCTTGATCGAATCGGCGTTGGTGACCGGCTGCGGCAGGGCGTCTATCAGGGCTTCCACCTCCGCGGCGGTGGGGCCGTGGGGCTGGGAATCCGATACGGCAGGCTGTTCGATGGCAGGCTGGCCAATAACAGGCAGGGTAACTACGCCGCCGATGGCCAGCACTGTGGTGATGATGGCAATCAAGGCCAGGAGGCCCAGTGCGATATACAGGATATGTTTTTTCATTTTGACCATGATGTTCCCCTACCGCGCCGCCGGGCGGCGCTGCTGCTCTCTTTATTATGCGAGTGGGCCAAGCCACTGGGCGGCTAAAAAATGGGAAGATGGCAAGGCGCGGCCGATGGCATACTCATGCCCGGCGCAAGACGGGCTGTTGTATGGCGAGGACGCAACGCAGCCAGGGCCCATTTTTTAGGGCCGTCTAAATGCCTATGCAGTGATTATAACAGATGGGGCGGGATTTAGCAACCTGAGAAAAGAGAAGCGCCCGCCGAGTGGCAGGCGCTCCTCCTCACAAGAGAGACAAATATGAAAGAGTATAGGACATTAATCGGGATCAATAATGTACGGTGGTCTCCTTGGGCTTGGTCTCCGCGACCAGCTTACCATTGCGGTAAGAATACAGCACGGATACATCGTAGTTGAGGGCATCATACCAGTTTTTCGCATCGAATACAACGAAGTTGGCAGCGTTGCCTTCCTTGATGCCGTAGGCATCGCCCAGATGCAGGGTACGGGCCGCATTGGTGGTAACGAACTTGTAGGAGTTGCAGATCTCATCGTAGCCCAGCATATGGCCGGCATACAGACCCATGAAGACGGGGTCACGCATATTTCCGTTGCCCAGGGGGTTCCACGGATCAAAGATATCATCGTAACCGAAGGATACATTGATGCCCTCAGCGGTCAGCTCTTTGACGCGGGTCATGCTGCGGCGCTTGGGATAAGTATCGGCACGGCCGCCCAGGTGAACATTCACGCAGGGATTGGCAACAAAGTTCATGCCGCTCATCTTCAGGATGCGCATCAGACGAATAACATAAGCGTTATTGTAGCTGTGCATGGCAGTGGTGTGGGAAGCGGTGACCATATCGCGCATTCCGGTCTCGTAGGCACGGGTGGCAACAGTCTCCAGACCACGGGAAGCCTCATCGTCGATCTCATCGCAGTGAACATCGATGAGCTTATTGTACTTCTGAGCCAGATCGAAGCAAATGTTGAGGGACTCAACAGAGTACTCACGGGTGAACTCGAAGTGAGGAATAGCACCGGCAGCGTCGGCGCCCATCTTCAAGGCGTCTTCCAGCAGTTCTTTGCCCTTGGGATAGCTGAGGATACCATACTGGGGGAAAGCGACGATCTGGATATCCATGAAATCCTTGACTTCGTCGCGCAGTTCCAGCAGCGCTTCCATAGCGGTCAGCTTGGGATCGTTGATATCAACATGGGTACGAACATGCTGGATACCATTGGAGGCCTGCATACGGATGGCCTTATTGACGCGATCCTTAACTTCCTGCTTGGTGAGGAAGGGCTTATACTCTTCCCAGCACTGGATGCCTTCAAACAGAGTGCCGCTCATGTTCCAGCGGGGACGGCCGGCGGTGAGGCAGGTATCCAGATGAACATGGGACTCGATAACGGGGGGCAGCGCCAGCTTGCCGCCGCAATCAACGACCTCTTCGCCGGGAAGGGCAGTGAGGTTCGCAGCGATTTTCTCAAACTTACCGTCAGTCACACGGATATCAACCGCTTCGGTTGCGTTTTCGATGAACAGATTCTTAAAAAGCATGGGTTTCACTCCTCCTTGAGAGATAATATTGCATTTTCAGACGGAGCTTACTTGTTGGCGCCGGTCAGCTCGCCGATGAAGAAGAAGATGGCGGATACGACCATCGCATTAACGGCGGCAATACCCCACTGCAGGAAGTTGGCAACAACGGCAGCGGCAATGATGCCGATCACGTTGAACCAGTTGACAACAGCCTCGGCGTGCTTGCCATCGTACTTGCTGCGGTTCTTGAAGTAGTCGAGGATCACGATCATGCCGATGGGAGGCAGAGCGCAGTTCAGAATGTTCAGCCAGCCGACGAAGTTGTAGTACAGCCAGATAGCCAGGGCGGTGCCGATGATGCCGGCAACCCAGGTGAGGTGCTTCATGGGCTTACCGGTGATGTTGGCAAGGCCCAGACCGCCGGTGTACAGAGCGTTATTGTTGGTGGTCCAGATGTTGGCGCCCAGAACGATGAGGGCGGGGATTGCCAGACCCTGTGCGATCATTACATAGAAGATATCCTCTTTGCCGGTGAAAGCACCGCCGATGGCGCCGAAGCAGAACATCAGGGTGTTGCCCAGGAAGAAGGCGATAACGGTGGTCCAAACAGCAACCTTACGGTTCTTGGCAAAGCGAATGAAGTTGGGGGTAGCGGTACCGCCGGAGATGAAGGAGCCGATAACATAGCCGACACCGGTGAACAGGGAGATCTTGCCGGCAGACTGACCAAAGATGGCAGCAAGACCGCCGCCCTCTACGCCTGCGGTGATCATGGAATAAACACCGAGGATAACGATGAGCGGAACGGAGATATAAGCAACGATCTCCAGACCCTTCATGCCGGTAGCCGCGGTAGCGGTCATCAGCAGGCCAGCGATGATGGTGAGAACCCACTCATTGACACCGAGCAGCTCGGCAGCGGGAATGGAGAACATGGCAACGCCTACGCCGAACCAACCGATCTGGGTGAAGCCCAGCAGGAAGGAGGACAGGTAGGAGCCCTTGGTACCGAATGCGCGACGGCACAGCAGGTCCATGGTCATGCCGGTGGAAGCACCGATGAATGCCAGAACGCCGCAGTAGGCGGAAAGGATAACACCGCCGATGATGCACGCCCAGATGAAGCCGGAGAGATCGAGGCCGTTACCGAGCTTGGCGCCGACGCTCATGCTGGCGCTGAAGAAGGTAAAGCCTACCATTACGAAGAACATGTTCCAGAAGCCTTTGCGTGCCGACTCGGGTACTGCTTCCAGGGAATAGTCAGCATCGACTTTTTCGACTGCTTTTGCAGCCTTGGTGTTTTCAGACATTGTGAAAAACCTCCTCAAAGTTGTTCAGAAGCCGGCCCTCTATGTAACCGGTTTCATCTGACATGTTCATCATAGCACGCCCTAACGGCCTTTGTCCACCCCCTTTTGCACGATTTGGTGACAAAAATAACTGGATTTCCTTGTGAAAAGTGCCGAATCCGCGAAACCGATTACATGGATTTTGATGGTTTGTGCAATTTTCTTTGCAAAATATAGGCTGATATGCTATAATTAGTGCCGAAAAGAGAGAATGTAACCGGTTATATGCCGGACCGGCGGAAAGGGGTGAGGCTGCCATCAATATAAAAGAAGTAGCCAAAGCGGCGGGTGTTTCGGTAGCGACCATCAGCCGGGTGCTGAACCACCCGGAGCAGGTGCAGCCCGAAACCAAGACCCATGTGCTGGCGGTGATGGAAAGCCTGAATTATCACCCCAACTGGTTTGCGCGCGGGCTGAACCTGGGCAAAACCAGCACCATAGCGCTGCTGGTGCCGAACATAGAAAGCCGGCGCTACCGGGAGATTATGTCCGGTGTAGAGACGGTAGCCCTGAAAAAGCAGCACATTGTAATGCTGTGCAATACCCATGCCAGCCCGGAGGAAGAGGCTGAGTACCTAAAAATGGTGGTGGGCCGGCAGGTGGACGGGCTGATCCTGGCATCCTCCGTGATGGGGCGGGAGCAGCGCAACGCCCTGCTGGGTCCCAACCTGCCCTGGGTGCACATCGGGCCGGGTGAGCCGGGATTATGCAGGAACCTCTGCTATATAAACTATGAGGAAGGCGCCTATCAAATGACAACCCATTTGATAAAAATGGGGCAAAAGGAAATTACACTGCTGCTGGATGAGGCACCGCTGGTGGAAATGAGGCAGATCACAGCCGGTTACCGGCGGGCCCTGCGGGAGCTGCTACCCGACGCAGAAGAGCAGATCCTGACGGAGCAGGACACCCCGCGGGGCGGGTATCTCATCACCCAGCGGCTACTGCAGAACGATACCCTGCCCAGGGCCATGATCACCGCGAGCAGCGGACAGGCCAGCGGCGTGCTGAAAGCCCTGCAGGATGAGAAGATCCCGGTACCGGAGCGCATGGCACTGGCCTGCCTTTCCGATTCCTCGACCTGTGCCATCCTGGAGCCGCCGCTGACGGCGCTGGAATCGCCCAGCCGAAGACTGGGGATGGTGGCGGCCCGCATGCTCTTTGATAACATAGAGGACAACGGCGAAGAGGGCATAGGCCCGCAGGAAGTTATTTTGCAGCCCAAATTGAAGATCCGCCGGAGCTGCGGCAATACCAAGCCCATTTATGAGCTGTTTGGATGAAAGGAAACGAATGGGGGTAAACGCAATGTCATTGAGTACCGAGTATATGGGACTGAAGCTGAAAAATCCCATCGTGGTGGCGGCGGGGCCGTGGTCCCGCGATGGCGCTTCGATCCAGCGATCCATAGATGCCGGGGCCAGCGCCGTGGTGACCGAAACCATCACGCTGGAGGCCAACCAAAACCCCAGCCCCCGGCTGTACCTAAGCGGCAGCGGGCAGCTATTCAACACAACGCTGTTTTCCGGCATTCACCTGGAGCAGTGGGAGCAGGAATTTGAGTCACTGCGGCGCGGCGACTGCAAGCTCATCGCGAGCATATGGGGCAACACCCCCAGCGAGCTGGCCTACCTGGCCGGCAAGGTGGAGCGGATGGGCGCCGATGCCGTGGAGGTGAGTCTTTCCGCGCCGCTGGGAACCCGCATGGATGTGGGCACCGTGCCGCGAGAGATCTTCGGCTTTATTTCCGCGGTGACCGAGGCGGTGGATATCCCCGTTTCGGTAAAGCTGAGCTATGAGGCCTCTAATTTCAACGGATTTACTTCCTCGCTGGAGGAGGCAGGAGTAGCCGGTGTGACCGCCATAGACGCCCTGAAGGGGCTGATGGGGGTAGACCTGGAGCACCACCGGGCGCTGATGCCCACCTACGGCGGATACAGCGGACAGTACATCCGGCCCATAGCGCTGGCGACCATTGCCACCCTAAAGCAGACGACCGGGTTTCCCATCTGCGGCTGCGGCGGGATCAACTCCGCCCACGATGCCCTGGAATTTATCATGCTGGGGGCCCAAAGCGTACAGCTGGCCAGCGTACTGCTGCGGGACAGCTACGAGGCGATCCCACGCATCCTGGGTGACCTGGAACGGTGGCTGGAGGACCATGGGTATTATTCCATCGAGGAAGTGTGCGGGCTGGCGCTGGGCTCTCTGCAGGCCTTTGAGGAGCTGCCGCCCCGTCCCCTGACGGCCCACCTGACCGGCGGCTGCGACGGCTGCGGCAAGTGTGTGAGCAGCTGCCTGTACGGCGCTATAACAATGGAGGCGGGGAAAATAGTACTGGATGCGGCACGCTGCACCGGCTGCGGCATGTGCGAGGCCATCTGCCCCGAGAACGCGCTGGAGCTGCGGTGGTAAGAAGATCCGCGGCGGCGCGGAAAAATTGGGGAGGGCAATGCCGCGGCGAAGGCAGGCTTATGCCCGGCGCAAGACGGGCTGATGCCTGGTGAGCCAAGGCACAGCCATCGCCGATTTTTACAGCCGCCGGACTCTCTGAAGGAAATAATATAAGCCCCCGATTGAATAAAGCCGGGGGCTTTGCTGCGGGGCGGGGAGGGCTCTCCCCTGCCCTATTGCAGATTGACGACCGGCGACAGAAATGGTATGATGAGAAAAAGGGGGAACGCCCCCGAAAAACATGAAAAGGAGCTGTATCTCATTATGATGTATCCCAACGCCACCCATGGCCTAGAGCGAGTGTATCAATCTCAGGTCATTGCACTGGTTGCCGCTGTACTGATGATCATTCCGGTCATCAATATACTGGCCGCAATCGCGCTGATTGTTTCTCTGGTGCTGTATATGATCGGCATTAACGAGGCAGGAAAGGACGACGAAAGCTACAAGACCGCCTTTACCTTGATTATCGTGCAGCTGGTCATCAGCGTGCTGAATTCCCTCATCGGCGGCGTTATTTTTGATCTGGTGAATGAGGCACTGGCACTGGCGGTGCTGTACTTTGTATGCATCACCACCAACAAACTGCTGAAGAACATCGGCGCGGATGGGCGTATTACCGACCGCGGCGTAGTGGTTTGGAAGATCAATGTCATCTGCACCATCGTGGAGGTGGTATGCACTCTGCTGGCGCTGATCCCCAGTGCTTCCCTGCAGCTGCTGGCGGCCGTTGTGACACTGGTGACGGCCATCGCGCAAATCGTAGGATCCATCCTGTATATCCTGTACCTGCGGGATGCCACCACGGCGCTGAAATCCATTGGCGGACCGGCAGCGGATGTATATGTAGGACCGGAGCTGTAAACACCATTTGGCAATAAAGGCACTAGCACCCTCCCCTGCTGTGGGAGGGTGCTTTTTTGCGGAATTGACGGTATAGGCGTTATATGTTACAATTAAATTGTATGGTGAAACATGAATTTTAGTAAAAAAGGAGATGTGTATGATGACTTATCCCAATGCCGCAGCAGGGCTGAAAACGCTGTACCAAGCCAAACTGGTAGGGTTGATTTCCATTGTGCTGGTGATCGTCCCCATTGTGCAGGTATTGGCAGTGGCTGCCATGCTGATCGCTGGTTTTTTGGCCCTGGTGGGCCTGGCCCAGTGCCGTAAGGACGATAAAGGGTACCGCACCGCTTTTAATATGGTTATTGCCGGCCTGGTCACAAACCTGGCCGCCAGCCTGGTTTCTGCTTATGCGGGGACCGAGGGGTTCGCCGGCATTTGCGGCAATATTCTATCGATCGCTACCGATGTATTATCACTGGCTTCGCTGTACTTTGTATGCATTACCACCAATCGCCTACTGAAAGAAACGGCTGCTGCGGAAAATCTGATTGACCGCGGCATCGTGGTGTGGAAGCTGAATGTGGTGTGTACTGTTATTCTTCTTGTGTGCTATCTGCTGCGGATGATCCCCGGCAACATCGCAGCCATCATCGCCGGGTATCTTGCGATCTTCGCCGTAATCGCCCAAATCATTGGCACGGTGCTGTATATCCTGTATCTGCGCAATGCTTACCGGGCTTTGGAAGCGGCGGTTCCGCCGGAGGAACAGGTACAGCAAATGATGTAATGATGTAATATATAAATCGCATAATACAAATTGTATATTAAGGAAGATGAAAAGAGCCGCCCATATGGGCGGCTCCTATTTTTGTGCGATTACAGGATGTGGGTGGCGTTGGCATCAAAGTGGACAAAGCAGTTTTCGCCTTGGGCAAAGATGCGCTTATTCTTGGGGTTGTACTCGGTGAGCTTGACGAGAGTCTCACCCACACGGACATGGTAGTTCTGATAGGAACCCATGAAGCAGCTGACTTCGACCTTGCAGGGCAGACCGCGATCCTCGGTGAGGGTGGCGGATTCCGGACGGAGCACCATGGTGACCTCCTCCCCAACCGAAACGGGGCGGGTAGCTTCCACATGGGCGGTTTCGCCCTCGATGGCCAGTGTGGCGGTATTGCCCTCCAAAGCCAGCACCTTGCCGCGCAGGAAGTTCGCTTCGCCAATGAAATCCGCAACGAATTCCGAAACGGGGTGGAAATAAATTTCCTGCGGGGTGCCGATCTGCGCAACGACGCCCTTATTCATAATGATGATCTGATCCGACAGGGCCATGGCCTCAGACTGATCGTGGGTGACATAAATGGCGGTGATGCCGACCTCCTGTTGGATGCGGCGGATCTCAGTACGCATGGAAACACGCAGCTTGGCATCCAGGTTGGAGAGGGGTTCATCAAAGAGCAGGACACCGGGTTCCACCACCAAAGCACGGGCCAGGGCCACACGCTGCTGCTGGCCGCCGGAAAGCTGGTTGGTCATGCGGCCTTCCATGCCGGTGAGCTCCACCAGATTGAGGATGCGCATGACTTTTTCACGAATCTCCTCCTTGGGGAGGTGACGCAGCTTAAGGCCATAGGCAACATTATCGAACACATTATAGTGAGGCAGCAGAGCGTAGCTCTGGAACACCATGGCGGTATCGCGCTTATTGGGGGTCAGCTCATTGATGGGCTCGCCGCCGAGGTAGATCTCGCCGGCATCGGGGCTTTCAAAGCCCGCGATCATGCGCAGCGTGGTGGTCTTGCCGCAGCCGGAGGGACCCAGCAGGGTGACAAAGCTGCCCGGCGCAATATCGAGGTTGGCATCATGGACGGCGTAGAAGTCCTTGCCGGTTTTAGGATCTTGATAGATCTTGGAGATATTTTCGAGGCGGACGCCTTTTTTCACTTTTTCCATCAGTCAGTGACCTCCTTTATTTTCTTGCTGGTGCCGAAGTGCTTAATGAAGGTATTCATGAGCAGGACGGAGCCATAGGTGATGATGATAAGGATGGTGGCAAAGGCACAGGCCAGGCCATAGCTGCCCTTTTCGGCGAACTCGTTGATCTGCACGGTGATGAGCAGGAACTGCGGCGTGACCAGCAGAATGATGGCGGAAATGGCGGTAATGCTGCGCACGAACGAGGTGACCAAACCGCTGAAGAAGGAATCCTTGATAAGGGGGAGAGTGACGGTGGTGAACACCTTGCCGCTGCCCGCACCCAGATCATAGGCGGATTCCTCGATGCTCTTATCGATCTGCCGTAGGGCGGAAATACCGCTGCGGGTACCGGTGGGCAGGCTGCGCACAATGAACACGATGACCAAAATGGCACCGGTGCCATACAACCCCTGCATCAAGCCGGTATGGAAGATACCATTGGCAAAGCCGCGGATATAGCCGACACCCAGTACGGTGCCGGGCACCGCCATGGCCAGCATGGAGGCAAACTCGATAAAGCCCTTGGTCTTGAAGTTCTTTTTGACCACCAGGTAGCTGATGATCATGGAGAGCAGCGAGGTAATGGGCGCCGCGATGAGCGACAGGACAAAGGAATCGGTGAAGGCCTGCAGGCCGTGATAGCGGGTGAATACACGCTCGAACCATTTGAAGGTGAGGTGGAAATCATAGCCCCAGGTATTGAAGAGAGCGCCGAAGGGCACGCAGATATACATGAGGATGACGAAAATGGCGATAGCACTGCACAGCACGGTAAGCGGTACCCGAACGCTCTTATCGGTGATGAGCATGCGGGCCCGGCTGGCCTTGCCGGTGAGGGTGGCTGCTGTTTTGCGCTCAAGGTAGTACTTCTGTACCAGGAACATGATGAAGGTAATGGACAGGAGCACCACGGCCATGGCCGCCGCGCCGATCTTATCGTAGGCACCGGTGATTTGCAGGTAGATGGTGGTGGCCAAGGTATCGTAGCTGCCGCCGATGATCATGGGGTTGGCGAAATCGGCGATGGATTCAATGAAGGACACGAGAAAGGCATTGCCGAGGCCGGGCAGCATGAGCGGCAGGGTAACACTGGTGAATACCTTCCAGCGGGAGGCGCCCATATCACGGGCGGCCTCCTCCAGGCTGGGGTCGATATTTTTGAGCAGGCCGCGGAGCATAAGGTAGCAGACCGGGAAGAAGGTCATGGTCTGTACGATGACGATGCCCCAGAAGCCATAGACGCTGTTATCGTAAATATGCAGCAGGTAACGGGTGATGATGCCCGACTTACCGAACAGCATAATGATGGACAAGGACAGAACAAAGGGGGGCGAGACGACCGGCAGCATGGAAACTACCTTGAATAGGCCGCCCATGAATTTACCGCGGACCTTGACATACACTTCGACATAGGCGAACAGCAGGCCGATAAGGGCGGAGCCGATGCCTACCATAAAGCCGACCTTGAGGGTATTGCCAATGGCGGTGCGGAAGGTCCACATATCAAAGATACGCTTGAAAACAGAGAGGGTGAAGCCTCCCCCATCGGGAGAGATAAAGCTATCCACCAGCAGGATGGCCAGCGGATAAATGATAAACAGAGTGAGGAACGCAATCAATACGACGACGGTAGTGACCATGATGGGATCGGCAAAGAGCTTTTTGCGATCCAGCGCGGCGCCTTGTCGTTTTGTCATGTGGCTTCCTCCTTTCGCTGAAAAAATGAGGGGAGCTGCGGAAAAAAGGTGAGGGGGACGGCTTTGCCCACCGTCCCCCTTTTCATTCTACTGAATGTTCAGTTGTGATGCGGGTGGAAATTATTCAGTCTGGAAACGGTCATCCGCAGCAGCACCAAGAGCCTCAAAGATATCGGAGATGTACTGGGTGGTGTTCTGCTTGGCATCCTCGAAGTCATAATCCATAACATTGGTGGGATCCAGGCCGAACTCAGTAGCAGCCTCGGGCTGGGTGGCGTTATCAATTACCAGGAACTGATAGGAGCCGGTGCTGGCAGCCTGGTTGACGCACTCGGGAGAGAGGGCGTACTCGATGAACAGCTTGGCAGCATTGGGGTGCTTGGCGCCCTTGAAGATGGCGGTAGCGCCGATCTCGAAGGAGGTACCGGAGGACGGAATGATCAGGGAGATGTTCTTATAGCCATTATCGAGGATCTGGGTAATACCATCATGCAGGAAGCCGATGCCGATGACGCACTCACCGGAGCCAACATTCTTGGAGGGGCCGGAGCCGCTCTTGGTGTAAACTTCGATGTTCTTATCGAGGTCAACCAGATACTTGATGCCCTCATCGTGGCCGTACATCTGGATCATGGTATTGAGGACCAGCTTAGCAGTACCGGCGGTATTGTAGTTGGACATCCAGACGAGGCCCTTATACTCTTCCTTGAGCAGATCGGGCCAGTCCTTGGGGGCTTCCAGACCCATGCGGGTCAGTTCATCGGTATTGACCATGAAGCCAAGGATACCCTGATAGATACCATACCAGTAACCATCGGCATCGCGATACATGGGCTTGAGCAGGTGCTTGGCGTTGGTGGCCTCATAGGCTTCCAGCAGACCATCCTTGGCCATCATGTTGTAAGGATCGGTGGTGCCGCCGAAAGCGACATCAGCAGAGGGATTGCCGGCTTCTTCCTGGATCTTGGCCTGGATCTCGCCGGTGGACAGGCGCTGATGATTTACCTTGATACCAAAGATCTTCTCGAAGGTATCGCAGGCAGCGGAAAGATACTCTTCCTCGCAGCCGCCGTAAACGGTGAGCTCACCTTCGGCCTGAGCGGCAGCGATGAGGTCTTCCATGCCAGCGAAGCTCTCAGGATAGGTCTTGGTTTCCTGCTGACCGCCGTTGTTCTTGTCGCCGCAGCCGACCATCAGGGTGAGGACCATGATGACAGCAAGCAGCATAGACAGTGCTTTTTTCATTTTTGTTTCTCCTCCATTAACTAAAGTGTCTTTATAATTACCGCGGATGCGGAAATTACCGGCCAATGACGCCCTCCTGCTTGCAGACAGGCAGGAGATCCCCCTAAGGGGATTGGGGCTTGTTCCTCTTTATTATAGACCTCTGTCTAATGTTTGTCAATTATGACAATATAGACTATTGGAATGCTATTCATTTGGCTATTTTGCAAAATAATTAGGCAAAAAGTGCCGCCCTTTACAGAAAAGAGCGGCACAAGGGGGAAAATTACAGTTTTTTGGCGGCCCCACGGAAGGCGAGATCCAGCAGAATGACCACGGCAGTGACGCCGAGGAACACCAGGAACGCCGTAACATAGGTACCGGAGCCGGTCTGGATGGCGCCGACAATGGTAGCACCAAAGGAAGCGGGCAGCATGCTCATATTGGCGATACTGAAGTTGGTGCCGTAATTTTGGGTACCGAAGCAATCGGCCGTGACGGTGGAGGTCATAGTGGGCATGCCGCCATAGGAGAAGCCGATGAGCAGCAGGCCGGCCACCGCCGGAATGGCCCCGCCGCCGCGCAGAGAGAAGAGCAGCAGCAGGCAGGAAAGGATGAAGCAGCCGACATCGGTGAGCATGGCGAAGGTGTTGCCCTTTTTATCAAACAGGGTGCCGAACGCCAAACGGCCAAGGCCATTGCAGACCGACTGCAGCCCCACGACCAGCGCCGTGATGCCGGTGGCCACACCGGCTTCCACCGCGATGTAGCGGGAATGGCCGATGACGCCGGTGCCAATCATATTGGAACAGACGATGATGAAGAACAGCAGCCAAAAGGCAGCGGTCTTGACCATCTGGCCGGCGGTGTATTCCCTGCGGGTGGGAGCCGCCGCCGAACCGGCCGGAGCGGCCATTTGAGGATTGGGGACGACCCAGCGGCTACCGATGAGAAGGACAACCAGTGTGGCTGCGCCCAGCAGCAGGTAGGCGGTGCGCCAGCCCATGGCGGAATTGAAGAGGCGATCGGCAAGATTGCCCATGATAAGGGTGCTACAGCCGAAGCCCATAAGCAGTACGCCGGAGGCAAAGCCCTTTTTATCCGGGAACCAGCCCACCACGGTGCCGAGGACGGCATTGTAGGAGAAGCCGACGCCAAGACCGATGAGCCCGCCGTAGGAAATATACAGCAGCCACAGGCTTTGGGCGGTGATGCGGGAACAGAGGAAATAGCCCAGGAAGCACATCACCGCGCCAATGAGGACGGTAACACGGGCGGAAAGCCTGCGGGTAACAAAGCTGCCGGCCAGGCCGCCGATGCAGAAGCAGGACATGACGATGGTGAAATTGAGACCCAGCTGCGCGCTGGTCCAGCCGAATTCCACCGGGAAGGGCGAGGAGAGGATACTCCAGGCGTAGATGGTACCGGTGAAGAGGAACATGATGCAGCCCGCAGCCAGAATAGCGGCACGGGTGGGCAGTTTACGCTCAGCCATAAATATGCGCGGTCTCCTCTCCACCGAGTACACGCAGGCAGCCATCGGCCAGGGCCTGCATCTCGTTTTCGCCGGGGACTACCACAAACTCGCCGAGGAAGCCGGCGTAATCCTTGACCATCTCACAGAAGGACTTGGAATAAGCGATGCCGCCGGTGAGAACAAAATAATCGACCTTGCCCTTGACGAGGACGGCCAAGCGGGCCAGCCCACGGGCAACGCCCAGGGCCATAGCCTCATAAACGAGATGGGCATCGTGATCGCCCTCTTCGGCCATCTTTTCCACCACACGGCTATCGGAGGTGCCGAAATAGCTGGTGAGACCGCCCTGACGCTGCAGGAGCTTCATCGTGCCGTTATAATCCAGCTTATCCTTTTCAATTTTACGAACCATCAGATAATCGGGGATCAGGCCGGCACGCTCCGGGCTGAAGGGCCCTTCGTCATCGGAGACGATATCGATAATGCGGCCATTGCTGTGCAGGCTGAGGGTGATGCCGCCACCCAGGTGAGCGACCGCGACATTGCTGGAATAGTAGTCCACGCCCTTTTCGCGGCAGACCTTCATGGCAGCGGCGCGCATATTAAGGTTGTGGGCCTGGCCGACACGGCGGACATCCTTGAGGCCGGTCAAGCGAACCAGCTCCACAAGTTCATCAACGGTGACGGGGTCATAGATATAAGCCTTGACGCCAGCTTCATTGGCGATATCATAGGCGATAGCGCAGCCCAGGTTGGAGGCGTGGTGATTGATAGGCCGCTCCCGGAGGGCTTCGATAAGGGCGGGAGTGACCTCGTAAGCGCCGGAGGAAATGGTGGTAACTGCGCCGGTCTCCTCATTGACATAGGAGGGCAGCAGGCCGCCGCGGGCGACAACACCATCCAGCTCGGTGACCTTTTCGCCATGGGCGGCCAGGGCATCCCGGACCAGCTTGGTGCGCATATCCTTCTGATCATAGATCACGGCATATTTTTTGATCTCGGCGGTATCGTGCTCGATGCTCTCCTTCCAGACCTGCTCCCCATCATGGTAGAAGGCGATCTTGGTGGAGGTGGAGCCGGGATTGATGACAAGAATCTTTTTCATGGGAGATATCCTCTTTTCTTCTGCGATTATTTGTTCAGTCCGGCCATCAGGCAGCCCAGCGCGATGGAGCACAGCTTGGTCTCATCGTTATCGGCACGGCTGCACATGACAATGGGAGTATTGGTACCGACGATGACGCCGGCGGCCTTGGCGCCCAGGATATCGCCCAGGGTCTTACCCATGATGTTGCCGGCTTCAATATTGGGAACGATGAAGATATCGGCATCACCGGCGACCTCGGACTTGAAGCCCTTGACCTCGGCGCAGTGGGCAGAAACCGCCATATCCATGGCGATGGGGCCTTCCACCAGGACATTGGGGCCGAATTCACCGGCTTCGCCCAGCTTCTTCAGCTCAGCGGCATCCACAGTGGCGGGCATCTTGGGATTGACCTTTTCCTTGGCACAGAGCACAGCGACCTTGGGATTTTCGATCTCCAGGGCCTTGGCAACCGGCAGGCAGTTTTTGATGAGGCCGATCTTCTGCTCCAGGGTGGGATACAGCACCATACCGCCATCGCTGGTGATCATCAGCTTGTGGTAGGCGCCCATGGTATCAAAGGTCATAACATGGCTGAGCAGGCCGTGGACCGGCAGACCGGTCTCCTTATTGAGAATGGCTTTGAGGAAGATGTTGGTATCCACAAGGCCCTTCATGAGGAAATCGGCTTTGCCCAGGCGAACCAGCTCGACAGCCTTGGCGCAGGCTTCGACCATATCATCGGCCTGGACCAGCTCGGCGTTCCGGAAGGTGACGCCCTCCTCCTTCATTACACGCTCGATAGTGGGGATATCACCGACGAGAACGGGGCGGATCATACCGGCCTCCTCGGCAGCGGCCATGGCCTTGATGGTATCCACATCCTGCGCGGCGGCGCCGGCCAGCACCATCGGCTCGCCCTGCTTTGCTTTTTCCAGCATCTGTTCAAAAGAAACGATCATTGAGAGTCCCTCCTGATATTTTTTAGGATCGCCCGCTATGGGCAGTGTTTTCCACCTACTATTATAGGAAAGGGAAATTAGCCTGTGAAATGCACCATTTGAATGACTGTTATTCCACCCTAAGGAATGACTATCATTCCAAAACAGCATTTCCTTTTTACATGTGGAAGGTGTATCATAAACTCATCGGAAGTCTCCTGGAGCGGGAGAGTTCCGGATAGGATTTGAACCGTTTCCTCATACTTCTCCTTATTTGGTTTTCCGGGGTGCCACACTTTTTTGTCAAGACACTACGACCTCCCAATGTCGATCGTCACTTTTACATGGCACACCCCTCCCCTGCCGGGCATTCTCCCCCGGCAGGGGATTCCTCTATATATGGATAAATCTTTTTGCGGAAAATGCATAAAAGGTATTTGTCGTTTGCAGAAAATTATGATAGAATGAATGTATACAGCATTGAATGCATCTTCTAAAAAGCCCAAAATCGGAGGTATGCCATCATGACAATTTTTCAGTTGGAATGCTTTTGCGCCCTGGCCGATTCCTTGAACTTTACCCAAACGGCCAACGCCATGTTTATAACCCAGCCTGCGCTTAGCCGGGCTATTTCCTCGCTGGAACAGGAACTACAGCTGACCCTGCTGCAGCGCACCACCCACAGCGTGACCCTGACCCCGGCCGGCAAAATCTTCTCCAGCGAGTGCCACAAAATGCTGAAGGAATTCCAGCGCGGCAGCGAACGGGCACGCTCTGCCCAGGCTGGCCAGATAGGCAGCGTGCGCATCGGCTTCCAGCGGGATAACTTTGAGACCTACATTGTGGACTTCGTGAACCTGTTCCGCCGCAGCCACACGGATATCACCCTGGAGCTGCTGCCGCTAAGCGTCAACGAGCTGAACAACGCCCTGCAGGAGAAGATAGCGGACGCGGTGATCTCCGGCGGCCCCCCTGCCAATGAGTCCATCCGCAGTCTGATGATAGCCAACCTGCCGGAATGTGTGGCGCTGCCGCTGGACCATCCTTACGCCAATAATGACATTCTGGATATGCGCGACTTGAAGAACGAGAAGTTTATCGCCATGGCGCGTTCCATTTCCTGCTCCGGCTTTGAATCCATCATTCAAAAATCGCTGGCGGCGGGCTTTGAGGCACAGATCGTGGCGCAGGTGGACCTGCTGCCCACCCTGATGACCATGGTGGCCTGCGGCCAGGGGATCTCCATTCTGCACCGGGACATGCTGCCGCGCAGCAATGGGCGTATTGCATTTGTGCCGCTGCGCAGTGTTTCCTACTTCCGCCGCTGGCTGATGTGGGACATCAACAACGATAACCCCTGCCTGCAGCCGCTGATCGCGCTGGGACACAAGTGGCAGGATGACCTGGAATACCCCGTAGAATAATAAATAGAACAGAATAAAATCCCCCGGAAAAGAGCCAAATGAGCCTTTCCCGGGGGATTTTTCCGCGCAAAAAAGCAACCCGGCGCAAGACAAAATGCCTTGCGCCGGATGCCGGTATTATTCTGAAAAAGAGAGGATAAAAGAGGACCTATGAGAATTATTTCTGCTCCCGACCGATGGCGAGGCCTTTTTCAAAGGCTTCTTTATTGAGCGGCAGCAGCTTGGGCTTTTTGGCCATCTTGTGCTCGATGGTGGACCAAACGACCTCAGGCGGGACGACCTCGGTATAGCCTACATAGACGCCCAGCATGATAACATTCAGCACCTTGGCGTTGCCCATTTCCAGGGCCATCTCGGTAACGGGGGCCTTGACCAGCTTGACATCATCACGGCCGATGTCATCGCTGACGATGGAGCTATTGATGAACAGGGTGCCGCCCTTCTTCAGGGTGGGCAGGAACTTCTTAAGGGACGGACCATTCATAACGATGAGGTCATCCATGACATCGCCCAGCGGCGCGCCGATCTCCTCATCGGAGATGACGACGAAGCAGTTGGCGGTACCGCCACGCTGCTCGGCGCCATAGCTGGGGAAAAAGGTTACATTCTTATTGGTAGCATCACAGGTGGCAGAGGCCAGGAATTTGCCCAGAGTCATAACACCCTGACCGCCGAAGCCGGCTACGCACAGATTAGTTTCCATTTATGCGCTTCTCCTTTCATCAGCGATCGCGGATCACACCCAGAGGGTATTCCGGCAGCATTTTTTCTTCAATGAACTTCAGAGAATCCAGAGGATCCAGGCCCCAGTTGGTGGGACAGTTGGTGACGATCTCTACCATAGAGAAGCCCTTGCCGTCCAGCTGGTTCTGGAAAGCTTTGTGGATGGCCTGCTTGGTCTTGATAACATTTTGAGGGGTATTGCAGCTGGTGCGCACCAGATAAGCGGGAGCAGTCAGCTGATTGAGGATTTCGCACATATGCATGGGATAGCCGTGCTCCTCAGCAATACGGCCCTTGGGAGCAGTAGAGGCCTTCATCCCGATAAGGGTGGTGGGGGCCATCTGGCCGCCGGTCATACCGTAGATACCGTTATTGATGAAGATAACGGTGATGTTTTCGCCGCGGTTGGCAGCGTGGATGGACTCCGCCATGCCGATGGAGGCGAAGTCGCCATCGCCCTGATAGGTGAACACCAGGGTATCGGGATTGGCGCGTTTCATGCCGGTGGCCACGGCGCAGGCGCGGCCATGGGGCGCGGTGGTGGTATCGTAGGCGATATAATCCATGTGCAGACCACAGCAGCCGATGCCGAGAACGCTGGCAGCGCGATCAACAAGGTTCATCTCATCCAGCACTTCGCCGATGAGCTTGATAACAGTGCTGTGCATACAGCCGGGGCAGAAACCGGAAACTTTATCCTCCTGAATGGTTTTTGTCCGCGAATAAATCTTTTCCATTCTTTCCCCTCCTTTACTTATTCAGCAGCTTTTCTACTGCTTCTACTACGGCCTCACGGCTCATGACATTACCGCCGGAGCACAGGCAGGTCTTGATGGGGCAGCGGCCGCGCACGGCGTGATCCACATCCTCTACCATCTGGGCGGGAATGGACATCTCGACATCGAGAATGGCATGGCAGGTGCCATAGTCCAGTTTATCAAAGGCAGCCTTGGGGAAGGGGTGAACGGTGATGGGACGGATGAGACCGACCTTCTTGCCTTCGGCGCGCATCATCTCCACTACGGATTTGGCAATACGGCCGGAAATACCATAAGCGGCGATGACTACTTCGGCATCCTCGGTGCAGTATTCCTCTACCATAACATCCTTTTCCCAGGAAGCATACAGAGCAGCGGCTTCTTCATTGACGCACTGCATCTTATTGGTATCCCACTGGCCGGGCTCGATCCAGGAGCGGTTGGGCAGATCCAGCTCGTGGCCAATGCAGACCCATTTCTTCTTGCTCTCACGGATAGCGGCGACTTCTTCCTCGCTTTTCATTTCGGGCAGCTCTACCGGCTCCATCATGGTGCCGATAACGCCATCGGCCAGAATGAGGACGGGGTTGCGGTCACGGTCGGCCAGGTCAAAAGCCTTGTAGGTCAGGTCCACAGCTTCCTGCACGGTGGCGGGAGCCAGAACGATCATCTCGAAGCCGCCGTTGCCGGAAGCCTTGGTGGCCTGGAAATAATCCTGCTGGGCGGGCTGAATGGCGCCTACGCCGGGGCCGCCGCGGGAGATATTAGCATAAACGATGGGGATACGGGCAGCAGCGCAGTAGCTGATGCCTTCGCTCTTGAGGGCGATGCCGGGGCTGGAGGAAGAGGTCATGGAGCGGGCACCAACGGAAGCGGAACCGTAAACCATATTGATAGAAGCGACCTCGGACTCACCCTGGACAAAGTTACCGCCAACTTCCGGCAGGCGGCGGGCAAAATACTCGGGAATTTCGTTCTGGGGGGTAATGGGATAGCCGGCAAAGAAACGACAGCCGGCACGAACAGCTGCTTCGGCGATCGCTTCGCAGCCTTTCATCAATACTCTTGCCATAGCTTTAGTCTCCTTTTATTTGTATACTTCGATAGCGCCATCCGGGCAGATGCGCGCGCACATACAGCAGCCAATGCAGTCATCATTGACCGGCTCCACATACTCGTAGCCCTTGGAATTTACCTTAGTTCCCAGAGCCAGAACATTCTTGGGGCAGAACTTGATGCAATACTGGCAGCTTTTGCACCGCTCGGCAATTACAACGACCTTTGCCATACCATGAAACCTCCTTCCGGATACGAAATGATAAGTATTTATCTTTTAGCGCAGGGAACTTTCTCCCTGCAGCCACGGATACCTGAGATGCAGCTCCAGCGGGAGAACCGGCAGATCATCGGGCTCCTCTTCTCCGGCGTGGAGCGGCTGATAGATGGCTGCGAACTCCATAGTGCAGTAGGGATCCAGCATTTCGCGGGTCTTGGCCAAACCCGCCTCATACTCCTGCCGGGTGGTAAACAGCCCATTATTGGGATTGGCCACAAATCGGAGCTTTGGCAGCTGCAGATGGGTCACCTGCAGAATCTTACTGAGGGTGCCATCGATATGTTCAATATCGCAGGACCAGGGACGGTAAGCATTGACGATATAATAGACCGCTGTCTTTTCACGGTTGAGGGCCGGAGCATAGCCGCCCACCGCCCGCGCGCCGATATCATCGCCACCGACATCCATGACGACACAGCATTTGGGATCCCGCAGCAGGCGGTTGACGCCGCCCACCTGGGTCGGTGCATCCATGAACTGCTTTTCAAAGTGGAAGTGGACGCCCAAGGTCTCCATCTCTTCCGCCAAGTCACGAGAGCGGAACAGGGGCTTTGTCATATCCAAATCGAAGAAATGCACGGGTAGCGGCTGGCACTGAGCCAGGTGCGCGGCGAGGTTCAGAGCAATCTCGCTTTTGCCGCTGCCGGCTTCACCCAGCAGCACAAAGTTTTTGTAATTGGCACAGTTCTGTTCCAGGTACTCTTTCCAGCCCATCCAAACCAGCTCCCCTTTCTTCTATAAATGGCTGTTTTACACTTTCCATTTTAGTAACGATTGGATAGTATGTGAAATGCAAAGAGTGTATAAGTGTTATCACGCCCTAATTTACGCCGCCTTCTTTTGGTGAACCCACAGCAAAGAGAATTGGCAGGAAAGGTAAAGTGCCAATATAATAATATCGGATTATTGATTCCGTAAAATAGAATTTTCGGAAATCTTGAGCTATTTCGCCTAAACCCTGTCGGGCAGGGCGGCTCCGCCGGGCAGAAAAACTGCCAGGTGGGCCTTTCGGTGCTGTATGAGGAATCCATCCTGCACCTGGCCACAGCGGGACAGTTTATTGTATGCAATGATAAATACGGCCTGCCTGGCACGGTACTTCCCGCCTACTGCACCGCCGCCGGAAAACTGTTCCTTTCCCAGCTGGATGATGAAACGCTGGAGACCTGGGTGCGCAGCCACAACCTGGTGCCCTATACCGCCAATACCATCATTGACCCCGATGAACTGCTGAAGCAGATTCGCCAGACAAGGGAGCGTGGGTATGGCATTGTCATCAGTGAACTGTATGATTTTGTGGCCTGCATCTCCATTCCAGTCATCAGTCAGGATAATCGGGTGCTGGGGGCGCTGAATTTTTCCACCAAGCCGGAACACTTTGATACCCTAAACAATGAGAAGTTCATCTCCGATGTAACAAACACTATCCGCAACGCCCAGTTCCACTAAGACAATAAAATACACGATCCCCCGCCGGGTACTGTACCCAGCGGGGGATCGCTTCAGTCTGCCGAGAAACCCAGTACGCAATCAAGTGCGGGCTGGGGGCCTTGACAAAACCGCGCCCACCAAATAAAAAAGACGCCATATGGCGTCTTTTTTATTTGGTGGGTCTTCAGGGACTCGAACCCTGGACCAACCGGTTATGAGCCGGGAGCTCTGACCAACTGAGCTAAAGACCCTTAGTAAAAAACGCCGCCGACAAAATGCACGGCGGCGTTTTGGCTCCCCCTGTCCGGCTTGAACGGACGACCCTGCGGTTAACAGCCGCATGCTCTACCGACTGAGCTAAGGAGGAATATGGGTTTGCGGTCCCCTAAACGGGAACCGCAAATTGTGCCGGCATCAACCTATTTTCCCGGGCCGCTTCCAGCCAAGTATCTTCGGCGCCAATGAGCTTAACTTCTGTGTTCGGGATGGGAACAGGTGGGACCTCATCGCAATCAACACCGACTATGGTGACTCGTGCGGGAATCGAACCCGCGTTACCGGCGTGAGAGGCCGGTGTCTTAGCCGCTTGACCAACGAGCCATGGTGCTGAAATAATCAGCTTTTATATTATAACCAGCCATCGCCCGGTTGTCAATACGCTTTCTGCCGTTTCCGCATAAAAATTTGCGCAGCAAAAAAGGGAGCCTTTTCGGCTCCCTTGAATGCGGTTTTATACGGTGGGGGTACCACAGTAAGGGCAGAAGTTGCCGCGCACCATTTTCCGGCACTTGGTGCAGAAGCGATCCTCCAGGCCATCGTTGGGGGCAGGCGCTGCCTGCTGCTGGTTCTGCTGGCCCAATTGCTGGGCAATCTGCGCGCCAATGGCGACTTCGGCACCCAGGCCGGCTACACCGCCGCCCTTTTCCATACCATCTGCCGCCGCCACGGTAACATACTTGTTGGTATCGGTGATGAAGGACTGTGCCGCCACCTTTTCCGCCATCTTCTCCACCTCGGGCGGATAGCTGACGCTGATGATATTCACATCCCGCACACCCAGGCCGATATCAAAGAGCTCCTTATCCAGCTCCTCAGCCATCTTCTTCCCCAGGGTACGGTTATTAGCCTGCAGCCCTACCAGGACATTGAGGCCAACAGCCCGCTCACCGTTCAGAATTGCTTCGGCCACAACACCGCTCATCTCACCACGGATACGCTCCGAAACATCACTGAGGGAATAGGTCTCCCGAATCCCGGCCACCTTGGAAATAAAGGCCAGATAGTCCCGGAAATAGATGACCATGTTGCCATTCATGCCCACCGGAATTCCGCTGGGGACCTCCGGGGTTGGAATCATAATGCGCTGGGTGGTGCCCCAGTTCAGGGTCATGTCCTTGCTATTGACAAAATAGACCTCCGCGCGTTCGCCGGTATCGCTGCGCAGATGCAGCGCCGCATTGATGTGGGTGAGGAACGGAATGATCTGGGTATCGATATCATAGGTGCCCTCATTTTCAAAAATGCCGTGGATACGGCCGCCGGAGTAGAAGATTGCCTTTTGACCGGCACGAATGACCAGACGGCTGCCTTTCTTGATCTCACGATTTTTCCATTTGTAGAACAATACATCGGGGCGGTATTCGATCCACTCCACTGTATCTTTTTTCTGATTAAAAAGTCCCATTATTCATCTCCCTTTCCCGGGGCGGTTTACCAGTCGCCGCCCCAATCGTAGCCGTAATCGTAGCTGCCGTAGTCAATATCTCCGCTGTCGTAGCTGTAATCATAACCACCGCTATCCCAGCTGCTTCCAGAATCATAGCTGTAGTCATATCCACCGTAGTCGTAGCCGTAGTCATAGCCAGAACCGCCGGAATAACTGTAATCATAGTGGCTGCCACCGTAATCGGAAGACCCGCTCTCCAGCAGCATCAACCCGCCAAAGAACACTGCCAGCGCCAACAGAATAACCAGGATAATCTTCCCGACGCTTTTAGGGTACTGAGCGGAAACCTTGCCATTTTCGCCATTGATCATGTAGTGATAGGTTTTGCCGGCATAACCATAACGAGCTTTCCACAGCGGCACCAGCACCTGCTTATAGCGCACCATATCATAGTGGGTGTTCATACCGGTGACCTGCGCCTGGCTGTACCCATGCCCACGGATATCACTCTCTGCCCGGCTGCGCTGGTCACGGTCAATGTAGCTTTCCGCAACCTTAAATCCCTGGATACCATCTATCGTATAGCACTCCGCCTGGTAACCCGCCAGATACTGCGAATGATAGGGGTTGGTATTGCCGATGGTATTGTACGGCAGCACCTTTTGAATGAGATTACCGCTGGCGGTTTTGCTGGCACACACCTGGATATCATTATAGTAACCCCGCACCACACCGGAAACAGGATACCACTGAGTATAGGTCTCTGTCTTGCCATCCCGGCCACGGCGGGTATAGGTGCGGCCGCCGCGCCCACAGTACTGGGTCACAGCATCGGCATCGTAGGTCCAAAAGGGCACATACATGCCCACCAGCTCGCCCTCAGCAAAGGTGCGCTTTAGGCTGGCAGGAGCGAACCATCGCTTGCGGATCCACTGGCCGAAACGCTTTTGGGCCTCATAACGGTCGATAGCAAATGGTACAACCCCTTCTACCGGAATCCCGTTGTGCTCCTCTTCCGGTTTGATTTGCGGAGAACCGCACATGGGGCAAACCGTCGCGGTCCCTTCCGCCGGCTGGAAAAACTCCGCTCCGCAGACATCGCAGCGCAGAGCGGTTTCGCCGTTTTCCAGCATCCGGCGCCCTTCGCGCTCACGGTACTCCGCAAAGTCATACTCCTCAACGGTATCTTTCCCTGGGGTCACTTTTTGGATACTACCACAAGAGGCACAACGAAATTGCTGTGCCTCCGGATCAAATACAATATTTCCGCCGCAGGTAGGGCACCGCAGAGCGGCATTGGTTTGCTCCGATGTGGTCATAACTGCTTACTTGCCCAAACGAGCCTTGATGGCGGCCAGATCGGCTTCGACGGAGGCGGAAACTTCAGCAGCTTTCTCACTGTACTTCTCTTCCAGCTTCTTGATGTCCATCTTATCGGCCAGCTCTTCATTCAGGGCCACCTTGGCATCCACGGAATCGATACGCTTCTGGACGGCTTCCATCATGTTCTCAAAGCCGGACATATCGGTACGGCCCGCTACCTTGTGCATCAGGTCATCCATCTTCTCCTTGTGCTCAGCAACGGTCAGCTTGGCGCGCAGCTCCACCATCTTGCCCTCAGCGGAAGCGATATCCTCCATGAGCTTACGGGTCATCTGGCGCATCTTATCGCTGTTGCTCTTGGCCGTCTCATAGGCGGCTTCCAGCTCAGCCTTCTTGGCCACTAGCTGGCTCTTTGCATCCAGGAATTTTCTAGCGTCATCGTCATTGCTGGCCAGGACTGCCTGCTCGGCATAGCGGTCGTACTTGGCGATTTCTTCGTTATTGGCAGCTACACGGCGGGCAGCGGCCATCTCATCCGCAATAATAGCGGATGTTTCGGACTTCAGTTCTTCCAGGTTGGCGCGGGCGTCAGCCAGATACTTTTCCAGCAGCTTGCCGGCATTCTTCTCCTCAGCACCGCTGAGCAGGCTATTGATGTTTGCACTCATAATGTCACTAAATCTCTGCAGAATACCCATTATTGTTCCTCCTGATGTTGAATCTCATATTGGGGGTGATAACGCCACTCCCCTAAGTTAATTTTATAGCACCGCTACAAAAAAATCAAGAGAGCAGCACGATCTTTAAGAATAATTCATGAAAGCTTAAAAGCAGTGCCACATTTCCCTCCGGTCACACCTCAAAATCGAGGTAGGCCGCTCCGATGATGCCGGCATCTCCGCCCAGCGCTGCCCGGCGGATAGGACAGGTGGGTGCCCGGTGGCCACCATAGCGGTTCGCCCGGACATAGTCATTGAGCGGGCCGATCAGGGCCTCCCCCGCGTTGCTGACTCCGCCGCCGATGAGGACGACCTCCGGGGCGAAGATGTTGACAAAATTGACAATACCTGCCCCAACATAGGTAATATACTGTTCCACCACAGCCTTAGCGGTTTCATCCCCCTCCGCCGCGCAAATAAAGGGAGCACTGCCATCGGCGGGATTAAAACGCTTCATAGCGGTTTCGGGGTGGGCCAGCTCCGCGCGGTGGCGCTGCCGCAGCAGACCGGTAGCGGAAGCATACGCTTCCAAGCAGCCGCGCTGCCCACAGGTACAGGGCTCTCCGCCAAGAATGAGGGTGGTATGGCCCATCTCAGTGCCGGGACCAATATCCCCTTCGTAAATTTTCCCATTGAGGATAACACCGCCGCCTACTCCGGTCCCTAGGGTAATCATGATGGCACTTTTGGCGCCCTTCGCGGCACCAGCAAACACCTCGCCCAATGCGGCACAGTTGGCATCATTGGAAAGGCGCACCGGCACGCCCAGCTCCTGCCGGAGCTCATCACACAGGGGAACATTTTTCCAGCCGAGATTATTGGCATAGACAACCAAGCCCTCTGCGGCGCGGCAGTAGCCTGGCGAGCCGATACCGACCGAAACGCAATCCTGCAGGGTAATTCCCGCCTTTTTTACTGCTTCTTTTACACAGCATCCAATATCATAGATGACATCATCCAGCATCCGCTCCGGGCGAGTCTTGATAGACGCGCGCGCAATGATTTGTTTGTTCTCATCGACCACGCCGACCGCTACATTGGTACCACCGAGATCAATGCCTACACGATATTCCATTCGTATCGTCCTCCTTTATGGGGTTCTGCCCATAGTATAGCGCACTTTGTGGGAAAATGGAAGTGAAAGGCGGCGGTTTGCAAAAAATCCAGGCAGACGGCCCGCTGGACCGGCCGTCCCCTACATGGCAAAGGACCCGCCACATGGCGAGTCCCTGAGTAATAAGATCATGTATCAATCTTTAATCGCGCGGCGCAGAGGCGGCACCAGCAGCATAGCCAGCACACCGCCGATAACTGCGGTAATAAGCTGCGGGAAGGAAAAGCTGGCGGAAAGCACTGCGGTCTGCTTCTCATTAAGGGTAAGCACCATGGGCACCAGCCATTTTACAATGACAAGGTACAAAGTGAGAAATTTAGCCACGGCGGCAACAACCAGTGCGATAGCCTGACGGGCAATGGGGGCATTCTTGGCACCGGCAATAAGCACCCACAGCAATACCAAAACGGCATTGCCCAAAGCAACGGCGGGGACAACCTGGGGGAATGCCGGGCCGATGCCGATGAAGAAGGCACAGATGGGAGAAAGAACCGCGACGGCCAAGCCGCCCCATAGACCGCACATCAGGCCAGAAGCGATGAGAATCAGATTGACGAGAGAGCCGGTAACATACTGACCCATGGAACGGGTAACAAACTGCACAGCGATAAGCAGCGCCAGAAAGATAGCGGTACGGCACAGTGTTTTCAGGCTGCTGCTAGTTTTGGTATTGCTCATGATGTTCTCCTTTTGGATAAATGTTGGCTGAAGCGCAAAACGCTTGCTTTTTCTTTTATATTATACTACACTGGTAGATGTAACTCTGTTGCATTTGCAACGAGCCGCAAGAAAGGCGACGATAAAATGATTATTCGAATCCGACTTCCCTCCTGTCCATTATTTGAGGGGATCGCTCCAGAGGCACTACTGGAAGAACTGGCCCGCCTGCAGGCAGCAGAACGAAAATACAAGGCCGGGGAAACACTGCTGGCGGCTGGTTCTCCCACCAGTCGGATGGGGCTGGTGCTGGAGGGGGAACTCCACGCGATTTTGCCATTACCGCAGGGACGGCAGCTGCTGCAAAGCCGGCTGCTGCGTGGGGAGCTTTTTGGACAGTTGCTGGCACTGGATGGAGAGCGGGAAAGCCCCGTGACCGTAACTGCCCATACCCCCTGCCGCGTGCTGTGGATCCCGATGAAGAACCTCCTGACCGGTGGAGGAACGCCTTCTTCCGCACGGCTTCTGAGCAATCTGTGCCGTCAGCTAAGCAGCGCCTATTTCTCCTTACAGCGGCGGCTCATCTGCCTAACACAGCCTACTCTGCGGGAACGCTTACTGTACTACCTGCGGACGGAATGCTATACCCAGGGGAGTCGCACCGTTCGTCTGCCCTTTGACCGGGCTGGTTTGGCGGACTATCTTGGGGCCGACCGCAGCGCCCTTTCCCGGGTTCTTTCCGGTCTAAGGCAGGAAGGCTTGCTGGATTTTGACCGAAAGCACCCGGCCACCATTACACTGCGGTACCCACTGGAGGACTGAATTCCTCATATTTTCCCCCACCGTGGGCAATTCGGGGCTTTCCTCCTTCGCAGGAGTGTGGTATAATAATAGCCGGAAAACGGCAAAAAGCCGTTAAGACAGGCGAATCCCATCATTTACAGGGAGGTTATTTACTGTGACGAAAAAATTTGTATTGAATTTCATTCTTTCCGCTATCTGCTATGTGGCGCTGGGCATTGCTCTCATCGTGTGGCCCGCAGCCTCCATCAATGTCTTCTGCTATGTATTGGGCGGCGTAACCGCTGCCTATGGCCTGTGGCAAATATACCGCTTCATCTCTCATCGGGAGGAGCGCTATGCTACCCTGTCGCTGATGGTCGGCATCGTGGCGCTGGCGCTGGGCATCTGCTTCTTTGTCAAACCGGAGCTGTTTGTTTCCATCCTGCCCTTTATCCTGGGGCTGTACCTCATCTTTGATGGTGTAGTAAAACTGCAGGCCGCCATTGATATCAAAAAAGAGGGCTACCAAAAATGGGGCATCCTGCTGCTTTTGGCTGTCTTGATGATCGCTCTTGGCGTAGTCATCCTGCTCAATCCTTTCCAGTCGGCACAGGCACTCATCACTTTTATCGGCATCTGTATGCTGCTGGATGGCGTTATTAACCTGTGGAATGCCTTTGTCGTTTGGCAGCATCTGCGGGTGCTGAAAAAAGCCGCTTCCGCCGCCATTGATACCATCGCCGCCGCAGTGGATGCCGCCAATGGCAATGCTCCCGCTGATGTAGTAGTGGATGCCGTAAGCACTGCCGATGCCCCTGCGGAGGAACCCACTGCGGAACAACCCGTCGAAGAAAATACCCCCAACGAATAAACCTGAAAGATAAAATTTTCCCTCCGCCGCAAGACGGAGGGGATTTTGTTATTTGTTCTCCTGCTCTACATGGATGGCTGCCAGCCCCAGTCGCATAATAATATGCCGCACCCATGGGGTATACATAAACCAGCGTTTGATGGTCTTAAGCCACAGCTTCAGACGCAATGAAGTCGTTTTTCTCCGGTAAAAGCGGGCAAGTTCGCGGTCATCATCGGCTTGGCTCATGGCCTCCGCCAGGGCGCTGCCGCTGCGGATGGCGCTGCTGATTCCTTCGAAGGAGCTGGCGCTGATAAAGCCCGCCGCTTCCCCAATAAGATATACGCCATCCCGGCCAGTGATAAAATCCGAAAAGCCGCGTGGACGCACCGCCTGGCAGGCCTCGGTCTTAATGGGGCGGCCCAGCGAATGCCCCAGGTACTCCTCCAGTCGGCTTTTCTGTCGATTATAGGCTTCCCTGCTGTCCTGTGGAGAAAAGCAACCGCCAAAAATCAGGGTGTCGTCTTTCCGTATGATCCAGGAACAGCTTTCGCTGGTGACCGGATCGAAAATACAGGAATAAAAGGGCGCGCGATTCTCCCCGGCCGGGAACCACTGCTGAATAGCCGTGTAGCGGGTCTTCGGCTCCCGGTAAAAGGTGCGGCGCACCAAAGAAGACGCACCATCAGCGCCCACCACCCGGCGGGCGGTAAAATGTCGCTCCTTCCCATCCGTCCTTACAGTCAGGGAAAAGCTGTCCTCTCTGCGGGCAACTGCTGTGCAGCGGCCGGGGAGTATCTCCGCCTGCGACGGCACAAGCGATAGAAGCCAACGGTCAAAGGCGTAGCGGTCCATATTGAGATAGTAGCGCTGGTAATAACGCACCTGCCGGCTGCAAAGGTCAATGGTCTGCACCGTGAAGATCTGCGGATCGACCAGCACCTCCTTGGGCAAGGTGAGATCGAAATGCGCCAACGCCTTTTGGGAATCGGGGGCCAACAGGCCGCCACAGGGCTTTTTATGCTGCTCGTTCTGTCCATCTATAAGGAGCAGCGAGGCTCCTGGACAAAGAATCAAGTATCGACGGGCAAAAGTTGCGGCGGCAGGGCCTCCCCCCACCACCGCAATGTCATAAATCATATTGTTTCCTCACGATGAGTGTGGGGATTTTCTTCACTGCGGCGGAACGGCACCAGCTTGGCACGGTTCAGCGCCACCATGATAGCCGGGATAAGCACCAGTTGCAGAATAATACCGGGAATGGCATTGAGGAATGCGCCGGAAATAAACATCTGCCAGGTAAATGCACCGCCGGAAAGCCCCAGCAGTACAATCATAGCAGCCGCCCACACTATACGCCCAGCAATCATGGCGATGATAAGGGAGCGATACAGCATGCGGGTGCACTGCCAGCGCGCCCGACTATAAAGGAAGCCCGCTACAAAGGCATAGGTTGCCATCTCGAATGCCATGGCCAAAGCAGTAGGCATGCGGGGCATGGAAAAAAGCGCGAAGCGCAAAAGCGGCATAATAAAACCAACAGCGGTGCCATACTGCCAGCCACAGATCAAGGCGCAGAGGAACACCGGCAGGTGCATGGGCAGCAGCATGTTGCCGATCTCCTTGATCTGCCCGGTGAAAAAGGGCAGCACCAAACCAATGGCCAGGAACATAGCCGCCAGCAGCAGGTTTCTCAGTGATTGATTTTGATGCTTCATATTTTTATTCCTCCTTGATGGGTTTGATAAACGGGGCATAATATTCCGCTAACTGCAGTGGCAAATCATTCCGGTTCTGTTCCGTCACCGTTATCAACTGTACCTTAGGGTGGTTGCGAATATCCTCCAGCCAGCCCATGGCATCCTGCCGCATAACACCCAGTATAGGGGTATCGCCATCCAGCAGTTCCAGTACCCGCGCCCGGAAGCGGGGAAGCTTTTGCTCCAAACGGCCACACTCATCCAGCACAATCAGTGGATAAGAGGACGCTTCCGAGAGATATTGGAGCCCCAACTCCTCAAAACTGGGCAGGATGGTGCGTACCGGGGCGCCATTCTCATCCTGGCCGAATTTTACGATGGCATGATCCGGTGTGAAAGCACGGGGTTCCGCGGCGCTGCTCATATACAGGTACCGGCAGGGAGATTTGCGATCTTCCCCGAAGTAGGAGCGAAAGCCGCCGGGGGTAACCTTCAGCAGCTCCAGCGTTTTATTCAAGGCAGTCGTTTTCCCAATCTGGACGCTACCGGTCAAAAACAGATGCATATGATCACTCCTTTTGCTGGGGGGTGGGTACCCTGCCCTACCACTTTTGCTATTTTACCACAAAAGATGGCTGACGACAACACAAAAGCGCCCGGCCGAAATGGCCGGGCGCTATGCATTTTAGCTATGACTTGCAATTACTTGTGAATAGCGGTACCAGACTTACCTTCCAGCGCCAGGGCAGCATTGTGCAGATCAGCAATGATGGCACGGCCGCCGGACTGAGCAAAGGCAATGGCAGCCTGAACCTTGGGCAGCATGGAGCCGGGAGCAAACTGGTTCTCACCGATGTACTTCTCTGCCTCGGCAATGCTCATCTCCTCCAGGCTCTTCTGATCGGGCTTGCCCCAGTTGATGGCGACACGATCCACAGCAGTGAGAATGAACAGAGCATCAGCATGTAGCAGCTCAGCGATCTTGGAGGAAGCAAAGTCCTTATCAATAACCGCGGGAACACCTACCAGTTTGCCGTCCTTCTTGATAACGGGGATACCGCCGCCGCCTACGGTGATGACTACGGCGCCGGAATCGACAACGGCCTCTACTACATCCTTCTCCACCACATCAACAGGCTTGGGGGAGGGAACCACGCGGCGATAGCCGCGGCCGGCATCCTCTACCATGGTAAAGCCCTTGGTAGCTGCGATCTCATCAGCCTGCTCCTTGGTATAGAAAGCACCGATGGGCTTAGTGGGCTTCTGGAAAGCGCCGTCATTCTCATCTACCAGAACCTGAGTAACAATGGTCGCTACGGGCTTATTGATGCCGCGCTTGACCAGTTCGTTGCCAATGGCATTCTGCAGGTGATAGCCGATGTAGCCCTGGGACATAGCACCGCACTCAGGGAAGGGCATATCGCTCTTTACAGCGCCGGCTTCAGCCGCAGCGCTCATGGCCAGGTTGATCATACCGACCTGGGGACCATTACCGTGGGCAATGATAACTTCGTTGCCGGCCTCGATGAGGTCAACAATGGGCTTAGCGGTCTCGGTTACGAGCTCGAGCTGCTCATAAGGGGTGTTGCCAAGGGCGTTGCCGCCCAGGGCGATAACAATTCTGGACATAGCAGTTTCTCCTTTTGTATGTTTTTTCTATGGTTCTTCCGGCGTAATTCCCCAAATTGGCTAAAATTCGGGGGTTGAATACAGAAATATCATAGCAAATGGCCGTTATTTTGTAAAGAGTTTAGGAGAAAAATTTTAGAAGCAATTTTTCAGTATGTAAAAAGTTCACAAAGCGCTTTCCCCTATTCCAGTCTGTTTTTCGTCGTGGCGACAAAGGGGCGGCTTCTCCACCGGTTTTGGTTCTTCATTTGGCTGCGTTTTGCGCTATGCGGGGATAAACTCTTTTTTGCCGTTTCTGTCTTGACGGTGAATTGAAAGCGCAAAAGCCCCCGGTCTTCCACCGGGGGCTTTCTTCATTCTCTCTAAAACTTACTTTTGGTTATTTACCGAAGTAGCGCTTCAGCAGACCGGCAAAGGCACGGCCGTGACGGGCTTCATCGCGGGCCATCTCATGCACAGTATCGTGAATAGCATCCAAATTGAGAGCTTTAGCCTTCTTGGCCAGCTCGGTCTTGCCCATGGTTGCGCCGTTTTCAGCTTCCACACGCATCTTCAGATTCTTCTCGGTGGAGTCGGTTACGACCTCACCCAACAGCTCGGCAAACTTGGCAGCATGCTCAGCCTCTTCCCAGGCTGCCTTCTCCCAGTACAGGCCAATCTCAGGATAGCCCTCGCGATGGGCTACACGGGCCATAGCTAGGTACATACCAACTTCGCAGCACTCGCCGTTAAAGTTCTCGCGCAGGCCCTGCAGAATCTCAGGATCACATCCTTGGGCAACACCCACTACATGCTCAGCGGCCCAGGCCATCTCGCCTTCTACCTTCTGGAACTTGGAAGCCGGAGCCTTGCAAACGGGGCAGAATTCGGGAGCCTCATCGCCCTCATGAACATAACCGCAAACAGTGCAAACATATTTAGCCATAGTATAATATCTCCTTTTTAGTAATAATTATCGTTTCTGTATCTTTATTATAACATATCCTATTTATTTGTCAAGCCTAATCTGAAAAATTTTTTTGCATTTTTTTCGGCTGTTTTTTATCGTATAAGATGGCATTGTGGAGCGCATAATATTTCCACAAAGGAGGTGAATTCAAATGAGTAAAAATTCTCAGAACAACGCTAAGAATAATGCCCAGAACGGCACCAATAACACGCAGAACAATACTCAAAACAAAAACAGCACGGAGAACCGCAGCGAAAAGCAGAACGCGGAAAATCGCTGCGACTGATTCGTCATCTTCCACAAAAAATACCGGCCTGTTTTTCCACCTTGGATCTCACAGGCCGATATTTTTGTTTTTGAGTCTATTTTTCACGCCTTGTTCTCGTTTTGGTGTTAGAAAAATTATCTCAAATTTTATGGAACATGCCCTTTTTCTGCTAAGTTTTTGTCCTCATTTCTCCTCTGTGGTTCCTCTTTTTAGACCAGGTCGATGTTTTTCGACTTTAATTGTCAATCTATTGTGCGCTCTGTAAAAAAACTAAATGAAATTTTTGTCATACCGTTCCTTAAAAAGTATGGTAAAATCTATCCAGCAGCATTGCTAAAGCCTCATACCAAAGCCAAAGTAAATCAGCATAAACCAAAAAGAGGAGGATCCGACCCTTGTGCACTTTAGAGGAAAAAGAGAAAGAGAGTAAGATGAGAACACAAACCGTCCGCTACCGCGTTTACGAAGAATGGATCACCCACCCGCAGCTGGGCCGCTACTGTTGCTATGGTATCGTATGTGAAAGCTACCTTCCCAAACACGGCTGGCAACTGCAGCAGGCTGTTTCTGATATTACAGATGACCGCAATGCTGCAGAAGCTCTGGCTGCTTTGATGCAGCAGGAAGACCTGGAGCCCTGCCACCTGCTTGATGTAGTGGAGGACTACCTGAATGGCATGTAAGCCATTCCAAAAGAAAGACGCCATCCACAGGTTCGATGCCGGGATGGTGTCTTTCTTTTTACCCTCTGCAATGCACAAGTACCGGCCGCAGGCTACGATGTTTCGCATCGTCAACGCCCTTATAGGGCATTGGCCCAGGCTTAGCCCGGCCGCCTGCGGCTGACTCTCACAATTCGCAGTTTATTCCGGTTGCCTCGGAGATTTACCACATCAAATTGCACACCAACAGGCTAATGGCTCCCGGCAGGCCCAAAATACCACACACCGCCACAGTAAATAAATTCACCGGCAGCAGCGCACCTATAGCTTGCACCAGGCACAGCACCCCCAGTCCACCGGCTGCCGAAAGCAACCAGCCTCGCAGGGCATGCCGCCAGCGCACCAGCAGCGCCAGAATAAGTACCACCCCAGCAATAATCCAAACTCCCATGATGTCCTCCTTTTTTGTTGTGGTGCTTACAGGGCAATGGGTTCCGGCTGTTCCGCCTGTCGGCGCGCGGTGCGCAGCAGGTAGGTCCGGTAGGTCAGCAGTGTCTGGATGCGGTAGGTACAAGCTTCAATCAATGTGTCCTCCGTCACTACATCAAAAAGCTCCTCCGCCCGGCGGAGTTCCTTGTTTACCCTGCTCAGCTCTTCCCGCAGAGTCTCCTGTGTTCCCGTCTTTTGCGGTTCCCTGCATCGGTTCATCTCTGCCATGATCCCGCGCCTCCTTTTCCATCTTTATGCAGGCAGTATGGGCCGCTATACCGCCGCTATGCAAAAAGCTCCCGCAAACTGTTGAGATTTTTTACATCACCCGCTATAATAGATGGGACAAACCTAGTAAGAAAGGAACCGCCATGAACTGGACTGACCTGAAAATAACCGTAAGCACCAAGGATGCCGAGACAGCAGAAGCGATTGCGCAGATGGCCGTCCCCTACGGCATCTACATCGAGGATTATAGCGATATGCTGGAGCTGGTGCCGCAAATTGCCCACATTGATCTCATCGATGAGGATCTTCTGGCCCGCAGCCGCACCGAAGCGATCCTGCACCTGTACCTGCCCCCGGAGGAAAATCCAGCCGAAGCCTCCGCCTTCCTTACCCACCGGCTGGAAGCAGAGGGCATTCCCTATCGCATCGAGACCGACCAAACGCTGGCCGAGGAGGACTGGGCCAATGCCTGGAAGCGTTTTTATCACCCCACCCACCTGGGTAAACGGCTGGTGGTATGCCCCAGCTGGGAGGAATACACCCCCACCCCGGAAGAACTGGTGATGACACTGGATCCCGGCATGGCCTTTGGCAGCGGCACCCACCACACCACCCGCCTGTGCTGCGAGCTGCTGGAGCAGCTCCCCGTTGAACATACACGCATATTGGATATGGGAACCGGCAGCGGCATTCTTTCCATTGCCGCATTGATGCTGGGCGCCCAGGAAGCCGTTGGGGTAGATATCGACAAGGTGGCCGTGCGCACTGCCGCCGAAAACGCCGAAGTAAATGGCTTTGGCCCCGACCGTTTTACCGCTGTAACCGCCGATCTTATTCACCAGCCGCTGGAAGAGGAGCTGACCCGCGGCGGCTTCGACATCGTGCTGGCCAATATCGTCGCCGATGTCATTATCGCGCTGGCCCCCGCCATTTACCATCACCTAAAGTCCGGTGGGCACCTGGTGGCTTCCGGCATTATCCTCCCCCGGAAAGAGGAAGTCATCGCCGCATTGGAGACTGAGGGCATGGTCATCACCCAGGAGAAGGAACAGGATGGCTGGTGCGCTCTGCTAATGCAAAAAGCATAAGCCGTGCAGCAAATCGCCGCCTAAACGGCACTTACTATATAAATCACTTTACCGTGAACAAACGGAGGGAGAAACCATGAGCCAAAAAGAACATTCCCGCGCCCACCGCAGGCGCACCTATAAGCGCGTGCGCGGCGTAATCCTGATTTTACTGGTACTGGGTATCATTTGGGGCATTACCGCGTTGGTGCGCCATAATGCCGCACAGCCCGACCCCACCCCGGATCCCAATGCCGGTCAGCAGACCGGTACGACCGATGAAAAGCAGAACAATCAAACACCCGATCCTGATCCTGACCCCGAACCGTCTCCCGATCCGGCTCCGGAACCAACCCCTGACCCCACTCCGGATCCCAAGCCCACTCCCGATCCGGAGCCTTCCGGCACCAACCTGACCAACCCCGGCAGCGATGATTGGCGCACCATTCTGGTCAGCGCCAAATACCCGCTGGCCGAAGAGCTGGATATGGAGCGGGAATTCATCTGCAACTATGCCGGATTTGACCTGAAGGTTGATGCCCGCATTGCCCAGCCACTCCGGGACTTTTTGGCGGCGGCCAAGGCAGATGGCTATGACCTGCAGCTCATCAGCGCCTACCGCACCTTTGCCCGCAGCGCCATTCTGCTGGAAAATGAGGTGCAGGCGCAGATGAAATATAATGGTTACAGCCGGGAAAAGGCTGAGCAGGTGGCTGCTACCCGTGTAGCGCCTCCCGGAACCAGTGAGCACAACACCGGCCTGGCCGTGGATATCCTTTCCGGTGATTATTACTATCACCACAGCACCATGGAGGAATCCTTCGAGTATGATGCCGAAGCCATCTGGATGGCGGAGCACTGCGCCGAGTACGGCTTTATCCTGCGCTACCCCAAGGGCAAGCAGGATGTGACCGGCATCATCTTTGAACCATGGCATTTCCGCTATGTCGGCGTAGAGATCGCGACCTACATCATGGAGAACAGCCTGACGCTGGAGGAATACCTGGGCGTGGCATAATTTTCGTTTCTATCTCCCCGATAGCTAGCTGCTATCGGGGACTTTTCTTTGGGCCCGCTTTGTGGTATAATCCGGTATCATAGCCCCACAGCCAGCAGCTTTCCGCAAAATGTCCAAGGAGGATACCACCCATGACAACCTTTCGCTATCTTATCACTGCCGAGGACGCAGGCGATCAGATCCAGCACTTCCTGCGCTTTAAGCAGGGCATCAGCCGCAAGGTGGTCATCTCTCTCAAACACCTGCCGGAGGGCATCCTGCTCAATGGCTCCCACGCCCGCACCATCGACCTGCTGCGGGAAGGCGATACGCTGGAGATCAACCTGCCGGACCAAGCCCGCAAACTACCTCCCTGCGAAATCGATGTTCCCCGCCTCTACTGGGACCGGGATGTCGCCGTTTTCAATAAACCTGCCGGTATGCCGGTGCATCAGTCTGGCGGGCACATCTTCGGCACGCTGGCCAGCGTATATGCCACCCTGTGCGAAAAAGAGGGCAACAGCGGCACCTTTCGGGCGGTAAACCGTATTGATAAGGACACCACTGGCGCCGTAGTAGTCGCCCGCCATCAAATTGCCGCAGGCAAGCTGTGGAAAGCCGTTACCAAGCGTTATGTTGCCGTAGTAAGTGGTGTTCCGCAGCCCCCCGAAGGTCTCATCGACCTGCCGCTGGAGCGGGAGATCCCGCTCGAAATGAAGCGTATGGTTTCCCCCGATGGGGAACGCGCCGTAACCGAGTATAAAGTCCTTGCCACCGCACCGGATAAAAGCTGCGCCTTGGCGGGGTTCATTCTGCACACCGGCCGCACCCATCAGATTCGGGTGCATATGGCTGAAAAAGGCTGGCCGCTGCTGGGAGATGAGCTTTACGGCGGCCCCATGGAGGAATTCCCCCGGCAGGCGCTGCACTGTGCCGGGGTCGCCTTTACCCACCCCATCACCGGGGAACAGCTATGCCTTACCGCTCCCCTGCCGGAGGATATGGCCGCATTACTGAAGAAAAAGGGAATCGGCTGGCGGCCTGTACTAACCCCCTTTGTGGAGGAACTGCTGACGGTGCAGCCCACCACAGTAGAGGAGATCACCGAGCGTTACCGTAAGCCCAAGCAAAAAGGCCGTCCCTGAAATCTGCCTGAAAAGGAGCCGCCATGCCGAATACCGAAATTAAGCTGATCGCCACTGATTTAGACGGAACGCTGCTGCGCGATGACCACCTCACCCTCTCCCCTGCCAACCGTGAGGCACTCACCAGTGCCGCCAAAGCGGGCATCGAGGTCGTAATCGCCACCGGGCGAAGCCTGGCTGCTGTTGCACCACAGGTATTGGAACTGCCCTTTCTCCACTACTTCATCACCTGTAACGGCAGCATAACCACCGACCGGGAAGGCCATATTCTGCGGGCGGCACCGCTGCCTCTGGATACCACCTTGGAGATCCTGGAGCATTTGACCACCATGGGCGACTTTGCTGTGCAGCTTTATGCCGATCAAAAAATGTATCTCTCCCGTACCGATTGGGAACACCGCGATTTCATCCATCTTCCGGCATTTCATCTCAAAACGCTCTTTTCCAGTGAAGAAAGCATTGTCGATGATTTGATGGAACGCGCCCGCCAGCCCGGCACCCACCTGGAGAAAATCAATATGCCCTACCTGACTCCGGAACAAAAGGCCGAGATCAAGGTATGGCTGGCACAGCGCTATGGCGACCGAGTACGCGCCGTCAGCACCATGGAGTGCAATCTGGAGCTGACCGACCGTGACGGCAGCAAGGGAGCGGCACTGGGCGCTCTGTGTGACAGCCTACATATTCCTACCGAACAAGCCATGGCCCTGGGGGATGCCGATAATGACATCGGCATGCTGCAAACCGCCGGTATCGGGGTCGCCATGAGCAATGCCATCCCGGAAGTTCAGGCAGCTGCCGATTGGATCACCCTTTCCAACGAAGAAGACGGCGTCGCACATGCCATTCACAGCCTCCTTGGAATATAAATTATATAGAAAAGCCGGGCCTGTCCTTTTCGACAAGCCCGGCTTTATTGCTCTCAAAAATCACAGCAGCATTTCCCACTCGCTTTCTCCATAAACAGCAATGCCGTTTTGCAGCAGTAGCTCAGCTGTTACACCGTCCCCCTCTACCAGTCCGCCATTGAACAGACCGTTATGAATAACACCGTGACCGCAGCTGGGGCTGCGCTCCTTCAGCAGGGCCGCCTCACAGCCGTACATCCGGCACAGGCGCAGCGCTTCTTCCGCCCCACGGCGGAACTGTTCCGTCACATCCCCGCCCGTTTTGGCCACCACACGCTCCCCCAGCCGTTCAGATGCCGACCGGGGTGTGGGCAGCCCACCATAGATCTCCGGGCAAAATGGGATCATCGTATGCTTTTCCAGCAAAGAATACACACCCTCATGTGTTTTCGCCTTGCCATCATAGCGGCAGAGCACCCCCAGCAGGCAGGCACTTACCAATAGCTTCATCTGTCCTCCTCCAGCGGCAGGGGCTTGCCATCCCGCACCGCTTCCACCAGTGTATCTCCGGCGTACCGCAGCTTAAGAGAAAAGAATGCTTCCTCTCGCCGCAGCAGCTCCAGAAAGATCTTATCTCCCTGCCACAACGGCAGGTTTTCCACCTGCCCGATGGGCACCCACTCCAGAGTACCCTCATCGCAGTCCCGCAGCGTACCGGTATAACCGCCTGCGGTAAAAAGATGCATATACTCGGTGGGCGCTTCATTGGATACAAAGGTCACCAAACCACGGAATCGATATTCGGTCAGGGTCAGGCCGGTTTCCTCCCTCACCTCCCGCAGCAGGCAGTCCTCAGGGCTCTCCCCCTCCTCAAACTTGCCGCCTACACCAATCCACTTATCATGGTTCACATCGTTCTTCTTTTTCACCCGGTGCAGCATCAGCCAGCAGCCGTCTTTTTCGATGTAACACAGTGTCGAAAGGATCATACCCTTTCCCTCCCCGCTGTTTCATTCTGTTTCTATTGTCATTGTACCACAAGCATCCGCGGCTGGCAAATCCCCTCCCACGCTTTATGGAGAAGAAACAAGTTTTTGCTTTCGATATGCCTAATATCCTATTAAATTTAGCTCTTTTATAGCGTCTGTATTATGGAAAGACAATAAACACCGTTCGTTTTGCGGATTTCCCCCGCCAAAGTTTAATCTTGCTTTTTGTGGATTTTGCCACCATAAAATAGGCGGAATTTTTGCACTTGTTTTTAGCGATTGGTGCTATATAACAAATAGATAATACATTTATTCAATATTTTAGGGCTCATTTGTAGTTAAATTCCAACTCGTCTTTTTTTGTTCAAATTTTCGGGGTTCCTAATTTACACTTTTCTCCAATTTTTTATTTGTTAATTTTTTAGCAATTGTTTGACACCACCCCTTTTTGCAGTTATACTGAAGTTGCTTTTGATGTGGATAAATATTAAGTGAAAGCCGTTTTACGGCGAAAGGACACCATATGACAAGGGCTGTTTATCCCGGAAGTTTTGATCCCGTTACACTGGGCCACATGGATATTATCCGCCGGGCCTCCCGCGTAGTAGATGAGTTGGTTATCGGCGTGCTCATCAACCGCGATAAGAACCCGCTTTTCACTGTGGAAGAACGGGTAGAAATGCTCCAAGAGAGCGTCAAAGAACTCAAAAATGTTTCAGTCAAAACCTTTGATGGCCGCACTGTCGATTTTGCCCGGGCCAATCAGGCACAGATCATCATCCGCGGGCTGCGCGCTGTCACCGATTTTGAGCATGAGATGCAGATGGCGCAGACCAACCGCATCCTCGATCCCACCATCGATACCATGTTCTTTACCACCAGCCTGCGTTATGCCTACCTCAGCAGCACTATTGTAAAAGAGGTAGCCCACTACGATAACACCGATATCTCCAAGTTCGTCAATCCCTGCGTAGCCGCTCGCTTAAAGGAAAAACTAGGAAGCTGATCTTCCCCCGTTTCATCCGGCTGCTTTTCGGCCGTGAAAATAATTTTGTTTTCAATTCCATTTTATTTTATCAAGGAGGCACACACTTATGAAGAAAATCGTTTTGGCAGGCGCCTGCCGTACCGCCATCGGCACCATGGGCGGTGCTCTCAGCACCGTTCCCGCCGCTGAACTCGGTTCCGTCGTTATCAAGGAGGCCCTGAACCGCGCCGGCATTCCCGCCGAGCAGGTCGATCATGTTTACATGGGCTGCGTTATCCAGGCTGGTCTGGGCCAGAATGTCGCCCGTCAGGCTTCCTTGAAGGCTGGCCTGCCTGTGACCACCCCCGCCGTTACCGTCAATGTCGTCTGCGGTTCCGGTCTGAACTGTGTCAATATGGCCGCTCAGATGATCGAGGCTGGCGATGCCGATATCGTAGTAGCCGGCGGTATGGAGAGCATGTCTCTCGCCCCCTACGCCATGATGAAGGGCCGTTACGGCTACCGCATGGGCAATGCTACCCTGGTAGATACCATGGTAAATGACGCCCTGTGGGATGCTTTCAATAACTATCACATGGGCATCACTGCCGAAAATGTTGCCGAGCAGTGGCACCTGACCCGCGAAATGCTCGATGAGTTCTCCGCCAACAGCCAGCAGAAGTGCGAAAAGGCCATGGCCGAGGGCAAGTTCAAGGACGAGATCGTTCCCGTAGAGGTCAAGGGCAAGAAGGGCTCTGTGATCGTTGATACCGATGAGGGTCCCCGTCCCGGCACCACTGTGGAGACCCTGGCCCGCCTGAAGCCCGCCTTCAAGAAGGACGGCATCGTCACCGCCGGCAACGCTTCCGGTATCAATGACGGCGCTGCCGCCATCGTAGTAATGAGCGAAGAGAAGGCCAAGGAGCTGGGCGTTAAGCCGATGGCTACCTGGGTTGGCGGCGCTCTGGGCGGCGTAGATCCCTCCATCATGGGCGTAGGCCCCGTTGCTGCTGTTAATAAGCTGATGAAGAAGCTGGATATGAAGGTTGCCGATATGGACCTCATCGAGGCCAACGAGGCCTTTGCCGCGCAGTCCCTGGCTGTCGGCCATGATCTGGAATTCGATCCCGCCAAGCTGAATGTCAATGGCGGCGCTATCGCTCTGGGTCACCCCGTAGGCGCTTCCGGCTGCCGTATTCTGGTCACCCTGCTGCACGAGATGCAGCGCCGTGACGCCAAGACCGGTCTCGCCACCCTGTGCATCGGTGGCGGCATGGGCTGCGCCACCGTTGTTAAGCGCGACTAATCTTTTTCACAAATCAATAGTGCACCGGAGAGCCACGGCTCTCCGGTGCTCCGCAAAATAAGTCAAGGAGAGTGACATTCCATGGAGTTTATCACCTATGAAGTGGAAGGCCAGATCGGTATTATCACCATCAACCGTCCCAAGGCCCTCAATGCGCTGAACAGCGCCGTGCTGGATGAGCTGGATAAGACCCTCGACGCGGTCGATCAGGAAGCCATCCGTTGCCTCATCCTCACCGGAGCGGGTGAAAAGAGCTTTGTGGCCGGCGCCGATATCGGCGAGATGAGCACCCTGACCAAGGCCGAGGGCGAAGCCTTTGGCAAAAAGGGCAACGATGTGTTCCGCAAGCTGGAGACCTTCCCCATCCCCGTTATTGCGGCCGTCAATGGCTTTGCGCTGGGCGGCGGCTGTGAGATCAGCATGAGCTGCGATATCCGCATCTGCAGCGAAAACGCCGTGTTCGGTCAGCCCGAGGTCGGCCTGGGTATCACCCCCGGCTTCGGCGGCACCCAGCGTCTGGCCCGCATCGTCGGCACCGGCAAGGCCAAAGAGATGATCTACGGCGCCCGCAATATTAAAGCGGAAGAAGCCTATCGCATCGGCCTGGTGAACAATGTTTACCCTGCCGAAGAACTGATGCCCGCCGCCAAAAAGCTGGCCTCCACCATTGCCCGCAATGCTCCCATTGCTGTGCGCAACTGCAAGCGCGCTATCAATGAAGGCATACAGGTCGATATGGACCAGGCCATCGTCATTGAAGAAAAGCTGTTTGGCAGCTGCTTTGAGACCTGCGACCAGAAAGAAGGCATGAACGCTTTCTTGGAAAAGCGCAAGGTCGACGCATTCCTCAATAAATAATTAAAGCCCCAAAAACTATACTTACGGAGGTAACTGAAAATGAAAGTTGGTATTATTGGCGCTGGTACTATGGGTTCCGGCATCGCTCAGGCCTTTGCTCAGTCCAATGGCTACGAGGTTCTCCTGTGCGATATCAACGAAGAGTTTGCCGCTAACGGCAAAAACAAGATCGCCAAGGGTCTGAACGGCCGCGTGGCCAAGGGCAAGATGGAGCAGGCTGCTGCCGATGCCATCCTTGCCAAGATCACCACCGGCACCAAGGAGATCTGCAAGGATTGTGACCTCGTCATCGAGGCTGCCATTGAGAATATGGAGGTCAAGAAGCAGACCTTCCAGGAGCTCTCCCAGATCTGCAAACCCGAGTGCATGTTCGCCACCAATACTTCCTCCCTCTCCATCACCGAAATCGGCGCTAAGCTCGATCGTCCCATCATCGGTATGCATTTCTTCAATCCCGCTCCTGTTATGAAGCTGGTCGAAGTCATCGCCGGCCTGAATACCCCCGCTGAGATGGTAGAAACCATCAAGAAGATCGCGGAAGACATCGGCAAAACCCCCGTACAGGTCGAAGAAGCTGCCGGTTTCGTTGTTAACCGCATCCTCATCCCCATGATCAACGAAGCTGTCGGCATCTATGCCGAAGGCGTTGCCTCCGTTGAGGGCATTGATAATGCCATGATGCTGGGCGCCAACCACCCCATGGGTCCTCTCGCTTTGGGCGATCTGATCGGTCTGGATGTATGCCTCGCCATTATGGAAGTTCTGCAGGCCGAGACCGGCGACGATAAGTATCGTCCTCACCCCCTGCTGCGCAAGATGGTTCGCGGCGGCAAGCTGGGCAGAAAGACCGGCGTTGGTTTCTACGATTACAGAAAGTAAGCGATAAGGAGGATCTGTTATGGATTTCAAACTCACCAGAGAGCAGGCCATGGTGCAGAAGATGTACCGTGAGTTTGCCGAGAATGAAGTAAAGCCCCTGGCTGCCGAGGTAGATGAGGAAGAGCGCTTCCCCGAAGAAACCGTCAAAAAGATGGCTAAGCTCGGTATGATGGGTATCTACTTCCCCAAAGAGTACGGCGGCGCCGGCGGCGATGTCCTCTCCTATGTCATGGCTGTCGAAGAACTCTCCAAGGTCTGCGGCACCACCGGCGTTATTCTTTCCGCCCATACCTCCCTATGCTGCGCTCCTATCTATGAGAACGGCACCGAGGAGCAGAAGAAATATTACCTGCCCAAGCTGTGCAGCGGCGAGTGGATTGGTGCTTTCGGTCTGACTGAGCCGGGCGCCGGCACCGACGCACAGGGTCAGCAGACCTTTGCCGTGCTGGATGGCGACCACTGGGTCCTCAATGGCTCCAAGATCTTCATCACCAATGCCGGCTTTGCCAATGTGTTCATCATCATTGCCGTTACCGGCATCATCCCCGATAAGAAGAACCCCAAAAAGACCCGCAAGGAGATCTCCGCTTTCATTGTAGAGCGCACCGATCCCGGCTTCAGCGTTGGTAAGCACGAAAAGAAGATGGGTATCCGCGGCTCCTCCACCTGTGAATTGATCATGGAGGACTGCCGTATTCCCGCCGACCGTCTGCTGGGCAAGAAGGGTAAGGGCTTCAATATCGCTATGGCTACCCTCGATGGCGGCCGTATCGGTATCGCCGCTCAGGCACTGGGGCTCGGCGAAGGCGCTGTGGAAGAGGTCATCAAGTACACCCACGAGCGTGTACAGTTCGGCCGCCGCATCTCCCAGTTCCAGAACACCCAGTTCCAGATCGCTGATATGCACACCCGCATGGAAGCTGCCAAGTATTTGGTTTACTCCGCTGCCTGCAAGAAGAACGCCCACGAGCCTTACAGCGTGGATGCCGCCATGGCCAAGCTCTTTGCCGCCGAGGCTGCCAGCGATGTCACCCGCCGCGCGGTACAGCTCTTTGGTGGTTACGGCTACACCCGTGATTACCCCGTGGAGCGCATGATGCGTGATGCCAAGATCACTGAAATCTACGAGGGTACCTCCGAGGTTCAGCGCATGGTCATCGCCGCCAATCTTAAGGTCAACTGATAGGAGGAGTATGCCGTTATGAAATGTATCGTATGTGTAAAGCAGGTACCGGATACCTCCGGTAAGGTTGCTGTAAAAGAAGACGGTACCATGGATCGTGCCTCCATGGATACCATCACCAACCCCGATGACCTCAATGCCATCGAGGCTGCCCTGACCCTCAAGGACGAAACCGGCTGCGAGGTTGTGGTCGTTTCCATGGGCCCCCCTCCCGCCGAGGGGATGCTGCGTGAGCTGCTGGCCCGCGGCGCCGACCGTGCCGTTCTGGTTTCCGCCCGTGAATTCGGCGGCTCCGATACCTTTGCCACCAGCCAGATTCTCGCCGCCGCCATCAAGAAGATCGGCGTGGAGAAGGGTGACATCGTATTCTGCGGCCGTCAGGCCATCGATGGCGATACCGCCCAGGTAGGCCCCCAGATCGCCGAAAAGCTGGGGATGCCCCAGATCACCTATGTTTCCGAGATCAAGGTCGATGGGGAGCATGTCATCTGCCGGCGTATGCTGGAGGATGGCTACATGACCATCAAGACCCACACCCCTTGCCTGCTCACCTGCATCAAGGAGCTGAATACTCCCCGCTACATGAGCGTCGGCGGTATCTTCGAGTGCTACAATAAGCCTCTGGAGATCTACAACTTTGAGACTCTGAAGGATGACCCGCTCATCGAGCTGGATACCATCGGCCTCAAGGGCTCTCCCACCAATGTTTACAAGTCTTTCTCTCCCCCTCAGAAGGGTGCCGGCATGATGCTGGAGGGCGCTGATAAGGCGACCTGCGAAAAGCTGGTTTCTCTGCTGGCAGAGAAGCACATCATCTGATAGAAAGGAGAAAATGACTATGTCTACTTTTGTGAATACCGATCCCACCGCCTTCAAGGGCGTATGGGTATTCTGCGAGCAGCGCGAGGGCAAGCTGATGCCCACCGATTTCGAGCTCATCAGCGAAGGCCGCAAGCTGGCCGATGACCTGGGCGTGGAGCTGTGCGGCCTGCTGCTGGGCGATAAGGTAGAGGGGCTGGCCAAAGAGTTGGGCGGCTACGGCGCCGACCGTATCATCGTATGTGAGCACCCCCTGCTGAAGGACTACACCACCGATGCCTATACCAAGGTCATCTGCGATGTGGTAATGGAAAAGAAGCCCGAGATCATGCTCATCGGCGCCACCAATATCGGCCGTGACCTGGGCCCCCGCTGCGCGGCGACTCTGCACACCGGCCTGACCGCCGACTGCACCCACCTGGATGTGGATGTGGAGAAGTACAAGGCCTTCCTAAAGACCACCTCCACCATGGATGTGGATAACATGAAGTTTGATGAGGGCACCCACCTGAAGATGACCCGTCCCGCTTTCGGCGGCCACCTGATGGCGACCATCATCTGCCCCCGCTTCCGTCCCCAGATGTCTACCGTTCGTCCCGGCGTTATGCAGCGCGCCCCCTTCGACCAGGCCAAGGCTGATAAGGTCATTGTCGAGAAGTATCCCGTCGAGCTGGCGGCTTCCGACCTACAGACCGAGGTTCTGGAGATCGTCAAGGCGGCCAAGGATCTGGTCGATCTGACCGGCGCCGAGGTCATCGTTTCGGTCGGCCGCGGCATCGGTAAGGATGTTCCCACTGGCATCAAGCTGGCCGAGGAGCTGGCCGAGGCCCTGGGCGGCGGCGTAGTAGGCGGCAGCCGTGCCGCTGTGGATGCTGGTTGGCTCTCTGCTGATCATCAGGTCGGCCAGACCGGTAAGACCGTTCGCCCCAAGATCTATGTGGCTCTGGGCATTTCCGGTGCGATCCAGCACCTGGCCGGTATGCAGGACTCCGAGTGCATCATCGCCGTGAACAAGAATGAGACCGCTCCTATCTTCGAGGCTGCCGATTACGGCATCTGCGGGGATCTCTTTAAGGTCGTTCCCATGATGATTGAGGCCCTGAAAGCCGAGAAAAAATAAGGCCTGGCATGAAAGCCCTCACCCTTTCGCGGGTGGGGGCTTTTGCATTGGACCGTAAAAAGGGCCGGTACCCTGTGCGGATACCGGCGGCCTGTCATTTTTATTTTAACCGAAGAAGCGCTTGATCTCGATCTCGGCGTTTTCGACCGAGTCGGAGCCGTGGATGAGGTTTTCGCTGGTGCAGCAGGCATAGTCGCCGCGGATAGTACCGGCAGTCGCTTCCTCAAACTTGGTGGCGCCCATGATGATGCGCATGCCCTTTACAGCGTTGTCGCCCTCTACGATCATCGCGAGAACCGGGCCGCTGGTCATGTAGGTCACAATCTCGGGGAAGAAAGGCTTATCCGCGATATGGGCATAGTGCTCGCGCAGAATCGGCTCATCCAGCATCATCATTTTGGCGTCAATGATCTTGTAGTTCTTGCGCTCAATGCGGGAAATGACCTCGCCCATCAGGCCCCGCTTTACACAGTCGGGCTTCAGCATGATATAAGTTCTTTCCATAGCCATAGTTTTTACACTCCTTATTCTTCTGCAAAATTCTCCGTTTGCAAATTGCCTATATAGTATAGCAGAAAAAAATGGCCTTGGCTATCCCTTTTTGCCCCCTTTTTTCGGAAAACTTCGCTGCTTGCTTCCCTTTTGTTTGACTGCTGTCCCGCAAAATGCTACAATACCCACAGTTAATGGGCCGCTGCTCTTGGCCGTACAGACCGCCCGCAGGGCAGCCCGCCTGCGCCGCTCCTTCCCATTTCTACAAACCATACAGGAGGACCCCCACCATGATCAAATCCCTGGGAGAAAAACACCCCGATACCAAGAAAGCCTCTTTTATCGCACCCGATTCCGCCATCCTCGGCGATGTTACCCTGGCCGAAGGCACCAGCGTGTGGTACGGCGCCGTCATCCGCGGCGACCTGGACCATATCACCATCGGCAAAAACAGCAATGTACAGGATAACTGCACCCTGCACGGCGATCAAGGCTACCCCATCACCTTAGGGGAAGGCGTCTCCATCGGCCACAATGCCGTCGTGCACGGCGCCACCGTCGGTGATAATACCGTCATCGGCATGGGCTCCGTCCTGCTCAATGGCTGCGTCATCGGCAAAAACAGCATTGTCGGGGCCGGGGCTGTCGTCTCCGGCGGCGCGCATTTCCCGGATGGTTCCCTCATTGTAGGCATCCCCGCCAAAGCCATTTCGGATCTGCACCCCGTGCAGATCGAGCATAACCGTGAAAACGCCGAAACCTATTGCAAACTGGCACTCGAACACGCAAAGGAGGCGGATTAATGTCCACCGCCGGATTTTCCGCGTTCCTTGCCCGCAAAAATATCAAGCCCTCCGCTAAGCTCTATTTTGTCGATGCCATGAGCGCCATGGCCATGGGCCTGTTCGCTTCTCTGCTCATCGGCACCATACTGGATACGCTTGGCGATCAGTTCCACTGGGATTGGCTTGTCACCGCCGCAGGCTACGCCAGCAGCGCCACTGGTATCGCTATTGCTGTTGCCATCGGTGTTTCCCTTTCCGCTCCTCCGCTGGTCCTGTATTCTCTCTGCGCCGTGGGACTCGGCTCCTACTCAGTCGGCGGCCCGCTGGGGTCATTTTTTGCCGTCATCGTTGCCGCCGAGCTGGGCAAAGCGGTCAGCCGCGAAACTAAAGTTGATATTCTCGTCACCCCTACCATCACCATTCTTTCGGGGCTGGGGGTCGGTTCTCTTATCGGTCCCGGCGTCAGCCTCTTGATGAACGGCTTCGGTCAACTCATTATTCGGGCAACTCAGCTTCGCCCGTTTCTCATGGGCATTATCGTTTCGGTGTTGGTCGGTATCGTCCTCACCTTGCCCATCAGTTCCGCCGCCATCTGCTTTACTCTCAGCCTTACCGGCCTGGCCGGTGGCGCTGCCACGGCAGGCTGCTGCGCCCAGATGATCGGCTTTGCCGTCATGAGCTTTGCCGAAAACGGCTGGGGCGGCTTGGTGGCGCAGGGACTTGGCACATCCATGCTGCAAATGGGTAATATCGTCAAAAATCCCCGCATCTGGCTGCCGCCCACCCTGGCCGCCGCTATTACCGGTCCGGTTGCTACCTGCATCTTCCGCCTGGAAAACGGCATTGCCATTGCCAGCGGCATGGGCACCTGCGGTCTGGTCGGCCCCATCGGCATCCTCAGCTGGGATGGCTTTGGCGGCGCGTTCCACTGGCTTGGACTCATCCTCGTCTGCTTTGTGCTGCCGGCTGTCCTTACTCCACTCATTGCCCTGCCTATGAGCCGCCTCGGCTGGATCAAACCCGGCGACTGCAAACTGGATCTGTAATTAACGAAAGGTACCCTTCGCGGGTGCCTTTTTATTGCCTCCACCTATTACTGCGGTATCTCGGTTCACGGCGGAGCCGCACGCCCCCACACATTTCTGTCTCTGCGGGCTCCCTTCGGTCGCCACGCAGCAAAAAAGACACCCCACCGGGTGTCTTTCCTTATCGCTTTTTCTCCCCGCTTCCCGGGAACATCTCATCCAACAGTGCCGCGCACCCCGCCTCAATATCCTGGTACGCCGTCACAAAATCCCCCGTGTACCACGGGTCGTCAATATCCCGCGGGTGCCGTGTAAAGTCCAGCAGCCGCCGCATCTTCCCCTCCGGGTCACCGCCCAGCTGCCGCTCCATCGCCGCCACATGGCTGCGTTCCATCCCCAGCAGGTAGTCAAACCGCCCATAATCCGACACGGTAACATTGCGGGAACCCCGCTGGTAATAGGGAATGTTCTCCCGGCGCAGCTGCCGCACCGTGCCATTATGTACTGGGCTGTTGGGCGCAAATACATTCGTCCCTGCGCTTTCACAGTCCACCACATCGGTCAATCTCCGCCGTCGGGCCATCTCCCGGAACACAAACTCTGCCATGGTGCTGCGGCAGATGTTCCCACTGCATACAAAAAGTACTCTTTTCATGTGTCTATCCTTTTAGTATAATTATTTTGATTTTTCTTCGTTATTATACCACACTTTCGCCCATCCGCCAATCACAAGATCATGTGCAGCTCCACTTCCTCCCCATCGCTGATCCCCCAAAAGACCTCCCCCGCAGAAGCGATCCCCTGCCGCTGCAGCTGGGCTCGCAGCCAGCGGTCGTCCCGGCCCAGTCGGTTTAGGCTCTCCTTTATGATCTCCCCTTCCGCAATTACGGTGCAGCATTCCGTAAATTCCTTCATACACATCCCCTCCTTTTCCCGGTAGTATTCCCTCTCTGCCACATTTCAGTCAAATTTATTTTTAATTTCCTCTTGATTTTAGGAACCATTCCTGTTATAATAACATCGTAAACCAAAACCAACTGCGTGAAAGGAGCTATTACCATGGAACTGAAAGGTACAAAAACCGAAAAGAACCTGTGGACCGCTTTTGCTGGGGAATCCCAGGCCCGCAATAAATACACCTACTTTGCCAGCGTCGCCAAAAAAGAGGGCTATGAGCAGATCGCCGAGATCTTTACCAAAACCGCCGAGAATGAAAAGGAACACGCCAAGATGTGGTTCAAGGCCCTGGGCGAGCTGGGCGATACCGCCCAAAATCTGCTGCACGCCGCCGAGGGCGAAAACTACGAGTGGACCGATATGTACGATACCTTCGCCAAGGAGGCCGAAGAAGAAGGCTTTACCGAGCTGGCCTGCAAATTCCGCGGCGTCGCCGCCATCGAAAAGGCCCATGAGGAGCGCTACCGCGCCCTGCTGAACAATGTCGAGATGCAGAGGGTTTTTGAAAAGAGCGAAGAAACCATGTGGGAATGCCGCAACTGCGGTCATCTCGTCATCGGCAAAAAGGCCCCCGCCGTCTGCCCCGTCTGCGCCCATTCCCAAAGCTACTTTGAGGTTCGCAAGGAAAACTACTGATAAAACATCTATTTGGAAAAGGAGGAACCACGATGGAACAGAAATTCTATATTTGCAAACATTGCGGCAATATCATCGCCAAGGTAAAGGATGCCGGTGTACCGGTGGTCTGCTGCGGTGAAAAAATGAGCGAGATCATCCCCAATACCACCGATGCCGCTGTAGAAAAACACCTCCCCGTTTGGACGGTCGAAAATGGCGTCGTCCATGTCAAGGTCAGTACCGTGGCCCATCCCATGCTGCCAGAGCACTACATCGAGTGGGTTTCCATCCACACCAAGCAGGGCAACCAGCGCAAGGAGCTGCACCCCGGCGATGCTCCCGAGATCTGCTTTGCCCTCTGCGAAGGGGATGAGGTGGAAAGCGTTTACGCCTACTGCAATCTCCATGGCCTGTGGAAGGCCTGATCTTCCCCATAAAATACAAGCCGAGCAGGTTTCATCGCCTGCCCGGCTTTTCTATATTCCGCCGCTCCCCATCCGGCGGGCGCCCCTCCATTCCATGTCGGGCTGCCCCCTTACGGAATGGCAGCCCTCCCCCATTCCGGTGCGCCCGCCAGCTCTCTGCGGCTATTTATCCCTGCCACAGCGTCAAATTCCCGCTCTCCAGCGTCTTTGGCACATCAATAATGCGTTGGTTGCTGGAGCCCCGAAACCGCAGGGAGATATCATACAGCGCCTGCACAAAGCGTCCGTCCACCAGCACATCCAGCAGAGATAGCAGCTCCGGCGTCACCTCGCAGCAGGGGTGACTGCCGGGGGTATTCAGCTCCTCCCAGGTAAAACCGCTAAACGCCCAAATGGTTTTCTCCGGCAGCTCTTTTCTTACCCGCCGCAGGAAAGGCAGCAGCGCCCGCTGGTTCTGCGGCTCCATCGGCTCGCCGCCCAGCAGCGTCAGCCCATTGATAAAACCGGGCCGCAGCATCTCTATCAATCGGTCCTCCACCGCCGGGGTAAAGGGCTCGCCATAGCCAAAGTCCCAGGTCTCCGGCTGGAAGCAGTTTTCACAGTGGTTGGTGCAGCCGCTCACAAAGAGCGTCACCCGCACCCCCTCGCCGTTGGCAATATCGCAGTTTTTGATATTCGCGTAGTTCATACTCTCTCCATTTTCCCGCCAGCAAAGGGACGCCCCACAGAGCGTCCCTTTTTTGCCGTCTATGGTTTACAGGTGCAGCACCCGTTCCTTGATCTCCTGTGTGCGTCCCTGGTTCCAGAACTGCGTCCCGATATATCCGCAGGTGCGGCGGGCCACATTCATCTTGTCCTGGTCAGTGTTGCCGCACTTGGGGCAGCGCCAGATGAGCTTCCCGTCCTGCTCCACGATCTCGATCTCGCCATCCCAGCCGCACACCTGGCAGTAGTCGCTCTTGGTGTTCAGCTCGGCGTAGATAATGTTATCGTAGATGAACCGCATCACCTGCAGCACCGCCTCCAGGTTCTGCTGCATATTGGGCACTTCCACATAGCTTATCGCCCCGCCGGGGGAAAGGTGCTGGAACTGCGCCTCAAATTTCAGCTTGTCAAAGGCGTTGATCTCCTCGGTAACATGCACATGGTAGCTATTGGTGATGTAGCTCTTATCGGTCACGCCCTCTATAATGCCAAAGCGCTTCTGCAGGCACTTGGCAAACTTGTAGGTGGTGCTTTCCAGCGGTGTGCCGTACAGGCTAAAGTCGATGTTGTGCTCCTCTTTCCACTTCTTGCAGGCGGTGTTCATGTACTGCATGATCTCCAGCGCGAAAGGCGTGGCGGAAGGATCGGTGTGGCTCTTGCCGGTCATGTACTTCACACATTCGTAAAGGCCGGCATACCCCAGGCTGATGGTGGAATATCCGCCATACAGCAGCTTATCAATGGTTTCCCCCTTCTTCAGGCGGGCGCAGGCGCCGTACTGCCACAAAATCGGTGCCGCATCGGAAAGGGTTCCCTTCAGACGGTTGTGGCGGCACATCAGCGCGCGGTGGCACAGCTCCAGCCGCTCGTCAAAGATCTTCCAAAATTTCTCCAAATTACCGCCGGAGGAAAGCGCCACATCCACCAGATTGATGGTGACGACGCCCTGATTAAAGCGGCCGTAATACTTCGGCTTGCCGTTTTCGTCCACATACGGCGTCAGGAAGCTGCGGCAGCCCATGCAGGTGTAGCAGTGGCCCTCGCCGTTCTTGTCCACCTTCAGCTCCAGCATCTTCTTCTCGCTGATGTAGTCCGGCACCATGCGCTTGGCGGTGCACTTGGCCGCCATGCGGGTCAGGTAGTAGTATTCGCTGTTTTCGTAGATATTATCTTCTTCCAGCACATAGATGAGCTTGGGGAAAGCCGGGGTCACCCACACGCCGCTCTCGTTCTTCACACCTTCGTACCGCTGCTGCAGCACTTCCTCTATAATAAGCGCCAGATCGTGCTTCTCCTGCTCATTCTTGGCCTCGTTCAGGTACATAAATACCGTCACAAAGGGAGCCTGTCCATTGGTGGTCAGCAGCGTCACCACCTGGTACTGGATGGTCTGCACACCGCGGCGGATCTCATCCCGCAGCCGCTTTTCCACCATGTTGGAAAGCTGCTCCTCGGTGATGTCCGCCTTTACCTCCTGCATCTCCTCCTGCAGCTGCCGGCGGATCTTTTCCCGGCTCACCTGCACAAAGGGCGCCAGGTGGGTCAGCGAAATGGACTGCCCACCGTACTGGTTGCTGGCCACCTGCGCTATGATCTGGGTGGCAATGTTACAGGCGGTGGAGAAGGAATGCGGCCGCTCGATCAAGGTCCCGGTGATAACGGTCCCGTTCTGCAGCATGTCCTCCAGGTTCACCAGGTCGCAGTTGTGCATATGCTGCGCAAAGTAGTCGCTGTCATGGAAGTGGATGATCCCCTCATTATGGGCCTCCACAATATCCGGGGGCAGCAGAATACGGTTGGTGATATCACGGGAAACCTCACCGGCCATATAGTCGCGCTGGGTGGAATTGACCACCGGGTTCTTATTGGAATTTTCCTGCTTGGCCTCCTCGTTGCAGCACTCGATGAGGGAAAGGATCTTCTCATCGGTGGTATTGCTGCGGCGCACCAAGCTGCGGGTATAGCGGTAGGTGATGTAGCGCTTGGCCACCTCAAAGGCGCCGTGCGCCATGATCTGCTTCTCCACCAGGTCCTGAATCTCCTCCACTGAAGGAGAACGGTTCATCTTCTGGCAGGCCAGGTCCACCGATTCCGCAATGCGGCGGATCTGCATGGGCGTCATACGCTCGCTTTCCTCCACCACATCATTGGCCTTGGTAATCGCGGCAATAATCTTGGTGATATCAAAATCCACCTCGGAGCCGTTTCTCTTAATGACTTTCATGCCGGTTTCTCCTCTCTTTCCCCTGTGTCCGGCGCTTTAGCATCCTAAACACAATATATGGGCGTTATTTTGTTCTATCTACACAATATATTACACTATATCTGCCTCCCTTGCAAGCCTTAGGACGAAATAAATCCTCCCAAAAAAGCCCCTGCGTTTTGGCTAAGGCGCACAAAAGCCGCCTTTTCCTCCTATCCCCGGCCCGTGCAGCCGGCAAAGCGCCCGCAGGGCCACAGCGCTCCGCGCTGTGTAGGGCGGCCTCCGGCCGCCCAGCCCCAGCTGCGCCGGGGCGCCCTGCGGGCGCCTTGCCGCTGCATCTTACTCCCCCCAGCATATCAAAAAGCCCCGCCCGGTATCGCCCGGCGGGGCCTATTTCTTATCGTTCGTGCAGCTCCTCATAGCTGCGCAGATACTGCAGCGCCGCGCCCCGCAACGCCCCTATATCCCAATAGCCATTTTTATCCAGCCACTCCTCCAGCCGGCGCACCGTCTCGGTAATGATCCCATACCCGCCCAGCAGCGCCGAACCCAGCATCACCGTGGTGGCCCCCAGCTCTATCGCCTCTATCACATTTTCCGCCGCGTCAAAGCCGCCCGTCGCCGCCACCGGCAAATTAGAATTCTGGCTCAACGCCGCAATGGCGGAAAGGGTAATGGGCCGCACATTGGTGCCGGTGTAGCCGCCATGGGTCGGCATCAGCGGCCGCGCGTTCACAATATCCACCCCGCTGATGCCCCGGATGCTCTCAATGGTACAAATCCCATCCGCCCCGGCAGTCTCCAGCGCCCGCAGGGACTTCTTATTATCCGCTACATAATGGGGCAGACGCACCATCAGCGGCAGAGAAACCTTCTTTTTCACCGCCGAAACCAGCGCCGCGATGAGATCCGGGCTGGTATACAGCTCCGCCAGCACCGGCCCAATGGGTGCGTACAGGTCCAGCTGCAGGGCATCCACCCCCATGCGTTCCGCCTTTTGGGCCACATAGGCCAGCTCGCTGGGCGTCGCCCCTCTTATCGAAGCGATCACCTTGCAGTCCCCGGGGTGCAGCTTTTCCAGCTCAACCTCCCACTGCTCCAGCGTCAGGTTGCTATACAGCGAGGTGCTGAATACCGCCCCGCCCTCATGGTAGCAGGTCTGCGGCAGGCGGGGATATACCTCCTGGGAAATGGTCTCGGTCATCACCGCGCCCGCGCCGGCGTCTATTGCCGCCTGCAGGCCCTCCGCCGTCCCGGTCCAGGGGCCGGGCGCAGCCAGAACAGGATTCTTCAGCTCCATTCCCATAAATTGCGTACTCAGCTTGGCCATAAACTTCCCTTTCTCTTATTCAAACAGTACATTGATGGGCTTTTCGTTGCCGCAGCTGCGGCGGATGCGCAGCTTGGGCTGCAATACCACCTCGCCGGGGGTCACCTCACTGCCGGTATCCTCTATCACATCAAAGAGCATTCTCGCCGCTATGATCCCCAGCCGGTAGATCGGCAGGTCGATGGTGGTCAGCTCCGGGTCACACAGGTTGCTCATCGGGGAATCGGTAAAGCCCGCCACAGCCAGCTCCTCCGGCACCCGCACACCCTTTTCGTGCGCGGCCTTCAGCACCCCAAAGGCCTGCTCATCACTGGCGCAGAAGACCGCCTCCGGCATCTCGCCCGCGTCCAGCAGCTCCATCGTCTTGGCATAGCCGCCCGCCATGCTGTTTGGGGCGTTCAGCAGCAGAGAAGCCTCTCTCGGCGCGGCTTCCTCCTTCAGTGCCAGCTCCCACCCCTGGCAAAAGCTGTTCATAAACTGCTGCGATACATTCTCAAACATCAGCCCAATGCGCCGGTGCCCCATTTCCAGCAGATGGCGGGTCATCCGGTAGCTCGCCTCCGCAAAATTGATATAACAGCAGTTGTAGCGGTCGGTGGGGGCACTGTCGTATTTACGGGCCAGCACCAGCGGCACCTGACGCTCATCTATCATTTTAATATCCTCAGGGTAAAAATCCCGCAGCGCCCAAATAGCCCCGTCCAGCTTCTGTTCAAAGATGGTCCTCAGCTGCTGGCTGCGCCGCTGCTGCTCCGCCGCTATGGGGCAGAACAGCACCGTGTAGCCGCGCAGCCCGGCTATCGATTCCAGCCCACTGCGAATATCGGAATAAAAATAATAGTCCGCCTCACTAAATAGAAAAGCGATCAGCCGCGACCGGGAAGACAGCCTCGATTCCACCGTCCAGGCCGGCGCGTAGTTCACCCGGCGCATCACCTCCAGCACATGCTCCCGGGTATCGGGCTGCACCAGCTGCGGGTTATTGATGACACGGGAAACCGTGGCGATCGAAACCCCAGCCAGGCTCGCCAACTCTCTTATATTGATGTCCGCCACCTCCGTCATGAAACAATGTTTTCTCTTTTCTTATATTATACCGCATTTTCTTCCATTTCGCAAGCAATCTCTCCCATTCTGTGAAAAATGTTTCACAAAAATAATGCCTTTTCTTTTAGCATATCGCTAAAAATCCGCAATATCCCGCTAAGATTCGCCTTTTCCCATTGACTTTTCCGCATTATTGTCGTATCTTGAAGTTGCAAGTTATGAAACATGTTTCATCATGTTTCTGAAATCAAGAGGAGGTAATCGCTATGATCATCGGCAGCAGCCACGGCGTCGGCGGCGGACCCACCCAAACCGAAGTCCTCTCCACCGTAGTGGCTCAGTTGGAACCCATCCATGCCACCTGCATGGAGGAAGTCAACAAAAACATTGATCAGATCATTCAGTACATGGAGATCGGCGCCCGCGGCTTCCCCGGGTACGATCTGTTCGTTTCCCCGGAGTTCGGCGTGCAGGGCATGCACCCGCTGGAGCGCCTCAAGGTCGTTCTCACGCTGGATTCCCCCGAAGTTGGCCGCCTAAAGGAGGCCTGCGCCCGCCTGAAGGTCTGGGGCATCTTTGGCGTCATCCTTAAGCTGGAGGGCCACGAAGCCCCCGGCAACTGCGCCATCATGATCAATGATGAGGGCGAGGTGGTACACCAGTACTGCAAAATGAACCCCTGGATTCCCACCGAGCGCCATTACCCCGGCTGGGAATGCCCCGTCACCCCCGGTCCCAAGGGCAGCCGCATCGCCACCATCGTCTGTGCCGATGGCGACTATCCCGAGATCTGGCGCGAGGCCGCCTATAACGGCGCCAATGTGGTCGTCCGCATCACCCACTACATGAACCCCTGGGAGGAGCCCTGGAAGCTCACCAACCGCTGTGCGGCCTATTGCAATCAGGTCTATGTCGTCGGTGCCAACTGCTACGGCATGGAGCATGCCTGCGCCGCCTTCGGCAACAGCATGATCGTCAATCCCGACGGCAACATCGTTACCGAAGCGCCTATGATGGTCCCCTATCTGCTCAAGGCCGACCTGTACCCCGGCCTGGTGGATAAACTGCACGAAAGCAGCACCACCAATACCTTCCTGTACTCGTTCCGTCACCGCGGCGCCGCATGCAAAGAGCTGGGCGGCCACGGCGAGACCCGCAACCAGTACAAGGCCTATACTTTCGGAGGTGATGAAAAATGATCATGGAACCAATGCCCTACATGCTTACCCTGCACTATATGGTGCTGGCCATGCGGGATATTAAATTCCCCATCACCAAGGCGGAGCTGCTGGAAAAAGTGGGCGATAAAATGATCCGCACCGGTCCCGAGGCTTACACCCCCTTCCGCGTCATCATCAATAAGATGCCGATGGATGAGTTTTCCTGCGCGGCCGAGTTCTACTGCAACCACAGCGCAAGCTGAACCATAAGCCATACTAAATATATCTGAGGAGGTATTATTCCATGGCAAAAGAAAAAAAGGAACTGATCGTCGGTGTCAATGGCGACCTTTCCGATAACTTTACCACCGGTCAAAAGGCCGTCCTGGGCCTGCAGAACACCCTGGCCATGTGCGGTGTTATCCTGGTTCCCATCCTCTGCGGTCTGGATGTTTCCGTCACCCTGTTCTGCGCCGGCATCGGCACCATCATCTATCAGTTCATCGATAAGAGGATGGTCCCCGCGTTCCTGGGCGGCTCCTTCGCCATCATCGCCGGTGTTTCCACCGTCGTTGGCGAAATGGGCATCCCCTACGCGCAGGGCGGCATTCTGGGCATGGCAGTCTTTTATCTGCTGTTTGCCCTGCTGCTCAAGATCCTGGGTAAGGACCGTGTAGCCCGCGTATTCCCGCCCATCATCGTTGGACCCATCATCATGGTACTGGGCCTTTCCCTCGCCAGCGTTGGCGTGCAGGAAGCCGAGGCCAACTGGCCCATCGCCATCATCACCTTCCTTATCGCGGTTGGTGTCAATAACTTCTCCAAGGGCCTTACCCGCGTTATGACCATCATCATCGCGCTGGTCGGCGGCTTTATTATCTCCATTCCCTTCGGCCTGGTGGATTTCACCGCCCTGAAAGAGGCCGCCTGGATCGGCGTTCCCTCCTTCACCCTGCCCCAGTTCAGCTGGAAGGCCATCGCCCTCATCGCCCCCTGCGCCATCGTTCCCTGCCTGGAGCACATCGGTGATGTTATGGCGGTCGGCACCGTCGTCGGCAAGGACTTTACCCATGAGCCCGGTTTGGATCGCTCGGTATTCGCCTGCGGCGTTTCCACCATCCTTTCCGGCTGCCTGGGCGGCCCCTCCCTCACCATCCACTCCGAAAACACCGGCGTTCTGGCTGTTACCCACCTGTATTCTCCCACCATCGTCCGCTTCGGCGCCCTGTGGATGGCCCTGCTCGCCTTCTGCCCCAAGTTCAATGCCCTGTGCGGTTCCATTCCGCAGGCAGTTCTGGGCGGCGTAGGCATCCTGCTGTACGGCATGGTCACCTCCACCGGTATCCGTACCCTGGTTGACCACCATGTCGACTTCTCTCAGCCCCGCAACCTGTGCATCGCGGCTGCTATCCTCATCCTGGGTGTCGGCGGCGCTGCCATCAGCTTCGGCTCCATCACCCTCAGCGGCATGGCTTTCGCCGCCATCGCCGGCATCATCCTGCACTTCGTGCTGCCCGGCCGTGAGAAGATCTAAGCAGTTCTCTACTCATCCTCTTCTCTATACAGTAAGCGGCTCCGCCCGGTACCCTGGTACTGCGGCGGAGTCGACCTTTTTGCAGCCAGCACGCTTTCTGCCACGCTGCCCCTCGTCCAGCCTGTGCCGGGGGAAAAACGCCCGCAGGGCCACAGCGCTTCGCGCTGTGTAGGGCGGCCTCCGGCCGCCCAGCCCCGGCTGCGCCGGGGCGCCCTGCGGGCGGCCCTCTCCCTGCACAAGCCTTCCCCTATCATAAAATCCCCGCCCGGCATCTCTACCGCGGCGGGGGGTGATGCATTTACTTGGTCACAGCACCATCAGCAGCGTTCCCGCCCCGATGAGCACACACCCGATCAACGATTTCGGTGTGAATTTTTCATGCAGGAACACGAACGCCAGCACCAGCGTGAAAACCACGCTCAATTTATCCACCGGTACCACCTTGCAGACTTCCCCCAGCTGCAGTGCCTTATAGTAGCACAGCCAGGATGCTCCTGTGGCCAGTCCGGAGAGGATCAAAAACAGCCAGCTTTTGGTGCTGATGGCGGGAATGCCGCCCTGCGCATTGGTCAGAAAGACCATTCCCCACGCCATGAGCAGCACCACCCCGGTGCGGATGGCCGTTGCCAGATTGGAGTTTACCCCTTCGATGCCCACCTTTGCCAGGATGGATGTCAGCGCCGCGAACAGGGCCGAAAGCAGCGCCAGACCCAGCCACATACCGTTCCCTCCCGTCGTTTTCTTCTTTGCGGATGCTTGGGGTTGCATTATTTCTTCCCCCTAATCTGCTTTATCGCCTCGGTGGCCGCCAGTGCGCCTTCGTACACCGCCTTGCACACCTGCAGCAGGCCGCCGGTGCAGTCCCCGGCCGCGTACAGTCCCGGTATTCCGGTCTGCATTTTTTCATCTACGACGATGCGGCCGTTTTCCACCGGAGCGCCCAGCTTGCGGGCCAGGGCCGCACTGCCGGCCACCCCCAGCGCCACAAAGAGCCCCTCCACCGGCAGCAGCTCGCCGTTCTCCAGCCGCAGCGCAGAGACCTTCTCCTCCCCCTCCACGGCAGCCAGCTTTTCGGTGCATATCTCCACCCCCTCCGGGAAATCCGCCGTCAGCGGCTCCCCATTGGTGCACAGGATGACCCTCCCGGCCAGCGGCAGCAGGGCCTGCACCTCGTGCAAGGCGTATTCTCCACTGCCCAGCACCGCCGCCGTCTTGCCCCGGTAGAAAAACGCATCACAGGTGGCGCAGTAGCTCACCCCGCGGCCCTCATGCTCGGCCAGCCCGGCTATTTTAGGGGCAATGCGTCCCGCCCCGGTCGCCAGGATCACCGCATCCGCCGGGTAGTCTCCTTCGGTGGTCTGCACCACCAGCGAGCCGGTATAATCCAGCCCCACCACCTCCGCCGTGATGAACTCCGCCCCGACCGCTTTGGCGCCGGCCACACCCTGGCGGTACAGCTCCGCCCCGGTGATGCCTTCCTCAAAGCCATAGTAGTTCTGGATCAGCTCCGCTTTGCTTAGCGCGCCCATACCCATACTAATCACCACTACCTCCTGCCCGGCCCGGGCCGCATACAGCGCAGCGCTGCATCCCGCCGGCCCCGAACCCACGATCACGATCTTACCCATCGTCTTTTCTCCTTCCTGTTCCACTCCCTGCAGCCGGCCGGATGGGGCCCCGCCCGGCCCGGCTCCGCCGTGCCGCCCGCCTGCGGCGGGCTCTGCGCCCTGCGGGCGCAGGGGCGGGGCCCCCATCCTGTCGGTCTGCACAGGGTCTTTCAGCCTGTGCCAAATTTCCACCCTTATTGTACCCCTATCGCCCCCGCAATTCAACCATCCCGCCCTGTTCAATGTCATTTAGCCCAAATCAAATTTCCGTTTTCGTGCATATCGCCCAAAAGAATCTCCCCGCCCGCCAAAATTCCCCCCACATCGCCAAAAGTAAAATTTCCGCTAAAAATCCTATTGACTTTCGCAAGTAGAAGTGCTAAAGTACAGACAACACAAAAACACAGGCGTTGACCGAAAAAAAGTAACCCGCCCCAAAATCTCCAGAGAGTTGCCGGATGCTGCGAGGCAATGATGAGTACGGCGGATGAAGTACCTTTCGGTAGCCGCGCACCGAACATCCTTTTAGGGACAGTAGGCTGCGCCGGGTTCGACCGTTACATCGTGCGGACAGTGTTAGCTGCCCAAGGAGGGGCCCCCCGTAAGGAGCGCCCGAAGCAGAGTGGTACCGCGATAAAAGCCTTTATCGTCCCTGTATTTTCCGGAGTAGTCTGGAAAAGCAGGGGCTTTCTGTTTTTGCTGAGCTTCCCCCTATGGCACGGCCGGCCGCGGGGGATTTCAGATAGATCACATCAATAATCAAAAGTAAAAGATAAGGAGCAATCACTATGAAGTGCAAAAAGTTTTTTGCGGCTGCTGCCGCCTGTTTGATGGTCGCCGGCTTTGCTGCCTGCGGCAATGAGCCCACCCCCGTCAATCCCGATGAAAAGGTGTTCCAGATCGGCATTGTCCAGCTGGCCGAACACCCCGCCCTGGATGAAGCCACCCGCGGCTTTAAGGAGTTCCTCACCGAAAAGCTGGGCGATAAGGTTCAGTTCAATGTCCAGAACGCCCAGGGCGAGCAGACCAACTGCACCACCATTGTCAACCAGTTCGTTTCCTCCAAGGTCGATCTCATCATGGCCAATGCCACCAATGCCGTAAAGGCCGCCCGTGAGGCCACCTCCGATATCCCGATCGTCGGCACCAGCGTGACCGATTATGTTTTCAGCGGCCTGGTAGCCAGCAATGAAGCCCCCGGCGCCAATGTCACCGGTGCTTCCGATATGAACCCCGTCAATGTTCAGGTCCAGCTGATGAAGACCCTTTGCCCTGAGGTAAAGACCGTCGGCATCGTCATCAATTCCGGCGAGGAAAACTCCGCCATCCAGGCCGAGGAAGCCAAAACCGCCTTTGAGGCCGAGGGCTTTGCCGTCAAGATCTACTCCGTCGCCGATACCAATGAGATCCAGACCGTTGTGACCGCCGCCTGCAATGAGGTCGATGCCTTCTATGAGCCCACCGATAACCTCATCGCCGCCAATGTCCCCACCATGAGCAACATCACCACTGCCGCCGGCAAGCCCGTCATCTGCGGCGAGGGCGGCATGTGCGAAAGCGGCTTCCTGGCCACCTACGCCATCAGCTACTACGAGCTGGGCCGTGCAGCCGGCGAGCAGGCCTTCAATATCCTCGTCAACGGCGCCGATCCTGCCACCACCCCTATCTTCTTCTTTGATGTCAGCAACCTGTCCCTCGTCATCAATGAGGAAAACGCTGCCGAGCTCGGCATCACCATTCCGGAAGAGCTCAAGTAATCTTCCCCCGTCCCCGCAAATTCTAACGATTGAAGAGGTCAAACCATGAATCCGCTCACGCTGCTCAATTCCCTGCCCGGCGCCCTGGCACAGGGGCTTATATGGGGCATCATGGCCATCGGCGTGGCCATCACCTACAAGATCTTGGATTACGCCGACCTCACGGTAGATAACAGCCTTTGCACCGGCGGCGCCGTTGCCGCCGTGTGCATCATCGGCGGCATGAACCCCCTGCTGGCACTGCTTTGCGCGGTGCTGGCCGGGGCGCTTGCCGGTCTTTGCACCGGGCTTTTGCATACCGTACTGGGCATTCCGGCCATCCTTTCCGGTATCCTCACCCAGCTGGCCCTCTACTCCATCAATATGCACATCATGGGCGGCAAGAGCAATCTCACCGTCAGCCGCACCCAGTACCAGCTGCTGCTTTCCAGCGCCAAGGTGCCCGCCGCCATTTTGGTCAGCGGCATCTTTGTCATCGCCATCGTGGCGCTGCTGTACTGGTTCTTCGGCACCCAGCTGGGCTGCGCCATCCGTGCCACCGGCAATAATGAGCACATGGCCCGGGCCCAGGGCATTTCCACCAACCGCATGAAGGTTCTCGGTTTGATGATCTCCAATGGTCTCGTCGGTCTTTCCGGCGCGCTGCTGGCCCAGTACCAGGGCAATTCCGATATCAACATGGGCCGCGGCGCCATCGTCATCGGCCTGGCCGCCGTCGTCATCGGCAAGGCCCTGCTCGGCAAGCGCAAAAACTTCGCCCTGCGGCTTCTTACCACCGCCCTGGGCGCTGTGGCCTATTACTTCATCCTGGCCATCGTCATCTGGGCCGGTCTTTCCACCACCGATCTCAAGCTCTTCTCGGCACTGGTCGTTACCGTATTCCTCGCCATTCCGTATCTCCGTAAAAAATGGTCCGCCCGTCATCACGCCAAAGGAGGTTCCGCCGTATGCTGAAGCTTGAGAATATCCACAAAACCTTCCACGCCGGCACCGTCAATCAAAAAATAGCGCTGGATGGGCTCTCCCTCACCTTGAATGACGGCGATTTTGTCACTGTCATCGGCGGCAACGGCGCGGGGAAATCCACCCTGCTCAATACCATTGCCGGCACCTTCCCGGTGGATAGCGGCACCATCACCATCGATGGCGAGGATATCACCGATCTTTCGGAGGAAAAGCGCGCCCGCTTTTTGGGCCGCGTGTTTCAGGACCCCATGATGGGTACCGCCGCCGATATGTGGATCGAGGAAAATATGGCGCTGGCAGCCCGCCGCGGCGAACGCCGCGGGCTCAGCTGGGCCATCTCCCCCGCCGACCGTGAAAATTTCCGCCGGCTCCTCTCGGAGCTGGACCTGGGACTGGAGGATCGTCTTTCCTCCAAGGTCGGCCTGCTTTCCGGCGGCCAGCGGCAGGCGCTTACCCTGCTTATGGCCGTTATGAAAAAGCCCAAGGTGCTGCTGCTGGATGAGCACACCGCCGCCCTGGACCCCAAAACCGCCGCCAAGGTGCTGGAGCTTTCCGACCGCTTTGTGGCGGAGGGCAACCTCACCACCTTGATGGTCACCCACAATATGAAGGATGCCATTGCCCACGGCAACCGGCTCATCATGATGAATGCCGGCAAGATCGTATTTGATGTCAGCGGCGAGGAGAAAAAGCGTCTGACGGTCGATGACCTGCTGCACGCCTTCACCCTCTCCACCGCCGAAGAATTTGCCAACGACCGCATCCTTCTCTCCTAAATTTTGCTTTCTTCATTACTTCCCCCTTAAAAATCCCCTGTGTGGCCTCTGCCATGCAGGGGATTTTAGCATTGCGCCTTCGGCGTCGCGGTGCCTTTTGCAAAGGCATAGCCTGTACGGCTCGCCGCCGGGTAGGCGTACCAGCCGTTACCCTCCTGTGATCCCGCCCCGCCGTAGGCGAGAAGAAATTATGGCATAATTTGCGTCATCAGTCCCTCCGGCTCATTTCATTCGCCACCTCCCTTTGCACAAGGGAGTCTTTCGCCGCCGGGCGGCCGCGTTCTTGCCCCCTTCACCCAAAATTCACTTGACCTCTCCCCTCTCCTGCGCTACAATTATATCGAAATATTTATATAAAATATTTTATGTTTATTGGGAAGGAGGCCTCACCCGTGGAACCTGCCAAACACTTTTTGGCCCTCTATCACCGGATGCGTCTGACCGTCTACCGGCGGCTGCTGCACCGCACCGGTCGGCTCTCCGCTGCCGATGCCATCGCTGCCGATGTCATCTACCTGCTGGAGCGCCCCACCCTCACCCAGTTCGCCGGGGAGATGGGCATTTCCCAGCCCAGCGCCACCTACCGGGTCAATGAGCTGGCCCAAAAGGGTGTGATCGAAAAGATCCCATCCCCGCGCGATAAAAGGGAATGCCGCCTGCAAGTGGGGGATGACTACCGCCGCAAAACGCTGGAGGCCCCCGGCCGCATCGAGCGGCTGCTGGGCCAGCTCTGCAGCCGTTTTACCCCGCAGCAATTGGATACCACCGCCGCCGTGCTGGATGCCTTCCTCTCGGCACTGGAACATGAGGAGGAACATGAAGAATGATCGATCTGTTTGAAAAATGCCGCAAACCGTCCCTGGCCAGCGAGCTCAAGGAAAAAGGCATCTACCCCTACTTCCACGCGCTGGAAAGCCGCCAGGCCCCGGAGGTCATCATGGAGGGCCGCCGCCGCATCATGCTGGGCTCCAATAACTATCTGGGCCTTACCACCTGCCCGGAGGTCATCGAGGCCGGGATCAAAGCGTTTGAGCAGTACGGCACCGGCTGCTCCGGCTCCCGTTTTCTCAATGGTACGCTGGAAATGCATTTGGAGCTGGAAGCGGAGCTCGCCAAATTTCTGCGCAAGGAGGCCGTCGTCACCTTTTCCACCGGCTTCCAGTCCAATCTCGGTATCATCAGCGCCATTGTCGGCCGGGGCGATGTTGTCATCTGCGATAAGGAAAACCATGCCAGCATCTACGATGGCTGCAAATTGAGCTACGGCAAGATGCTGCGCTTTGACCACGCCGATATGGAGGATCTGGAGCGCCAGCTGCAAAAGGTGCCGCAAAACGCCGGCTGCCTTATCGTCACCGATGGTGTGTTCAGCATGGGCGGCGATATTGCCAAGCTGCCGGAAATTGTACGCCTGGCCAAGCAGTACGGCGCCCGGGTCATGGTGGATGACGCCCACGGCCTTGGCGTTCTGGGCGAAGGCGGCCGGGGCACGGCCAGCCACTTTGGCCTGGAAGATGAAGTAGATATCTACATGGGCACCTTCAGCAAGTCGCTGGCCAGCCTGGGCGGCTACATGGCCTCCTCCCATGAGGTCGCCGAATATGTCCGCCACGCCTCCCGGCCGTTCATCTTCTCGGCTTCCATTACACCGGCTTCCTGCGCCACCGCCCTGGCGGCGCTGCGCTACCTGGAGGCCCACCCTGAGATCGTGGATCGTCTTAATGCTCTTTCGGCCTATGCCCGGGACGGCCTGCGGAAAAAGAAGGTCAAGATCATTGAATCCACCACCCCCATCATCCCGCTGTATACCTACACCGTGGAAAACACCCTGACCGCCGCCCGCCAGCTGTATGATGCCGGGGTCTATGTCAACCCGGTGCTGCCGCCCGCTACCCCCCCTGCCGAGTGCCTGCTGCGCACCAGTTACATGGCCACCCTTACCGAACCGCTCATCGATGAAGCGGTCGAGATCATTGGCGGCGTGCTGGGGGAAAAAGTATGAGTAAAGTAGTCATTATCACCGGGGGCAGCAGCGGCATAGGGCTGTGCACCGCGGCCGCCCTGCGGGACCGCGGCTGCAAGGTCTACGAACTGAGCCGCCGGGACAGTGAAGTAGAGGGCATTACCCACCTGAGATGCGATATCACCGATGAGGAGCAGATAAAAGCCGCCGTGGCCCAGGTGCTGGATGAAAACGGCCGCATCGATATCCTCATCAATAATGCCGGGTTTGGCATTTCCGGCGCGGTGGAATTTACCGAAACAAGCGACGCCCAGCGCCTTTTCGATGTCAACTTTTTTGGCATGGTGCGCATGAACCGGGCCATCCTGCCGCTGATGCGGGAGCAGGGCCACGGCCGCATCGTCAATCTCAGCTCGGTGGCGGCACCGGTGCCCATTCCCTTCCAGACCTACTATTCCGCCGGAAAGGCCGCCGTAAACAGCTACACCATGGCCCTTTCCAATGAGGTGAAGCCCTTTGGCATCACGGTGGCCGCCGTCATGCCCGGCGATATCAAAACCGGCTTTACCGCCGCCCGCCAGAAAAATATCATCGGAGATGATATTTACGGCGGGCGCATCAGCCGCAGCGTGGCCGGCATGGAAAAGGACGAACAGACCGGCATGGATCCGGCCGCGGCCGGGCGGTTTATTGCCGATGTGGCCCTGAAGAACAGCCGCAAGCCGCTTTATACCATCGGTCTTGCCTACAAGGGCGCAGTTTTCCTCACCAAAATATTGCCTGCACGCTGGCTGAACGGACTCATTGGCATGATCTACGCAAAGTAACAGTTCCCCACACCCCCGCCCAAACGGGGGTGTTTTTCTATGCTCCTTCGCTGGCCGCCGAAGGAAGAGAGCCGCAGGAATCCCTGCGTGTTCCGAGATATTCAATTTTCAAGGTGCTGGTGGGAGGCAGGTTCCCGCTGAGACAGACCCCCAAATTGCCCGATGAGGTCTGCTGAAAAGGGATAAAGTTAGACCGGCGCCCCTGTTTGACCGGTGGGGCCGAAAGGCTCTCGATTTGTTTGGTCGGGGAGAGAACCGACACGAAAAGAATTTTTGCCGGTGAGAAAAAGTCCTTTCACTAATACGGCAAAATCGCCCCTTTTTTGCAGTCCAAAGGTTAATATTTCACTTTTATTTACGAAAGGTTTACAATATAGGGAAATACTGGGCGTGATTTATATAAAAGTTGGGCTTTACTGTGTGTTTTCCCCTTGTATTTTTTATGAAATAAATCCATGCCAAAAGCCCCGCCGCAGGAGCTTTTCCTGTGACGGGTCCTTTTTACGGTTGGATCATATTACTTTCTTTTCTTTGGGACGGCCAGTGCCATCACCAGCGCCCCGCCCCAAAGGAGAACGGGCAGCGTTTGGCCGCCGGCGGCACCAGTGGCGGGATTACTGCCGCCCTGAGAGGTGGTATCCCCCACGGTAATGGTGACGGTGGAGGAGGACCCGGCCTGATAGGCGACGCAAACGGGCGACATACTGGTAAAGTGTACCCGCAGGGCCTGACACAGCTGCCAGGTGATCTCCCGCGCTTCCGCTGCCGTAAAGCGGGCCCCGCGCAGAAGCTCCGCCAGAGAATCGCCCTCGATGTATTCTTCCAGCACCGCAACCCTGCCATTTTCCCCTGCTACCTCCATGATCTGCGGCAGGTAAGGGCAGGAAATGGGGAGCAGCTTTTGGTACACTTCTCCGCTGCCCTCATAGCGGCGAAAAACCAGCCGCTTTCCATTTTGTTTGTTTTGCAACAGCAAAACACTGCCGCGCGGGCCGGTTTTCATCACGCATACAGTTTCATAATCCGCTGCCACGCTATGCAGTAGATACTGATAAATGGCGGCTTCCCCCTTTTTCACTATGCACCGGGCATATTGATTTCATCAGCACAAAACAGTATTACTATATGGTAGACAGTCACCATTGTAAAGGCGGTATTCCTGTGAAAAACACCGATGATCTCCAGCAGGAACTGATGGAGGCCCATGACCTGGATCAATTTTTATCCGATAATGAAGAGAATTTCATCAATAACAGCGTCTGCGAGCTGTTGAGCCTGCTGTTCCGGAAGCGGAATATTTCCAAAGCCACACTGGCTAAGCAATCCGGCATGAGCGAGGTATATCTCCATCAGGTTTTTGCCGGCCGGCGCAATCCCTCCCGCAGCCGCCTTTTGTGTCTTTGCTTTGGCCTGCAAACCACCGTGGAGGAAACACAGGAGCTCCTAAAGCAGTGCGGCTTTGCCCGTCTTTATACCAAAAACCGGCGGGATGCCATCATTCTGTACGGTATTCTGAATGGCCAGGACCTTTTTGCCGTGAATGACAAGTTATTTGCTGAAAACGAAGAATCCCTATAAAAGCAGCGGAGAAGCCCTTACCGGCTCCTCCGCTTTTTTTCGAGATTTTTTATTCCGCGCAAACCTGCTCCAGCAGCGCACGGGCTGCCGGGCGAGTGTAGTAGCGGGGCACCGGGTAGGTGCCGTGGCACTCCTGGAATGCCTCTTTTATTACCGCGTCTATCTCCGCACGCGGGAATTCCGCCAGCCGTTCCGGCACACCGCCGGTCTGATTCATCGCGGCAATGCTTTCCACAAAGGCGCGGGCACGGGTGCTTTCATCGGGGTCGCTGCTGATGCCGCAAATTTGCGCCATGCGGGCCAGGCGGGGCGTACTGACGGGCAGATAGTACTCCATGATATGGGGCAGCAGAACCGCATTGGCCAGGCCGTGGGCCACCCCATACCGCCCGCCGATGCTGTGGGCAAAGGCATGAACATAGCCCACATAGGTCCGGGTAAAGGCCATACCGGCCAGGAAGGAAGCCACCAGCAGCTGCTCCCGCATTTCCACATTTTTGGGCTCTTCCCGCACCACCGGCAGCGCCTCGTAAATCATTTTGGCGGCCATTTCGGCATAGCGGTCGGTCTCCGGGGTGGCGTAGGTGGAAACATAGGCCTCCAGGGCGTGGGTCAGAGCATCCATTGCGGTGTGGATGGTATTCCCCTGCGGCAGGCCGACCGTCAGCTCCGGATCGAGGATGGCGGCAAAGGGCACGAGCTTGGGATCGAGGATCTGGCGCTTGCGGTGGGTCGCGGTCCCACTGATGACGGCGGCGATGGTGGTCTCGCTGCCGGTGCCGGCCGTGGTGGGAACCGCAATGAGCGGCATCGGCTGCTTTTTCACCTTTAGGGTGCCGACCAGCTTTTCGGCGGGCTTATGGTTGGCAATGGCTGCTGCCGCGGTTTTAGCGGCATCCAGCACCGAGCCGCCGCCCACCGCCAAGATGGCATCACAGCCGGCGGCACAGCTTACGGCCTCTTCCACCACCCCAAAGGTGGGGTCGGGGCTGACACGGTCAAAAACCACCGCTTCCATCCCGTTTTCTTGGAGCTCCGAAAGGGTTTGATCCAGCTGGCCGCGGCGCATCATGCCGGGGGTGGTCATCACCAGCACCCGGTGGCTGCCGGTCTGCCGCAGCAGCTCCGCCGCCTGGCGCAGCCGCCCGGCTCCGATGTAGGTAAGGGGGGTGGGCTTTTTGACGGCCATAACGACCGGTTTGCGGAGGGCGACGATAAGGCGGGGGAAGAATGACATGGTAGAGATCTCCTTTCGGGTCTGTATAAATGGGGTCGGCAGCAGGTGGGAGGCTGCCGGGAGGAAGGGCCCGCTGGGCGCCCGCCCGGCAGGGCGGGCAGAGGCGGGGCGCAGCCCCGCCTACGGCGGCGGAGCCGCCGGCCCAGCGGGCCCACTCGGCTTCTGCACAGGGTTTGCCAAGGGCAGCGAGCACCGGGCCAGGCCCCTGCACCGGCTGTAAATACAAATATCCGGCCTGCCAAATGGATTCGGCAAGCCGGGATTTTTCGGGAAATTACGGCTCCGGAGAGGCCGCGGTCATATCCAGCTCTACTTTTTCGGTGGGAATCGCCGACTCCTCCCCGGCATTGGCATCACCCAACTCGGATTTTTCGCTGTTCTCTTCATCATCCCACAGGCTACTGCTCCAGTCCTTCGCATTGGAAGCGGGGTTCTCCCCGGAGGATTCATCGGATTTGGTACCGGAATTGGTATTATCCGTCCCGTTTTCCTCAGGAGCAGGGGTCGGGTCGGGCTCCTCCAGCTGCGGCAGGGCGGAGAGGATACACACCGGCTGGCCGTTTTCATCCAGCTCGATGCCAAGGATCTGGCGGCCCTCCGGGGACTGATACAACAGCTCCACCATATCCTCCGCCGGGCGGAACAGATAAACGGCCTGTTCATTCTCATTTCCCTGCAGGAACAGCAGATGGTCGGCATCCAACCAACGGGCATCTATGATAAGGCCGACACGCTGCTGGCAGAGGACAGCTTTCACTGTGGAAAAATCAGCGGTGCAGTACACCAAGTCGCCGGCGGCGGTGCTGTAATAGGCCAGGCCGCCCTCCTCGCAGGAGACCAGCCGATTGGGGATGAAATCCACACCATCCTCATCCATCAGGCAGCGGAACTGGGTCTCGCTGAGCAGGGGGTAAAACAGGGCAAAGCCCTCCTCCTCCTGGGAGTTCATGGTCAGCAGGTCGGGGGACTGCTCCGGCGGAACTGTTTTGTCCTCCGGGTCGGTGGTATATTGGTCGGGCTGCTTTTCCACTACGGTAAGGGCGGGGCCATTGGCGGCAAAAAGCACACTTTCATCGGGAGATTCCGGGGCGGCGCTGCCGCAGGCGGCAAGACCCAATAGGACGATGCCGACAGCAACCATCATCCAAACCGTTCGTTTCATGGGGCATCGCCCTCCTTTCGCGGATTCTGTAACCATTATAGCGGTTAAATTGTGAACAAATCTACCATCCCGGTTGGTTATTTTAAGAACTTGGGAGATGGGCGGCATTTTTCCGCGGGCCCTTCTTCTCCATAAAAATCAAGACGCCGTCTGCATCTGCAAACAGCGTCCTTTTTCGGTGGGTGATCGACTGTTACTGCAGGATGTAAACCAGCAGGGTGATCACAACAAAAATGATAGCCAAGATCTTGGTCAGCTTGGAAAGCTTGGCATTGGCAGAACGGTCATTGCTGTCATTGAGGAAAGCGCTGACACCGGCCAGAGCGGTGATACCATCGCCCTTGCCCTCCTGCAGGGATACCACAACGATAATAAGAATGCTGATCACGATCATGGCGACCGCGCCGATAATAGCGAGAGTGGACATCTTTTTACCTCCAATAATTGCACCCTGTCCGGTACAGGGCATCATTCGACTACAAAATGATACCACAAACTGCGGCGATATGCAAGCCTTTTTTGGGCAAAAACAAGACCCGGAGGAGAAAAAGCACCGTGGCGCCTTGTTCCCGACCGGGCGTGTGGGAAACGCCCGGCCATGCAAACGCCCTCCGGGAATTTCTCGCCGGTAGTATGGCCCGCCGGGGCGGCTTTTATGCAGCCGGCCGGATGGGCCCCGCAGGGCGGCGCCGCAGGCGCCGTAGGCCGGGCGGAGCCCGGCCAGGCCCGCCCGGAGGGCGGGTCCCTGCGGGGCCACAGCCGCCGGCTGCATAAAACCGGGGTGGGGGCTGCCGCGGGAGCGAGCCCGCTCCCGGCAGGAATTCAGAAAATCAAAGCTGGAGCTGTTCCCCTACTTCCAGGTCCCGCACAATGCCGCCGGTGGCCGGCAGATTTTTGGTGCGCAGGCGGTGATCATTGGGCACCATGCCGGGCTGGTAGGACGCGGCCTCCACCACGCGGGCCCCCTTCTTGGAAAGGGTCATGACCTGGACGCCCTGGGTATCCCGGGCGGCCTTGGAAAGGATCATAGCGGTATGGAAGATGAGCATGCGGGAGGCTGAAGAGCGCAGCAACAGCTCGGTATCCTGCGGCAGGTAGGTGGCATATACCAACGGAGATTTGGTGCTGAAGGCCCCGGTGAGTTTTTTGCGGCGGGTCTTGGTCTCGTAGCTGGCCATATCCACCTTGGCGGCCTTGCCGTTTTCGAAGATGAACAGCATATAGCCCTCATATTTGGTAAACAGGGCCATATAGACCGGCACTTCGCCGGTATCCATGCCCAGCTTGCTGGCCACATAGTCGCCCATCACGCTGGCCTTAGTATCCTCAAATTCTGCTACGCGGGATTTATATACCTGGCCCAGGTTGGTGAAGAACATCAGCTCGGCGGCATTGGTGGTATCCGCCTCCTGGGTGATGGCGTCGCCCTCCTTGAGCTTCTGTTCCCCGCTCATGCGCAGCGACTGGGGGGTGATCTTCTTAAAGTAGCCCTCCCGGGTGAAGAAAATATGGACGGGGTAATCCGGTACTTCCTCCACCGGTTCCTCCTCGGTCTGTTCCACCTCGTACAGCACCTCGGTCTTGCGGGGGGCGCCGTATTCCTTGGCAATCTGCCGCAGCTGGTTGACGATGATGGTATCCACCCGGCGGGGGCTCTTGAGGGTATCCTCCATCTCGGCGATCTCACCGGTCAGGCTTTCGATCTCCTCGGTGCGCTTGAGAATATACTCCCGGTTGAGGTGGCGCAATTTGATTTCCGCCACATATTCGGCCTGGACTTCATCGATGCCGAAGCCGATCATCAGGTTGGGGATGACCTCAACCTCCTCCTCGGTTTCCCGCACGATCTTGACGGCCTTATCGATATCCAGCAGGATCTTTTTCAGCCCCTGTAAGAGGTGCAGCTTTTCCTTTTTGCGCTGCAGATCGAAATAGATGCCCCGGCGGACACATTCCCGGCGGAAGGCGGTCCATTCCTCCAGCAGCTCCCGAACGCCCAGCACCCGGGGCGAGCCGGCGATGAGAACATTGAAATTGCAGCTGAAGCTATCCTCCAGCGGCGTCATGCGGAACAGCTTCTGCATCAGCTTATCGGGATCGGTGCCGCGCTTGCAGTCGATGGTGAGCTTGAGGCCGCCGAGGTCGGTCTCATCCCGCATATCGCTGATTTCCCGGATCTTGCCGAGCTTGATGAGATCGACGATCTTATCCATAATGGCTTCCACTGTGGCCGTGGGAGGAATTTCGGTAATTTCGAGGCAGTTGTTGGATTTATCGTAGTTATAGCGACTGCGCACCCGCACGCTGCCCCGGCCGGTGGAATAGATCTTATCCAGTTCGGCTTTATCATACAGCAAAATGCCGCCGCCGGGGAAATCGGGGGCGATGAGGGTATCGGCGATATTGTGCTCCGGGTCGCGGATCAGCGCCGCCGTCGTTTCGCAGACCTCGGCCAGATTGAAGGAGCAGATATTGCTGGCCATGCCAACCGCAATGCCGGTATTGTTATTCACCAGCACCGAAGGGAAGGTGACCGGCAGCAGCGTGGGCTCCTTTACCGTGCTGTCGTAGTTATCCACAAAATCGACGGTATCCTTATCAATATCGGCGAAGAGCTGGGTGCAGATCTTTTCCAGCTTGACCTCGGTATAACGGGAGGCGGCGTAGGCCATATCGCGGGAGTAGGCCTTGCCGAAGTTGCCCTTGCTATCCACAAAGGGGACCAGCAGGGCCTCATTGCCGCGGGCCAGGCGCACCATGGTATCGTAGATGGCGGCATCGCCGTGGGGATTGAGCCGCATGGTTTGGCCCACCACATTGGCGGATTTAATACGGCCGCCGGTAAGCAGGCCCATTTTATACATAGTGTATAAAAGCTTGCGGTGCGCGGGCTTAAAGCCATCGATCTCCGGGATGGCGCGGGAGACGATGACGCTCATGGCATAGGGCATATAGTTTTCCCGCAGCGTTTCGGTAATGGGCTGCGAGACGACCTGCCCGGCGCCTTCGATATGGCCGCCCTTTACCACACGGCGGTCAATTTGCGGTTCCTTTTTCTTTTTGGGTGGCAAGTTATTTCCTCCCTTTAGTCTATTTGTTATATCAAGACTTGATTATACGATATGTTATGGATTGCGCGGAGGGTGGGGCCGGGCCCGCCGGGCGTTCCGGCGCAGCCGGAACCAGCGGGCGAAGTCCGCTGAGTCCGCCGAAGGCGGGCTGCCCGGCGGGCCATGGCCAGGATCCTGCACCGGCCAAAAATTACTCCTTGTAATACCCTGCCGCACGCAGGATGAGCGAGAGAGCCTTAAGCGCCGCGAAATGCCGGATCAGATTCCGGGCGTCGGCATCGTGGCGGTTGATGAAAAGGCGGCTGACATGGCTGTATTTTTCGCTGGCCACTGCCACAAAGACCAGCCCGACCGGCTGACCTTCACTGGCAGAGGGGCCGGCATTGCCGGTGATACCGATGCCGATCGCGGCGCCGGATTTTTGCCGGATGGCTTCCGCCATGGCAGCGGCGGTCTCGGCACTCACGGCGGTGTGCTGCTCTATAATGGCAGGGTCAACACCCAGCACCTCGGCTTTTACGGTGTTGTTGTAGCTTACAATGCCGCAGCCAAAGACAGCGGAGGCCCCGGGGACCTCGGTGAGTCGGGCAGCCACCAGGCCGCCGGTGCAGCTTTCCGCGGAAGCGACGGTCAGCCCCTTTTTCCGCAGGGCCTGTACCGCAGCGGTTTGCAGGTCAGGCACATCGATGCCGTAGCAGTAGTCCCCTGCCGCGGCCAGTATTTTCTTTATCGCGGGCTGAAGCAGCGCTTCGGCGTCCTCGCCCTCCTGCAGAGAGGCCGTAACACGCAGCTTAACCTCGCCGGTGCCGGCGTAGGGAGCAATGGTGGGATTGGTACTTTCGGCCATCAGGTCGTGCAGCTTATACTCCAGCTCAGACTCTCCGATGCCGTAAAAATGCAGCTCGTGGCTCACCAGGCGCTGGCCCTTCTGCATCAGGTGCGGCAGCAGCTCATTTTGCAGCATGGGGCGCATTTCCCGTGGCGGGCCGGGCAGTACCGCCACTTTTTTGCCGTCCGTCTCCATCAAGCAGCCTGGGGCGGTGCCATTGGGATTGCGCAGTACGGTGCAGCCTTCCGGCAGCCATGCCTGTTTTTCATTGGTGGGGGCCATTTTTCGGTGAGCGCGGGCAAAGTATTCCTCAATTTCTTTGAGCCACTCCGGGTGGAGCACCAGCTTTTTTCCCATGCAGGCGGCCACCGTTTCCTTGGTCAGGTCATCGTAGGTAGGACCCAGCCCGCCGGTGGTGATGACGATATCGGCCCGGGAAAGGGCCAGCTTTACCGCCTCGGCCAGGCGCGTGGGGTTATCGCCTACCACACTGCTGTGGTAGAGGTTGAGCCCAATTCCGGCCAGGGCCGCCGCGATCTCGGTGGCATTGGTATTCAGGGTGCTGCCCATCAGCAGCTCGGTGCCCACACAGATGATCTCCGCTGTTTTGCCCTGCATTGTTTCGCCTTCTTTTCGGGGGATTTAAGAGATATCGGCCAGCTCCAGGTACATGCTGCCGTTTTCGGCAATGTAATCCTTGCGGCCCTGCAAATTATCGCCCAGCAGCAGATCGAACATCCTGGCGGTCTCCTCCACATCGGCGGGGGTGACCCTGATGAGCCTGCGGGTTTCTGGGTTCATGGTGGTCAGCCACATCATTTCGGCCTCGTTTTCGCCCAGTCCCTTGCTGCGCTGGAGAGAATACTTGGTCTTGGCGGCATCCAGGTCACGGCAGATCTTGGCCTTTTCGGCATCGCTGTAAGCAAAGTAGGTATCGTTTTTCGCGGTGATCTCGTAAAGCGGGGATTCCGCGATGTAGACATAGCCCTCATTGATGAGGGTGGGAGTAAGACGGTACAGCATGGTAAGAATCAGCGTGCGGATCTGGAAGCCATCCACATCGGCATCGGTGCAGATGACGATTTTATTCCAGCGCAGGTTTTCCAGCGAGAAGGAATTGAGCTCCTTATTGGTCTTGGCGGAGACCTCCACGCCGCAGCCCAGCACCTTCAGGACATCGGTGATGATATCGCTCTTAAAGATGCGGACATAATCGGCCTTAAGGCAGTTGAGGATCTTGCCGCGGACCGGCATGATGGCCTGATATTCACTGTCGCGGCCCATTTTGCAGCTGCCCAGGGCCGAATCGCCCTCCACGATGTAGATTTCCCGGCGGGAGGTATCCCGGCTGCGGCAGTCCACGAATTTTTCCACCCGGTTGGCCAGATCGATGCTGCCGGCCAGCTTTTTCTTGAGGTTGAGACGGGTCTTTTCGGCATTTTCGCGGCTGCGCTTGTTGATGAGCACCTGCTCGCCGATCTTGGCGGCGTCATCAGGATTTTCGATGAAATAGACCTCCATCTGGTGCTTGAGAAACTCGGTCATGCACTCGTAGATGAACTGATTGGTGATGGATTTTTTGGTCTGGTTTTCGTAGGAGGTCTGAGTGGAGAAGCTGGAGGACACCAGCACCAGGCAGTCCTGCACATCCTGGAAGCTGATCTTGCTTTCATTCTTGAGGTATTTATTGTTATTTTTGAGCCAGGCGTCGATCTGATTGACCAGCGCTACCTTGACGGCACGCTCCGGGGAGCCGCCGTGCTCCAGGAAGCTGGAATTGTGGTAGTACTCGGTGATATTGACCCGGTTGGAGAAGCAGAGGGCGACCCCCAGCTTGACCCGGTAATCCTCCTTATCCTCGCGGTCGCGGCCGGTGCGCTCCCCTGTCCAGTACTGCACGGGGGTGAGGGGGTTCTCCCCCGCCAGCTCCTCGCAGTAATCCCGGATGCCGTTCTGGTAGCAGAAGGTTTCTTCGGCAAAGCCCTTCTCCTGCTGGTCCCGCAGCAGGAATTCCACGCCGGGGTTGACCACCGCCTGCCGCTTGAGGACATCGGTGTAGTACTCCCGCGGGATGGCGATATCGGTGAATACCTCAAGATCGGGCTTCCAGCGGATGCGGGTGCCGGTCTGGCGGCCAGTATAGGGCTCAGCTTTCAGTCCGCCGATATTTTCGCCTTTTTCAAAATGGAGATTATAGCGCTTGCCGTCCCGCAGCACCTCCACATCCATGTATTCCGAGGAATACTGGGTGGCGCAGGAACCCAGGCCATTAAGGCCCAGGGCATATTCGTAATTGCCGTCGCCGGTGCCGTCGTACTTGCCGCCGGCATACAGCTCGCAGAAAACCAGCTCCCAATTGTAGCGCTGTTCCTTGGGGTTATAATCCACCGGGCAGCCGCGGCCAAAATCCTGTACCTCCACGCTGCCATCGGCATAGCGGGTGGTGATGATCTTTTTGCCGTAGCCCTGCCGGGCTTCATCGATGGCATTGGAGAGGATCTCGAATACCGAGTGTTCGCAGCCCTCCAGACCATCGGAGCCAAAGATGACGCCGGGGCGCTTCCGGACGCGGTCGGCGCCCTTCAGGGTGGAAATACTCTCATTGCCGTATTCCTTTTTTGCTTTTGCTGCCATGGCAGTTCCCCCATATCTCGTAGTTTACCAAGTATATTGTACCAACATTTTGGGCACCGGTCAAGCGGTGCGAACATTTTTTCTTTTTGTGCTGGGTGAGGAGCGGGGCGGCCGCAGGGCCGCGGACCGGCGGGGAGGGAGGGCTTTTGGCCTGTGCGGTACCCCGCGGGGAGAAAGCCGCAAGTTGGCGGGGAGGGAAAGCCGCCCGCAGGGCGGCCCGCCCCGAAAGGGGCGGGCCTGGCGGGGGGCTGTGCCCCCGCCTACGGCGGCCGAAGGCCGCCGGCCCTGCGGGCGTCCGGGATACTGCAGAAGCCCGGAAAGGAAATCCCCCGGCAGAACCTTGGATTCTGTCGGGGGTGGAAAAAACGATGAAATTACAGGTCTGCGGGGCCGGAAGGATCCTGCTTATCCTCGTCCTCCTTGGGTTCCTCCATCGGCGGGGCCGGGGGCTCCTCATGGGGCAGGTGGAAATCCAAAGGGTCCACCGAGAAGCCCTGCTGGGCCTTCTTTTCCTCGGCGGCCTTCTGCTGGGCTTCCTTCTGCAGGCGGGCTCGCTCGGCCTTTTCGCGGGCGGAGGTCAACTCCTGCTCGGTGCGCTCGGCGGCCTCGCCAAAGGAGATGACGCCGCTCATGACTTCGGCGAAGAGATCACCGTCGATCTTTTCGTACTTCATTAGGAATTCGGCCAGGGCATGCAGCTGATCCATATGCTCTTCCAGCAGGGAAACAGCCTTATTGTATCCCTCATCAATGAAGCGACGGGCTTCCTCGTCGATCTGGCCGGCAACCTCCTCGGAATAATCACGGGCGTGGCCCAGGTCGCGGCCCAGGAATACCTCCTCCTGGTCGGAGCCGTAGATCATGGGGCCGAGCTTTTCGCTGAAGCCGTAGCGGCACACCATGGCGCGGGCAATCTTGGTGGCCCGCTCGATGTCATTGGAGGCACCGGTGGAGACATCCTCCAGCACCAGTTGTTCGGCCACGCGGCCGGCCAGCAGTACAGCGATTTCCTCCTCCATCCACTTCTTGGTCTGGTAGCTCACATCCTTCTCCGGCAGAGCCAGGGTAAAGCCGCCCGCCCAGCCGCGGGGAACGATGGAAACCTGATGCACCTTATCCTGCTGGGGGCAGTAGTAGGTGACGATGGCGTGGCCGGACTCGTGGTAAGCGGTCAGGCGGCGCTCCTTATCGGTGATGACATGGCTGCGCTTTTCGGGGCCAACGGCGACCTTCAGGGTGGCCTCCTGGATATCCTCCATGGTGATGGCCTTGCGATTCTTGCGGGCGGCCAGCAGCGCAGCCTCATTGGTCAGGTTCTCCAGATCCGCGCCGGTAAAGCCACCGGTAAAGCGGGCGATCACGGCAAGGTCCACATCCGGGCCAATGGGTTTGTTGCGGGTATGAACGCGAAGGATCGCCTCGCGGCCCTTCACATCGGGATAATTGACGGTGATATGGCGGTCAAAGCGGCCGGGACGCAGCAGAGCGGGGTCCAGGATATCCTTGCGGTTGGTGGCCGCCATAACGATAACGCCTAGATTGGGCGCAAAGCCATCCATTTCCACCAGCAGCTGGTTCAGGGTCTGCTCGCGCTCATCGTGGCCGCCGCCCAAACCGGAGCCGCGGTGACGGCCCACGGCGTCGATCTCGTCGATGAAAACAATGCTGGGCGCGCTCTTTTTGGCCTGTTCAAACAAATCGCGGACACGGGAAGCACCCACGCCGACGAACATCTCTACAAAGTCGGAGCCGGAGATGGAGAAGAACGGCACACCGGCCTCGCCCGCGACGGCTTTGGCCAGCAGGGTCTTACCGGTTCCAGGAGGGCCCATGAGCAAAACTCCCTTGGGAATACGGGCGCCCAGCGCATTGAACTTGCCGGGGTCCTTCAGGAACTGGACGATCTCCTCCAGTTCCTCCTTTTCCTCATCGGCGCCGGCCACATCATCAAAGGTAACACAGTTGTGGGGATCCTGCTGCTTGGGTTTCAGCTTGGCAAAGGCCATGGGGTTGCCCCCGCCGCCAGAGCGCTTCATGAGGATATACCAGAAGCCGCCCATGAGCAGCACGGTGAGCAGCAGCGGCAGCATATCGATCCACCAGGGCATGGCCTCGGCGGCATCATAGTACTGCTTGATAGGTGCATCGGGATGCTCGGCATTATACTCATCTACCAGGGCGTGGGTATCCTGCAGGAACAGGCTGAGATTCGGCACACTGTAGGTGATGGTGGTCTTTTTCTCATCATTGAGCTGCATGGTCAGCTCGCCGGTGCCAAAATCCAGCTCATACTCCGCCACCTGCTCATTCTTAAAGTAATCGATGATGGTGCGGTACTCCACCTTGGGCTGGGCGGTATTCATGCTGAAAATGCGGACCGCCATGTAGAAGAACAGCGCGATGAGCACTACCGGGACGATCCAGTTTCTCTTTTTGGGTGACAATGACTTCACTCCTGTCTTGGGCAGATTTGATTATTCGTGGGAATAAACGCTGGGGGAAAGGACGCCGATGTAGGGCAGATTGCGGTATTCCTCGGCGTAATCGAGGCCGTAGCCCACCACAAAGGCATCGGGAATGGTGTAACCGACATAATCGGCGTAGATCTCCTGCTCCCGGCGGGCGGGCTTATCCAGCAGCACGCATACCTTCAGGGAGGCGGGATTGCGCTCCTTGAGCATCTTGGTGAGCTGGTGCAGGGTGTTGCCGGTATCCAGAATATCCTCTACGATGAGGACATTGCGGCCGGCGATATCGGAATTAAGATCCTTGGCCACATGGATATTGCCAGAGGAGGTGGTGCCGCTGCCGTAGCTGGAAACGGACATAAAATCGATATTGATCTGGCGGTCGATCTGGCGCATGAGATCGGTGACGAAAACGATGGCGCCATTGAGGATACCGACGATCAAAAGATCCTTGCCCTCATAGTCCTTTGTGATCTGCTCGCCTAGCCGCTTGCATACGCCCTGCAGCTCCACCTCATTGAACATTACCTTGCAGATGTCCTTATCCATTCTCATGGTGTTTTTTCCTCCTGGCACTCAATTATCACATATTGTCCGGTTTTTTCGGTCACAGCAGCGCGGGAATCGCTGCTGAGGCCCTCGGCCCACAGCACACCGTTATCATCCGCCAGTACCGCCAAGGCGGGGCGCAGCGACGCCGGAATGCCGGCGGCAGCCCAAGCCTCTCCCAACGGGAGCGGCTTCCCTGTTTTGGCTGTGCGGATGCGGTCGCCGGGGCAGCGGGTACGCAGAACCGAATTACCTATTATCTTATCACAATCCACCACATTTTTTAAGAGGGAAATGTTAAATTTTTCGGACTGTTTCGCAACTATTTTGTTGCAAAGCGTCAGTTTTATCCGTTTTTGCCGGCCAAAGGGCAGAATGACAACCTTTTGCGGCAAGGGGAACGGCACCAAAACCGGCGGGATGCCCCCCGGCGGCTGGTAGCTCATGGCGGCCCAGCTGCCCTCGGCGATGAGGTACCAGGCCCGCTCTGCGATATCCAGCTTGCCGCCGGAGCGGAGGGTCTCCTTCATGCGCGCCAGCACAGCGGCCGAACGGGGCAGGCCATGCTGCTCCAATAGGCGCAGCAGCAGCCGGTCGCAGACCGGCTCCGGCAAGGCCAAAAGGCCCTGCCGATCCAGGGTGCCGCCTGCGGCGGCACCCTGCAGCTGCTGCGCCGCGCTCTCGGCGAGCTGCTCGGTAAGGGCCCACTGGGCAGCCAGCTGGGGCAGCATGCGGGCCATGGCCCCGGTAAAGTTCGGGTTCAATTCGCGAAGCCGCGGCAAAATATCGTGCCGAACGCGGTTGCGGGTATAGTCGTCGGAAAGATTGGTGCTATCGGTGCAGTAGGGCTGGCCCAGCAGGGCCAGGTACTCCTCCACCTCGGCGCGGGTCACATCCAGCAGAGGACGGACGATATTGCCCCGGATGCGGGGGATGCCGCACAGCCCGTGCAGACCGGTGCCCCTTATCAGGTTCATCAGCACCGTTTCAATGGTATCATCCAGGGTGTGGGCGGTGGCGATGCGCCCCCCCTCCCCTGCCGTTTCGGCAAAGAAAGCATAACGGGCGTCGCGGCCGGCTTCCTCCACCGAAAGGTGGTTTTCCAGCGCCAGGGCGGCGGCATCAATATGGCGGACAGCATAGGGCAGTCCCAGCTGCCCGGCCAGCTCCCGCACAAACTGCTCGTCCCGGTCGGCTTCAGCGCCGCGCAGCCCGTGGTGAATGTGGCAGACGATCAGCTCCCAGCGGTATTCCTCCCGCAGGACAGCCAAAAAGCGTAAAAGAGCGACAGAATCCGCGCCGCCGGAGACCCCGACAGCGATCCTGTCGCCCTGGGTAAACAGGGAATATTGGCGCAGGGCCAAAAGTGCCTTTTGCTCCAGCAGTGTGCTCATTCGCGGTTGCGATCCACGCTGAAGAACCGGGTATAGCGGCCATCCCACCGCAGGTTGATGGAGCCGGTCTCGCCGTGGCGGTTCTTGGCCACGATGCACTCGGCTTCCGACTGGTCGTCCCGGTCTTTTTCGTAGTAGGCTTCCCGGTACAGGAACAGCACGATATCGGCATCCTGCTCGATGGAGCCAGATTCACGCAGATCGGAAAGCATGGGGCGGTGGTCGCTGCGGCTTTCCGGACCACGGGAAAGCTGCGACAGGGTGATGACCGGTACATTCAGCTCCTTGGCCATAATTTTCAGGCTCCGGGTAATCTCGGAGACCTCCTGCACACGGTTATCGCTGCGGCGGCCGGTGCTCATCAGCTGCAGATAGTCGATAACGACAAGGCCCAAATTCCGCACACGGCGCAGCTTGGCCTTCATCTCCGCCACGGTAATACCGGCGGTGTCATCCATGTAGAGGGGCGCCGCGCCAAAGAGGGGGGAAAGATCGGCTACCTTGCCCCAGTCCTCGGTGGAAAGCTCACCGGTGAGGAGTCGGCGGCTGTCGATACCGCCCTCCGAAGCGAAGAGACGGTTCATCAGCTGCTCGCGGCTCATTTCCAGCGAGAAGATGGCGACAGTCTTTTTGCCCCGCAGCGCCACATTGGCGGCGATATTGAGGGCGAAGGCCGTTTTGCCCATGCCGGGGCGGGCCGCCACCAGGATAAGGTCGGATTTATTAAGGCCGGTGATGGTACGGTCCAGGTCGCCGTAGCCGGTGGAAATCCCCAGGTAATCGGCCCGGTTTTCGCCGGAAAGGCGCTGCAAATGGTCAAAGGTCTCCAGCACCACGCGGGAAACCGGGATCAGGCTATCGTTATTGTGGCCGTTGCGGATATCATAGATCCGCTGCTCGGCATATTCCAAGAGCCCTTCCGGCTGGGCCGTGGGGGCTTCCGCCTGCTCTATGATATCCCGGGAGGTGGTGATGAGTGCCCGCAGGTGGTACTTACTTTGCAGGATATTGGTGTAGGCCTCCAAATTGCGCACCGAGGGCACCATCTGCGCCAACTGGGCCAAGTAGGCCTTGGTCTCTTCCGGGGTGGAGAAGATCTCCTCCCGCACAGCGGCCTCCATCACCGTGACGATATCGATGGGCTCACCCAGGGTAAACTTTCCGGAGATCACCTCAAAGATCTTGCGGTGCTGCTCCCGGTAGAAAAACTCCGGGCGCACCAGCCGTACCAGATCCGGCACGCAGCCGGCATCCAGCAGGGCAGCGCCCAGCACCGATTGCTCCGCCTCCAAACTGAAGGGCAGACGGCTCTCGGTGGTCATATAATCCGCGGGCATGGGGGTCACTCCTTTTCTGTAGGTGGTTTGGGGGCACTCCTGGGCAAGGATATCAGCTGGAATCATTCTTCCCCGACTACCACAAATACATTGGCGGAAACACCGTTATAGATCTTGACCTCGATGGTGTAGGAGCCAAAGGCCTTGATATCGTCCTTCAGCACAACCTTGCGCTTTTCCAAAGTGACGCCCAGCTGCTTTTCTATGCCCTCAGCAATCTCCTTGGCGGTGACGGAGCCGAACAGCTTGCCGTTGGCGCCGGCCTTGGCGGTCAGCTTCACGGTCTTGCCGTCAATGGCGGCCTTCTGCTCCTCGGCGGCCTTCTGCTCCTCGGCCAAACGGTAGGCCTTGGCGGCCTCGCGATTTTTCAGCTCGTTCATGGCGCCGGCATCGGCGGGAATGGCCAGGCCTCTCTTCAGCAGGAAATTGCGGGCGTAGCCATCGGCTACCTCCACCAGCTCGCCCTTTTTACCGGTTCCTTTTACATCCTGTTTCAGTACTACTTTCATGCGTCTTTTCCTCCCTTGGGGTTTTCTTCATAATACCGGTCGATGGCGACCAGCAGCTGCTGGCGGCAATCCTCCAGTGTGATGTCTTTAATTTGCGCGCCCGCCATGGTCTGGTGGCCGCCGCCGCCCATCCCTTCCAGGATGAGCTGAACATTGATGGCACCCATGCTGCGGGCCGAAATATTCACGGCGCCGTCCTGCTCATACAGCACAAAGGAAGCATCCACCCCGCTGATGCCCAAAAGGTCATCGGCGGCCTGCGGCGCCACTACCCGGATGCCCTCCACATTGGCGCCGGAGGTGCAGCTGATGGCACAGCCACGGTATACCTCCGCGGCGCTCACCAGGCGGCTGCGCTCCTGATAGCTTTCCATGCTGGAAGCGAACAGCTTGCGGACCGCCACGGTATCGGCGCCCATGCGGCGCAGGAAGGCCGCGGCTTCAAAGGTCCGCACGCCGGTGCGCAGGATAAAGCTCTTGGTATCCAGCATGATGCCGGCCAGCAGGGCTTCGGCCTCCGCCACGCTGATACGCAGCTTGCCTTCCTTGAAATACTGTACCAGTTCGGCCACCATTTCGCTGGCGGAGCTGGCATACGGCTCGTGGAAAAAGATGATAGCGTTATCAATGTGCTCCACCATCTTGCGGTGGTGATCGATGACAATAACATTACGGCAGGCTTCGTAGATCTCCCGGCTTTCCAGAATGGAGGGGATGTGGGTATCCACTACCACCAACAGGGTATTGCGGCCCACCATATCCAGCCCCTGCGCCGGAGAAACAAAGGCGTCCTCGTAGCGTTTGTCCTGCTGCAGCATATGGCGGTACAGCGGCTGCGCCAGGCTCTTTTCGGTATCCAGCACAATGGAACAGGGCTTGCCCAGTGTGGAAAGGCCGGCGTACATGCCAATGGCCGCGCCCAGGCAGTCCAAGTCGGCAAAGCGGTGGCCCATGATGAGGATATTATCGCAGGTGGTGGCCACTTCGGTAATGGCGTTGGCCATAATACGGGCGCGCACCTTATTGCGCTTTTCCACCCCGCGGCCGGTGCCGCCAAAAAACTCATAGCCGTTCTTCTGCCGCAGCGCCACCTGGTCGCCGCCGCGGCCCAGGGCCATATCCAGCGCCTGGCGGGAGATGGTCTCGCTCTCATGCAGGCTGGCCGCCATGGGCGAAACACCGATGGACATGGTCGCGTTGTTGCGGTCGCCGGTATCCACTGCCCGGATAGCATTTAGGATGGGGAAGCGGTCCTCAATGACCCGCTTCATATAGCGCTCCTCCACCACCGCAAGGAAGCGGTCGCGGTCCAGCTTTTTTACCAGGCCGTGGTTTTCCTCGGCAAAGGTCTCGATGATATGCTCGATCTGGCCCATGGTGCGGCTGCGCTCGTTTTCCTTGGCATCGGTAAACAGCTCGGAGTAGTTATCAATGAGCATGGTAAGCACATAGGGCCGGGAATCAAAGTATTCCTGGGTATAGTGCTTCAGGTCGTTATCATCCACCAGGCAGATGATGGTCAGCGGCTCCTTGGTGGAGCTGGAGTGCATGAGGAACACGGTGTAGTGCCGCTCCCCTATCACGATATCCCGGCCTTCGGCGCTGCTTTCGGCCTGCCAATCCAGTCCGGGTACCAGCTCCGCTATATTATGCCCAAACAGCTCCTGCCCGGGGAACACCCCCTGCTTGGCGGGGGGATTGCTCCACACCACCTCACCGCTTTCCCGCACGATGAGGGACGGCATGGGCAGGGACAGCACGGCGTCGCTCATGATGTGCTCCAGCGAATCCTTCAATCTTCCAAAGCGGCGGCGGTTCTGCCGGGTGATAACGGTCATCCAGATGATGCACCCAAGGGAGAGCAATGCCCACGCCCCCAGGCAGATATAGAACAGGGGCATATCGTAGCGGGAGGTGACAGCGGCCATCAGGCCGCAGGCCACTATCAGCACTGCAAGAATAGGACGATATTGGTTCAATCGTTCCTGCATAAGATCCCTCCGTTTCGGTCGTTGGATCAGTCCTGCCGCGGGTGCGGCCGGGAAAAATGGATATAGCTTCTCACTTTACATTTTATTATACCACGCCCGCCCGCAAAAGGAAAGCACTATCTTACACGGGGCGGGGTTTTCATTTGGGCGCCGGTGTGCTAAAATAGCGGCAGAAGGAGCCTTCGCTTGGTATGGACACCGGCCATACATCGGGCGCTCCTCCGCTTCAGTCGTGCTGACCCTTGCGGGCAGCCCTCCCCGCTGCGGAGCGCCCGCCTTTCTCCACCCGCAAGGCCCATGTTTTTCCGCGAAGGTATTTGCTGCAGCATCCCGGCTTCCTGCGCCCCGCGCCGTGCTGCCCCCTACGGGGGGCAGCACGAACCCGCCCCGTAGGGGCGGGCAGGCCGGCCCTATGGGCCGGCCGCGCGGGGCGCGCAGCGGGACCCTGCAAAAATTTTAACATGTGATGCAACAAAATCCGCCGCCAGCGACACTATTATGGTGAAAGCCGGTTGGGGCGGCATCACAAAAGGAAGGTGCGTTATGACCATCACCCAGCTGGTGACCCAGGCGCAGGCAGGCAGCCGGGCTGCCTTTGGTGAGCTGTACGAAAGCCTGGCCGGCGACCTGTACCGCATGGCGCTGTATACCCTGGGCAGCCAGCAGGATGCCGAGGACGCCGTGGCGGATACCTTTGCCGAAGCGTGGAAGGGCATTAAAAACCTGCGGGAGCCGGAGGCGTTCCGCAGCTGGATGTTCCGCATCCTTTCCGCCCGGTGCAAACGGCAGGTCGCCCAAATCGTGACCCGCAAAAAAGAAATAGACCTGGACAGCTACTACGAAACCGCCGAGGAAGCGATGCCGGAAACTGCCACCCGCCGGGCGGAGCTTAGCGAAGCGCTGGGCACACTCTCCCCGGAGGAGCGGCAGATCGTGCTGCTCTCGGTGGTGGAGGGCTATACCATGCGGGAGATTGCGAGCATGCTGGAGATGCCGCAGGGTACGGTGAGCAGCAAGCTCTCCCGTTCGCTGAAAAAGCTGCGGCTGCAATTACAAGATACCGATGGAAAGGAGGCGGCAAGGTGAAGGACGAGCGTAAAACAGAACGGAATACCGAGTGGAACGGCGAGGCGGAAGCTGACCGCGACTTTCTTCGGGAAAAGCTGAAAAATGCGGGCGATCCGGCACTGCCCGCTTCCCTTTCCGCTGCGGCGCTGTTTGAGCGAATGGACGCCGCAGATCAACAGGCTGCCGCTCCAAAGAAAAAAGGGGGCGTGATATGGCTGCAGTGGCGGCGCTGGGGCAGCATTGCCGCTGTGCTGGTGCTGGCGGCGGGTACTGCATTCCTGTTGCAGAACAGCTCCTTGCAAAACAAGGCCTCGCAGGACGAGTCGAGCTATGACGCGGCATTGGCGCCGAATGAGGCGGAGAACCAAGACCAGTGGAATGGCGCGGCGACCGGCGGGCCGCCGACCGACGGACTGATGATGGCTCCCCCGCCGAACCCCAGTACGGCAGGCGGCGACGGCAGTGTGAAAAAGGAGTACGCCACCGATGAGATTGACTCGGATCGCGGTCTGTTCGAGGAGTTCAAGAGTAAGATCGTCTCGGTAGGAGAACAGCCCATTCCGGATATGATGGATTATGACGCAATGGCTGCCGTTTCCTCGCAACTTTTCGGGAACGACTACGAGCAGGCAATCGCTATGTTTTATGACAGCGGCGAGCGCTGGGAGGGCTGCAAGCTGCCGCAGAGCTGTGCCCACTACTTTATGCTGGATAAGGCGCTGTATGGCTTTTTCCCTGAAGAAAGCCGTGTGGTGGATTACAGCGGAGCATGCGCCACGGTGCTGAATGAGGACGAGGCGGCGATGCTCTCGGCGATTTTGCAGATTGAGTTTACGGCGAAAACCGAATAATGGATTTCCCCTCGCGGCGGAGTGAGCGATCACCCCGCTGCATTTTTCACACCCTCGCAGCATATCATGCCGGTAGTGGGGACAAACATCCCCCAGCCGGTGCAGCATCCCGGCGCCGCGCCCCCGCACGGGCGGCCCGCCCCTATGGGGCGGAGGAAGCGGTACCCCCTGTTGGGGCACCGCTTCGCGGGGCGCGGCCTGTCAGGGATTCTGCCCCGCACATTCCAGCCATGGAGGAAAAGCCTATGAAAGCCGATTGGGGACTGCTGGGCGGCGCTGCCGCCGCTATGCTGGCGCTGCCGCTGCTGGTACTGGCCTGGAGCGGCACCCCGCTGGGCACCGGTCTGCCCGGCGGAACCACATCCGATCCAACACCGCAGCAAAGCAATATCCTCCCCGGCACCGACCGCGAAGAACCGGAAGAGCCACCAGCCGATACCTTCTCCGTTCTCCCCTCCTTCCGCATCCTGGATGAAACCACCGGCCAGGTGGCGGAAATCCCCGCGGCAGACTATGTGGCTGGGGCCATCGCGGCAGAAATGCCCGCCTCCTACGAAGAAGATGCCCTCATCGCGCAGGGCATGGCCGCCTACACCAATGCCCACTACCTGGCGGCACTCCGCCGGGCCGATCCCCCGGAGGAGCTGAACGGCGCCGATTTTTCAGCCGATCCCTCCAAGCGGCTGGGCTATATCACCGATGACACCATGAAAGCCATGTGGGGCGATCACTACAAAGCCTACCGTAAAAAAATCACCAAGGCCGCCGAAAAAGCCATGCGATACCTCATCACCTACGAAGGCCAGCCCATCGTGGCGGCGTATTTTGCCATCAGCGCCGGAAAAACCACCGAAGACGCCGGAAATGTGTGGGAGGGTCCCCTTCCCTACCTCACCCCCGCCGATAGCCACTGGGATAAAGAAGCCGCCGGGTACCGCAGCACTGTCACCATCACCGCCGCCGAGCTGCGCAAAAAGCTGACCGCCCAGTCCATCCTCACCGGACAAAAGCCGGAAGAATGGCTCAAGGTCCTCACCCGCAGCGAAGCCGGGTATGTCACGGCGGTGCAGGCCGGCGACCGCGTGCTGACCGGCCAGCAGCTGCGCACCCTGCTGGGGCTGCGCAGCGCCGCCTTCACCGTGGAATACAAAAACGAGCTTTTCACCTTTGATGTGCTGGGCTACGGACACGGGGTGGGGCTCTCTCAGGCCGGGGCACAGTACCTGGCACAGCACGGCAAAAACTATCAGGAGATTCTGCTGCACTACTACCCCGGCGCCGCCCTTACCCCCGCCGCGCAAAAATAATCCAATTTCCGCTTGACGAACCCCCTCCCGATATGATAATATATTGGAGTACGATATAAAGCCGTGGAGAGGTGTCCGAGCGGTTTAAGGAGCCGGTCTTGAAAACCGGTGACTCATCAGAGCCATGGGTTCGAATCCCATCCTCTCCGCCAACACCTCCGACAGTAATTCGTAGCCCTTGGAGATGTACCCAAGTGGTGAAGGGGCTCCCCTGCTAAGGGAGTAGGGTGCGAAAGTGCCGCGAGGGTTCAAATCCCTCCATCTCCGCCAAAGAAAAACCCGCAGAAATGTGGGTTTTTCTTTTGTTCATGCGGGTTTTCAGTATTTTTAGCCTTTGCAAATATTGCTGTTTCTTGCGGTCTTTTTGCATATAGGCTACACAGAAACTACACAGTAAAATACCCCCTCCAGTTACGGAGGGGGCATCTCTTTACCACACCTTCTCTGACACTCCGAGTGCCTCGTACAAAAGGTGCTTTTGCTTTGTGCTTGCGCCTGGAACGGCCCCACCACAATATTTCTGCTTTCCATTCCCTGCGGAATGCCGGAAGGCAGCGCCGCCATCTCGGCCAGCACAGCAAAAGCTCCCCCGGCGCGGGAGAGCTTTTGGGCGAATCACGGATTACTTTTTGCGGGCGAGGACGGCCATGCCAAGAGCGGAAACAGCCATGAGAGCGACCGCGGCGGCGACCACATCATTGGCACCGGTGGTGGGGTTCTTCTCGGGCTCGGTCTTGGGGGTGTCCTCGGCGGGGCGGTCGATGATGATGACGGTAGATGCGTTCTCATCCTTGCCGTTACCAGTGGGGTCAAGAGTGAGTTGTTTATTAGACTTCCATTCCATAACATCAGTAAGTTTGATTTCTTCCCCATTCTTGTTCTTGATGGAAGAATCTGCAGAAATGCTATCCCAGCCTTCAGGAATCACATACATGGCAGCGGTATTTGCGCTCTTGGTATTGCCGCCAACAATGAGCTTTATCGCATTGTTCTTCTGGTGAGGGCCAAAGTACAAACCAACATTCTTGGTGCTGGTATCGCCATCCTGCTTGGAAATATCAAATTTGTTATCGGTAGCAGTAATGGCTGTAGTAATATCCCACTGAGAAATAAACTCAAACTTGACAGGACGGGTGCTGGTAACCTTGTTGTTGGTGAAGGTAATGCTGGTGAGGGAGCTGAAGTCGCTTCCCTGACCCTTGTTATCATCGGGACTCCAGTTGCCGTAGGCGGGTCTGATCCAAGTGGGGTTGGAATTGTTGGCATCAGTCGTATTGGTGTAGTTATTGAAAGTGCAGTTATTGAAAACCAATCTCTGTGTAGCCATAGCACCGACGATAATGCCATTAAAGGTGCAGTTCTCAAAATCCACGCAGCCCAGCTGGCTCCAGGGGCTGGTGTAAAGCTGATAGTTAAAGCTGAACACACCGTTAAAGGTGGTGCCCTGGAAGGTTACATGGGTGTAGGCCGGAACAGCCAACAGCAGGCTGGTACCGATGTTATCAATATTGGTATAACCGGTAGCACCGCTGGTAATGGTACCGCCAACAAAAACAATATTTTTACCGTTGGCACCGTCATTACCTTTGGTGCCGTCATTTTTCTCGCCAAGGTAGCCATTGGAATTGTAGCCATTCAGCACGCTGCGGTCTTCAGTCTGGTCGGTGGTATCATTGCGAACGCCATTGCCGAGAACACCGTTAGTATCATAGCTATAATTGCCAACGGTGACATACATAGTTCCGCCGAGCCGTTCCTGGGCAGTGATGTAGGCATCACGATCCATAGCGCCAAGCTGCGTCAGCGTATAGGGGTTGGACTGGGAACCATCACCAGTAGCACCCTCATCGGCCATAGCGGTGACCGGCAGCATGACGGCCAGCATAAGGATAGCCAGCAAAATGCTTAAAAACTTTTTCATTTTGTATACCTCTTTCTCTTTTTTATTTTTCCCGCAGGTGGGGTTGTGTTTGCGGAGCAAACACAAAAATATCCCCATGGGGATATAAGAACAGAATAAGACTACCACTTTTGGGCAGGGGATGTCAACCTAAATGAGAAATTTTGGGGAGGTGCACAAATTCTTGTGTAATTTTTATGCAAAACAGAAGAGCAGCGCCGCAGCGCTGCCCTTTGCAGGAGAAAATCCGGGATATCAAATCATTGCTCTGTTACTTGCAGAGGGGGCTTTCCTTGGGCCGGGTGAAGTACTCCTTGGTGAGCTTGAGAACGACCGGGGAAAGCAACGCCACGGCGATGAGGTTCGGAATGGCCATCATGCCATTGAAGGTTTCGGCGATGCTCCAGAGGAGATCGAGCTTGACGGTGGCACCGATAATGGCAACCAGGGAATAGATGACCATGAAGGGCTTGATGACCTTTTCACCGAAGAGGTACTCGCTGCAGCGGGCGCCGTATAAGCCCCAACCCAAAATGGTGGTAAAGGCAAAGCAGCACATCGCCACGGCGGTAAAGATGGTGATCCAGTTGCCGTAGGTGCTGGTAAAGCCGCTGATGGTCAGCTCCGCGCCGGCATCCGAGCCGAAGGTGATGGGCACGCCGCTGCACAGGATAACAAGCGCCGTAAAGGTGCAGATGATGATGGTATCCACAAATACCTCAAAGACACCGAACAGACCCTGCTGCACCGGATCATTAACCTCGGCGCCTGCATGGGCAATAGAGGCAGTACCAAGACCGGCTTCATTGGAGAAGATGCCGCGGGCAACACCCTTTTGTACGGCGGTGAACATGGCGCCTACTACGCCGCCGGTCACAGCGGTGGGATTGAAGGCGCCCTTAATGATGGAGGAGAACGCCACAGGGAGATTCCCGATGTGAACAATGATAACGCCAAGACCCAGCACCACATACAAAAGCGCCATAATGGGCACAAGACGCTCCGCCACGTGACCGATGCGCTTGATACCGCCCAGCAGGATCATGCCGACCAAAACAGTAATAACAATGCCGAGAATGAGATTGAGGGTTGCGGTGCTGCCGGCTTCCATTACGCCAAAGCTGATGAGGGCGGTATCGATGGAAGCGACGATGGTATTGACCTGTGTGGCGTTACCGGTGCCGAATACAGCAAAGACACCGAAGATGGCGAAGAGCACGCCCAGCCATTTCCACTTTTTGCCCAGGCCGTTCTGGATATAATACATGGGGCCGCCGACCCAGTCGCCGTGTTTATTCTTCTGGCGGTAGTGGACGGCCAGCGTAACCTCGCTGTACTTGGTCACCATACCCAGCAGGGCGGAGATCCACATCCAGAAAACAGCGCCGGGGCCGCCGATGGCGATAGCGCCTGCCACACCGGCGATATTGCCGGTGCCGACGGTAGCTGCCAAGGCGGTGCAGACCGCCTGAAAAGGGGTGACGGCGCCGTGACCAGCCTCGGTGGAGCGATGGAACAGCTTACCGATGGTATTCTGCCACACGGTGCCGAACTTGCGGAACTGGAGGAAACCGGTGCGGATACTGAGGTACAGACCCACGCCGAAGATGAGCACCATGGCGGGCACACCCCACACGATGCCATTGACGGTAGAATTGATACTGCTGATGGTTTCAAGCATTTACGATACTTCCTTTCTCTACACAATTTTTTACGGGATTTGTGCGGGAAAGGGTATAAAAAAACGCCCCCGCCCCTGCACTTCGGCATAAGGACGAAAGCGAAAAACGCCTGCGTGGTACCACCTTACTTCGCTCCGCCCTCGCAGGCGGCAGCCTTATGGGTGCCAAGGACACCCTGCCGCTGTAATGGGCGGCGCCCAGCGCAGCCTACCGGGGTTCCCTTTCGGTGCGCGGCTCCGGGAGAGCTTCATACAAAACCACACCCGCGCCTCTCACCAACCGGCTGCTCTCTTTGGGGGATCCTTGTACTACTAATTCCCTTCGTTGCTTTTTATTATGTTGCATATTGTAGCGGATGAAAGCGGGAATGTCAACGGGTTTGACGCATTTTTTGTAGTTTTTCCAAATCATAAATTCATCTTAGCTGGCTTTTTGATAAAAAAGACGGTAAAAAGGCTGGAAATATGAAAGTTTCTCATTGAAATTCCTGCAACATGGAGATTTTTTGACGGAAGCCTTGCTATAACTATACTGCTGTGGTATAATATAAGTAGCCGGAACACCCGGTGAGAAAGGATGAAAAATGATATGGCAATGAATATAACCGAACTGCACGCGGAAAATTTTGAACAGGAAGTAGTAAATGCCGACCGGCCGGTGTGCATCGACTTTTGGGCGCCGTGGTGCGGTCCCTGCCGGATGCTTTCGCCGGTCATCGAGGAGCTGGCGGCGGAGGAACCGGCCATCAAGTTCTGCAAGGTGAATGTGGATGACGAGCCGGGGCTGGCGGCCCAGTTTGGGGTCAGCAGCATCCCGACGCTGATCTTCAGCAAAAACGGCGCGCTGACCGGCCGCACGGTGGGCTTCCGGCCCAAGGCAGAGCTGCTGGAGCTGATCGACGGGATCAAGGACTAAAACTTTATAAAAATACCCCCGGTCACTACGGCCGGGGGGTGTTTTTCTTTATTCTGTTTATTCGGTTTTCTCCGGGGCGGGCTGTTCCGCGTACTGGTGCGGGGTACCGCTGCCGGGGTAGCAATCCACCAGGGCGTGATACATCAGCGGCCACACATGCTCGCTGACATCCCTGGTGCCGCGGTGCTCGCTATCGTAGGGCAGCACCTCCAGTACCTTAAGATTGACGGTGGTGGGCTGCCAGGGGAAATTCTTGAGGATCTTTTCGGTATTTTCGATGACGCAGACCACGATGGGGACTTTGGCCTTTTGGGCGATCTTGAAGGCGCCATTGCGGAAGGGCAGCAGTGGCTCCTCGGTTTTATTGGTTTGGCCCTCCGGGTAGATGCCCATGGAAACGACATTCTCATCCAAAAGCTCCACCGCTTCATTGATGGTCTTAACGGCGGCGCGGTTATCCTCGCGATCCAGCGGCAGGCAGAAGCACATATGCATAAGTTTATTGACGATGGGGATCTTGAAATTCTCCTTTTTGGAGATGAATGCCAGGGTGAATTCCGAAAGCTCCGCCATGGTGAGGACAGGATCAAAAATGGTGCGGTGGTTGCTGACCAGCAAAAAGCGGGTATCGTGTGGGATCTTCTCCCGGCCGGTGACATTGACCCGCACCCGCAGCAAGAACATACCCACCTGCACGATGTTGGTCATGAGCCAGTGGTAGAAGCGGGTCCTGCGGTCGGCGGGACGATCGATACGGATGAACACCGACAGCAGCGCCACCAGCAGTAGGAAAACAATAATGCAGCCCAGTGTATAGCCCACGGCCAACAGAATGCCAAGAATGGGGCCGATGCTGTGGAGGATGCAGGTATAGACGGCCAGGCCGATACCCAGCAGGATGAGAATGGTGAGGATCAAGGGAGTCCCTCGCTTTCAGGTGGATGATGGATAAGAATAAAAAAGGAAAGATTAAGATTTCCTTAAGGTATAGTATCTATTCTATCGAAAAGATTTTGATTTGCAAGGGATTTTTCCGTTAAATTTTCGTAAACGATGGCATGGGCTTGCATTTTACGAGGTATAGCGGTATACTATTGGCGGAATAACCGTTCTGAAAATACATTTACAGGAGGTATTGTGATGAATCATATTGACGCAAAAGGCAAGGCCTGCCCCATGCCCGTAATGATGGCCAAAAAAGAGATGGATACCGGCTGCGAGGCGCTTTCCATCACGGTTGATAATGCCATAGCCGTACAGAATCTGAGCCGCCTGGCGGAGAGCCAGGGCTTTGCCGCCGAGACCGCCGAGGAGAACGGCTGCTATACCATTACCATGCATCGCACCGGCGCGCCGGCCCAGGAGATGCCTGAGGAGCTGCTGAACTGCGCTGTGCCCGCCGCGAGCGACTATGTGGTATTTGCCGGGCGGGATGTCATCGGTGAGGGCGACCCGGAGCTGGGCCATTCCCTCATCAAGATGTTCTTCTACACCCTGAGCGAGAAGCCTGACCTGCCTTCCGCCATCTGCTTTATGAACAACGGCGTGCGGCTGGTGACTGAGAACGAGCAGACCATAGAGCACCTGAAGGTACTGGAAGCAAAGGGCGTCAAGCTGATTGTGTGCGGCACCTGCCTGAATTTCTACGGGCTGACCGACAAGCTGCAGTGCGGCACCATCGGCAACATGTATGACATTGTGGAGACCATGACCAAGGCGGGCAAGGTCATCACCGTGTAAGCAAAAAGAAACAGCTCTTCCCCCGGCCGAAAGGTTGGGGGAGTTTTGCTGGGGACGGGTAGACGCAAGACGGCCGCAGGCCGCCCCGGCTGCGCCGGGGCGGCCTGCGGCCGAAACCAGCACCCTGCAGGGGCCGGCGGTGTCATATTTTACAGGAATGTGAACATTTTACACCATTTGCCCCGGAGTGTGGCATGACATCTTGATTTTATGAAGGCGGACAGCTATACTATTGATATTGAAAATCCGCCGGCACAAAATGCCGGCACAAATTATCTTTTTCCGAGGTCAACACCCTATGACAAAGCTGAAAGATTTTTTGCACAAGCGGCCCTCCGCATGGTATATGCTGTATATCCCGGTATATCTGCTGCTGTTTTTCATTGTGGAGCAGCTGGTACCCTCCACCTGCGATTACTGGGTGAGCTACCTGCCGCTGGATGATCTGATCCCCTTTTGCGAGTACTTTGTTATCTTCTACTGCTTGTGGTATCCGCTGCTCATCGCCACGGCCATTTACCTTTTTGCCAATGATGACCACAGCTTTCGGCTGTACGGATGGTTTATCATCATCGCCTTTACCGGGACGCTTTTATTCTGCCTGATTTTCCCCAATGGACAGAACCTGCGCCCGGCCGAATTTACCGATCCGAACATCTTTACCTGGCTGGTGGGACGGTTGTACCATGCCGATACCAACACCAATGTCATCCCCAGCATGCATGTACTGGGCTGCATGGCCGCCGTCTTTGGGCTGTTCCGCTGCCGCTGTACTCCACGCTGGGCCAAGATCGGTGTCATTATCCTGACGGTGCTTATCAATGCCTCCACGGTGTTCATCAAGCAGCACAGCATCCTGGATGTTATCATTGCGCTGATCGTCAGCGTGGTGCTGTACTTTGTGGTATTCCGGTGGATGGATAAACGCATCGGCGGCACACCGCTGCCCCTGCCGGAGGATGCCAAGACCTAATCCCGCAGAACAAAAGAGAACCTCCCCTGACTTTCCGGTCGGGGGAGGTTTTTGCGTATTTATTTGTTTTGGGCCAGCCAGTCCATACGGCCGATGCGTTTTCTCAGAAGCCCAGTTAGTTCCTCCATTATTTTTCTTTTGTTTTATGATATGCCAGCCGCTCGCCGCCATCTGCCAGGTAGATGATGCCGCACTGATGAAAGCCGTTTTTGGCAAGGCAGCCCTGCATGGGCAGATTGATGCGATGGGTGTCGGCGCGGAGGTTGGGGTGCTGCTGCCAGCACCACACCAGACAGAAGCTGCACACGCCGCCCCGGTGCGCCCCCACGCCCAGCCGGTGGATGACGCCGTAGGGTTTCTCATCCAGCCAGGTGCCCTGGTAGATTTTACGGTAGGTGGGTTCTTCCCCTACAGTGAAGCAGAATACCGCCAGCGGGGTGCCATTATCATTGCAGCAGAGATAGCTCTGCCCTTTGGTGATATCCTCTGTCACCAGTTCCCGGCTGGGGTAGCCGCCGTCCCACTGCTGGTCATTGCCGTTTTGGCGCATATACTGCCGGGCGTGGTCGTACAGGGCCATAGCGGCGTCTAAATCTTCTATTTGAGTGGGGCGAATAAACATCAGTAATCTCTCCTTTGCGGGGGCATATTTTTTGTGATGGGGATACTATAGCACACGGGAGAAGCCGGTGCAAGGGGGAAGTATGGAGCTCACCGGCATTTCGCCCCAAAGGGCGAAATGCCGGTGGGCCCCTGCCCTTAGCAGGAAGCCACGGAGGTGCAGGGAGTACGGAAAGGCCGCCGGCGGAGCCGACGGCCAAAATGCTCATGTGCGGTTTTTAGATGGTTTCGTCCCGGCCAGCTTTCTGTCCGGCCAGCAGGGCCACCATGCAGGTAAACAGGATATACCCCAGGCCGATGTTCCAGTTGGGGGTCAGATCATGCAGCCAGCCCACCACCAGCGGACCTGTAGCGGCCAGCGCATAGCCTACCGACTGTGCAAAGCCGGAAAGCCGGGCGGCATCCACAGCGTTTTTGGCACGGAAGCCCATGAGCGCCAGTCCCATGCTGAAGGCGCAGCCGTTGGCGAGGCCCAGGATGATGGTGGCAGCGACCTGCGCCGCGGCCGCGGAGGAGGCCATCAGGGTGGTGATGCCGATGATATTGAGGATGGAGCCCAGCAGCAGCCAACCGCGCTGATCCCGGCGTTTACCGGCCAGGGTGGGCACCAGCAGCGAGGGGGCCAGGCTGACCACCTGATACAGGGAGGTGACCATCCCGGCGGTTTGGCCGGCCATGCCGGAGGACTGCAAAATGGTGGGCAGCCAGCCGATGACCGCATAGAAGATAAGGGAATTGATGCCGAAATACAGGGTGACGCACCAGGCCAGCCCGCTTTTCCAGATGGGCTTTTGGTCGGATGCAGCTTCAGCCGGGTCGGTGGTGCCCAGCCGCAGGGAGACATTCTTGCGCCAGATAAAGCCGGTGATGACCACCGTGATACCCCAGATCATCAGCGCACCGTTCCATCCCAAGCCGGCGGTGGAAAGCGGGACATTAAGTGCCAAACCGATGGCGGCGGCTGCCACCATGGCCACGGTGAAGTAGGCCGTGACCTGCCCCACTCGGGTGGGATATTCCGCCTTGACCACAGCGGGGAGCAGCACATTGCCGATGGCGGTGCCGACACCGACGATGGCAGTACCGAGGAACAGTCCAAGGATGCCTGCGGTGCTCCTAAGCACGGTGCCCAGCAGGATAAGGCACAGCCCGATAAGGACGGTTCGGCCCTCCCCCAGGCGGCGGCCGATGCCGCCGGTAAGCGGACTGACCACGGCAAAGGCGATAAGCGGCAGGGTGGTAAGCAGCCCGGAAGCGCTGCCGGAAAGGCCCAGACTCTCGGTGATCTCCGGGAGGAGGGGACCCACGCCGGTGATGATGATACGCAGACAGAAGGCCACCAGAATGATGCTGAGCATCATAGTGCGGCCTGGGGAGGAAACGGTGTTGGTTTCAGCTTTCGTAATGATCCCTCATTTTTTACTTATTTTTATTGCAGTGGTATTGCCAGTAGATCTTATTGACAAGGCCGCCCAGCAGGATGATGGTCCCGATGAGATGCAGCCAGAGCATCAAAATAATAAGCGAGGCCAGTGACCCGTATACCAGCGTATACCGCGCCGAGGCACTGATCATGGTGGAGAAAAGGATGCTGACCGCCAGAATGGCCAGCCCGCCAAAGATGGCGCCCGGCAGAACCGGCAGCGCGGGACGGTTGTGGGGGGTAACGCTGCGGTACAGCAGCAGCAACAGCAGCATGATAATACCGGTGAGCAGAATAAAACGCAGCCAGGTCCAGCTGGCGATGATCTCGCCCACATGGAACCACTGGTCCAGCAGATCGATGAACCAATCGCCGGTGGCCACTACCACCACAGAAAGGTAGATGATGACCAGGAATACCGCCGAATAGAGGAAGCACATCACCGTGTGGAGCAGCCCTTGATAGCGCTGCTGGCCGTAAAGATCCCCCATGGTGGCCATGATGGTACCAAAGGCGCCGGAAGCCGCCGTAAACAACAGGATGATGCCGGCCCACAGCATGGCCTGGGAGTAGTTATCGTGAATATAGCCGAAGAAGGTGACCAGTGTTTCGGTCACCTGGGGAGGGATGACCTCGCTGAGCAGTTCCAGCAGCTCGCCGGTATCGATGCGGGTGCGGCCGATGATGCTGGCCACGCAGATGAGCAGCGGGAAAAAGCTGAGCATCAGGTAGTAGGCGAATGCTGCCGCGCTGCGGCCCATGCGCCTGCTGCCGTACAGGTCCAATATCTCATACACCTTGGTCAAAAACGGGCTCTTATCGATGATTTTTTGCAGGAATGGGGGCAAGGGGTTCCCTCCTTTCTCCTAAATTCTACAAGCCGTCGGCCCCCCGCCGCCCCGCTGCCTGGCTGCGCCCGGCACCCGCCCGCAGGGCGGGAAGCGCCGCCCCCTGCGGGGGCGCCGCGGCGGGGCGGCGAGGGCCTGCGGCTTTATTCAAATTCTGGTTGGCGCTGCCGCGGCAGCGGATACGCTTAACCGATGCCAAACAGCCGCTTGGCGTTCCGGCAGGTACTTGCGATGATCTCCTCCGGGGTCACCCCGCGGATCTCCGCCAGACGCTCCGCCACCCGGGGCAGCATGCTGCTGTCGCAGCGCTTGCCGCGGTAGGGCTCCGGCGCCATGTAGGGGCAGTCGGTTTCTATCAGCAGCCGGTCGGCGGGAACGGCAGCGGCCGCCTGTGGGGCCTTGCGGGCATTCTTAAAGGTAATGGCTCCGGTGAAGCCCAGGTACATTCCCAGTGCCGCCACCTCCTTGGCCATCTCCACGCTGCCGGAAAAGCAGTGCAGTACCCCAGCTGGGTGCAGCTCCCGCAGCAGCGCCAGCGTATCGGCATGGGCCTCCCTGTCGTGGATGATGACTGGCAGGCCCAGCTCCTTGGCCAGCAGCACCTGCTGGCGGAACAGCTCCATTTGCCGTTCCTTCGGCGGATTTTCCGCCCAGTAATAGTCCAGTCCGATCTCCCCGATAGCCCGGCACTTGGGGTGAGCGGCCAGGGCTTTCAGCTCTTCCAAATAGTTTTCGGGGGCGTCCCCCGCCTGCTCCGGGTGGATGCCGGCGGCAAAGTACACAAAGTCGTACCGTTCCGCCAGTTCGCGCGCGGCGTAGCTCGTGGGCAGATCGGCCCCTATGGTCATTATATATTCCACGCCCTCCCGGTGGATGCTTTCCAGCAGTTCGTCCCGGTCGGCATCGAACCGTTCGTCATCGTAGTGGGCGTGGGAATCAAATATCCCGTTCATGGCTTCTCCTTTGGGAAAAAACGGGGCCGGCGGCAACGCTGTTGTCCCGGCCCCGCAATTTATATCCTCTGCTCAAGGGTGTATCAGCACAGCTTTGCACCGGCAGGAATCGCATCATCCAGCATCAAAAGATGCAGGCTTTCGCCCTGCTCGGCAGAGATAAGCATGCCGTTGGATTCCCGGCCCATCATCTTGCGGGGCGCCAGGTTGGTGCACGCCACCACCGTCTTGCCTACCAGCTCCTCCGGCTTATAGTACTTTGCAATGCCGGAGAGGATCTGGCGGTCCTTGCCGGTGCCGTCATTCAGGGTGAAGCACAGCAGCTTATCGCTCTTTTCCACCTTTTCGCAGGCCAGCACCTTGCAGACGGTAAACTCTACCTTTTCAAAATCGGGGAAGGCGATCGGCGTCTTGGCGGGAACGCTCTCCTCCTGCGGCTCCTCCTTGGGGGCAGCGTCGGCTTCCAGCTCGGCCAGTTCCTTTTCCATATCAATACGGGGGAACAGCACCGGGCCCTTCTGCACCGTTGCACCGGCATGCAGCCCGCCAAAGGCGGCAGCGGATTCCCAGGTGCGCTCATTCTCAGTGGCACCGCACTGGTCCAAGATCTTCTCAGCGGATTCCGGCATATAGGGCTTAAGCAGGATGCCTGCCAAACGGATGCTTTCCAGCAGGTTATACATAACGGTTGCCAAGCGAGCACGCTTGGTCTCATCCTTGGCCAGCACCCAGGGGGCGTTTTCATCAATGTATTTATTGGCACGGGAAACCAGCTTGAAAATCTCGGCCAGGCCATTCTGGAAGGCGAAGGCCTCCATCTGTTTTTCGTAGCTGTTCCGCAGCTCATTGCCAATGGCAATCAGCTCGTCATCAGCGGGGGCCGCTTCCCGTTCAGCGGGCAGGGTGCCGCCAAAATATTTTTCCACCATCGCCACGGTACGGCTGACGAGGTTGCCCAGGTCGTTGGCCAAGTCGGTATTGATGGTGCTGATGAGCAGCTCATTGCTGAAAACGCCATCAGAGCCAAAGGGGAAGCTCCGCATCAGGAAGAAGCGGATGGCATCCACGCCGTAGCGCTGGCACAGCACCACGGGGTCCACCACATTGCCCTTGGATTTACTCATCTTGCCGCCCTCCAGCAGCAGCCAGCCGTGGCCGTATACCCGCTTGGGCAGCGGCAGATCCATAGCCATGAGCATGGCAGGCCAGATGATGGAGTGGAACCGCACGATCTCCTTGCCGACAAAGTGCACATCGGCCGGCCAGTATTTCTCCACATCGTGGTACTTATCGTTTTTGTAGCCCAGCGCGGTCATGTAGTTAAAGAGGGCATCCACCCACACATACACCACATGCTTGGGGTCAAAATCCACCGGCACGCCCCAGGTAAAGCTGGTGCGGGAAACGCACAGATCCTGCAGGCCCTGGTTGATGAACGCCTTCATCTCATTGACGCGGGAGGCCGGGGTGAGGAACTCGGGGTGCTCATCATACAGCTTCAGCAGCCGGTCGGCGTACTTGGAGAGCCGGAAGAAGTAAGCCTCCTCCTCGGCATCCACCACGGGGCGGCCGCAGTCGGGGCAGCAGCCGTCCTTCAGCTGGCTCTCGGTCCAAAAACTCTCACAGGGGGTGCAGTATTTGCCCTTGTAGGTGCCCTTGTAGATATCCCCACGGTCGTAAAGCTCCCGGAAGATCTTCTGAATGGCCTCCACATGGTAATCATCGGTGGTACGGATAAAGCGGTCATAGCTGATGTTCATCAGCTTCCACAGCGACTTAAAGCCGCCTTCCCCCTCCACGATCTTATCCACATACTGCTGCGGGGTCACACCGGCCGCCTTGGCCTTATCCTCTATTTTCTGGCCGTGCTCATCGGCACCGGTGAGGAACATGACATCGCAGCCCTGCAGGCGCTTGTAACGGGCCATGCAGTCGGTGGCCACGGTGCAGTAGCTGTGCCCGATGTGCAGCTTATCGGACGGGTAGTAGATGGGCGTGGTGATATAAAACTTTTTCCGTTCCATATTTTTTACCTCCTGCGCAAATGAGCGCAATTCTTCATTATCAGTATAGTATAACACACTTTGCCGCCAAAGCAAAGCATTTTTACAGGGAACCGGCCGCTAGGTAACCATTATTATTAGATTGCAGGGTCATCCAAGACCCTTGCAGTCTAATTTTTTTATGCCGTGAGGAGGTGAAACAAATGGCAACCTACGCCTACCGTTCTATTTCAGAGCGCCAGAAAATTCAGAGCCTTTGGGAAAGCGGTGCCTCTGTCAAAGAGATTGCACAGGACTTTGACTTGTCCGTGTCTGCAATTTACACAGAGCTCAAGCGTGGATATGACGGCACACGGCTCCCCGATATGCGCCGCCGCTATGATGCGGAATTGGCACAGCTCACTGTCCAAAAATCTATTGAACGGAGGGGCCGCAAAGCTGCCGAGGCATAACCGCCCACATTGATACAACCAAAGGAGGACAACCCTATGAAAGCAAATGCAAACCCTATTGTGCTGAAAAGCAACCGTACTTCTGACGAATGCATCGGTACCGTCAGATTGACCCCAGAGGCGGAAAAAGTCATCCGCCGCCTGCGCGCCAAGACTGCACTGCCTATTAGGCAAATTGTGAGTGAAATCATTGTGCAGGCAGAAAATCTCATTGACATTGAGGATGCCAACGAGGAAAGAGAGGAGGACTAAACCGTGAAAATGTTATCCGATTTTCAAGCAGGTGCAACCGTAAAGTACCACGGTGAGCCCTGCATCGTGCTGGAGCACCGCAAGGACGGCACCCTGCTCATGGTGCTTGAGCAGATTGAGCACACTTTTGGCTCTGACAACGATTTTGCCAAGAGTGACCTGCGTGAACACCTCAACGGTGCCTACATGGACACGCTCACCCAGGGCAGCCATGGTGAGATTTTGAAACGCGCCATTGACCTCACCGCAGTCAACGGTAGCAAGCAGTATGGCATTGACACCTGCTGCATTGCGCCACTTACATTTGATGAGTACCGCAAGTACCATGACATCATCCCCAAGCCGGAAAAATGGGAATGGTCTGTTACCCCTTGGGGCACCCCCTGCGTGGATGGAGATGAAACCTGGGTCATGGGCTTGTACACCAATGGCGGTGTCTACTACAACTACTGCAGCAATACCGGCGGGTCCCGTCCCGCTTTCCTCCTCCCCTCTAATTATGTTGTGGAGCCGGAAAATGCCCTTGCATCCTACACCACAAGAGAGCTGGTTGAGGAACTTTTCAGCAGAGCCGACAAGTAAGAGGTGGCTGACATGACCACACATGAGATAGAGGCCCGGCGTTATTCACGCAGATGCCGCCGTGCCCGTAAAATCAGACAGCAGCGCCGTGTTGCCCTCATCACCATTGTGTGCTGCGTTGTGTTCGTCTGGCTATGCACCTGCAAGGAGGACAAGCCAACCATCCCAACCGTTGCGGCAGAAACACCGATGCCAACAGTCACGACGGTTGCGGAACCTACGCCCGTGACCGCTGCGCCGCCTGTCAGCCGCACCCGTGATGACATCGTAAGTGAGGGACGGCTCCTAGCCGCACCTTTCGTGGTGATGATGGTGCCATAGGTGTTAGACATCGTTTATACCTCCTGTTCTTTCGGATAAATCTCAACGGTTGCGTGGTATTCCAACGCGCCCACCATTGCGGCGGAGCCGTTGCTTTCAATGTTGTTGATAATGCGGGGCCATATCTCCATATAGTTGGACATCTCATTGCAGGCACCGTGGGTAAGCGTGCCGTAAGACTGCAAAAAGGCAGTCATAAGCACCCGCATGTTGCTTGGGCGGACGGCAAGCAGCATGTTTAGGATTTCTTGCGCCAAGCTGCCCGCATCCGGCAAAGTATTGTAATCAAGCTGGATGTTGATGGTATAGTCCGCCACGGTTTCCTCATGCCCTGTGGGGCCGCAGATGCTTGTGAGCCAGTTCTTTAGCCACGGCAGCGTATAAGGCAGTTCCAAGTTCCACATTGCTTTGATGCGTGCCCTGCGGGTTTCCAGCGTGTCTGTGTCTTTGGGATAGATTTTACTGCCGCCCAATTCCAACCGGAGGCATAGGTTAGGTTGAGGGTGATGTTGACCGTTTCCGGCGTTACGCCCACTACATTTACCACATGACCGATGGGGGCAAGACCAAGACCCTCTCCGGCGTTTTGGGTTGGGTCAACGGTGGTCTGCACCTCATTGAGCAGGGTGCTGGACGGCGCTTTGTCGTTGGATGCCATAATGACCAGCTTGACGGAGCCGCCAACGGTCAACTGCTTTTGGCTTGCCGCCGTATAGACCGCCGTGAGCCAAGCCGCAGCATCCGCATCCAAAGTGCCGATTATTCCCGTGTACCATGCTGTCACAGCGGCGTTTGGGATAAGGTCGGAGGGGTTTATACTCCCATTCCAGACGGGGTGCACCTTGACAGCGCTGACACCCTCCAGAGCGCGCACCTTTTCGGTATAGTCCGCCTGGTTGCCGCCAAACGCCTGAGATTGGAAACTGTCAAGCACACGCTGGCGGAAAGTTTCCGTTTCCTCCTCATCGTCACCGGGGATAAGCAGCTCAACCAGTTCCGCATGGGTCAAGCCGTCCATATATTCAATAGGGATGAGAGCACCGGCATAATCATTGGCAACAGCACCGGCCGTTTCACAGGTCACTTTATGGCTGAGGCCAGTGTCTGTGTCGGCGGCGGTGCCCATCCGTTCTGTCACAGCAAAGTTTAGACCCTCGCAGGAGAAACGAGTGCCAACCGGCACCTCAATGTTAAATTCCGCACGAAAAACCGCAGCACTTGCCGGGTACGGCTCCATGTTGCGGTCAGCGGCTCTCTTTATCAGATATTCACGGGGTGCTGTGGCAATGTAGGTGGCGCTGAAAACAAAGTCAAGCCCAATATAGAGTTGGGCAAGCTCTGCCATAGCCGGTGCCACGCCGTTCATCACCATAGAGCCCTCGCGCTTGTCAAGGGCGGAGGAAACTCTTGACAGGGCGCTCTTGACAAGCACCTCATAGGTTTTGCTTTCAAACATCGTCAGATTTCAACCTCCTTTTCTGCGGTCAAGTCACCATAGATGGTGTTGACCGTAAATTTGGCACGCACGCCGCGCCCACTTGTTTCAAAACTCCAGTCATCCACACTTGTAATGCGGTCATCCTGGGTCAAAGCCTCGGTGATGCGGCGCTTGATTTCGCTCATAGCGTAGTCCCTCGGCGTGCCAATAAGGTCGGACAGTTCTGAGCCGTAGTCACGGGAGTAGATGGGGAACGCATAACGCTCCACATTCAAGATGAGATAGACCGCTTGCAAAACCGCATCCTGCTCATCCGTCATGCCTCCCACGCGCCCACGGTCAATGTCCAGCTTATGGGTATATCCGGGTTGACTTTCAACCGCAAAACCGATGAGGTCAAGGTCATCCCCGGTTGTCGGTAATGTTGCCATCACGGTGCCTCCCATCTGTCTAAGACTAAGAATTTTTGCCCACCGTCACAGCGGAGCAAAATGACTTTTTCTCCTGCCTTGAGGGCAAGATGCACACGGTAGGACTTGCGCCCCTTGTATGCGTGATTGTGGGATGCAAAAGAGGCATCCCCGGAGCCTCCGCTTGTGTTCTCCGTCCGGTGGTCAACTGTCATCTCAACTGTGAAATCACGGACACTGTTGGTGAGCATCAGTTGTGCCCCCGTCAAGGTCTTTTTCTGGTCAACCTGGATTTTAAGCGGAGAGGCGGAGGTGACTGTGCCAAAGCATACGCTCATAGGACCGGATGCCTGCACGGCCTCCACAGCCGCCTGCTTGACGGCTTTGACAAGCTGGTTAATATCAAGTGACAAATGTACCACCTCGCATTTTGAGCTCCATGAGGTGCATCCCGTCCTTGAAAGTGTGCTTGCACTGTTCCACCATGAGATAGTTGGACACATTGATGTCACCAAGTCCAAGCATGACCACCAGCAGCGTGCCTGCCCTTACACGGATGTCACCAAGGACATCCGTGAGCCGCAGGGTGCGTGTTTTGGTATTGTAGAGGTCAAGCAAGGCATCCGCCATTGCTTTGGCATTGCCGTTGCTGTCCAACTTCTCATAATACTGGAGCACGCCCCACTGGTTGATGTGTGAGCTGTCCTGGGCAATGTAGACCTCACGCTTACCGGTGTCCTTGTTCTCATAGGTCAGCTTTACCTTGTCATAGGTTTGGGATGCAATGGAGCTTGTATAGTCGTAGTCACCGGCGGTGTCCTCATCAATGAGCACACCCAATTTCATGTTGCCGATGCTCTTTAGTTTTGGCTCCTTTCTGCACCACTTTCCTTTTTGTCGGGCCAGTCCCCGTGTGGTGGTCACCCTGCTTTGTTCCGCCGGGTCAGCGGTATTTTGTGTATGAAAAAAGCACCGTGCATTTTCAGCACGATGCTCTAATCAATGAAATTGGTTGTCAATCCTCCGTGTCCTCTAAGTCATTGTGATACGGACATTGGAGGCACTTTTCACGCTGCTTGTCGTTCCATTCAAGTCCTTGCGGCAAAATAGAGGTCTTTGCCTCACGGTCTGCTACAAGCACGATTTCCAAGCAAGTGTTCCCGTCCACCTGTCTATCCAGAACGGGGCAATATACAGTATTCATTTTTTGAACACCTCCGCAATGGCTTTTGTAGTCGGGTCAAAGTCCTTTTCCGAAAAAGCCGTTTTTATTTTCATTGTGTCGGCATTGATGTATGCCGCGCCGTCAAGAGAGTAGCAGTTGATGCTCACGCCGTCCCAACGCTTACGCCGCACGGTGCACTTTGCTGTTTTTACATAGCTTTTTGCATCGTCCAGTGTGCAGCCGTGACGGGTGCCGTGGGCATCATTAAAAGCAAGGCTCTCAACTGCAATGCTTTCCGGCGGCACACGCACTGTGCCAATCACGCCGGTTGCCTTTACGGCTTTATAATTCGCATAGTCTGTTTTGGTAGCCTCTGGCACTCTGCCTTTATAGGAATACAAACCAGCCAACTCATCATACTTGACCTTATTGTTGTATTTCAAATTCTGAAAATCCTTGAAAGACCGTGGTGCATCGGCGCCAAGGCGCTTTTTGTAGTTCTCAAATTGCACCTTGTCGGCACTTTCATTATAACCCATGGCACGGAGTTTTTCAACCGTGCCTGCGCCGTAAAGCTCATTTTGTTTGGCACGCCACTGCTCATAGGTCATGTCTTTGGGCACCTTAAAGCGTTCCCCTGTGATGGCATCCCTCGCATAGCGTTCCCCAATGCCGTCCATATCGGCAAAATGGGGACAGGTGCAGCCACGGCACCAGGGGTGGAATGGGGGAGCCGTGAGCCCCACAGCGTACTCAGACCGCTTGAACACCTTGCCGTCCATGCTGCCGCATAATTCGCAGGTGTGGGTGTCAAGGCTTTCCACAATCTTGTATTCCTCAACATCCAGCTCTCCATAGCAGTCCTTTTGGGCAGCGCTTGAGAAATAGGCGCTTTCCGTCATCACCAGCCGGCCGGCTTTCTGCCGTGACACATCAAACTTTTTGGAAATGTTGCTGATTGCACGGTCCGGTGCCTCGCCCCGGATGACCATGCGGGTGATTTCCTGGTTGACCGTGTTGACAAGGCTTTGCTTGTTCGTCCAGCAGCGGTCACGGAAAGTCTGCCCGTCAGCCGTCCACGGTCTTGAGAGCACCTTGGAGATGACCTTTTCATCAATGGCGGCAAGGGACCAGCCAAGACCAATGCCTCTTTGCACCTCAAAGCCGGTGTGGTAGTAGCCCGCCTCATAAATCTCACGGGCGGCTTTTTCCGTTGCCGCCTCTACTTGAGCGTGCAAAATCTCTGCCTGCTGCTGAATTTGCAGCTTGAGGGCATCCAGTCTGGAGATATGTACCTTGGCACTTGCGTTTTCAAGCTGTTTTATCCATGCACCGTCAATGGCGTTTTCCTTGCCAAACTTGATGTACTCGTCCACCGTCCATTGCAGCTCTTTGAGTTCGCCGGAGGTGAGCAGCTTTTTGGCATCAGCAAGGGAAATGTCATTGTTATCTGCAAAGCGTTGATACCAAACGGCAATGCTCTTTTCAATCTCCTGCACGGCGTTGGCAAATTGGCGGTCAAGGTTTTCCACATAGGTATAGGAGTGGTCAAGCAAAGCCTCCTCCATATTTTTCATGCGTTGCGCCCAATATGCGGCGTTACTCTGTCTGGCCACCGTCCTCACCGTCCTTTACTGTGCCGGGTTGCTGAGGGTTGCGGTTTTGCTCAAAAGCGGCGCGGTAGGGGTCTGCCATAGCCTCCTCCTTTTCGTCCTTGATGCGTTTGAGTTCCTGCTCCGGGTCAGACACCCACGGGTGCATCTTGACAATGGTTTCATCGGACAGGATGCCAACGGAGGCTTTGCAGTTGTTGATGACCTCCGTTTCATTGATGAGCACATCCCGGTCAAAGATTATTTTGACCTTAGTGCCGTCATAGCTCTTTTTGCCGGTGTTGGCAAAGTGGGCGTTGACAAACCACAAAAGCTCATCCATGCTTGCAGCAAATTCCATTTCAAGGGCATTGGCATCAAGGTCAATGTCAGAGTACATGCTCTGGATATTCATTTGGTTGGGGTTGCCGTTCATTCTTTCGTCTTTGGCATCATAGCCTCTGGCGTTCTCAATGATGGCATCCTTGAGCATCTGGAGCAGTACCTTGTAGTTTTCGGCGTTCACATTGATTTCCAGCGTGTCCACGCCGCCGTCAGAGCCCTCATAAGAGCGTACCTTGATAGCGCCATAGGCGGCAAGGTTTTTGCGAAAACCGCCCAAGTCCTCACCATCATAGTTTTTGATGACCAGGATGGTGGTGTGGATGTCCTCCTCCATTTGGTTGGCAAAGTTGCTGAGGATGTTGTTGTAAGCATCCTGGAGGCACTTGACCTTGGACAAAAGCGGGATTTCATGGTGAGAGCTCTTAAAGCACACAAGCGGGATGCGTTCCCAGTTATAGCCTTTGACCTCGCCCGTTTTGGGGTCAGTCACCGTTGTATATGGTCCGGAGTAGGCACTTGCATCCGGCTCTAATGTGCCGTCATCGTGTCGGATAAAGCAATCCACGCCTCCGCCGTGCAGCACCTCAACCTTGACCACCTCCTTGATGTGTTCGCTTTCGTCATACTCCAGCACCACATAGGCGTGCACAGCGGCATCAAGGATGGTGTGGTCTGCATCCGCCCAAAAGGCAAGCACCTCATCTGCGGGAAAGCGTTTGAAACAAAGCTCACCGCCGTTGTAATACGGATAGAGCCAGCTTTTGCCGCCGATAATCGCGCCCTCACCAACATTGCGGAGGGTACGGCAAAAACGCTGCCCAAAAACGGTGCTAAGCGCCTCCGCATACTCTTTGTTGTCCGTGTCAAAGGAGAACGGGCGCCCAAAGGAGTAGTTGGTTTTCTGGTCAACCATTTTGGCGTATAGGTTATTGACCAGGCGGTTGTTAGGCAGGTGCTTGAGTTCAATAGGCTTGCCGTCCTCATCCAACGCCAACCGCCTGCGGTGTGCGGCCTCCTGGTCACCGTGGTAGTAATGCTCTCCGGCAAGCTGCTTTTTGCGTTCCGAGGAGTGCAGCCACTCTGTAATTTCAAGCTCTAAAAAACGCTTGTCTGTCATGCCCCTCCCAAAGTTGGTCGAAAGAGGGACGGAAAAATCTCTTAAATTTAGCACAACCATTTTACTGTTTTCACCTCACTATTTGAAACTGAACAACTCCGGAGCAAAGACTTTGTGCACAAAATAGCGGACATCATCCATGCTGTGGTCATTCTCTTTTATCGGTTTATCCATCAAGGCTTTTTCATCCCATCGGTACATCCCAAACTCACGGATGCAGTCCGTGCAGCAATCGCAAATAAAAATGTCACCGCATTGCAGCCTGGTTGCCACATTGCGGATGCCATCAATCACCGCATTGGAGGCTTTTTCTACACGAAAACGCCCGTGCCTGCGGATGACCTCAATAAACGATGCGGCGGAGGGGTCTACAATGACGGCGGAAATGTGCAAGCCGTCTGCCAGCTTTTCCAGTTCCGTGTAATGCTCCTCATCGGTGCGCTGCCGTCCCTCCTTGCGGCTGTCAAAGTAATACTCACGCATCCGGTACCACTTGCCGTTAGCACGCCCCCACAGTCCTATGCTGGTGGGGTTTACGGTGCCGTAGTCGCAGGAAATCACATACTTGTCATAAGGTCTTGCCACCGTTTCAACCACATGGAAATCCTTATTGAACATAGTATAAATAAGCCCCTCAGCAACCACCCACAAGCCACGGATAAAGCGGTCATAAAACACGCCGGAGTAAAGGCTTTCATAGGATGGCAGACGGTTGGCAGGCGTGCCGGTCTGTGCATCATCGTCCTTGTCCCCAAAGCGGTGGAGGCGTACAAGGTCAAAGGCGTTGACCAGTCTGCCGCCGCAAGGGTCGGTTGCATGGTGACTGTATAAAAACTTGCCGCTGTCATATACCACTGCGCCACCGGTGGTGGAGCCGCCCAGATAGGTATAACGCCCCGGCATACTCTCCACCGGCTCATACATGCCGGGGATGAGTTCATCCATAGCACGGTAAATGTCATAGGTGCGGCAGAACGCGCCCACAACGCCGGTCTTGCCCTCCGGGTCACCCTGTTTGACTGCCAGCTTGGGCAGGGAGAGGGCGCCGGGGACTTGCGGCCAGGTGGTGCAGTCGCGCCAGTCCTCATACTGTGCCAAAAGTCCGTTGGCAGAGAGGAGCGGCTTGTCCTGCCATAAATAGATATACTGGCTGTCAGCGCAACAGGAGGGCCAATACATAAGGCGCGACACCTCAAAGGTGGTAGGGTCACAAAGTTCCAAGCCTATGTACTCGGCCATTTTGCGTGCCAGCGGCTCATATTCATCCGCAGACACCGTGCGGTCAAGTGGGATGAGAACACGCAGGCGTGGTGCCGCAGGGCTGTGTTTACGGGTACTGTAGATGCAATAGCCGCATCCCAAAGCCTCCACACGCCGCAGCACATCATCCGTGCCCCCAGAGGGGATATTGTCAAGGTCCAGAGTTATGACATCACGCCCGGTCACATTGCCTGCCTTGCGGCGCGGGCCGGACAGCGTGCCTGCCATAAAGCCGCCCACATCCTTGAGGTCATCCTGCTGGACCTTTTTCATGTTCAAGTATTCTGCCAACGGCTCTGTGCCCCTGGCAGGTGTCTGGAGCCTTGCCCACAACTCTGATATGAGCATAGTCTGAGGCAGCCAGGACATTGCACGCCGGTTGCTACCGGCTGATATTGTTATTTTGCGGTCATATTGCATCTTGGCTCACCTCTCTATCTACATAAAACCTCCAACCGTTCCGATAGGCGGAGGAGTTTTTCAGCTTTTATGGTGTCAACTTCTGAACGGTTGCCGTAAATGATACGGAGCTGCTCAAGCATGATTTCCACATCAGCCATTTCCTCTGAAATATTGGTTGTGTTCTTAAAGCCTCTCATGTTCTTGGAGAGCTCTTTTGTAAGTTCAGCCATTTCCTCCATGCAGAGGACAAGCTGGTGCTCCTTGCCACATTTCTTGACGGCGGCGGTATAGATGTCACGGGTTTTCATAGCTGCACCTCACCGTCACGGACAACCACGGCACGGTCATCCCAATACTCGGATGCTCCAACCTTTCTGGGGCGGGTGCCAAAGGCAGCAATCCAGGAGGGGAGGCTTTCATTGACCGCATCAAAGTGTAGTCCCCATTGGGCACAGGCATCCAACGCCTGTTGGAGCAGTTCACCCTCCCGGCAGGTCCATAAAATCAGACCGGCGCCGGCGGCTTGCTCCGCAATGGCTTTGTCGATAACGCTCCGGTTGGGTGCTCCGATGTTCGGAAAAGCATTTGTGCAAATGCACCCGTCAAAATCAATGGCTATGGCTTTCATCTAAAGCACCTCCCTGTCTTTTTGTCTTTGAGCTCAATGCGTGCAAGCAGTTCAAAACCGCTTTCAGCAATGATAAATTTAAGCACTTTTATGAGAAAATTGACCTTGCCCTCCAGCGCGGCATCCTCCTGCATAATGGGTTTCAAAGCGTGGTATGCGGTAGGGTCGGGGCATCCGCTTTGATTGAGAAACGGGTTTCTGTTTTCAGCCATCACGGGGCCTCCTTTCCTACAATTTCGCCTGCACAGGCGGCGTAGCCTGCAAGGTCAATAAAGCTGTCCATTTTGTCACCATTGTGGATGCGTGCCACTTTCAGCAATGCCAGCATCATGGCAACATCTTTGGCGGTGAACAGGGTGCCCATGTAGACCGTCCAAAGCTGCCCAATGAGGCCAAAGCTGTCCTCCGGCGTTCCATAGTCCTGCTCACGCTCACCGCAGACACAAGCCTTTGCAGCATCCAATATCTCTGCTCTTTTCATATGACACCTCCAAAATCAGATGCGGCAGACGGGTGCTGACAAGCGGGGCAAAGGTCAATCCATTCCCCATGCGCGTCTTTGCGTGAACGCCAACCAGCGGCTTTTTTGGCATCCACCGCATCATAGAAGTCCTCAAACGGTCCAATGTCATCACCGCAGATGTCACACACGGCAATGTAGATGTCATAGCCATAAGAGTAGGGCATACATCGCAGCCGATTGACATAAAAGAGCCGCAAGTGGCGGCGTAAACATCAGCTACTTGTTTTCTAATATCAGAGGAACATTTCCCCCCCCCCCGGTGCCCATTTGACCGCTTAGGGTCTGCACAACGCCGTCCTCATTGATTTTCACACGGCTGTCCTGCGGGTGGTTTTCAACAGCAAGCTGCACAATGGCAATCCCACCTTGATTTTTTGCGGGGTCGGGGCGGGTGGCATCTAATGTTTTAGAAACGCCAACCTCACGGCATCCGCTGTGCGGATTTGTGCTTTTCATGCTGTTTGAGGCAAGGCTGTCAAAGCTAAAAGCCTTGGCGTGGTTTTCAATGACCACCGCACGCCCTGCACCTGTTGCACCAAGCGTGTGGCACGGGCCACCAACCTGTGGATTGCTTGCGTTGGTCTTACTGGTGACGGTTTCACCGTTGTAGACGATTGCAAGCCGTCCTCTAATATCTGCATCATGCTTTGGCATACCGGCTCCGGCACGCAAGGTGCTTGCCACATCGTCCAACGGCTCACTGACAGCAGCCCTGTTTGGGAGGATGCCACGGCGGACATCAAAAACGGTGTCAACCATGTATTTACCAACAAAACCGCCGCCAACGGCTTTGCTTTCAACTTCAAACTCACAGTTGAACGAGGGGCAAGCGATACCGGCGGCTATATTTCTAACATTGGAGGTGCTTTTGAATAATGGCTGTTTACTATGACAACACAAGCCTCAAGGCAAAGCATGAGCGCAAAAAGTCCCTGGAGGAATTGACCAAAGAAAACAAAGAACTCAAAACCCGGCTCCAGGCTACGGAGGATGACTTGACCAATACCCAGGTGGCCCTCACGGAAGTCTATGAGCTATTGGCAGGAGGTGGAGCGAATGGCTAAGGTATACGCTGCCCTCATCCGTAAGGGCCTCAAGACCCTGGAGGATGTACCCGCCAACCTGCGTGACGCTGTTGCCAAGCTGTTGGAGGAGGGCACCAATGTGTAAGCTCCGCTGGCGGCTTGCTTTATTTTTGCTGAGAAAGGAGGTGCAAGATATGGCTATTGTGTACGCAACTCTTATCATCAAGGGTCGCAAGACTATTGACCAGGTGCCCGCTTTGCTGCGTAAGCAAGTGGAGGAAATCCTGGCTGACTTGGAGGTTGAGGTCTAACTCCCCAGCCAGCAGGAGAGGCGCATCCGTGCGGTGCGCCTCTCTTATTTTGAACGACAGGAGGACAAAAAGATGCTGGAAACACTGAGGAGTTATTGGTCTATCATCTCCACCATTATCACCGTGGTAGCCGTCCCCGCCATCGGCTACCTCTACAAAAAATATAAACAGGCGGATGCAAGACAAAAAGCGGTGGAGTTGGGTGTGCAGGCACTCCTCCGTGACCGCATCGTACAATCCTATTATCACTATGAGGAGCGCGGATGGATAACCCTGCACGGACTTGAGAATGTCAATGCCATGTATAAGGAGTACCACGCTTTGGGTGGCAACGGCACAGTCACATCATTGGTCAATTCCATCCGTGAACTTGATGTACGGGACGATAAACGCCCCGCCTCTCAAGAATGAGCCGGAAAGGAGGGCACATGGAGTTTTCAAAGAAAATGTTGGTGCTGCACTCCTTTGTGACCGTTTCCTTGATAACTGCCACGGTGGTCATCAACATTGCAACCGAGCACGATGTCACCGCCCTTGCCGCCCTTGCTGGTACATCCTTTGTGGTTGACGGCACCTGGGGCGGTTTTTATCTGTGGAAATCCAAGAATGAAAACCGGGCGAAATATGCCCAAAAATTTGTACGGCTGTTTGCCAAAGAGTACGGCGTGGAGAACGCCATCCGCTTGGCAGAAATCGTGCTGAAAGACTGAAAAGGAGGTTTATAGCATTGAGTAACAGCAAACTGGTGGACTATACCAAAATTTCCCCAAACAAGACAAGTCCCAGAAACCACAAAATTGACACCATCACCATCCATTGTGTGGTAGGTCAATGCAGCGTGGAAACCCTGGGCAATGTGTTTGCCCCTACATCCAGACAGGCAAGCTCCAACTATGGCATTGGCTATGATGGCCGCATTGGCATGTATGTGGAGGAAAAAGACCGCTCCTGGTGTTCGTCCTCCGCAAGCAACGACAACCGGGCAATCACTATTGAGGTTGCCAGTGACACCAAGCACCCCTATAAGGTGAGAGATGCCGCCTATAAGGCCTTGATTGACCTGTGCACGGACATCTGCAAGCGCAACGGCATCAAAGAGCTCAAGTGGAAAGCGGACAAGTCCCTCATCGGCAAGGTGGAGCAGCAAAACATGACGGTGCACCGCTGGTTTGCCAATAAGGCTTGCCCCGGTGATTATCTCTATAACCTGCACGGCCAGATTGCCGCTGAGGTCAACGCAAGGCTTGGGGTAGTATCTGATACCACCCCAGACACAAACGCCGCCCTGGAGTACGCTGTGGGCGATGTGGTGACCTTTAAGGGCACCAAGCACTATGCAAGCTCCAACGGCACAAACGGAAAGACATGCAAACCCGGCGAGGCAAGGGTGACCTCTGTGGCGAAAAACGGAAAGCACCAGTACCACCTCATCAAGACCACCGGCAGCGCCTCCACCGTTTACGGTTGGGTGGATGCCGCAGACATCACCAAAGCAAGCGCAGCCATTGCAAAAGGCAGCAAGGTCAAGGTCAATAAAGGCGCTAAAACCTACACGGGCGGCTCTCTTGCATCGTTCGTTTACAGTACGGTTTACACCGTCATGCAAATTGACGGTAACCGTGTGGTTATCGGCAAAGACGGCGTTGTGACCGCTGCCGTCAACATCAAAAACCTCACCCTTGTGGGGTAAAAATAAGAGGAGGATTTCACTATGGAAAACATCTTTGACTGGTCCGTTATTCTCAGCCTCGTGGGTGTGTTGGTGGTCATCACCAACATCATTGTGCAGGTGCTCAAAAAACTCACCTGGGACAAGCTGCCCACAAACATCCTTGCCACGCTTGTGGCAATCGTTTTGACCCTTGGAGCGTTCTTTGCCTACTGCCAGATTAAAAGCATCACCGTGGTGTGGTACATGGTTGCCGCTGCGGTTGTGCTTGGCTTTATGGTTGCCTACGCCGCCATGTTCGGCTTTGACAAGCTCAAAGAGGTCATTGCACAGTTGGATAAAAACAAAAAGGAATAAGACAGCGAAAAGCCGGAGAGGTGTGACCCTCTCCGGCTTTTTTTTGCGTTCTATGACATAAGCGCTTGCACGCCTTTTATAATCTTGTTGTAGTCATCCTCAACGGTCATAAAATCATTTTCATATCCTTGCAGCTCATCAACGAAAGCCTCTAACCGTCTGTTTTGTCCCGCCTGCGTTTTTAGGCGCATAGCCTCTGTTGTTTCCTTGGTATAAATACGCCCCAGGAAATCCGTCTTGAGAGCATCCACTGCCGAAAGCACACTCTCTGCTGCTTTGAGCATCTGCTCATCCACTTTGCACCCGGCTTTTTTGGCTTGCAGCAAGGTCAATGCCTTGCGTTCCGCCAACTGCAACCGGCTGAAAAATGTTTCATAGGCAAAGGTTTGTTGACAAAGCTGGAAACTCTCACGCATGATGCGTGCATCGTTTTCTGCCTGCATCGTGGAATAATATTTCCGCATATCACGGAGCGTGTCCTCCGGCACATCCGGCTGTGTGAGCTCTGTCTTTACGGACACCAGCGGCGTGGATGTTTCAGATGTTCTTAACACCTCCGGCTCTTTTCTTTTCCTCTTTTTCAAAAGCAGGACGGCAAGGACTATGCAAACAACCGTGAGCAAAATGTTTTCCGGCACCGGGTCTTGTACCGACATAATTACCCCACCGAGTGTTGCTACAGCGCACGACATTCCAAAAATGATGCGAACAATCCATAAAACCTTTTTCACTGCTTATCACCTCCCATTTTCTGCTTTTTTCTTTACTTTTACAAGTTTAATTATATCCAACACAGTGCATTTGTCAAGCAGTAGAGCCTATATGATAATGACTTATTTTTTGGGTAAACTATACTTTTCAGTAGGAGGAGGGATACGCATGACCGCTGATAAAATCAAAGCGTTGCGTGAGGCAAAAGGTTGGACACAGGCAGACCTTGCGCGCAAATTGGGCATCACCAGAAACGGAGTGAACTCTTGGGAACAGGGACTTTCCACACCATCACCGGCTTGTCTGGTGGACTTGGCAACAGTGTTTTCCGTGTCTACGGACTATTTGCTTGGCATTGAGCACTCAGCCATAGTGGATGTGTCCGGCTTGAATGACAAGGATGTTGCCGTGTTGGCAGAGCTTGCAGACCGATTAAGAAACCGCAACCATTGAGAAACGGCTCAGATTTTGGGACCGTTTTTCTTTTTTGCTGTTGACATTATACAACAAAAGTTGTATAATTAGAGCATAACAAAGGAGGTGCTGCTATATGGCTCGTTCAAACTTACAAAACACCCGCTTATCCAGAGAAATGTCACAGTCACAGCTTGCGACCGCCGCCGCTATCAACGGCAGAGTGCTCCAAACCTATGAACAGGGTGGGCGTGACCTTAGCGGTGCAAAGCTGGCTACCCTCTTAAAAATCTGTTTGGCTCTCAACTGCAAACTGGAGGACATCCTCCCAGATGGGGAAACCGCAGAATTGTTAAAGAGATATGCCAAAATGATTGGTTGACACGGAACTTGGCGGGGTGGTTGCACCCCGCTTTTTCTTTTACGAGGAGGACCCCATGAACTATAAAGGCTTTCATCATCTCACCTGGAATGACAGGCTGACCATTGAGAAAATGCTCAAAGTCCATACCGCAAAAGCGAAAATTGCGGAGGCGCTTGGCGTGTCAGTGCGTACCATTTACTATGAAATCAAGCGCGGAATGTGCACGCAACGGAACACAGATTATACTGTTGAGGAGCGTTATTGTGCGGAGGTTGCGGAGCGTGCATATAGGGAGCATCTGAAAGCCAAGGGGCCAGACCTCAAGATTGGAAACAACATAGAACTGTCTAACTTTTTAGAGGAGCAAATCATTGAGCACCACTTTTCTCCCGGTGCTGCGTTGGTGGAGGCAAAAGCCGCCAATAAAGTGGTCAATATCTGTGAAAGCACCCTTTACAACTACATTTACCGTGGGGATGTGTTTCTGGAACTTGCTCCGGAGCACCTGTACGAAAAGGGCAAGCGGCACTATACCAAACAATGCCACAAAAAAGCCGCAAGAGCGCCAAAAGGTGAAAGCATCGAACACCGCCCGGATGAAATCCTCAAGCGCACCACTTTTGGAAATTGGGAGATGGACAGCGTGATGGGCGCACAGGGCACCACCAAGGCGCTCCTTGTCCTTACCGAACGGTTGAGCCGTAACGGCATCCTCATCCTCCTGCCGGACCACACAAGCAACAGCGTGGTAAAGGCTTTGGACAAACTGGAACGCAGATATGGAAAAGACTTCTATGACACATTCAAAAGCATCACCGTGGACAATGGCTGTGAGTTTGCGGACTATGAGGGTCTTGAGCGTTCCTGCCGCCGAAAACAAAAACGCACAAAGCTCTATTACTGTCACCCATACTCACCGCATGAGCGTGGCAGCAATGAAAACATGAACAGAATAATTAGGCGGTTTTTCCCAAAAGGCACAAACTTTGATGAGGTGCAGCTCTGTGAGGTGCGTGTGGCTGAGGAATGGATGAACAACTACCCCCGCAAAATCCTAGGATGGAAAAGCGCCAACCAGGTCATGCAGGAGTATTTGCAAACTGCATAAAAACCGCAGAGCATTGGTGCAGGGAGCTGGAAAGCAATAATTGCATCCGGTTTCGTTTCTGCGCCTTTTTTCTTAAAAACCGCATAAAATCAAAGCCTCTGGATGTGTCCAGAGGCTTTGATGATACCACTCTAAAAAATTTTACAACTATTTTTGCAATTTATTCTTGACATTTTGGGGGAACCGGCCGCTAAGGGGCGGCTCCCCCACCGGCTGCTGCAAACCGCAGGCACCGACCCGGCGGGCAGCCCGTCCTGCGGACGGGCTCAGCGGCCTGCGGCCGCCGCGCGGCGCTACGCGCCGCGGCCCGCCGGGCCGGCTTGCCCCCTGCAGGGACCCTAAAAAGCAAAACCGCCGCCCCGAAAGCCGGAACGGCAGCCGCTTATTTTTTCCTTTTGCCCGTAGGGTTCTTGGGGCGCTTTTTGCGCACTGAATAGCCAAAGGAGCCAATCTTTTTACCCATGGCAAAGTACTCCCCGTGGGAATAGGCCATCAGCCCTGCCTTTTCCAGGTGCAGCTTGCCGGCCTCATCCAGCAGTCTTTCCTCCACATCCACTGCCACAATCTCCGCCAGGAACATATCATGGCTGCCCAGCGGGATGATCTGCTTGACCCGGCACTCCAGCGCCAGTGGGCTCTGCGCAATGACCGGCGCCGCTATTTCTTTGGCGGGCTCTACGGTTAAACCGGTGGCCGCCAGCTTATCCATCTCCCGCCCGGAGCGTACCCCGCAGAAATCGGTGGCGCGCGCCATGGCACCGCTGGTCAGGTTGATGACAAATTCCCCGGATTCCTTGATGATATCGTAGGAATACCGTTCCGGCCGCACCGAGATGTAGGTCATGGGCGGATCGCTGCAGGTGATGCCCGTCCAGGCGATGGTCAAAGCGTTGGGCTTTTCCAGCGTACCGCAGCTTACCAGCGCGGCGGGCACCGGGGCCAGCAGGGTGGAACCCTTCCATTGGAGCTTACTCATAGTATGATCGTCCTTTCCGGCGGTCAGCCCGCCATCATATCGCTTATTACCTTAATAAACAGCAGCGCCAGCACCGTAATGATGACCGGCCGCACGATCTTGCTGCCGTTTTTCATCATCATCCCGGAGCCGATAACATGCCCCAGCAGGCAAAACCCACCGGAGATGAGTCCCAGCGTGACCAGCACCTGCCCCGTGGTGAGGAACAGCACAAAGCTGGTGATATTGGAGGAGAGATTGACCAGCTTTACAGTACCGCTGGCCCGCTCCAGGCTCATTTTGCACAGCCCGGTATACAGCATCAGCAAAAAGGTACCGGTACCCGGCCCGTACAGGCCATCATACAGCCCGATGATAAGAGAAAACGCCGCCGCTAAAATCAGCTGCCGGCTGCGGGGCATAGTGCTTTCCGGCTGTTCCCCCGACTGGATGGGCTTTCGTTTTAATACCACAAAGGCAATGACCGGCAGCGTGCCCAGCAGCAGGTACTGGATATACTGCTGCGGAATGAGCAGGATGAGCCGCGCACCAAAATTGGCGCCCAGGATGGCCATAACCATGCAGGGAATGGCCGCCTGCCAGTCCACATAGCCGTTTTTCAGGTACCGTGCCGTGGAAGCGCAAGTCCCGATGGTGGAGCTCATTTTATTGGTGGCAATGGCCTGGTGGGGCGGCAGCCCGGCCAGCAGGTACGCGGGGAGCGAGATCAGCCCACCGCCTCCGGCAATGGCATCCACAAAGCCCGCCAGAAAGACCAGCGGGCAGATAATCAGCAGGGTTTTCAGGGTCAGCATAGGGGGTCTTCTTTCCAATGGGATAATAATATTAAAGTTATACTCTCATAGTGGGGAAAAGTCAAGGGAAGCCGCCTTTACATCCGGGGGAAAAATGCTATAATACCCTTATAAAGCCCGCGGCTGCCGCAGGCCGCGGCCCGCAGGGCAAACCGCCCTCCGGGCGGTTTTAGGCGGCTTCGCCGCCCACGCCGGGGCTGCGCCCCGGCGGCCCTGCGGGCCGCCCTTCCCCCATCCAAATCTCTGCCAAGGAGGCGGCAGCCCACGCTGCCGAATATCGCCATGAAATACGGATTTATCAAAGTCGCCGCCGCCAGTCCCGCCCTGCGGGTGGCGGATTGCCGCTACAATGCCGAGCGCGCCGCCGAGATGATGCAGCAGGCCGCTGCGGCCGGGGCGCATCTGCTCGTCCTGCCGGAGCTGGGCCTGACCGGCTATACCTGCGGGGATCTGCTGCTCCAGCCCACCCTGCAGCAGGGCGCCCTTTCCGCGCTGCAAACGCTGCTTTCGGTCAGTGCGGAGCTCCCCCTCACCACCATCACCGGCCTGCCGCTTTCGGTGGGAGGCAAGCTGTATAACTGTGCCGCCGTGCTGCATCAAGGACAAATTCTCGGTGTCGTCCCCAAAACCAACCTGCCTAATTACGGCGAGTTCTACGAGGCCCGCTGGTTCACCCCCGCCCCCGCCGGGACCCGCACCATCTCCCTGCTGGGGCAGGAGGTCCCCTTCGGCACCGATCTGCTGTTCTGCTGCCGGGAGCTGCCGGAATATAAATTGGCGGTCGAGATCTGCGAGGACCTGTGGGTAGCCGCGCCCCCCAGCACCCGCCATGCTATCGCCGGGGCCACCGTCTTGGCCAATTGCTCCGCCAGCGATGAAACCATCGGCAAGGCGGAATACCGCCGTTCCCTTGTCACCGGGCAGAGCGCGCGCCTCATGGCCGGTTACCTCTATGCCGATGCCGGCCGGGGCGAATCCACCACCGATATGGTCTTTGCCGGGCACAATCTCATTGCCGAAAACGGCAAGCTGCTGGCCCAAACTGCCCTCTTCACCAATGAAATGGCTATCACCGAGCTGGATGTGTACCGCCTAGCCGCCGAGCGCCGCCGCACCACCACCTGGCCCACCGCTGCAGCGGCCGGCTATACCGTTATTCCGTTCTCCCTGCCGGTGAGCGAGACCTCCCTCACCCGCTTTATCGATCCTCACCCCTTTGTCCCGGCCGACAGCACCGAGCGCCGGGAGCGCTGCGAGGCCATCCTGGCCATGCAGGCAGAGGGACTGCGCCGCCGGCTGGAGCACATCGGCTGCCCCACCGCGGTGCTGGGTATCTCCGGCGGGCTGGATTCCACCCTGGCCCTGCTGGTCGCGGTTCGCGCGCTGGATCTGCTGGGCCGTCCCCGCACCGATATGGTCGCCGTCACCATGCCGGGCTTCGGCACCACCAGCCGTACCCGCTCCAATGCTGAAATTCTTTGTGAAAAGCTGGGGGTCACCCTGCGTACCGTTTCCATTGCGGCGGCCGTCCGCCAGCATTTCCAGGATATCGGCCACGATGAAAAGGTGACCGATGTGACTTACGAAAACGCCCAGGCCCGGGAACGCACCCAGGTGCTTATGGATATCGCCAACCAGCAAAACGGCATCGTAGTCGGCACCGGCGATCTCTCCGAGCTAGCCCTGGGCTGGGCCACCTACAATGGCGACCATATGTCCATGTACGGCGTCAATGGCTCTATCCCCAAAACCCTGGTGCGCTACCTGGTGCGCCACGCCGCCGATACCTGCGGCGATGAAGCGCTGGCCGCCGTGCTCTATGATATCCTGGATACCCCAGTGAGCCCCGAGCTGCTCCCCGCCGAGGAGGACGGCACCATCGCCCAAAAGACCGAAGATCTCGTTGGCCCCTACGAGCTGCACGATTTCTTTCTCTATCACTTTATCCGCTACGGCTGCCCACCCCGGAAGATCCTCCACCTGGCCGAGCTGGCCTTTGCCGGCCGCTACGACCGTGCCGCCATCCTAAAGTGGCTGCGCACCTTCTTCCGCCGGTTCTTCCAGCAGCAGTTTAAGCGCAGCTGCCTGCCGGATGGCCCCAAGGTCGGCTCGGTCACCCTTTCCCCTCGCGGGGATTGGCGAATGCCCAGTGATGCTTCCGCCGCCCTGTGGCTGCGGGAACTGGAGGACCTGCAATAACCCCCATTCGGCGGCCGCTCCGCTTCCCCCTCGGGCTGACCCTCCGGGCAGCCCTCGCCCGCTGCGCGGCCGCCTCACTCCCCGCGTATGGCAAACCTCTCATCCCCCACAAAGAAATCCCCAAGCCGTGCCGGTTCGCCGTGCGGCTTTTCTTCTCCCGAAATATTGTTGAAAATTTCACTAAGTTGTGGTATGATATAGAATAAACTATTTGCGCATAGCATTTTCCCGGGCGGTCTTTGGCCGCTGTCCATATTCACTCTCCCCCCAAAGGAGGTCCTGTTATGACAGAACTCATCTCCCGCATGAATCAGGCCATGCCGCTGGGTTACCAGCTCGCCTTCCTCATCCGCGTACTGGTCGCCACCCTTTGCGGCGGCGCCATTGGTTTGGAGCGCACCAAGCGCCTAAAGGAAGCCGGCATCCGCACCCACTGCCTGGTCTGCTGCGCTTCCGCCCTCATCATGATCGTTTCCAAATACGCCTTCGCCGATCTTTCCGTCGGAGATGCCTTCTTCTTTGGCGACCGCGGCGCCGATCCGGCGCGCATTGCGGCGCAGGTGGTCAGCGGCATCAGCTTCATCGGCCTGGCCGTCATCTACCGCAACGGCAGCACCCTAAAGGGCCTTACTACCGCGGCAGGCATTTGGGCCACCGCAGGCATCGGCCTGGCCATCGGCGCCGGGATGTACCCCATCGGCATCGCCACTACCATCATCATTATTTTGATGCAGACCATCATGCACAAGTTCAATATCGGCAATGACGCCCTGGCCACTCGGGATATCAATATCACCATGAATGATACCCCGGAACTGCGGAATGCCTTCCTGGCGGAGCTCAAGCGGATGGATGTTTCGGTCATCGGCAGCCACATTACCCACAATAACGATGGCACCGTCAATTACGGCCTCACCATCAAGTTCAGCCGGGAAATCAAGTTCGAGGAGATTCTCGCCTTTATGGATAGCCACCCCGGCATCCGGAACATCGCCATGTAACAAAAAACATCTTTCCCCCGTCCAGCAAAGGGCGGGGGTTTTTTTGCTTTGTGCCCTCTCATCCCCGGCCCCGCGCACCGCCCCACAGCCTCCCCCGCGCAAGGGGTAACGAAGCGTCATCGCCCTACACCACAGGCTCCCCTGTGTAAGGGGTAACGAAGTGGCGGCGCGGTAGTGAATGATATGC
>ERZ827186.58-NODE-58-length-168652-cov-11.066543_pt1 | contig 168652 bp, 146 predicted proteins | sample MGYA00519918_ERZ827186 | MGnify/ENA primary metagenome ERZ827186 (study PRJEB31778, sample SAMEA3449275) | human gut metagenome | biome: human gut; feature: human-associated habitat; material: faeces | place: United Kingdom | collected 2010/2012 ...
CGCCCGCCCACCCCGGTACAAGGCGGACGGAGCCGGCTTTTGCTTCTTACGCAAACGACATATCCGCAAAAGCCGCTCCAACCGTTATTATACAATACTTATATATACAATATATTGCAATATATAATTATATAAATCAAAAACCGTAAATCAAACGCCGCCTGCGGATGCACATTCCGCCCGCAGACGGCAAGCACCGAAAGGAGTATTTACCTTGCAGAATAAAATTCGCCGGCGTATCTATACCATGTGCTGCGCCGCCGTTATGACGGCGCTTCTGTGCGTTTCGGCACAGCTCAGCATCCCTCTGGGGCCCGTCCCCTTCACTCTTCAGCTGCTGGTATGCCTGCTGCTGCCCTTTTTGCTCTCCCCGTGCGCCGGAGGCGCAGCCATGCTTTTATATATAGCCCTCGGGCTTTTCGGTCTGCCCGTCTTTGCCGGCGGCGGAGCCGGCCTCGGTTATGTTCTGCGCCCCAGCTTCGGCTTTGTTCTGGGTATGGCGCTGCCCGTTCCGCTGCTTTCCCTTTTGGACGGACGCCTGAGCGCTTCCGGTACGCGGCGCATACTGCTGCGCGCTTCTTTTATGCTTTGCCACATTGCCTTTACATACCTTGCCGGTGCTTCCTATATGTATACGGTGCTTAACCTGAACGGCGGCGCTATAAGCTACGGCGCATGCTTTGCAGCGGGCGTTCTTCCCTTTATCCTGCCCGATCTTGCAAAAGCGGCGGCGGCCCTGCTGCTTGTTTCGCTGCTGCGTCCCGCCCTTGAAAAAGCGCACCTATGCCCCTTTTCCAAGGCGCAGCCCCGCAGCTCAAAGCCCTCCCAAACGGATGCCGAATAGCCGCCGTGCCCCAATTCGCACCGTGATTTTATCAAAGCAGCACAGAAAACCGCATATTTTTCACCGAATACCCGCATTTACGGCAAAATCGCGTTTTGCTTTTGAAAACACCTTGACAGAAACTATGCACATAAATATAATATTATGGTGCAAAGATGAGGGAACTGTATGGTCATAAATGTTAAAAACGCATTGAAAAACGAGGGAGAGCTTTTCCCCATATGTGAGGATTTCTCCTTTGAGCCCGAGGATTTTCAGGGCAAGGTGGTTTTCCGTGCGGTGCATGTTGACGCGCAATACGGCTGCGTCGGCGGCGATATAGAACTCAGCGGTACTGTCACCGCACAGCTCGAGCTTATCTGCGCCCGCTGCCTTGAGCCCTTTATCAAGGATGTAATCTGTCCTCTTGAGGAGCGCTTCTCCCACGAAGCGTCCGACGATGCGCTGCCCATCAGCGCCGCCGACACCATCGAGATTGACAGATGCATCTGCAACAGCATTCTTATGAGCCTGGAGCTTTTGAGAATATGCACGCCGCAGTGCAAGGGGCTCTGTCCCGTTTGCGGAGTAAACAGAAATCAGGTATCGTGCTCGTGCAGTCAGAGCAAGCCGGAAAAAGACAATCCGTTTTCGGTACTGCAAGGGCTGCTGAACAACGAGGAGGTGTAATCATGGCATTACCTAAGAAGAAAGTATCCAAAGCAAGACGCAATTCCCGCCGCGCCAACTGGAAGCTCTCCCTGCCCGGTGTAGTGGAGTGCCCCAAGTGCAAGGAGCCCAAGCTGGCCCACAGAGTCTGCAAATCCTGCGGCTACTATGACGGACAGCAGGTTATACAGACCGAGGAAAGCAAGTAATCGTTTTGCCCTGCATCAGGCCGACTTACAGCCGGTCTGTTTTTTGCGTCAGAAATTCCCGCCGCTTTATGCGGCGGTTTTCTTTTTTAAATGCCTCCTTTATTTAAGGCATCAAACAAAACATAAAGAAATCCGGGGCTTCAATCAAGCCCCGGATTCTTTATTCAGCCGCAATTACACAGCCACTATGTTTATAAGCTTGTCCTTTACGACTATTATCTTCTTTATCGTTTTGCCCGCAATAAGCGCGGCCACCGCGCCCTCCGCAAGCGCCGCAGCGCGCACCTCCTCCTCCGGCGCGCCGGCGGGCAGGGTTATACGGGAGCGTATCTTGCCGCATATCTGCACAGCGTACTCCGCAACATCCTCTTTTATAAGCGCATCGTCCCATTCGGGCCATGGATGATTGTATATCCTGCCCTCGGAGAAGAACCTTTCAAACATCTCCTCGGTTATGTGCGGCGCCACCGGGTTAAGCACCAATAACAGCCCCTTAAGCTCCTCAAGGGTTATGCTGCCCACGGAATATATGCTGTTTACAAAGCTCATCATTGCCGCAATGGCGGTGTTGAACTTCATACGCTCATAATCCTGGCTTACCTTTTTTATCATGGCGTTATACTGGCTTGCCATTTCCGCACGCACTCCGCCCGGCACCGTCATGCCGCCCAAACGCCATACGCGCTCCAGGAAACGGCGGCAGCCGCGCGCACCCTGTGTGGACCACGGTATTGCCTGGTCAAACGCTCCCATGAACATCTCGTACACGCGGAAGGCGTCCGCTCCCAGCTCGCTTACTATATCATCGGGGTTCACCACATTCCCGCGGGATTTGCTCATCTTTTCGCCGCCCTCGCCCAGTATCATGCCGTGACTGGTGCGCTTTTTATACGGCTCCTTTGTGGGCACCACGCCTATATCGTAAAGAAAACGGTGCCAGAAGCGGGAATACAGTAGGTGCAGCGTGGTATGCTCCATGCCGCCGTTATACCAATCCACCGGCAGCCAGTAGGCCAGTGCCTCCGGGCTTGCAAGCTGCTTGTCGTTGTGCGGGTCGGTATAGCGCAGGAAGTACCAGGACGAGCCCGCCCACTGGGGCATGGTGTCCGTTTCCCGCTTTGCCGGCCCGCCGCAGTACGGGCAGGTGGTGTTTATCCAGTCGGTGCACTGCACAAGGGGGGATTCTCCCGTTCCGCTGGGCTCATATTTTGCAAGCTCCGGCAGCTCCAGCGGCAGCTGATCCTCCGGCAGCGCAACATAACCGCATTTTTCGCATTTGACCACCGGAATAGGCTCGCCCCAATAGCGCTGACGGGAAAATACCCAGTCGCGCAGCTTGTAATTCACCTTGGGCTTGCCCTGCCCGGTCTTTTCCAAATGCTCGATTATCGCCTTCTTGGCCTGCTGCACCGTCATGCCGTCCAAGAAGCCGGAATTCACCATAACGCCGTTTGCAATATCGGTGTACGCCGCGTTTTCTATGTTGCCTCCCGCCACCACCTCTATCATGGGCAGTGAGAACCTGCGGGCAAACTCCCAGTCGCGCTCATCGTGTGCGGGCACCGCCATTATAGCGCCGGTGCCGTAGGTGCACAGCACATAATCCGAAATAAATACCGGAATCAGGCTGCCGTTTACCGGGTTTTTGGCCTGTATTCCCTCAAGACGCACGCCGGTCTTTTCCTTGCTTTCGGTGCGCTCAAAATCGCTCTTGCGCGCCGCCGCCTCACGGTAGGCCGTAACCTCGTCAAAGTTGCCTATTTTGTCCTTAAGCTCCTCCACAAGCGGATGCTCCGGCGCGAGCACCATATAGGTGGCGCCGAAAAGCGTATCGGGGCGGGTGGTATACACCGTTACGGACTTCTGCGCGCAGGGAATTTCAAAGTTCACCTCCGCGCCCGTGCTCTTGCCTATCCAGTTGCGCTGCTGTGTTTTTACCTTTTCTATAAAATCCACCTCGTCAAGGCCGTCCAACAGCTTTTCGGCATAGTCGGTTATGCGCAGCATCCACTGGGATTTTACCTTGCGTACCACCTCGCCGCCGCAGCGCTCGCAGTGTCCGCCCACCACTTCCTCGTTTGCAAGCCCCACCTTGCAGCTGGTACACCAGTTTATGGGCATTTCCGCCTTGTAGGCAAGCCCGCGCTTAAACATCTGAAGAAATATCCACTGGGTCCATCTGTAATAGTTGGGGTCGGTGGTGTTCACCTCTCTTGAATAATCAAAGGAAAAGCCCATGCTCTTAAGCTGTCTGCGGAAGCGGTCGATATTCTGCTTTGTCACTATTGCCGGATGCACCCCGTTTTTCATGGCGTAGTTTTCCGTAGGCAGACCAAACGCGTCCCAGCCGATGGGATACAGCACATTGTAGCCCTCCATGCGGCGCTTGCGCGCTATTATGTCAATGGCGGTGTTGCTGCGCGGATGCCCCACATGCAGTCCCGCACCCGACGGATAGGGAAACTCTATAAGCCCGTAAAATTTGGGAAGAGTATAATCCTCCTTGGCCCTGAAGGCCTCCTCCTTTTCCCATATGTCCTGCCACTTTTTTTCGATCTGTGAATGTACAAAATTTTCCTCGCTCATATAACCTCTCCTTTGACTTCATCGGATTTTGTTCGTTTTTTTATCCGTTTTTTGATGCTTTTTTAATGGTTTTTTGCGCGTTTTTTAACGCTTTTTTGCCGTTTTTTACACCCTCGCCGCCCGTGCTGCAAAGGCTGCGCCGCTGTACTGCAAAGCCCGCGCCGTCTGCACCGCAAAGACTGCGCCGCTGTACTGCAAAAAAACAAAACGCGAAACCTCGCCCAGAGACGAAGGTTTCGCGGTACCACTCTGCTTATCACCTAAAAAGGTGATCACTCAACGGCTCTTTACGGCGATGCCCTGCCCGGCCGCTGCTGGCAACCGAGCGGGCCGCAGGCGCGCTTTGCGTCCTCTCACCCGCCGGACGCTCTCTGAAAAGCGCTTTGCCCAAGCCGTTGTCACCGTCATTGCTGCCTTGTTTCAATGCTTTTGTTTATTATATCCGCACGCCGCCCGATTGTCAACGGATTGTGCGCCTTTATCGCGCCGCAGCCGCCGACCGCGGGCTTATCCCGCCGATATTCCCGCCCACGCCCCCAAGTCCGTAAGCCGTAAAAGCCCCGACGGGGCTTTTCGGATGCAAATACGCTGCTTTTCGCACGGGTATTCAGAGATACCTGCCGGTAATACTGTTTTTGTTGTTTTTTATTTCCTGCGGCGTTCCGCTTGCCACAATCCGCCCGCCCGCATTTCCGCCGCCGGGGCCCATATCTATGATATAATCCGCGTTGCGTATCACATCAAGATCATGCTCAATGACAATCACGGTGGCGCCGCTTTTAAGAAGCGCCTGAAATACGCCCAGCAGCACCTGCACATCCAGCGGATGCAGACCGATGGTCGGCTCGTCAAAGACAAAAACGGAATCCTCCTGCGTTCTGCCCATCTCGCTTGCCAGCTTCAGCCGCTGCGCCTCTCCGCCCGAAAGCCCCGGCGTTTCCTCGCCCAGCGTCAGATAGCCAAGACCCAGCTTTTTAAGAACCTTCAGCCTTTGACTGACGGTTTTCATATCCCTGCAAAAGCCGATTGCCGAGTTCACATCCGTATCCATAAGCTCCGGAAGCGAAACGCTTGCGCCGTCCTTGTTTGTAAGCTTTATATCGTAAGCGGCCTTTGCATAGCGGGAGCCGCGGCAGTCGGGGCACGGAATATCCACATCCGGCAGGAACTGCACATCAAGGCTCACAATTCCCGTGCCATCGCAGCCGGGGCAGCGAAGGGAGCCGGTATTATAGGAAAAATCGCTCGCCTTGCAGCCCTTTTCCCTTGCATCGGAGGATTTTGCATACAGCTTGCGCAGCTCGTCGTGAACGCCCGAATAGGTGGCCACCGTGGAACGGACATTGATGCCGATGGGGGTTGCGTCTATCAGCTTAACATGCGCGATGCCCTCGGCGCGAATATCACGGATGTGCGCGGGAAGCGCAGTGCCTGCAATGCCGGCTTCCAGCGCGGGCACAAGGCTTTCCAGCACCATTGTGGTTTTGCCGGAGCCCGATACCCCCGTTACAACGGTCAGCCGCCCTTTGGGGATATCGGCTTCAAGGGGCTTTACGGTATGTATCTGTAAGGCGGACAGGTGTATTGTGCCGTTTTCAAAAATTCTGTCTCTTTCGGCACGCTGACGCATTACCGTTTCGGCTTTGCCGGACAGGAACGGCCCGATCTGCGAAGCGGGATTCTCCTTAATGTCGGGTACCGTCCCCTCAGCTATCACATAACCGCCTTTTGCGCCCGCTTCCGGCCCCATTTCGATTACCCAGTCGGCTTCCTTGAGAATCTGCGTATCGTGATCGACTAAAATTACGGAGTTGCCGTCGGCAACAAGGTCGCGCATCACGCCGGTAAGCCCCGCAATGTTGGACGGATGCAGCCCGATAGACGGCTCGTCCAGCACATAGAGAACGCCCGTTGTGCGGTTGCGCACGGCGCGGGCAAGCTGCATACGCTGACGCTCGCCGGTGGAAAGCGTGGAGGCGGAGCGGTCAAGAGTCAGATAGCCCAGCCCAAGCTCCGTCAGCCGCTTGGCAGTGCTGCCGAAAGAAACGCAGATGCTCTCTGCCATGGGACGCATTTCCTCCGGCAGGCTGCCGGGGACGCCCTGTACCCATTTCACGAGGTCGGACAGCGTCATGGCGCAGGCTTCGTCAAGCGATACGCCGCGCAGCTTGGGCGCGCGGGCGGCGCCGGACAGGCGTGTGCCGCGGCAGTCCGGGCAAATGTCCTCTTTCAGGAACTTCTCCACCCTCTTCATGCCTTTTTCGTCCCTTACCTTGGCAAGGGCGTTTTCCACGGTGTATACGGCGTTAAAATAGGTAAAATCCAGCTCTCCCGCCTGATTTGAGCCCTTCGCGTGGTAAAAGATATGCTTTTTCTCGGCGGGGCCGTGATAAACTGTTTCTTTTTCCCGCTGGGTCAAATCGCGAAACGGCACATCGGTGCGCACGCCCATCTCACGGCAGACATCGGTCATCAGCGACCACATAAGGCTGTTCCACGGGGCAACCGCGCCTTCATCAATGGTAAGGGAATCGTCGGGAACAAGCGAATTTATATCCACCGTGCGGACGGTTCCCGTGCCGCCGCAGGTTTTGCACGCGCCCTGAGAATTAAAGGCCAGCTCTTCGGCGGAAGGCGCATAAAAATGCGCGCCGCACTCCGGGCAGATAAGCTCTTTTCCCGCAGCAACGGCCAATGACGGCGCAAGATAATGCCCGTTGGGGCAGCGATGGCGGGCAAGGCGGGAATACATCAGGCGCAGGCTGTTCAAAAGCTCCGTTCCCGTTCCGAAGGTGCTTCGTATGCCGGGCACGCCGGGGCGCTGGTGCAGCGCCAGCGCGGCGGGAACATATAAAACCTCGTCCACGGCGGCCCCGGATGCCTGCGTCATTCTTCGGCGGGTATAGGCGGAAAGAGCTTCAAGATAGCGGCGCGAGCCTTCGGCGTACAGCACTCCCAGCGCAAGGGAGGATTTGCCCGAGCCGGACACCCCCGCTATCCCCACTGTTTTCCCCAGCGGAATATCAACATCAATATTTTTAAGGTTGTGGACCTTTGCTCCGCGGATAAGCATTTTATCAATCATTGTTTTTACTCCGAACACTAAAAATCGTTTATCAAAGCGGCTTTTATGATAATTGCGCTTTGGCGATAATAATCCGCATACTTGATTTAACTTTCGCTTTTTAGTATAATAAAACCTGCGGACTAAAGCAAGCGTTTAGGGCAAAAAGACAGTGCTCCGGCGGCTTAAGCTGCTCCCGCCTGCATTAAAAAAGCGCAAAAAAGCCGCCGCGGAGGTATTTTGATTTATGATATTCTGCTTTTCCGGAACCGGCAACAGCCGGTATATCGCAGGGCGTATTGCAGAGGCAATACGGGATGAAATAACCGATCTGAACATAAAAATCAAAGAAAACGATAGCAGCCCCGTCCGGACGGGACGGGATGTAATTATCGTCGCCCCGACCTATGCTTGGCGTATTCCGCGCATAGTATCCGATTGGCTTTCAAAAACCGAGCTTATCGATGCGCAGCGCATATGGTTTGTGATGGATTGCGGCAGCGAAACGGGCAATGCGGCAAAATACAACCGCCGTCTTGCCCAAGAAAAGCAGCTGCTTTATATGGGTACGGCTCAGATAGTTATGCCGGAGAACTATATCGCCATGTTCAACGCCCCCACAGAAGAGCAGGCTGAAAAAACCGTTAAAAAAGCCGAGCCTGCCATTACGGAGGCAATTGCGCACATAAAAGCCGGCGAGCCCTTTTCCGCGCCCCGAAGCAGCCTGTACGACCGCTTTATGAGCGGCCCGATAAACCCGATTTTTTACCGTTTTTTTGTAAAGGCCGACGCTTTTTATGCAAACAGCACCTGCATCGGCTGCGGGAAATGCGCAGAAAAATGCCCGCTTAACAACATTATTCTTAAAAACGGCCGACCCGCATGGGGGAAAAACTGCACCCACTGTATGTCCTGCATATGCTATTGCCCCGCGGAAGCCATAGAGTACGGAAAGAAAAGCACGGGAAAGCCGCGCTACTGCTTTGAGCGGTTAAAAACAAAATAATCTGCGCGATTGCCCTTTCTTCACGGAGCCGTTCCTACGGTTGGGGAAAAGGATTCAATAACTACACACAAAAAATATAATCCGCCGCATTCAAGGCAGCCCCACCCGGTATGCGCATCGCCGAAGCACCCCACCGTTCCGCCCGCGAAGCGCTCGGAGGGTTTGCCGTCTCCGCCAAGGCGGTGTTCGTTTTTTCCGCATCACGCTGTGCCGTGCGCAGCACGCCGCGCATAAAATCAAGGTTTTCCGCTGTAAGCTCCCTGCCAAGGCCGCCCGCCGCGGCACGGGCGCTGTCCGGCCGCCTTGCGGGAGCGGCTGCAAGAAAGGGCAGACCGAAATTCGAGGCAATGCCGCAGTCTTCCCTCCAAAGCATACCCAGCGCCGCTCTGCCCCTTTCGCTGCGCACGGTGAGCGCAAGCGCGGCGTTTGTAGCGGGCTGAAGCCCGAATTCCCTTTGCAGCCGCGGCCCCGGCGCGCCCTCCGTAACAAAACAGCTTTCTTTATTGAATTTTTGCTCAAATGCCGTCATTTTTGCCCTTATTTTCGCCGTTTTCTGCGGCTGCTTCATTGTTTTTTGCCGCCGTTTCCCCGTTTTTTTCCGAAGTATCCTCTGTTTTTTCCAAACCGTATTTTGTAATGAGCCTTTGCAGCTTGTTGCCCACGGGGCGGGCAAGCAGCAAAAGAAAGACGACATTTGAAACGGCATACACCGCAGTGACCCCCGCCGCAGCGGTTATTGCCGCAAGATACAGCTGTGCGGAAAAGCCGCCGTCCTGCCAAAGCACCGTCCATATATCCATAAGCAGGGAATAAAGCACCCCCGCAAGCGCCCCGAAAATGCAGGTGAGCACAAGGCTTTTTTTAAGCCTTTTTGACATAATACCGGCCAACAGCCCTATTACGCCCCAGGAAAACATCTGAAACGGCGTCCACGGCCCCTGCCCGAAAATGAAGTTGGACAAAAGCGCGCTTAAAGCGCCGCACATAAATCCCGCCTCTCCGCCAAGATACATACCGGTGATTATAACCACCGCCGCCACCGGCTTGAAATGGGCAAGAGGATAGAACAGGGCGCGTCCCGCCACGGAAATTGCCGTCATGGCGGCAAGTATCATAAGCCTTTTTGTATCGCTCTGTCTCTTTTCAAAGGAAAGAAAAAACGGCACGCAGGCAAGCAGGCACACGCAAAGCGCTATCCAGATATAGGCTCTGTCCCTGAAGGCGGTTACTCCAAGCAGCACCGCAAGGGGTATAAGCCCCATCAGCACCGTAACCGTGACGCACTTTTTTATTTTTTCTTTGCTTATTTTCATGCATTTTCCCCCGAATTTTCCGGCTAAGGCGCGTTCTACGGCGTTTGGCCGCTGCTTTCTTTCTTTGTGCCCGAGGCAAGGAGCGTTTCCGATTCCGTTACGGCCTGCTGCACGGTTACGGCGCAGGGCAGATAATCCCTTGTTATACGGCTTGCCGCCGTTGTATAAAAGCGGGTGGCGGAAAAAAAGCGGCGCGGAGAACAGACGGAAAGCAGCTCGCCGTTAAAAAACAGCCCGCAGCGATCGGAAACGGCGGCGGCAAACCCGGTGTCATGGGTGGCTATTATAACCGCGGCGCCCTTTTGCGCAAGCCCGCGCACGGTTTTTACAAGCCCGCTGCGATACGCCGCATCCATACCCTTTGTAGGCTCGTCCAGTAAAATCAGCTGCGGGCTTGTCAGCAGCAGCTTGCAAAGGGCGCACTTCTGTCTTTCCCCGCCGGAAAGATCCATAGGCTCGCGGTCAAGCAGGTCTTCTATGCCCATTTGAGCGCATAATTCGTCAATTTTCGGCTGCGGCGCGATTCCCTGCGCACGGCACAGATCCTCCATATCCTCTTTTACCGTATGCTTTACAAACACGGCGGAAACATCCTGAGGCAGCAGCGCAACGCCGCCGCAGCAAAGGGAGGCATCCCATTTTTTTATACTGCGCCCAAGCACCGTGATTTTACCCCGATAGGCTCTTTCCAGCCCCGCTATAACCTTGAGCAGCGTGCTTTTGCCTGAGCCGTTGCCCCCCAGAAGCGAGAATACCTCCCCGAAGGCGACGGAGAAATTGACCCCCTTGAGCACATCGGGGCTGTCCTTTTCATAGCGGAACCAAGCCCCTTTAAGCTCAAGGGCCTGCTCCTCTTTGCGGGGTGCGCAGCTTTCCTGAGCAGCGCGGCTTGCTGCCTGCGCAATGCCGGCTTTATCAAACAGCTCCGCCATAAACGCCCGTCCCTCCCGCACCGTCATGGGGATATTCGCTTCGGCTTTTTCCGGCAAAGAGCCATCCTTCGCGGGGCTGTTCGACACAGGGCCGTCCGTCGCAGGGCTGTTCATCGCGAGGCTGTTCATCTCGGGGCCGCCGGGCGAACGCTTTTCCAGCGCCGCAAATAGCCGGGCGGCTGCGGGAAAGCCCTGCGCCGCAGGCGCGGACGCAAAGCGGGCGCACACGGCTCTGGGCGCATCCTTTTTAAGCAGCCTGCCTTTTTCCATAAGCAGCACGCTGTCCGCCCGCTCAAAAAGCTCCTCCGTACGGTGCTCGGCTATAAGCACCGTTATCCCCATCTCCCGGTTGAGCTTGTACACGGTATCAATAAAGCTTGCGGCGGCTATGGGGTCAAGCTGCGCGGTGGGCTCATCCAATAGCAGCAGGCGCGGCCCCACCGCCGTTACCGAGGCTAACGCCAGCAGCTGCTTCTGCCCGCCGGAAAGAGTGTCGGTGCTTCTTTCAAACCAGGTGTTTATTCCGTAGTAGTTGGCGGTTTCCCCCACCCGCAGCCGCAGCTCCTCCTGCTTTATTCCCATGCTCTCCAGCCCGAAGGCAAGCTCCTGATATACCCTGTCGGTTATTATCTGGCTTTCGGGCTGCTGCATTACCATGCCTATCTCCTGCGCCGCCTGCCTGTCGCTCATATCCGCCATGGGGCGCCCGCAGTACAGCAGCTGCCCCGTCATATGCCCGTGAGGCGCAAGCTCCCGCTTCAGCAGGCGCATAAGCGTGGTTTTGCCGCAGCCGGAGCTGCCGCACATAAGCGCAAACTCCCCCGGAAAAAGCGAAAAGCTTATATCCTCAAGCGCGCGCTTGCCGTCCGGGTATTCAAAGCTCAGAGCCTGTATATCGAGTGTTTCCATTTAAGCTCCTCCGTGATTTCAAAAATAAAGGGCGAAAGCGAAAAAAGCGCAAAGGCGGCATACCCGCACAGCCTTCCCGGCTGCGCCGTTATTGCGGTTATGCGCGGATAAAAGAAAAAATCCAGACTGCCTGCGCACATAAGCGCGGTAACAACGGACGCAGGCACCAGAAAAGCGCACAGCACGGCATCCCGCGAGCAAAAGCGAAACAGCGAAAAGCGAGTGCGCCCCTTAAGCCCGTAGCCCCGCGCCTTCATAACGCTGCCGGTTTCCACCGCCTCCTCCAGCGCCCGGGATATCAGCGCGGAGTACACTCTCGTATGGCTTTGCAGGCGGAGAATAAGCCCTTTTTCGCTGTAATAGCCCATGGCACGCTGTGCGCAGACGATCTCGCGGTGTCTGCGCTTGATAAGGGGCAGCATTCGCAGGGCGGAGGAAAGCACCAGCGCCGCTTTTGGCGCAAGCCCGCCCGTAAGATAAAGCAGCTTGTCCGTGGTAAAGATGCGGCTTAAGCATTTGCACCACAGCAGCACCGCCACTGCGGCGCAGGCGCTTTGCACCCCGTAGAGCACCGCCTCAAGGGTTACGGGGTTATCGTTGAGAAAAAAGAGCGGAGTTACTCCGTTATGGGAAAACAGCGGGTTTGCCGCCGCAAATATTATAAACAGCGCGGAATAAAAGCCAAGATCGGAAAGCGATTCCCTTGCGCTTTGCAGGCGCGAGCAGAAAAGCGCGGCGCCAAAGAGAGAAAGCGCTGTTATTACGGGATCGCGGGAAAAGGCCGAAAGCAGAATCATCCACGCCATATATATAAACGCCGGAACGGGATGAAAGCCGTCGCTTGCACATCTTTTCATTTTTGCCCCTCCGTTTGCCGGGCGTTTTGCGCATTCTGCATCCATATGCAGCCCACATCCCGCCCAAGGTCGCAGGTATACACCCACTCAATGCGGTCGCCGTCGGAGAGCTCATATTTTGAGCAGCCGTATTGCGGAAATATTCCGTTGACGGTGTACATCCAGCCCGAAAGCGGCCCGCAGGAAAATTCATAGAGATAGTTTATGCCCTTTATATATACGCTGGAAAAGGAATTCTTGTCCGCGCCCTGATATTCCATTTGTATCTTGTTGTACCTTACCGCCCGGCTGAGTATGTCGTACACCGTATCGCCCGGTCTTAAAACATAGCGCGTACAGGGCAGAATAACGCCGTTCTCCGGCACAAAATTCCCCGCCTTCAGTGCAGGATCCAGCACGGAAAGGTTTTCAAGCACGGTTTTACATTCTATGCTAAGGGTCACGGTGGCGCTTTGGGGCGTTATATCGTCAATGTGCGTAAGGTAATATTCGTCTACCGACTGTATTTTGGTGCCGCTTATAACAAAGGCAAGCAGCAAAATTATTATAAGCGCCGCCAGTATATCCTTTTTTCTGCTGCGCGGCCGTTTTCGCACGCCTTCATATGCAGACCGCGTGTCCCGTGCCGCTGTTTTCATAAATCATCCGTCCGTTTTGTGATATTTTCATCCTCTTCGTCCTCGTCCTCATACATGCCCGCCAGCTCCTCAAGCTCTCTGACGCGCCTTTGCCTGCGGCGTTTTATGCGGATAATAAGCCCTGCAAGCAGCAATGCCGCCAAAGCAAGACAGCCTGCCGTTATCCATACGGCGCGCACCGTGCCGTCCAGCTTTGTTTTGGCCTTTATTAAGTCCTCATAATGCAGAATCTTTTCCCTGTCGCTTTCATGCAGCGCGTTATAGCGTGCAAACAGCTCCTGGGTTTTTTCTCTCTTTTTCAGGGTGACGCTTTCAATGGGGCAAAGCTCGCCGCTTATTTCGCTCTCTATCGCCGATATTTCCGCGCGCAGACGCACTATTTGCTCCATCGCGCGGCGCAGCTTTTCCTTATACTCCGCCTTGCCGTCAAACTCCTCCGAGGTTTCAATGCTGCGCATAAGGCGCAGCACGGCCACATAATAATCCGAGGTTATATCCTCCGGCGCAGGCAGGGCGTCCGTCTCATCGCGTTGTGCCTTGGTAAAAAAGGTAATGACGCCGTTTTCCTCCGGAGGACGGGACGGCGATGCCGATTCGGCATAAGCTGAAGGGTCAAGCCCCGCCGAATATGCGCATTTTGAAAGCAGCGGATAGTTTTTCACATACCGCCGCATATCCGCAGGCATATCATAATGCTTTTTAAGCAAAAGGGCAAGCCCTTGCGCATCCGTCTGCGGCGCGCGCGCTGTTTCAGCCTCCAGCTCTTTTATTGCCGCCGTCTGCTCCGCGGTGAAATCGGGAAGAAAATCATACAGGGCGCGCATACCCTTTTTTTGCCGTATAAGCGCGCACAGTGCAAGCAGCGCCTGCTCCCCGGCCATGGAATTTGAAGCATCGGGCCGCGAGGCGGGGTTATCGCTGTCGTAGCTGAAGGAGTGAATAAAGCCGCCGTCCTCCCTGCGGTAACGCATAAGCCCGTCCCACAGGGTGACGCCGTTTTTTATAAAGCGCTCATCGCAAAGCGGGTCTATTCCCAGTGCGCACAGCGCGATTATCACCTGAGAGCAGCTTTCGGAATTCTGCGTGCCCCAGCTGAAAAAATCCCCCTGCGCGCTCTGAAGCCCGGAAAGACACTCAAGGGCAGCCTCCGCCGCCTTTTTTACGGTGATTTTTTTCTCTCCCCCGGGAAGCGTATAGACCTTTTCGCTGTTATAATAGGGCGCAAGCGCCTGAAGCGCCATGGCCGTGATATCGGGGTCGGCCGCCTCGCCCGTAAGGGCAAAGCCGCCGTTTTCAAGCTGCGCGGAGAGTATCTGCAATATTATATCGTCCCTTGTATAATATGCGTCCTTGGGCACCTCCCAGCTTTTGCTGTCCAGCGCTATAAGCCCCCATATCCAGCCGTTTATGCCCTGTCTGCCCAGCGATGCCGTTTTGCCGCGGTTATAGGTGCCGTCCGCCACAAGGTCGATGCCGTCAATATCGCGCGGGTTCCCCCCGGATGCAAGCACGGCAAGGATTATGCGGTGCCATTCGGTGGCCTTGGCGGCGCTGAGTCCGCCGTCAAGGGCGTAGCGCTCCTTTACATTCTGCTCAAGCACGGCAAGGTAGCCGGAATAATCGGTTTTACAGCCAAGGCGGCTGAGGGCTATCGGGTACCAGTCCCCGGGCGTGGAGCCGGCAAGGGCTATATAGCTGTCCGAAAGCAGGGTATCCGCCCCTATATCGGATATTTTCCAGTTTATAATGCCCTGCGCGGCGGCCGACATTTCTTCCGTCGAAACCGCGCCGGCCTGTGCCGAAGCGCCGCTCTGTACCGCCCCTTTTCCGTCGTCCGGCGCCGCAAAAGCGTAGCCTGCAAAGGAAAGGGCAAGCATCAGGCATAAAAGCAATGACGAAAGATATTTTTTGCCGGCAGATGCGCTCTTTCGCGCCGCCCCGTTTGCTGTATGCCCGTCTTTTTTGCCGCCGTGCCCCGTCATTTTATCCTCTCCTTATGTGTTTTCTCCGTATCTCGGGCAATCATGCCCCTGCCCTTTGCCCTTTTGGCGCGCCGTGTATATTAAACCCTGTGCATTAAACCCCGTACGCGCTCATTTTTGCATAAAGCCAGGCCCTTTACCGCTTGGTGATATTCCCGTGCATATATTCTTACACCCCCGCTTCCCGGCAGAGCCGGGCTGCGGGGGCATATTCAGCCTGCTTTTACGCTTTTTTGCTTTTTGCGCTTAAGCAGCACTATAATGATTATTATCGCTGCCGCAAGCGCCGCCGCACCGCCGCATACCCAAGGTATCAGATTCGTGCCGCCCTGCGCGTAGTTTTGCGTCAGGCTTCTATGCTGCACATCCCCGCAAACGCGGCAGACGCGCCTTTCCTCACCGTTTTCCTCTTCCCACCGGGAATAGTCATGCTCTTTTGCCGGAACCTGATACATCTCCAGCAGCAGGCCGCATATTTCGCAGCGTTTTTCCGCCGTTACCGCCTCGGTGCAGGAATGAGCCGGAATGATATCCTTTGCCTTATGCTCCTTTTTGGGTATCGCGCGCGCCGTTGTCTGCCCGCAGCGGCGGCACTTTGCCTGCTCCAGCCCCTCGCCCGTGCAGTCGGCCTCCTTTACGGTTTCAAATTCACCGAAATCGTGGCCGTACACACAGCTGTCGATTTTCAGCTGCTCCAGTGCTTTTTCGGCATTTATAAGGGTGTTTATATTGCTTACTTCCTTTTTCTGCTCGTCGGTAAGTGCCTGGTAAGCCCTGCGCGCGGCAATTATCGCTTTCTCCTTCTGAAGGGTGACCTCGCCTATATCCTCTATGGCGTTTATTACCGCCTTTACGCTGTCCGCCTTATCCGGCGAAGCCAAAGCCTTTTTAAGCGCCTCGGCCGCAGCGTCCGTCTGCTTTTGTGAAGCATCCAATATCCGCACCGTTTCCAGCGCCCTTTTATATGCTCTGCGGACATTCTCCCGGTCGGCAAGGCCGGATTTTCCCGCCGCGGCAATAAGCCGGGTAAGCTCTCCCTTGTCTGCGGTGTCCCAGTAGCCCGCGCTGCCGCCGCCCATTGCTGCGGAGCCGCCTATATCCGCACCGTAGCCCAGCGTAAACTGCACGCGCACGACATCGCCGTCCGAAACATAATAGTCGGCAAAGCCCACATTGGGGAACACATTGTTTATCGAATACATCCAGCCCGAGCCCATGCTTACAACAAACTCGCCCAGATATCCGTCGCAGTTTTTAATATCCTCCGGGTCAAAAAAGTTTCCTTCCTTTATCAGGCGCTCCGCCAGCATCGCCGGTATATTTATATCGGCGCTTATACGGGAAACGCCGTCCGGGGTATCGCCCTTTGCATAGCCGTTATAGCGCGGAGCCGTTTTATCGCCGTCTGCTATATAGGCGCAATAGAAGCCCGCCTCCGGGGTTCCGCCGTAATATATGTTGTAGCCGTGCATCTTAAGCAGCCGCATCAGCTGCTGAGCCGCCGTTTCGCCCTCTATTATCGGCATTTCTACGGGCTGAACAAGGTAGCCGCCGCCCAAAGTGAATATTTCCACGCTCCACACGGCGCGGCCCGTTTCACTGCCTTGGGCCGCCTTTTCATAGTTTATATTGTATGTAAGCTCGGTTGCCGTGCCGCCGGCGGACACTGCCTTTACCTTAACGACATTTTTGCCGGGATTCGTGAAAACAAGGGTGTAGCTGGTCTTTTCGCTGTCGTCCCAGGTGTAACTCACCTTTTGCCCGTTGAGGGTTACCTCCACCGCGATTTTGCTGCCTTCGCCGTCCCGCGCCCAAACATCAAAGGTCAGGCGGGAGCCCTTCCGTGTCATGCCGTCCCTGAGCGTGGTGGTAATCTCCGGCGCCTTTGCCTGAAGCACCTGCTTTTTGGTGCGCACCGCATCCAGCGCCGCAATATATTTTGTGCGTATTTCCTCTGCCTGCTCTTCCGTGCGCGCCTGTGCTATTTCCGTGCGCGCGCTTTCCAGCAGAGTCTTGATTTCCGCCCATTCCGCGGCAAAGTAATCGCTTTCCTGTTTGAGGCTCTCCAGCTCCTTTATGATTTCTGCCCGGCGCGCCTCAAGCCCCGCAATGCGCTTGTACTCTTTTTCCGCCTCCTCCAGTACGGCGAGCGCAGCAAAGGGCTTTTCCTTCTCGCTTAAGGCATTATAGGCCTCCCTTGCTGCCTTGATTGCCTGTCCGCTCTGCGCCGTTACGGGGCTGAGCGCCTCTATCCTGCCGTTTACCGCGTTTATACGCTCTGCCGACGGATTTTGCTGATAGCCAAGCAGCGGGTACCCGCCGTTTGCAAGCCCGTATTCATCCTCCTTAAAGGCATCGCCCAGCTTTGCCGCAAGCACGCTTTTCATTTCCGCAGCCGTCATCCCGACGGTTTCACCGCTGCCGCTGGCAATGCCGGATTTATAACCGTCGCTGCAGTAATAGCAGTTCTTCGCACTGCTTCCGCTTGTGATCATGCCTATTATCGGCGCGGCGTCGCTTGACGCCGTAAAGCTTCCCGCGGCATAGCAGGAAACGACACGGCTGCCGTCCTGTATTCTTCCCGCTATTCCGCCCACGCTGCTCTGACCCGTTATTCCCGTGCGCGCGCCATCGCGCAGCCCGGAAACATTGGTATAGCAGTTTTCTATCGTAAGCTCTATACCCGCCGCGCCGTGGCCGAGTATTCCGCCCAATGCCGTGCCGTAAACGCTGTTTAAGGAGCCGATGAACGCGCACCCGCTTATAACGCTGCTGCCTGCGCGCACCGTGCCCACAACGCCGCCGCTGTAACCCATGCAGTCGATATCCGCCATGCTTACGCAGTTTATAACATCCGCACCGTTGCTCCAGCCCAGCACGCCGCCGACAAACTGCATATTGGTGGTTATGCTGCCGCTTACCGTAAGATTTTTTATCACCGCGCTGTCCGAGGCGTAGCCGAAAAGCCCGCCCTTTGCCGATTTCAGTCCGTTTACGGCAAAGCCTTTGCCGTCAAATACGCCTGCAAAGCTGCTGTTTCGCGTGCCTATCGGAGTCCACGCCGCGCCGCCCAGATCAATATCGCAGGCAAGGGCAAAATATACGCCCTCATAGCCGTTTCCCGCCCGGACCTTGGCCGAAAGAAAATTAAGCCCCTCCGCATCGGATACGGTATAGGGATCCTGCTCGCTGCCGCTGCCGCCCCACGGTATTCTCTCGTTTACCGTTATATCAAACCATGTCTTCAGCGCGCCGCGGATTATGTATATCCGGCTCATGCCCAGCTTAAGCTCTCCGCTTTCGGACAGCTCGTAATCGTTTACTTCATATTCCTCGCCGCTGCTCAGACGCGCAAACACAACAAGCCCCGTTGTATCCGGCATCTGACCCTCGATATACACCGTTTTATCCGGAGCCTTCTTTACAAACAGCTCAATCGGATACGGGCTGTCGTTGTCAAGGTTTTCCCTTCCGCCTATAAGCTCCAGCGCCGCAGCCAGCCTGCCGTATGAGCGCACATAGCGGCGCTCGCTTTTTTCCACCCGTTCAAAGGCCGCCAGAGCCGCCTTTATGCTGCTTTTATAGCTTTTATCCGAAGGGTCGGCAATGGCTGCTATTGCCTCCTGCGCTGCGTATATTGCATTAAGCGTTTCTTCCGACGGCGCGGTGCGCATATCGTAAAGCGTGCGCATGCCGTTTTCAAAGCGCCAGTATGCCGCCAGTGCGTAGGCTGCCTGATCGTTTGCCATGCTGTTCCAGCCCGAAGAGGCTGTGTGCTTAAAGCCGCCGTCCGTATCGCGGAAGCTCAAAAGTCCGTCCAGCAGAGTCTTGCCCTTGCTGCTTATAAAGCGGCTGTCCTTTGCAGGGTCTGTTCCCAATTCCGTAAGGGCGACTATCACCTGCGCCACGCTTTCGGAATTTACCGTTCCCCACGAAGCAAAGCGCCCCTGCTCGTCCATCATGGTGCCCAGCTTGTCCAGCGCCGCCTCAACGCAGGTGCGCACGCTCAGGGTCACGGTGCCTTTTTTGCCCTCATAGGTGTACTCGGTATCGTCAAAATAATAGGGAGCAAGCGCCTGTATTGCCATGGCGGTCATGTCCGGGTCGGTGCTGCCGCCCAGCGACCAGCCGGCAAGCATACCGTTTTCATAAAGCTGCTGGGATAAGATCTCCTTTATGAAGCTTTCCGCAGGGTACTGCGCGTCGTCGGGGATATCGCTTGAAAGCACATTTACGGCAATAAGCCCCCATACCCAGCCGTTAAGCCCCTGCTTGCCCGGTCCGCCGCTTACTTTGCAGTTATAGCTGCCGTCCGCAATCAGGTTTATGCTGCCGCCCTGATATTCCCCTATTGCGCTCGGGTCGCCGCCCAGCGCCGCAACCGTCACCACCGCGCGGTGCCACTCGGTGGCCTTGACGCGGTGCAGCAGGCCGCCGTTTTTTTCATAGGTGCTGCTTGTGTATTCCGCCATAGCGTCAAGATAGGCCTGATAGCCGCCGTCCCTGATGACCGGAATATTGCCGCTTGTCCCGTCGGGCGCAAAGCGTCCCATTGCAAGGGCCATCCAGTCCGTACCCGTGGAGCTGGCCCCGCTTAAGAAGTCCTTGCTTGCAAGCAGGCTTTCCCCTGCAGAAAGGCCTGCGCGGCTTCTGCGGCTTTCCACAGCGTCCGTTATATACTGCGCAAGCTGCTTTGACAGCTCGCTTTTTTCAAAGTAATCGGGCGCCAGAGGGGCGCTGTTATCCCTCTGCGCCTCCCACGCAAGCGCCAAACGCCCGTCCTCCCCCTGAACAAAGGCGTCGCCCAGCATCTGCGCCGTTACGCTCTGCGCCGCAGTGCCCTTGCCGTTATCGGGGCCGGAGCCGGCTGTAAAATAACAGTTTTCCGTTTTTCCCGCCTTGCAGGCGCCCAGAAGCGCGCCGCAGTTGTTTGCGCTGCCCTGTGCGCTTACGCTGCCTGCATTAAAGCAGTTTTTAACCGTGGGCTGCTGGCTCTTGTGTCCGCCCGCTATGCCGCCCACGCCGGAGGAGGAGCTTGCGCTTCCGCTTACGGCGCCTCTGTTGCAGCTGTCGGTTATCTCCGATGCCGTGGATACATAACCGGCTATGCCGCCCACACAGGCCGCGCCGTTTATGCTGCCTGCGTTAAAGCAGCCCGATATCACGCTGCTGCCGCCGATATACCCGCCGATACCGCCGATATAATTGCTGCCCGTTATATCAACAAGGCTTGCGCAGTTCTTTACGGTCGAAGAGGTTATATTGCCGGCAATGCCGCCTATATACGAGCCGGAGCCGGATACCGTTCCCGATACCGTAAGGTTTTTTATCTCCGCCGAAGAAATTTGGGCAAAGAGTCCTGCGTTTCCGCCCGTTACATACATTCCGCCGAGCGTATGTCCCGCCCCGTCAAATATGCCCTTGAAGGGGTTTTTTGAATCCCCTATCGGCGTCCAGGGATGCTCGCTGCCGCCAAGATCAAGGTTTGCCGTCAGACGCACGGTTTCCCCCGCGAAGGTGCGCCCGCTTCTTACCTGCTGCGCAAAGCGGGCAAGCTCGGAATAGGAGCCTATCTCGGTTACGGCGCCGCCTTGTCCCTCCGCCCTCGCCTCTCTTATAAGCCCTGCGGGCAGCAGCGAAAGCAGCATTGCAAGCACCAAAAACAGTGCCGCGGTCTTTCCTGTGAAAGTCCTCACGCTTTTTTGCCGTTTTCCTTTTGCCGATGTGCATTGCATCGAGCGTTTTCTGTTCATGTTTTCTCCTTCCGATCCCGGCGGCGCCGACAAAAAAGAGCGCAGCCCTCCGTTTCTTGCTTAAAAACGGACCTCGGCCTCACTCTTCTCACCACAGCGCGAACCCGGAATACGGCAGGTATTCTGACTCATCGGACGGTACTGCGTCTGCCAAAAGCGTAAAAACGCAGAAAAAGCCCATAAAAAGCGCGAAAAAACCGTGCTTTTTGTTAGAAATACAGTAATGGCGGTTGTTCAGGATTCGAACCTGATTTCCTTTTTAATCTACTCAGCATACAACTTTTCAAACCGTATCGTAAAGGATCAATATTTGATTTTCTCTTTGCGCCTTTGCCGTGCAGGCATACGGCGGCAAAGAATACAAAAAAATTATATATTATATTCTCGCAAAAGTCAACCGCGGCAGCGGGCAAAAACCGTTTTCTTCCCTTAAATCCCGGCGCACAAAAGCCGCGGCGGCTCAAAAAACAAGCCCCGGCGGCAGCAAAAAGGCGGGAAGGCCGCGCCTTCCCGCCGAAGTGCCGCTTTTAATTTATACGGTATTTTTATTTACTTTTTTGTCCATGTAGAGGGCATAAGGGCCAACAGCAGGGGATATATCTCCAGCCTTCCCAGCAGCATCGCAAAGGAAAGCACCAGCTTTGAAAACACCGAATATCCCGCATAGGTTGCCGCCGGTCCCACGGCTCCCAGTCCCGGCCCTATGTTGTTAAAGCAGGATACCGCTGCGCTCAGGTTTGTTTCCAGCCCCTTGGGCTCAAAGGAAAGCAGCAGGAATATCACCCCCAGGCATATCATATACAGCGCAAAATATGCGTTCGCGCTGCCCAGCGTGCTTTCGTCCAGAGGCTTGCCCTCAAAGTGCACGGTGCTTACGGTTCTTGGGTGCAGCACCTTTTTAAGCTCCCGCCCCGCCGACTTGAACAGCATCATCACTCGGGATACCTTGAGCCCGCCCGCCGTAGAACCGGCGCAGCCGCCTATAAACATAAGTATAAACAGTATCCCCTTTGAAAGATCGGGCCACATATTGAAATCCGCAGTGGAATAGCCGGTGGTGGTTATAACCGATGCCACCTGAAAAAAAGATTTGCGCACCGTTTCCTCCGTGCCTGAATACGTTCCCCGGATATTAAAGGCAATAACCGTACCCGCCGTTATCACTATTGCAAGATAGCACCACAGCTCTCGGCTTTTTAATGCACCGCCTATCCTTTTTATAAGCATCATGTAGTACAGGTTGAAATTCACGCCGAAAAGCAGCATGAATACCGTAACTACCCACTGTATATACGGGCTGTACGAGCCCACGCTGTCCGGCCTTATGCCGAAGCCTCCGGTTCCCGCAGTGGCAAAGGCATGCACCGCGCTTTCAAAGGGCGACATTCCGCCCGCCATAAGAAAGCCCGCCATTATAACGGTGAGGGCGATGTAAATTATATAAAGTATCTTAAGCGTGTCCTTAAGCTTGGGCAGTATCTTTCCCACCGTAGGCCCCGGCATTTCCGCCCTTAAAATATGTATGGAGCGGTCGGGCACATTGGGCAGCACCGCCATTACAAACACCAATACCCCCATGCCCCCTACCCAGTGGGTAAAGCTGCGCCACAGCATGGAGCAATGGCTCAGCTCATCCGGGTGAGAAAGCACCGAGGCGCCCGTGGTGGTAAACCCGCTTACCGTTTCAAAAAAGGCATCGATATATGAGGGGATCTCTCCGCTTATTACAAAGGGCAGCGCGCCCACCGCCGAGATGAGCACCCACACAAGCGCCACTATCGCAAGCCCTTCCTTTGCGTATATCACCCTGTTCTTTGTGCGCCCCGCAAGGGTAAGACAAAGCCACAGCGCCCCCGCTATAAGCGCGGTTATAACATAAGCCCAAGCGCTTCTTTCCCCGTAAAGCAGGCCCACGCCCGCCGGAAGCAGCAGCAGAGCCGCCAGTACTCCCAGAACACTTCCCAGAGAGTACATAACCATCCTATGATTCATTCTGTTCTCCCGCCGCGGCTTATTCGGCCGCAATTTTCTTGCGCTTTGCTTGTTATTCCCCAGTAAGGCGTGTCCCTAATATGTCCTCAAGTGCGCCAAGGTGCTGCTTTGCCGCTATCACTACCACCTTGTCGCCCTCCCGTATGCAGTCGCCGCCGCCCGGAATTATCGGCTTTCGCCCTCTTATTATGCCCGCGATAAGCACTCCCGGGCGCAGCTTAAGATCCTTAAGCTGCACGCCTATGCCCGTAAAGCCCGGCTGCACGCTGAACTCCAGCGCCTCGATTTCGCCGTCCATAAGGCGATACAGCGTTTCTATGCTGCTTCCCTCCGAATTTGAAATGGCTCTTGCATAAAGCGTTGCCACATTTACCGTTATCTTCTTTGGGGATATTATGCATTCAAGCCCCAATCTTTCCGCCATGGCCGCAAATTCCGGGCGGTTCACCTTGGTTATTACCTTGGGTACATTTTGCTGGGAGGCAAAGCAGGAAATAAGTATGTTCTCCTCGTCCATGCCGGTAAGGGCCACAAAGGCATCCATGGAGGCAAGCCCCTCCTCCAGCAGCAGCTCCTGTGAGGCTCCGTCCCCGTTTATAACGGTGGCCTCCGGCACGGCGCTGCTTATGTGAGTACAGCGCTCGGCATCCATTTCCACTATTTTTGCATCGCAGCCGCCCGCGATAAGCAGCCGGGCAAGATACACCGCCGTTTTGCTGCCCCCCAGTATCATTACGCTGCGCGCCTGCTTCTGAAGCAGCCCCAGCTTTTTAAGCAGCTTGGCCGCCTCGTTCGGCGCGGCGGTAAGCCCTATTCTGTCCCCACCCCTTAAAACGAAGCTGCCGTCCGGAATATAGGCCTTGTCCGCCCTCTGCACGGCGCAGATAAGATAATTTCCTTCGTATTTTCTGCGCACCTCCGCCAGCGTCATGCCGTCCAGCACTGTGTCCTGCTTAAGCCGCAGCTCCACCATTTCAAAATTACGCGCCGAAAAGGTTTCGACATTGACGGCGCTGGGAAAGCGCAGAATATTGCACATCTCCCGTGCGGCAAGCCTTTCGGGATTAAGCGCAAGGGAAAGATTCAGCTGCTGCTTCATAAAGGTCAGGTTGCGGTCGTTGTATTCCGGCTTGCGTATGCGCGCAATGGTGTGCAGCGCCCCCATGCTGCGCGCAAGAAAGCAGATAAGCATGTTCAGCTCATCCGAGCCGGTGGTCGCCACCACCAGCTCCGCATTTTTCACTCCCGCCTCCGCCAAAGTATCGCAGTCCGCCCCGTTGCCGCAAAGGCACATAACATCATATATATTGCTTATCTGGGCAAGCACCGCATCGTCATCGTCCACCGCCACCACATCATAGCCCTCGTCGGACAGCCCTTCCACAATGGCCGCGCCTATCTTGCCGCATCCCACAACCACAATTTTCATATATTCCTCCAACGCCGCAGGAAAATTTGTGCGGCACTCTTCTTTATGATACTACCGATCCCGGATAATTTCAACCTCTTTTGCGCGTTTATTTTTTCGCCTTTATTTCGATAAGGCAAAAAAGCAAAACCGCTGTTCTTTATAAGCCGGTGCGCGCATATAATTAACCACCGGCAGCAGCCGGATAAACATAAGGAGGCTTTACCATGGCAAAGGACGATTGCATAATTCAGCGGCACAGCGAGGCGGAAAAGCCTCATTCTCTGGTGCTTGAAAACCGCGAAAGGGCGGTTATCACCGGGGTTTCCGCCGTGGACGGCTTCAATGAGGCGGAAATAACCGCCGTAACGGGCTCCGGCACGGTAACCGTTTTCGGCTCCGGGCTGCATGTTACGCATCTTGACCTTGCGCAGGGCGAGCTGCGTCTTGAGGGCTGCATTATGGGCGCCGAATACCATAAGCCGGAAAAAAAGCGCTCTCTTTTTGCCTTTCTGCGCGGGGTATGAAGGCTTTTGCGCCCCTACCGGCGTCTTTTGCACCGCCCGCAATATTCCTCCCGCCTTTGCGCCCGGCATTTTGAAACGCTTCTTTTCAAGGAGTTGATATTATGTTTTCCGGCATATATCACAGCGCGCAGGCCGCCCTTATGCTGCTTTGCGGCGTTATGACCGGCTTTCTCTACGATATATTCCTGCCTTTGCGCCTTTTTCGCAGCAAAATACTGCTGTTTTTCTCCGACCTCCTCTTCGGGCTGCTCTCCGGAGGCCTTTTGATATGCTTTCTTCTGCTTTCCTCCCGCGGCGAGCTGCATTTCTACCTCTTTTTCTGCGCTTTTGCCGGTTTTTTGTTGCAATATGCCGCAATGCGTCCTATAATAAGCTGTATAGCGGGATTTTTCTCACGGGTTTTACAAAAGAGAAGGGAGAGCAGGCATGAAAAGCAGCAGCGCACAGAGGATAAACAATGACGATTTTGCCGATCGGTCCGTATACCGCGGCGCTGATCGTACGGAGAAGCAGCAGCGCGTCAGCACGCAAAGCAGCGTATCGCAAAGCGACAGCAAGGCCTCTTCCGGCTATAAACGCAGCGCAAAGGGCAAAAAAGCCGAGAAAAAGCGCCCCGGCGTGCTTAAAACCGCCGTTGTGCTTGCCTTTACCGTGGTTTTTGCCCTGCTTGCCGTGCAAATGCTGGAGCAAGAGCGTATTCTTCGCCGACAGAAGGAGCGCATAGCCGACCTTCAGCGTCAGTATGATTCCCTCCTCACCCAAATAGACGACATCAACCGCGAGGTCGAGCTTGCCGGCTCCTCCTCGTATATTGAGCATTATCTCCGCGAAAAGCTGGGCATGATTAAAAAGGGCGAAACCCTGTATAAAATTGTTCCCGATGAAAGCAGCGCGCCGTAGCGCTGTTTTTTGTGTTTTTGTTCGCTTTTTTTGTTTGTTCGTTTTCCGTTGCGCCTTTATGCTTGATTATTTTCTCCGCTTGCGTTAAAATTAAGGTGGATATTTATCTGTGCAGCCTTCTGCCTGCCGTTTATCCGCGTTAAATTATTATCCAAAAATGTGCTTAAACAATTACGAAAGCGAGATATTTATGATAGTTTATCTTATACCGGCATACAAGCCCGACGATTCCATGCTGCCCTTTATTAAAGAGCTTATGCAGCACACAGCCGACATTGTCGTAGTAAACGACGGCAGCGGCCCTGCGTTTGACCATATTTTTGCATCTCTGGAAAATGACGGCGTAAAAGTCGTTTCCTATCCCGAAAATCACGGCAAGGGCTATGCGCTGCGCACCGGCTTTAAGTATATTTTCGATTCCTACACCGATGTAAGCGGCATTGTCACCGCGGACTGCGACGGTCAGCACACCGTAAAGGACATTATGCGCATCTCCGCCGCATTGGAGGAGCACCCGGACAGGCTGATAGTGGGCGGCCGTGCGCTTAAGGAGAATGTGCCTCTGCGCTCCCGCATCGGCAACAGCGCCATGCGCAATATTTACCGCCTTGCAACCGGCTATAAGCTGCGCGACACCCAAACCGGGCTTCGCGGCATCCCCTCCCGGCTCTTTGACAAGCTGCTCTCCCTTAAGGGCGACCGTTACGAATACGAAATGAATATGCTGCTCTTTCTGCGCAAATGGCAGACCCCGCCGCTGGAGATCCGCATAGAAACCATATATATCAACAACAACGAAGGCTCGCATTTCAATCCCTTAAAGGATTCCTGGCGCATTATGAAGCATATTTTCGGCTTTCTTTTCCGTCAGGCTGCGTCGTTTTTCAAATTCATTGCCTCCTCCCTTGTAAGCTATCTTTTTGAATACGGTCTTGTGCAGCTGCTCATGCTTTTTATCCCCTCCTTCACGCTGCCCTTTGCCGCATCGCTTGATATGGGAATTGTTCTTTCAAATTCCGTGGGACGCATCGGCTCCTCGGTGCTGAACTATATTCTCAACCGCAAGCTGGTTTTCCGGAATAAGGGCCGGCACAGCGTAATAAAATATTACGGGCTTGTAGCGGCGGTCATGGTGCTTTCCTCCCTTATCATCTCCGGCATTTCCGGGCTGATCTCCGCAGGCGGCGCTATTTCCTCCAAGGATGCCTCCCGCTTTGTAAAGCCCGTAGTGGACGCCATATTCTTTGTCATCAACTATTTTGTGCAGAAAAAGTTCGTCTTTAACGAACCAAAAAAGGAGGTATAAGCTTTGTCCGTTATTGAAGCCATCCTTCTGGGGCTGATACAGGGTCTTGCGGAATTTCTCCCCATCAGCTCCTCCGGGCATCTTCTGCTGTTTCAGAAAATTTTCGGTCTGAACGATGTCCCGATGTTTTTCACCATAATGCTGCATATGGGCACACTTTTCGCCGTGTGCATCGCCCTGCGCAAGGAGCTTGCCGCCATTTTCCGCAAGCCCTTGGGCAAAATGACATGGATGATAGTTCTTGCTACCGTTCCCACGGTGATAATCGCCGTCCTTTTCAAGCTTCTGCTTGGAGATGCCTTTGACGGGGCGTATCTCGGCTTCGGCTTTATGATAACCGGCATCGCCCTTTACTGCATGGAGCTTTTCCCCTCCGGCAAGCGCTCCCTTGAGGAAATAACCGTAAAGGACGCCCTTTCCATGGGGGTTGCGCAGGGCTTCGGCACGCTGCCCGGCATATCCCGCAGCGGCAGCACCATTGTGGGCGGCTCCTTCGGCGGCCTTTCCCGCGATGCCCTCGCCCGCTTTTCCTTCCTTATGAGTATTCCCGCAATACTGGGCGCACTGGTGCTGGATATTAAGGATGTCGACTTTGCCGCCATTTCCGCAGGCAGCGCCGGCGTTTCCTGGCCTTGCATAATTATAGGAACAATTGTTGCCGGCGTCAGCGGCTATTTTGCGGTAAAATGGCTGCTTAAGCTCATAACAAAGCGCTCCATGCGCCCCTTTGCCTATTATACATTTGTTCTGGGAGTGCTTGTAACCGTAGATATATACTTTTCGCATATAGTTTTCAGGTAGTTCCTTTCTGTTTTTCGCCCGGCAAAAACGCCGGGCTTTTTTTGTTTCACGTGAAACAATTACCGATTCGCTCGACCGTTTTGCCGCCCTTGTTTTCCGCTGAAGATACGCTGTAATATTTATCCGAAGCCTTTACACCGACAAAAATGTTTCACGTGAAACATTTTCGAAAAAAACACTCGAATTCGCTTTGCCGTTACGGAGTTTTACATTATAATATAGAGGATGAAAAGAACGGAGGAAGCATCTTGGCTGTAATAATTGCGGTATCAAATCAAAAGGGCGGCGTAGGCAAAACCACAACGGCAGTAAATCTCGCAAGCGCGCTGGGCGCAGCCGGAAGGCATACACTCCTTATAGACCTTGACCCTCAGGGAAACGCCACAAGCGGCTACGGAATAGATAAAAAAACAGTAAAAAATGAAATATACGATGTTCTCAGCGGCAAAATAGGCGTGCAGGAGGCCATACTTCCCGCATGCAGCAAAAACACCGATATTCTCCCCGCCGGTATAAACCTTGCGGGAGCCGAGGTGGAGCTGCTTACGCGCGAAAAAAGAGAATTCGTGCTCAAAAACGCCGTTTCGGCAATATCCGACAGCTACGATTTTATTCTTATAGACTGTCCGCCCTCCCTTACGGTGCTCACCCTCAACGCGCTCACGGCGGCACACCGCGTGCTTGTTCCCATCCAGTGCGAATTCTACGCCCTCGAAGGGCTGGGACAGCTTATGAACACGGTAAAGCTTGTAAAGCAGCACCTTAATCCGGGGCTTGCAATAGACGGCGTTGTCTGCACCATGTACGACAGCCGCACCAATCTTTCGGCGCAGGTGGTGGCGGAGGTTAAAAAGTATTTTCACGATAAAGTGTATTCCACGGCAATTCCGCGCAATGTCCGCTTGGCGGAGGCGCCCAGTTACGGGCAGCCCATAGATATATACGACCCCTCCTGCAGCGGCAGCGAGGCGTATAAAAGGCTTGCGCAGGAGCTTATAAAGCGCAACCGCACAGAAAAATAAAAGATATAAAAAATAAAAACGAGGTTGAATACAAAATGGCAAAAAGCAGAGGCTTGGGCAGAGGACTTGACGCCCTTTTCCAATCGGCGGAAACGGTGCTTGAGGAAACGGAAACAAAAAAGACCGAGGACGGAAGCTACATACACGAGCTTAAGATAAGCAGCATTGATATAAATAAAGAGCAGCCCCGCAAGACCTTTGATGACGAGGATATAGCCGAGCTTGCGGCATCAATAAAAGCAAACGGGCTGCTCCAGCCCATAACGGTAACAAAAAACGGCGACCGCTACACGATAGTGGCCGGCGAGCGCCGCTACCGCGCAGTGCGTTCCCTGCAAATGGAAACCATTCCGGCAATAATACGGAATATATCCCGCAGACAATCCATGGAGCTTGCACTTATTGAAAACATACAGCGCAGCGATTTGAATCCCATAGAAGAAGCGGCCGCGATAGGCGCGCTTATGCAGGAATTCGGGCTTACGCAGCAGGAGCTGTCCCAGCGTCTGGGAATGAGCCGCTCCGCGCTTGCAAACTCCGTGCGGCTGCTTTCGCTGCCGGAAAACATAATAAAGCTTATCAAAAGCGGCGAGTTAAGCAGCGGCCACGCACGCTGCCTCATTCCCCTTCCGGACGACCAAAAAATAAAGGCCGCGCTGGAAATAATAGAAAAGGGCTTAAGCGTCCGCCAGAGTGAAGCTCTTGTAAAGGTCATGCAGCAGCCGCAAAAGGAAAAAAAGGAGAAAAAAAGCTTCACCGAGCTTAACACCGTTCAGGATATGCTGCGCAAAGCGCTCGGCACCAAGGTAACCATCAACGGCACACCTAAAAAAGGTAAAATTACCATTGAATACTATTCCGCTGACGAGCTGGACGGCATACTCGAAAATGTAACGGGCGCTCCGCCGCTTTTCTGAAAAAGTGCATTAAAAAATATATAAAAACAGGTACCCTGCTTATAGAATTTCGAAAAACTTTATTTCCGAAATTCCTTCAGTAAGGTACCTATAATTTTATCCATAAAAACCAGTATATTACAATTACAAACCATTTATATATTCATCATAATTGATATTATAAACGCCTTCAAAAACCGTTTTTACCGCATGAAGTGCATCTATTGCAGAGGAAGACATAAGTGTAAGCGCCACATTTTCGTTTTTACAATCTTTATTAAGCTGCGGCTGAAAATATGTAACTCCGCAGTCGGAAAAGCCGTTTCTTATATAAAAGGCGTGCCGGCGCGCAGAAAAATCATCCATATCCTTTTCCGTTTCCAAAATAACCGGGTCAAACATATCCGCTATTTCTTTTAGCATCGTGCTGCCCATGCCCCTGCCGCGCAAACGCTCCGAAACCGCAAAATGCTCCAAAAATGAAAATTCCGAAAATTTCCATACTGCCGCAGCAGCATACAATTCATCCTCTTCAAAAGCCCCCAAAAGCTCATATTCCGGCCTTTTAAGAAGCTGCTGCTGTTCTTGCCCGCCGCGCAGCTCACAGGGGCGAAACGAGGCTGTAAACAGTTTTTCCACCTTATTATAATCCGCCGTATCATCAGCGCCGATTTTTTTTATAATATATTTTTTTCCCGACATTTCAACTTAACCGAGCCTATATTTTTTACTCCTGCGTAACCGTACCGGAGGCCACCTTAAAAACATCAGCACCGCTTACTTTCATTTCCGGCAAAAGGTGTGTAGTGGTAACAATGGATTGAAGTCCCTCAAGAAAGCTTAAAAGCTGCTTTTGCCGCGCAGGATCCAGTTCGCTCATAACATCATCCAAAAGCAGCACCGGGCTTTCCCCTATATCCTGCTTCATAAGCTCAAGCTGTGCCAGCTTAAGGGCAAGGGCCGCCGTTCGCTGCTGACCCTGAGAGCCGTAATACCGCAGATCCGTACCGTTGAGCTTAAGAGCAATATCATCCTTATGCGGGCCGCAGCCGGTAGTTCCCCGCTTTATATCAATGCTTCTTAAAGCGCGCAGCTGTTCATATATCCGCTGCTCATCCGGCGCGCAATCAGAAATATATTCCGCCTCCAGCTTTTCCTTTTCCCCGCTCAGGGAATAATGCACAAATGAGCATACCGGGCTTAACCTCCGTGCAAAGGCCTGCCTTTCTTTAATTACGGGAACAGCACACTGGCTCAGCATCCTGTCAAAAACATCAAGGCTTTCCGTATCCCCTCTGCCTAAAGCAAAGGTCTTTATAAGTCCGTTTCTCTGCTCCAGCACCTTCATATATTTGCTCAGGCTGTAAAAGTACAGCGGCTGCACCTGAGAAAGATCAATATCCATAAACCTGCGCCTTAAGGCCGGCCCGCACTTTACAAGGTCAAGGTCCTCCGGCGAAAATGTTACGGTTTTTATCTGACCTATCATCTCTCCCACCCGCCGGCAGGGCAATCCGTTTACCGTTATTCTCTTTTTTTCATTGCGCGAAATAACGATATCCACAGTATGCACACCGTCTCTTTCCACACAATCCACAGCCGCCTTTGCATACTCGCTGTCAAAAGCAATCATGTCCTTATCGCGGCTTGTTCTGTGGCTTCTCGCAGTAGACAAAAGCGAGCAGGCCTCCAGCAAATTCGTCTTCCCTTGGGCGTTTTCGCCTACAAACATACAAATTCCGTCCTTTAATTCTATGCTCAGGGCCTCATAATTCCGGAAGTTTTTAAGCTCCAATTTTCTAATATACATCAGACTTTTACCGGCAGAATCAGATAAACCTTTCTGTCGTTATCCACAGGCTTTATAAGACAAGGCGAACGGTTTGTGGTCATACACAGGCGTATCACCTCATCGTTGATATTTTTCAGACAATCCACAAAATATTTTGCATTAAAGGCTATCTGTAAATCCTTATTGCAGCCGTTTATGTTAACCACCTCATAAACATTTCCGCTTTCGCTGCGGGAGGTTATAACCAGCTTTTCTTTATCAATGGAGAAAAGAATATAATTGTTGCGCACATTTTCCCTTGCCATAAGCCATGCTCTGTCTATACTGTCAAGCAGCTCCGCGCGGCTCACGGTAAATTCAAGATCATGCACGGTGGGTATAAAGGACTGATATTTAAGATATTCTCCCTCATAAAGCCTTGTAAATACATTTGTGCTGCCCACGGAGAAAAGCGCGTTGCTTTTATTAAAGTAAACCTCAACCGGCGTATCCTCATCGGATAGTATCTTGCTTATTTCATTAAGCGCGCTGCACGGCACCACCGCTCTTAAAGGCTCGTTTTCCCCTTCAATTTCGGCGCTGCGCAGTGCAAGACGCACGGTATCCAGCGCCACTATATTAAAGGTATTGCCGTTAATTTCAAAAAGACAGCCCGTAAGTATCTGCCGTATAAAGCCCTCAGGAGCTGCGGCAAATATCGTTTGGTTTATCATCTGCTTAAGCAGTCCCTGCGGCAAAGAATAGCTTTTTGCCTTTGTAAAATGCGGCAGCTGCGGAAAATCATCCGCCTTCATGCTCATAATGCTTATTTTGCTGCCCTGCCCGGATATAACAACGCCGTCCTGCTCATTGCCGCTTATGCGTATTTCCCCATTGGGCATTTTTCTTACTATTTCGCCTATAAGCTTGCCGTTTAATACAATAGGAGTATCATCGGATATTTCTGCCCCGAAGGAATCCTCTATCGTCATAGAAAGATCGGTACAGCTCAGCTTTACCTTTCCGTCCTGTATCTGAAAAAGTATGCCCTCTATAACGGCAACCGCCGTTTTTTGAGGAAGAGCCTTGGTTACGGTGTTTATGCTGTTTAGTATAACAGACTTGTCCGCTGCAAAATTCATAAAAACCCCCGTATATAATAGTAATAAATAATTATTCTTTAATAATATTCATAATACCTGTGGAAAACACGGAAAAAGGCGAAAACCGCCGTTATAAAGGCTTTTTAACACCGCATATCCTGTGGAAAACCGTGTGGACAAGCCCTTTATAATATGTGGATTAGCTTTTACCGCGCTTTTTTAAGGTATAATAAATATATCAGGCTTCCTTTGCCAGCACCTTCACCTTAAGAGTGGAGGATACATTTGCATACAGCTTAAGCTCGGCCGTGTATTCTCCCACCGCTTTAATGGAGGGGCAGGATATTTTTTTCTTGTCAAGGCTTATGCCGTGCTGTGCGGCAAGCGCTTCGCTTATTTCCTTTCCCGTTACGGAGCCGAATACGCGGTCATCCTTGCCCGTTTTTATATAACAGGTAACGCTCAGCTCCTTAAGCTGCTTTGAAAGGCTCAAGGCCTGCTCCTTTTCCATCTGGGCACGGTGCTCTGCCGCTGCCTGCTGCTGGCGGGCAGTGTCTATATTGTTTGCGGTAGCCTCGCGCGCAAGCTTTTTAGGAAGAAGAAAATTGCGGGCAAAGCCGTCGCTTACTTCAAGAACCTGACCCTTTTTGCCGGTTCCCTTAACATCCTGATCCAGAATTACTTTCATATGTGTTCCTCCCTTTAAGCGAAAAAAGCCTTAATGCCGTTTCGCCGTCTTTATTATACAGTATTTTATACAATACAGCGGATAAAAATTGCGCTAAAAGCAAATATTCGGTACAGCCCGTTTGCTGTTTCTCTTTTATTTATACAATTCCGAAAATTTATACAATTCCCGAAAGCACGCCGGATATTATATTGTGAGAATAAAACAGGTTTGCAAGCCAGGAATTTTCAATGGAGCTTTGTATAGACGACAGATCCACCACCGTAAATACCACCGGCACTACGGAAAAAACAATTGATACTATCATAAAACCGTAGATAAGCCCGAAGGCCGCGCCTATAAGGGAATCACCCCTTTTAAGCACGGGAAAGATAAAGGTTTTATCAAGCATTTCTATAATAAATATACATATTATTCTGATTGCAAAATAAATTATCAGAAAGCATATAAGGTTCATGGAAAAATTTATAAGCGTCTGATTGAAATAATCGCTCATTGTATATATGCCCTGATCGGCAAAGGTCTGATTCAGTATATTGTATTCCAGCTTTCCCGTTATCTGCGGGGGCAGATTGCTGGAATAAATTATTTCATGTATTCTTTCCGCGCTTAAGGATGCGGCATCGACATTTGCAACCGACATATCCGAAAGCTTTTCCGCACCGGCAGTGAGATAAAGCAGCTTCTGTCCAAGATCGGAGGTGGACATTATAGTGCGGGAAAGCGGCACATAAAACATAAGGGCAATAAGCCATGCAAGAAAAAACGAGGCTATGTTGCATATTGTATTAAGAAAGCCCTTATAATAGCCTATAAGGCAGCCTATTAACATAAGAAGAATTATAATTAAAACTATCATGTATTTTTTCCTTTCCGTTTTATAGGGTAAGGCTTATATTGTTTGGATATAAAAACTATTTAAGCTCCAGTCTGTATACTTTATCCCCCTTAAGATAGCACAGCTTACCGTTTACACACACCGAGCTTACCATTTCCGGCAGCGGATATTCCGTGCGGAAATGTGAGGAAATATCATAGGAATAAAGCGCGGAAGGGGTAAAGGTGTAAAGATATCTGTCGGTAACAGCGGTTGCTATTATTTCGTCCTTTTCCTCAATAAAATATGAAATTCCGCTGTCCGGAATGCAAAGCACACGCTTTTTTGCTTCAAAAGAGTCGGAAACGGTGCTCAGCATAAGGGTTTTGGAAACATTTCCGTAGTTAATATTTTTGCTTTCATAGCCCACGCAGCGGGTGCGGGAGAGCACCTTGCCGGTGTAATCTATATTTATAACCTCGTGACTTCCCAGAAGGCTTATGCGGTCCTTAAGAAATACCGGAGCGTAAATTATCTGGTCAAATTCACTGTAAGAAACCGTTATATGATTTGTTTCCTCATAGCGGTAGGTAACAAAACGGTAAACCGGGGTTACGGAGGAGGTATCGGCATATATCAGCCATACGGACTTATTATCGGTGGAAAATATACCGTAGGTAAGGAAGGTCTGATTCGGCTGCTGTACTATGGTATCTTTTATATCGCCGTTTTTGTCCGTAACAATAAGGCAGGTCTGTGCGCCCTGGGTCTGAAGCATTACAACAACATTGTCGCTCACCCTTACATCCCGGATGGGATAATCGTAAATACGGCTGTAAAGCAGCTCTCCCTCGCTTGATATAAGCTGCAGCTTGGAGGAAACATATACGGCCAATCGGTTATCGCTTGCCTGTGCGCGCATCTGCTGCGTAACTCCGGAAAAGCCCCACAGCTTATTTGAGCTTTTATCAATATAGTAAAGCTCACCGTTTGTTTTATCTATATATACGCAGCCCTTTGAAAAAGGTATTATCTCGCAGGAGGGGCTTATATCGGTAAGGCTTATGCGGTCATCCATTCTTGCATGGGTCTTGGGACGCAGCAAAAAATAAAGCCCTATTGATAAAACGATAGCAAGAATAACGGAAAATATTATCCAGTTTCTTATAAGACGCTTGGTACGGCGCCGGCTTCTGTATGTCGACAATTATATTACCCCTTGAATGTATGCAGAATATATGTATTCTCTGACGCGGCGGATACCGCTTTTTACGGTACTCTGGACGCTCTGCGGCCGGGATTGCCGCTGCGTTATTTGCCGCATCTGCTGCTTCGCTTTTTGCCCTTTTACAAAAAACGCCGGTATTATTGCTTTTTAGGCATTATGCAGTTAAGCGCGCCCGGCAGAATGGATATTTCCGCCGGCAGACAGTCTATAAGCTCGCCGTCGCAGTTCATTGGTATCTTCGGAGCAACATCAAGGCTCAGCCTTTCGCAGCGATAAAAATCCGTGCATTTAAGAGTGAGCAGCTTGCCCTTGAGAAACATCGTAAGCAGATAGGGCAGCTTAAGACGGTTCACCTTGCGTATCACCACAAAATCTATCTTGCCGTCGTGCATATCCCCTTTGGGAGCAACCGGCAGTCCGCCGCCGCAGTAACGGCCGTTGGCTATGGAAACCATCATTGCCTGCACGGTTTTTTTCTCTCCGCCGTCCACCGAAAAGGTACAGGTACGGTTTTTGTAGCACAGTATCGTTACAAACAGCGATATATGATAGGAGGTTTTATCCTTAAAAAAGCGGCGGTAACGGTTTGCACGGGATAGTATTTCCACATCCAGTCCCGTTCCCAGCACATTAAGGCAGCGGCGGGAGCCGAAAAGTATAATGTCCACGGGCCTTATTTCACCGTTTAACACCACCTTTATTGCTTCCACGGGGTCGGCAGGCAGCCCGGAGGCGCGCATAAAATCGTTTCCCGTGCCGCCTGCTATAAAGCCTACCGGCTTTTTGCTCTCTCCCAGACCGTTTACGGCCTCGTTGAAGGTTCCGTCGCCGCCCAGCACCGCAATACGCGTGCATTCGTCATCTGCGGCGCATCTTTTGCCGTGTTCAATGGATTCGGTGGCATATGTAGATATCAGCAAACGGTAAGGAATGTTTTCGCTCTTAAGATATGCCTCCACGGCAGTCAGATTCTTTTTGCCTCTTCCTCCGCCGGAGAGCAGATTTGCTATTATGTAAAGCATCAGTTACTTACCGTCCGTGTTTTCTTATTTAATGCACCCGTAATTAAAATATATCACACTATATTCTAACAGAAAATGCTTCAAAAATAAAGGAAAATTTATATATGCGCAGATAAAAATATTTGTTAGCTTAAAAATGCGACGCAATACGGCACAAAATGTCACTCCCTGTCATGATTCTGCTTTTGAGAAGCGCTCCGTATTTAATAATCAGCAATAGACGGCGCCTTATATTGCCCGTATATAAGTAAATTATTTGAAATAAAACCGTCAAACAAACAAAAACAAGCATATTCCTGCCATGCGGTATATAATGTTATATTTCTGTTGCAAACATGAAAAGTTCGAACACAGACTGTAAAAAAAACACTGTACCGCAGGAAAAAAGTATGATACAATAGCCGTGTATCGTCAATAAAAGCTTAATTAACAGAAAAAGGAAAGGATTTTGCGGCGTATGGGGAAAGATGCGCCGCACAGGAAGAATGAAAAGAAAAATAAGTTTTTTAACGGTGCTTCTTATCATATTTGTACTGCTTGGAGCCTGCACCCCTGCTCAACCCCCGACCGAGAGCGCGTCGCAGCCCGACGTTACTGCCGCCGATGAGACGGCGACAAACGAGCCGACGGCTACTCCCGATACCCGTACGGAGGCGGAAAAGCTGGCGGATTTTTACGGCGGCGGCTATAATACCAACACCCTTATAGGCATCGATCAGTTCGGCCGCACCTTTGAAGCGGGCGGAGAGGATCGCAAGGGCAAGCAGGTGGGAATATTCTATTGGCCGTGGTTCAGCGAAAAATCCACCACGGGAGTTTATAACAACACCGAGATCCTCAAAATGGAAAACGGACTTAAGCTGCTTACAAGCCTGAAGGATGTGAACCCGGATATCAGCCCTGCTTATCAGGATCACTACTGGGATGAGCCCCTTTTCGGGTACTATCATTCCCAGGATAAATGGGTAATCCGCCGGCATCTGCGTATGCTGGGGCTTGCGGGAGTGGATTATATCTGCTTTGACGCAACAAACGGAATAGCCTTTTCCGCTGTGGCAAAAACAGTGCTTTCCTGCATAGATGAGCTTCAGAAGGAGGGCTTTAATCCCCCGCGGCTGACATTTTATACTCACTATAAAAGCATGCAGGTGGTAAAGCGCCTCTATAAGGATGTTTACAGCGCAAACTATTGTCCCAATGGCTGGTATACCTATGACGGCAAGCCCATGATAATCGCCTATACCGAGCCAAAGGATGATATTAAGGCTACGGGAGGCCCGTACAATCCGTCAAAATATAATGATGAAATAGCAAACTTCTTTACCTTTGTAAGACCGGAGTGGCCCAACGAATACAGAATGTACAACGACAGCATAGCTTGGGTTGAGTGGAAATATCCCATACCCTATCACGGCAAGTTCAGCGCCATGACGGTCTCCCCCTCCGCGCATGTGGGCTGCCCGTATTCCTATTCCCTTACCGGGCGTACCACAAACTGGGGACGGGGCTGGGATCCTCAGAGCGGACAAAACATAAGCGAAAACGTTGAAAAGGGCACCTTCTTCCAGCTTAACTGGGACAGAGCGCTGGACCGCGACCCGGATATGATATTTGTGGGCGGATGGAACGAATGGACCATGACCAAGCAGGAATGGGGCGGAGAATATGCGTTTGTGGACAATGTAAATTTGGAGTATTCCCGCGATATAGAGCCCATGAAGGGCGGCTGCAATGATGCCTTTTACATGCAGATGACGGACAACATCCGCAAATACAAAAAGACGGAAGTGCCTGCCGGGAAATTTGATTCTGTCACCCCCGGCGCGGATTTTGACTGGAACGGCGTAAAGGCGGTGTTCCGTAAGTATGAGGCGGTAAACGAGGCGCGCGACGAGGACGGAAAGCCCGAAACCGTACACTATGTTACGGCGGCGGCACGCAATAACGCAAAGGAAATACGCGCGGTAACCGACAAAGACAATATTTACTTTATGATAAAGTGCGAAAATGCAATTACCGCCCGTGAGGAAAAAACATGGATGAACCTGTTCATCGGCACGGGAGAGCTTTCCTTAAAGGGCTGGGAGGGCTATGAGTATGTCATAAACCGCTCCTCTCAGGGCAGCGTGGATAGGCTGGACGAAAGCATGAAAACAACCTCCTGCGGGCAGGCCGAGGTTACGGTAAAGGATAATGTTATGCTTATAACCGTTGCCCGCAGCGTGCTGGGGCTTGAGGCAAACAATAACAGCTTCTATTTCAAGCTTGCCGATAATGTGGAAAACAGCGAGGACATAATGGATTACTATGTTACCGGCTGTTCCCTGCCCATAGGACGCATGAGCTTCCGCTATGTAGGCTGATCAGGGGCTTTTTGACGGATGCGGATTCGTAAAAAAGTATAAAAAAACGGTAAAAAACAAGCATAAAAAGCGAAAAAAACGGCAAAAAAAACGCTGTTTTTTTCGCTTTTTTCAATACCCTTTTGAAGGGGCGCAAAAAAACACGGGTGCGCGAATAAACAATGCCGCATTTGCGCTGCATCCGGCGCGCCGGGGCTGCGCCCCGGCCGTGCGGCCTTCACTTTGTTTCGGCCGTCCGGCTATGCGCTTTTTGCGCCTTGACAGCCAAGGCTGCTTCGGGCGAAAAAGCGCCTGCGGCGCGCCTGTATAAAGCGGCGGTACTGCGCCTTATGCCGCCGTATCGCTTTTAACGGGCAGATGTTTCAGGCAAAAAAAGCAGTGCGCCGGATCGGTCAAACCGATACGGCACGGAAAAACAAAAAGCCGTCCGGCGGACGGCAAAAGCGCTGAAAATAAAAACAGATACGAAAAAGCGGCAAATGCGCAAAAATTCATAAAGGACGCATTGCGGGTATAAAATTGCGCAGCACATAGTAAGCCAGCATGGCGCACAGCAGGATATAGCTGAAGGCAGGCCTTCGCGGATAAAGGCGCAGACGCTTTCCGAAGGCGAAAAATATAAGCTCCGTCCAGAATAAGCCGGCAATTATTATAAGCACCGCAGGGGTTATATTATAGTGAAGCGAGCCGATAATATCGCCCGCAAGCAGATGCTGCACGGCGCGCGTGTTGCCGCAGGCGGGGCACCAAAGCCCGAGGCGGGAGCGAAGAAAGCACTGCGGCAGCAGCGCTCCCAGCGCACAGATATCCTGCGCAAAAACAGCGCATAAAGCCGCTGCCGCAACGGGAACGGCTATAACAAATATCCGTAAAAACAGGCTTTTGCGGCAGCCGGTATCCGTTACAGTGTGCATTTTTATTCCATGGGAAGCTGGTCAAACCAGGAGCTCCAGAAATTATTCATGCGGTCGGAAAACCCGGTAAGATACATAATAAGGACTATAAGAGCGGCAACCACGGAAAGAGAACCCAGAACAATGCCTATTACCGCCATGGTCTTGCTGCCTCCCTTGGCCTTGAAATGAACGGAGAGTATGCCGAATACGATGGCGGCAACGCCCGGCAGCAGCGTTACGAAAACATCCACCCATGTGTTGCCCACATTGAAGCAGCAGCACATAAGGAAGGAGAGAATTCCCGTAACAAGGGAAACTATTGAGGTCCAGCGCGCCTTGTTTGCCAGGGGGTCGGGAGCCTGCGGGGGCGTAAAGGGCTGAGCCGTGTAATTCGGAATTCCGCCGGTGTACTGCTGTGAATTTCCGCCGGTGTAGGCCGCATTATTGCCTCCGGCGTACTGCTGTGAATTCCCGCCGGTGTAGGCCGCATTATTGCCCCCGGTGTACTGCTGAGAGTTGCTGCCGGTGTAGGCGGCGCCGGCAGCAACTTGGGCCGTGTATTCTGTGTTGTCCGGCTGATCCTGAAGCTCCTGCTTGCCTCCGCACTCGGTGCAGAATTTTGCGTTGTCCTCTACGGGAGAGCCGCAATGTATGCAATATTTCATAAGATGATTCCTTTCTCCGATGATACGGGGTGTGGATATAATAACCACCGTGCCTGAAAGCGCGGTATTTTGCGCGTCGGGGGCGGTTGTGGCAATTTTTGACGGAATTAAGTGTAAAAGCGCCCGGGCAAATTTAAGCTATATAAAATATCATGGGCAGCTTATCGGCAGGGGCAATGCCGAAACGGTCAAGCATATCGGCAATAAGCAGCGCTTCAATAACAAGGGAAATACATACCGCCGCAGCGCACAGAATTATTCCGCTTATTGCAAAGCCGCGCCCTGCGGGCTCGTTTACCTTACCGAAAATGCTGATTATAAGCCCGGTGGCTGCAAAAAGGAAGAATAAAACGGTAAGCAGCGGGGAGTATGTGCAGCAGGTGGTAAACAGCAGCACATTTGAGCATATGCCTATTACCGTGCCGGCTATGCTGAGCCCTCTTTTTCCCTTTTGGGACGCAGGCGTACAGGCCTGCGGCAAAACGGGAGCGCCGCAGCGGGTGCAGTACCGTCCGCCGGACAGGGGTGCGCCGCATTTGGAGCAATAGCTCATAAAAAAGCCTCTCTTTCCGTTAAAACAAAACCGTATGCTGATTTTAATACACCGCGGTTACTTTGTCAACAGGGAAAACCGGGGTGCGGGATTATGGTTTTTACTTAAGCGGGGGCATAAGCGATGCCGCCGCTTTTCAAATATGCGGTTTTGATATACAATATAACCGTAATATAACGAATAAATATACCGTGCGTGGTTTGTCTTGCGGCGCGTATGCGGCGTAAAACGGGAGAGATAAATGAAAATAGGCACATTGCAGACAAAAAACAACATATTTCTTGCGCCGATGGCGGGGGTGACGGACAGGCCGTTTCGCGATGAGTGCGTGCGCATGGGCGCCGGGCTTGTTTACAGCGAAATGGTAAGCGCCAAGGGGCTGGCGTACGGCAACAGGCACACAAGGGTGCTGCTGGCATCGGGGGATTATCCCTGCGGAGTGCAGCTTTTCGGAAGCGACCCGGAAACAATAGCGCGTCAGGCCGCGGCGCCGGAGCTTGAAGAATTTGATCTGATAGATATAAATATGGGCTGCCCCGCACGCAAAATAACGGGAAACTGCGAGGGAAGCGCGCTTATGCTGCGCCCCGGGCTTGCCTATGCCATCATACGGGAAACCGTGGCGGCGGTAAAAAAACCGGTTACGGTGAAGCTGCGTGCGGGATATGATGAGGCGCATAAAAATGTGCTGGAGATAGCTTTGCTTGCGCAAAAGGCGGGAGCCGCCGCAGTGACGGTACACGGCCGCACAAAGGAGCAGGGCTATTCCGGAAGCGCGGACAGGGAAATTATTGCGCAGGTTGCCCATGCCCTTGATATACCGGTTATAGGCAATGGAGATGTTACGGACGGGCCGTCGGCCGAGGACATGCTTTCGCGCGGCTGCGCCGCCGTTATGGTGGGACGCGCCGCGCAGGGAAACCCGTGGATTTTTGAGGAGATATCGGCCTATCTTGAGGGGCGCAGCTATACTCCGCCGACGGCGGAGGAAAAAAAGGAGGTAATACTGCGCCATGCGCAGGCTCTCTGTGAGCTTAAGGGGGAGGCGGCAATGCGGCAGATGCGCCGTCATCTGTGCAGCTATACGCGGGGAATGAAGGGGGCGGCCGCGCTTCGGGGCGAAATGAATTCCATAGAAACGGTGGAGGATGTGCAGCGCATACTGGAAAAGTTTTTTTGACTGCGCCGGATGCTTTTCAGGCGGCTGTGCCGCCGGGAATATAATACAGCAAAGAACGCACCGTATCTGCCGTACAGACGCGGTGCGTTCTTTTTGCTTTATTTTTCAGGAATCGTAATCGTAGGGGATTTTGTTTTTTCTCTCCCCCTTAAGGTTCAGTATATAACCGTCCTCCACCTTGCACCACCAGTTAGGGTCATGCCCCGGCAGATCCTCCAGTATATCCTCGTCGGTTACATTGGTGGTTCTTACAAATTCGAGATCGCCGACAAAAATCTCAATCTGCGCATAATCCCTGCCGTCCTTGTCGCAGAAAACCACCTCATAGGTATTAGCCCTTATTTCGGAAAGAATTATAACGCCTATGTCTCCCTTTTTTACTCCTTCGTTTTCATATTTGTCCGTAGTGACCCGGACTGCGTCCAACCACTGCATATGCATTTCCTCCCCTTAATCCTTTATTAACGGTGTGGAGATTTTAATCTTGCCGTACGGCCATGCCATACAGCCGGTGTGACAGTTAAAGTATTCTCCCAGATGCTCCCGTTTCCCTCTCAGAACTGTTTTTACCGTAAAACGCTGTCCGTGAATATCCAGCCTGTTCAGGGTGTAGCCGGAGGATAGATAGCTTTTTTCCGTTTCGCGCTTTATAAGCTCGTATACCTCCCGGTAATCATCGGGTATATAGCCCATGGAATGCATCATGGCCTTTTTATTTTCATCCAAGAATAAATATTCCGTGATTTTTCTTATAGGAAAATCAAAAACCACCTTGTTCAGCGTGTATTTCGTGATTTTGCACTTGCAATTGGGGTGATAATACTCCGGCTTATTGTCATTGCGAAAAACCGTATTGTTAAGGGCTACACACAGCGCGCAGGTACGCGTTTTTTCATCCGTTGCGGCAACGCCGCTGCTTGTTTCGATATCCTCCGGGCTTTCGTTTTCCCGTATAACGAAATCGTCATCCGCCGCCGCAAAGATATTGGAAACCATCCAATTGATATTTTCAAACATATTATACAGCAAATCTCCTTTTATGAAATAATTTAATTAAGGAAAAAAGTCACAAAAAAACAATAACGCGTGGTTTGTGCCGTATAATATATTTGTGCCGTATTTTTGAGGAGGATTTCGGCGGGCATGCCGAAAAAATGTATAAAAAAGCCCCGCCGCAGAAAGTAAAAAAGGCCCCGCCGCAGAGGCAGGGCCATAAGTATATGCGTTTATGCTGAGGTTTACCGAATGCGGGCGGTTCTCTTCTTGCCTGCCGCAAATACGGTGACTAACGCAAAGAGGGCTGCAACGGCAAGGGCCGCAGCAACGGTGTTGTTATCGGCAGTTTCCTTGGGAATCTCTACCGGGGCCTTTTTGTCATGGCATACCGTGCACTCCTCGTGCTTGCTGCCGGCCTCTGTTTTGGAGGCTTCCTTGTCGATAACCCACTGATAGTCATGCCCGGTGGCGGGTATCTCGCGGGCGTCCTTCACGGCATCGCAGTTGGCGCAGTGAACGGATTCGCTGCCGGGTTCGGTGCAGCTGGCAGCCTGATCAACGGTGTAGTGATCCTCCCATACATGGCCCTCGCCGCCGAATTCCACATACTGTCCGTCGCTTTCGTCGCAGCGCACGCAGTGGTGCGATTTCTTACCGGGAACAGTGCAGGTCGCATCGCTGTCCGTAATAAGCTCGGTGCCGAAATCGTGACCCTGATAGTAATCCTCGCAGATGTTTTTATTTACGGCGTTTGCTTCCTCGCCGTTAATGCTGCCGGTGAATTCCGGGGCGGCGTTGTCGAAGGCACCGATGTTTTTAAGACCGTCTGCCTTGGCTTTGTCATAGGAGCAGTCGGTAAGGGAGCCGCTTGCGTAATAGCCGAGGAATGCGCCGGCCTCCCAATCCACAGAGGCGGAGGAAACGCTGCCGGTGAAGTGGCTGTTATTTACATCGCTTTCAAAAACATTGCCGACAAAGCCGCCCACGCGGGGTTCCCACTCGCTTACGGTGCTTTCCGTATTGCCTGCCGCAACACAGCTCTCAATGCGGGCATATTCCGCAAGGCCCGCAAAGCCGCCGGCGTTCCAGTCGTTGGCGGTAATATTGACATCGGCAAAGCAGCGGGAGAAAACAGAGCCGTCCTCCTTGCCGCTGCTGGCGGTGCTGGCATAGCCTACAAAGCCGCCCATAGCCCACATGCCGTTAAGGCTGCCCTTTACGGTGCAGTTTTCGTAGGAGGAGCCGCAGTCCATACCCACAAAGCCGCCGCAGTTGTTGGCGTCGGTGATTTCAATGCTTGTAACATTGCAGTTCTTAACGGTCAGGCGGTTTGCAGAGCCGAACATACCGCCGGCAGGGGCGCCGCCATCGGCAGTGTTAGTGTAGTCATAACTGATTTTTCCCGAAACATTGACATTGGTAACCTCGATTGTGCAGCCGTCATTTGTTATGGCAAAGGCCATGAGAATACCGGCATAGGATGTTTTTTGTCCTGCGTCGGTTGCACGGATATCGGCATTGCTTATTGTAAGATCCTTAACGCCGACGGTGCGGGTTTTCGAGGGGTTGCTGACGGCACCGAAAAGACCGGCTGCGTATTTATCCTCGCGTTCATCCACAATAAGGCCGGTTATGGTCTTGTTGTTTCCGTCCAAAAAGCCTCCGAAATAGTTGCTTACGGTGCTGCCGTCCGAAAGCCAGTTGTACTGACCGATGGGGTTCCATCTGTGAGCGCTCAGGTCAAGATTGTTTTCCAAACGGAAAAAATCACCGTTATGGTAGATGCGGTTGGAAACATCCGCGGCAATCTTGGCAAACTGCTCGGCAGTTTCAATAAGGTACGGGTCCTCCTGAGTACCTGTGCCGCCCGCAAAATCGGCTGCGGCATAATCCTTCCACTGCGTTGCGGGTACAGCGGGAGACGCCAGTACCATAGGCATGGCAAGCAGGAATACGCAAAGTGCCAGCACAAGGCTTACGGGCTTAATCCACTTTTTCATCTGTTGCTCCTCCTTGGAATTTTAATTTTCTGCAGAAGGGGCGGCACAGTAAATACCGATGCGGGGCGAAAATACAGCCCGCACACGCATATGCGCGCCGGGACTCCTTCTGTATTTATATATATTATACCACACATCCCTGCGGAAAGCAAAAAAAATAAGCAAAAAAATAAGCAAAAAAATAAGCAAAAAAAATAAGCAAAAAAATTAAGAATTCGGTGTAAATACAAACAAAATCCCCCGGAGAGAATATACGCTCCGGGGGTAAGCGGCTGTTTTTACGGTCTTGCCGCAATGGGGTGTTTTTTTGCTTTTGCGGCTTATTCCAGCTCAAAGGCACCGGTGTAAAGCCTGTAATACTGACCCTTCTGGGCTATCAGCTTTTCGTGAGAGCCTTTTTCTTTTATATGGCCGTGATCCAGCACCATTATCACATCGGCGTTCTGCACGGTGGAAAGCCTGTGGGCTATTACAAACACGGTTCTGCCCTTCATAAGGTTATCCATGCCGCGCTGCACAATGGCCTCGGTGCGGGTATCAATGGAGCTTGTGGCCTCGTCCAGTATCATAACCGGGGGGTCCGCCACTGCCGCGCGGGCAATTGAGAGCAGCTGGCGCTGCCCCTGAGAAAGCCCGGAGCCGTCGCCGGAGAGCATGGTCTGATAGCCGTTTGGCAGCATGCGGATAAAGCCGTCCGCATCCACGAGCTTTGCTGCGGCAATACATTCCTCATCGGTGGCATCCAGCCGTCCGTAGCGAATATTTTCCATAACGGTGCCGGTAAAGAGGTTTACATCCTGAAGCACCACGCCCAGCGACCGCCGCAGATCCGGCTTGCGTATTTTGTTTATGTTTATGCCGTCATAGCGTATCTTGCCGTCCGCAATATCGTAGAAACGGTTTATAAGGTTGGTGATGGTGGTTTTGCCCGCGCCGGTCGCGCCCACAAAGGCCACCTTCTGTCCGGGCTCGGCATACACGCTTACATCGTGCAGCACGGTTTTATCCGGCGTGTAGCCGAAGTCCACATCCACAAGCCGCACATCGCCCGCAAGGGGGGTATAGGTAAGAGTGCCGTCCTTGTGGGGATGCTTCCATGCCCACAGACCCGTGCGCTCCGCGGTTTCCGTAAGAGTGCCGTTTTCGTTTTTGACATTTACAAGGGTAACATAGCCCTCGTCCTTTTCCGACGGCTCATCCATAAGCGCAAATATACGCTCGGCTCCGGCAAGCGCCATGATTATGGAGGACATCTGGGAGGATACCTGGCTTATGGGCTGCGTGAAGGAGCGGGACAGCTGCAAAAACGCCGCTACGCCGCCCAAAGTCAGCCCGCCTACGCCGCCCAGCACCATAGAGCCGCCGATTATGGCAAGCAGCACATACTGCAAATGCCCGAGGTTGCCCATTATGGGCATGAGAATGTTGGCAAACACGTTTGCTTTTGTGGCGTTGCGGCAAAGCTCGTCGTTCTTTTCGTCAAACTCTTTGCGGCATACATCCTCATGGCAGAACACCTTTACTACCTTCTGCCCGTTCATCATCTCTTCAATGTAGCCGTTTACATCGCCCAGGGATTTTTGCTGCTGCACGAAGAATTTGCCGCTCTTGCCGCCTATTATCTTGGCTACCCACATGGTGCCCGCCGTCATAAGCAGCACGATAAGGGTCATCCATATGTTGGTGATGCACATGGTTATAAACACCGATATTACCGTTACCGCCGAGGAGAACAGCTGCGGCACGGACTGCGATATAAGCTGGCGCAGCGTATCGGTATCGTTGGTGTAGCAGCTCATCACGTCGCCGTGGGCGTGGGTGTCAAAATATTTTATCGGCAGGGTCTGCATGTGCTCAAACATGCCGTCGCGCACCTTTTTCTGTACGCCCTGAGCCACCGTTACCATAAGCCGGTTGTAGCCGAAGGTGCAAAGCAGCCCTATCAGGTATATGCACGCCATGCGTATTATGGCAAGCACCATGTTTGTATAGTCCGGCGCAATGCCGTTTTTCACCCCGTCAAGCAGCGGGTCGATGTAGGTGTCTATCATGGTTTTGATAAAGGTGGAGCCGATAACGCCGGTTACCGCGCTTATGATTATCCCCAGCGCCACCAGTATCAGATGAAGCTTGTATTCCTTCATATAGGAAAGCAGGCGCACTATTGTTTTTCTGTCGGCCTTTTTGCCCTTTGCGCCCATGCCCGTGTGCGGGCCGGGCCGTCTTCCGCCGTGCATCATTTCCGCTCGCCTCCTCTGTTCTGCGAGGTGTAAACCTCTTTGTATATAGCGCAGCTTTGCATAAGCCGGTCGTGAGTGCCAACGGCGTCAACCGCGCCCTCGTTCATAACCACTATCATATCGGCATCCTGCACCGAGGAAAGGCGCTGCGCAATAATTATCTTGGTGGTTTTGGGCAGCTCGTTTGCAAAGGCCCGGCGTATCATGGCGTCGGTATGGGTGTCCACCGCCGAGGTGGAATCGTCCATTATAAGCACCTTGGGCTTGGCCAGCAGCGCGCGGGCTATGCACAGACGCTGCTTCTGTCCGCCGGAGACATTGGTGCCGCCCTGCTCAATGTAGGTGTCATAGCCGTCGGGGAAGGCTTTTATGAATTCGTCAGCGCAGGCCACCTTGCAGGCGTGCTCCATCTCTTCATCGGTAGCCTCCGCATTGCCCCAGCGCAGGTTTTCCTTTATGGTGCCGCTGAAGAGTACGTTTTTCTGAAGCACCATAGCCACGCCGTGGCGGAGCGCATCAAGGTCGTAAGCCCTTACATCCACATCGCCCACCTTAACACAGCCCTCTTTGGCATCGTACAGGCGGGGAATAAGCTGCACAAGGCTGGATTTCGAGCTGCCCGTGCCGCCGATTATGCCTACCGTCTGCCCCTCCTTTATGTGCAGGTTTATGTTTTTAAGCACCTGCGTGTCGCGCTCCTTGGAATAGGAAAAGCATACATTTTCAAAATCCACATCGCCGTTTGCCACGGTTTTTACCGCATTTTCGGGGGATACTATATCGGATTGCTCATCCAGCACCTCCACTATACGCTCGGCGCTTGCCCGGCTCATGGTTATCATTACAAACACCATGGAAAGCATCATAAGGCTCATAAGTATCTGCATGGTATAGGTCATAAGGCTCATAAGCTGGCCCGTCGTCATAACGGTGGAGCCGCTGCCCACTATAAGCTTTGCGCCGAAGTAGCATATAAGCAGCATGCAGGCGTATACGGCAAGCTGCATAAGGGGCATATTGAAGGCCAGAATCTTTTCCGCCTTCACAAAATCGGTGTAAATCTCGCCGGATACCTTCTTGAACTTTTTATCCTCAAAATCCTCGCGCACATAGGATTTTACCACCCTTATGCCGCGCAGGTTCTCCTGCACCACGCTGTTGAGCTTATCGTACTTTTTGAAGCCGCGGGTGAAAACCGGGTGCACGCGGGTCATTATAAAGTAAAGCCCCACGCCCAGTACGGGCAGCGCCGCCACAAACACAAGGGAAAGCTCAACATTTATCCTGAAGGACATCACCATTGCAAATATCAGCATCATCGGGCAGCGCACCGCTATGCGGGTTATCATCTGAAACGAGTTCTGCACATTGGTAACGTCGGTGGTCAGCCTTGTTATAAGGCTGGAGGTGGAGTATTTATCAATGTTTGAAAAGGAAAAATCCTGTATTTTATTGAAAATATCGTGCCTGAGGTTGCGCGCAAAGCCCGCCGACGCCTCCGAGGCAAACTTGCCCGCCAAAGCGCCGAAGGTAAGGGACAGTGCGCAGCAGCCCACCAGAATAAGCCCCATTTTAAGTATATAGTTCATGTTCCCGCCCTCGACGCCGTTATCGATAAGCGCCGCCATAAGGGTGGGTATGACCACCTCCATTATAACCTCAAAGGTTACGGTTATCGGGGTGGCTATTGCAGCGGCCTTGAATTCCCGCACGCTGCGTGCCAGTTTTTTTATCATATTGCCTTCCGATCCGCCTTTTCGGATCTCTCCTTTCCGTTGTCTGCGTCCTTTGCCGAAAGCGTGCTTTTTGTTTTACCGTTTTCGGCCCCGTTTTTGCATCCGATGCAGGGACGGGCTTCCTCCTCTGCTGCGCCGACAGAGCGCAGGTTTTCCCGTATTGCCGTTATAACCGAGAAAAAGGTCTGCATATCCTCCGGAGGAATGCCCCGGCACATGCTGCGCTCCATATCCTCAATATCGTTTATAACGCACAGATGCAGCTCCCGTCCGCGCGGAGTAAGCTTAAGCTGCTTAAGACGCGCATCGTCCTTTACCCCAACGCGCTCTATGAGGCCGTTTTTCTCCATAAGCTGCACAAGCTTTGTAACGGTGGAGCGCCGCACGCCGAAATCCCGCTCCATATCGCGCTGGTATACCGCTTTGTTCTCCTGCTCCCGGCTGTACATATACCCCAGTACCCAGCCGTGCACCCCCGTAAGCTCGTCGGCGTATTTCTTGGAGGAATACTCATCCATGGTGCGCCGTATCATGTTTGAAAGCGTGCGCACCTGAAAGCCTACGGTGTTCTCTCTTTCCACGAAGGTCACCTCCCGGAATCACTGCCCGAAACCGTGTGCGGGCGGATTTTGTTTCCGTAAAAATATGTTAGCTTGCTAACAGATTCATTGCATATTATATTCATTTGAAAATATATGTCAACCGTCTTTTTGCAAGTTTCGGGCAGCGTCGGAAAATTTCACATTTAATTAATTTTTGCTGCGCTTTATGTAATTCGGGCATTAAACGGCGCGCTCTCATGCACGCGGGCGGCTCCGTAGGCGGAAAAAATAAATTGTATAAACCGGCCAAAAGGGAACAATAATCCTTACAGCAAAAATACACGGCAAAAATACACGGCAAAAATACTGCCGGGAAATATCCGGCAAACGCTTTTTACGGTAAAGCATTTATAACGGAGGCAGCAATGGGCTTTTATAAGGATATAAACAAAAACCTTGCCTTTTTGCGGGAGTATATGGCGCGCGCGTCGGACTGCAAGCTGCGCCGCATATACAGCGGAAACACGGAATGCGCCGTGGTTTTCACGGAAACCACGGTTTCCCAGCAGCTGCTGGAGCAGAATGTGATAGCCCGTCTTATGCATATGGCGGTGCGGGATAAGGACCTTGACCAGGTGCGCCGCAGCGCTACCTCGGCGGGGCAGATAACCGTGCTGTCCTCTCTTGATCAGGCGCCTGCGGAGCTTGCGGGCGGCATGACGCTTTTGTTTGTGGACGGCGTAGCGGGATGTCTGTCGGTGGATGTGCGCAAGCTGCCCTCAAGAAGCGTGGAGGAGCCCGCCATAGACAAAACCATACTGGGTGCAAGGGACGGCTTTACCGAGTCGGTGGGGGAAAATCTCGGGCTTATCCGCAAGCGCATACGCTCCGAGCTGCTGGGAGTGCGCACCGTGTTTGCCGGCAGCGGAAAAACCAAGTGCTATCTTCTGTGGATGGATGATGATATGCTGCCGCTTGTGGAAAAGCTTACAAAAACCATAGAAAAGCTGGACGGCGGGCTGTGCCTTACCGTGCGCGACATACTGCCCGCAGTAAGCCCGCGCTCGGTGTTTCCCACGCAGAAGCTGACCGAGCGCCCCGATACCGTATGCTCCCTTTTGCCCAAGGGGCGGGTGGTGCTGCTTATGGACGGACAGCCCGTAGCGGTATGCTTCCCCACCACGCTTTGGGAGCTGTTTGAATCCCCAAACGATGCCTCCATAGCCTCGACGCTTGCCCGCGCCATGACGCTTCTGCGGTTTATCGGCGCGCTTTTGTGCATAACCCTGCCCGGGCTGTATGTGGCGCTGCTGAATTATAACCGCGCCCTGCTGCCCCCTGAGGTCACCGCTCTTGTTATAGAGGCGGAAAGCAAGATTGCGCTTTCTCTGCTGCCGGAGGTGCTTATAACATGGGTGCTGGTGGCGCTCATATTTCAGGTGGGGGTGGCGCTGCCCTCCACCGTGGGCGGCACCATCGGCATTTTCGGCTCCATAGTGCTGGGGCAGGCGCTGGTAACAGCCGGGGTGGCAAGCGAGCTGACGCTGCTGGTGGTGATAACCTCGTCGGTAAGCGGCTATTCCGTGCCGAATTATCCGCTTAATATCGCGCTTCGCCATGTAAGCCTTATAGTGCTTTTGTTTTCCGCGGCGCTGGGGCTTATAGGTACCGGGCTTGCCCTTGTTGCGCTTTTTGCGCGCCTGCTTGCCCTTACCTCGGCATCGTACCCCTATCTGCCCATACGCGCAAAGCGGGGCTGCATAACGGCGGACGAGCTGGCGCTGAAAATGTCAAAAAGAACCGGATCGCGCCGTTAAGGGCGGACGAAGAGCGCCGTCACCGTACGCCGGGTCGGGGCGGAGGAACGCATACGGCGGGCAGAAACCGGCGCCGGCGCACGGCGTTTAGCATACATTATATATTTATATCCGGAGATGAAAAATGAAAGAACACGGAGCGGGCTTCTTTTCCCTTTTCGGAGCGCTGCTGGGAAGCGGCATATTTCTTGTGCCCTCGCTTGCCGCAAGGGCGGGCAGCGGCGGATGGCTTGTGCCCGTTATGGTGCTGCCGCTGCTTGCGGCTGTATTTCTGTTTTTGTACCACGCCTCCCTTGTAAGGCTGCCCTATACCCTTATGCAGTGCCTTCGCGTGGCTTATGCGGTGCTGTGCGCCTTTCTTGCCGCCTGTGCGCTTTGCCTTGCGTCCGTGCTGTGCCGGGATCTTATGCTTCCCGGAGCGGAGCCGGTGCTGCTTATTGCGGTGTCGGCGGGGGTGCTGTATTTATGCATTGCCACCGAGCATACCGTGTGCGGGCTTAATCTTATGTTTTTTGCCTGCCTTGCCGTTATAACCCTTATGCAGCTGCTCAGCCTGACACAGGGGCGCACAGATCGGCTGTCTGCAAGCCTGTCGGAGCCGCTTGAGGCGGGCTTGGGCATGCTCCCGTTTTTTTCCGGCATAATGACGGTACCCGCCCTTGCCCGGCGCGGCGTAAAAAAACGCTCCATGCTGCTGGCGCTGGTGCTGTCCTGCGCCGTTTATGCCCTTATTACCGCCGTATGCATTGCGGTGCTTGGGGACAAGGCCTGCGCCGGAGAGAGCTATGCGGCCCTTACCGTGCTTAAAAGCGGCACGGTGCTGCTTAACATGCGCCTGTTTTTTGCAAGCATAAGCTTCAGCCTGGTCATGCTCAAGCCCGCCGTCAACCTCGGCTGGGCGGCGCTTGTCTCGGCGGAGGAGGTAATAAAAAGCAAGTGGCTGCGCCCCGGAATATGCGCCTTCGTGCTGGCGGCGGCGCTGCTTATGCACGGCATTATACAAAGCTTGTGATAAACGGCAAAGCCGCCCGTTCATATGCCGATGCGCTTCGGGGGCATACGCGCGCTTTTCAAAAAGGAGAAAATATGATTAAAGCATTGAAAAAAGCTGCCTCGGCGGGACTGTGCGCCCTGCTTTTTCTGCTGTCGGGCGCGTTTTGCGCCTGCGGCGCTCAGCCCATTGAAAAAAGCGCGCATCCCGTAACGGTGGGAATAGACCTTGACCCGTCAAGCGGGCTGTACACCGAAAGCGGTCTTTATTATATGTATGACGGCGAAAGCATTTCCTTCAAGGAGCTTTCGGCGCAGGGGGTGAATATCGGGGAGGCCACCGGCAAAAAGGCGGGGTACAGCTATGAAACGGTAAACTATTCCCTTCTGGGCGCGGTGGTGCTGGGGAAGGAGGTGCTCTCAAACGGCATAGGCGACCCCATGTTCACCTTCCTGAAGTGGCCGCTGCCCTCCGGCGATGTGCTGCTGTGCGCCGCCGACAACGCTGCGGCAATGGTAAAGGATCAGACTCTGCCCATGCTGCTTGCCAGTTCCTCGTCAAAGACCTACAACCCCCGCGCCTCGCTGTCCGATTGCCTCACCGCCCTTTATGACGGCACTCCCCTTGTGCTGCCCCGTGTTACGGATAATAACGGCACGTATCTGGACGGCGCGGTGATTCTGAAGGACGGCGTGCTTGTGCAGCAGCTGGATGCGGCGCAAACATCGCTTTGGGCAATGCTTTTTTACCCTGACGGCTCAGGCTCGGTCACGGCGGGCGGAATCAGCGCACAGCTTCAGAGCGTGCGCCGCTTCAGCCGGGAAAACAGATGCATAACAGTGGAGGCGTATGCGCTTTTTACCTCCCCGGGCAGCCCGGAGGATTATGCCGCCGCCCTTGAGCAGGAGCTTTATAAGCTGCTTTCCTGCTTTAAGTGCGATGCCCTGCTTATAGACGGAATAATAGGCTGCCCGTATTCCGAGCTGAAGGTGCAGCTTACGGTGCGCCGCTATTGAGGCATATGCCGCCGTTTGCGCTTTTGCCGTTATGCGCCCGTTTTCGGGCTTTGCGCGCTCGTTTTTTCCTACCCTGCCGCCGGCCTTTTCTCCCCCGCTTCCGCCTTTTGCCCGTTTGCTTTTGCTGGCGGTGCCGCGTCGGTTCATTTTTGTTCACATAAAATACACGCAATATTTACAAAAATTCGTAGTTTTAATTATATAAATTGCTTGACATATTATATAAAACGGCGTACAATTTTCGCATACGGAAAGGCGGAAGAGTGATGAAAAAAGAGGTATATTCACTGGTGCTTTCGGAAAACGTGGTGGCGGCGGTGGACAGAACGGCAAAGGAGCGCGGAGTCAACAGATCCGCTCTTATAAACCAGATACTTGCCGAATATGTCAGCTATGTCACTCCCGAAATGCGCATGAAGAACACGCTTGCCCTTGCCGGCGAGCAGCTTCGCGCGCAGGCGGCCTTCCGTGTGGGAGAGCAGGCCTCTCCGGCAATACTGCGCACGGTTTCTTCACTGGATTACAAATATAATCCCGATGTTCATTACCGTGTGGAGCTTTACCGCGAGGCAAAGGGATACTTGGGTGAGCTGAAGGTGTGGCTGCGCACGAAGAACTCCGGGCTGCTGCTTTATATAAACGGCTTTTACAGGCTGTGGAGCGAAAACGAAAGCGCCAATATGCCGGGTCGGTCATGTGCGGCGGACGGAGGAAGATTTGTGCGCAAGCTGGAAAACCCGCAGGGCGGAGAAGCCGGCAGGCTCATATCGGCCTATGTTACCGGCTTTGATGCCGCCCTTAAGGCTTATTTCGGCGCGATAAGCGCTTCTGCCGACGCAGCGGCGGCGGTAAAAAACGCTTATTGCAAATACATTATCGGACGCGGAGTAACGCTGTAAAAAAGGCGCCGCCCCGAAAAGCGCAAGGGCGCTTACCCGGACACACCGAAAAAACCGGAAAATACGGTAAGCAGGTAAACATCAAACACATAATAAGCAATCAGCAGCAATCGCAACAGACAATACAAACCGCTCTGCTGTTTATAAATTAAGGAGTGATTTTTATGGATGCAAGAAAATTTACGCAAAAGAGTCTTTCCGCAATAGAGGAAGCAAGCAACATAGCAAAGGAGAAGGGAAATCAGTACATCGAGCAGGCGCATCTGCTGCTTGCGCTGCTGCGTCAGCAGGACGGTCTTGCCGGCGAGCTTTGGAAAAGCATGAAGGCGGATGAACGCCTTACGGTGTCCGGCCTTGAAAGGGCCTCAGACGGCTTTCCGCGGGTAAGCGGAGCCGGAAGCGAGGTGTATCTTTCCCAGAACGCGGACCGCGCATTAAGAGAGGCGCAGAACGAGGCCGCGGCCATGCAGGACGACTTCATTTCGGTGGAGCACATACTGCTTGCGCTTGTAAAGAACCCCGACGGCACATTAAGAGAGGTGCTTAAGTCCGCAGGCGTAACGCAGGAAAAGCTGCTTAATGCAATAAAGGAGGTACGGGGCACTCAGCATGTGCGCAGCGACGATCCGGAGGGCACCTATAACGCCCTTAAAAAATACGGTCAGGATCTTACCGCGCTTGCGCGGGAGCAGAAGCTGGACCCGGTAATAGGCCGTGATGAGGAAATCCGCAACTGCATAAGGATACTTACCCGTAAATCCAAAAACAATCCCTGCCTTATAGGTGAGCCGGGCGTAGGTAAAACGGCAATAGCCGAAGGGCTTGCCCAGCGTATCGCCAAGGGCGATGTGCCGGAAAACCTTAAGGACCGCACGCTGTTCTCCTTGGACATGGGCGCACTGATAGCGGGCGCAAAGTTCCGCGGCGAGTTTGAGGAGCGTCTTAAGGCTGTGCTTAACGAGGTAAAGGCTTCGCAGGGCAAAATACTGCTGTTTATAGACGAGCTGCACACCATTGTGGGCGCGGGGCGCACCGAGGGCTCCATGGACGCGGGCAACCTGCTCAAGCCCATGCTTGCCCGAGGCGAGCTGCACTGCATAGGCGCCACCACTTTGGACGAATACAGGAAATATATCGAAAAGGATCCGGCTCTGGAGCGCCGCTTCCAGCCGGTGACAGTGCCGGAGCCCAGCGTGGAGGACACCATTTCCATACTGCGCGGGCTTAAGGAGCGCTATGAGGTGTTCCACGGCGTAAAAATACACGACCGCGCGCTGATAGCTGCGGCTACCCTTTCCAATAGGTATATAAGCGACCGTTTCCTGCCCGATAAGGCCATTGACCTTGTGGACGAGGCCTGCGCCATGATAAAAACCGAAATGAATTCCATGCCTACCGAGATGGACGACATACGGCGCAAAATCATGCAGCTGGAGATAGAGGAGGCGGCTCTTAAGAAGGAGACGGATAAAATATCCGCCGAGCATCTCAGCGAGATCACAAAGCAGCTTTCCGAGCTGCGGGAAACCTTCCGCGGCATGCAGGCAAAGCTTGCAAACGAAAAGCAGGATATAGAAAAGGTGCAGCAGCTGCGCCGGGAGATCGAGCAGGTAAACGCCGCCATTGAAAAGGCGGAAAACGAGTACGACCTCAACAGGGCGGCGGAGCTTAAATACGGCAGGCTGCCCAAGCTGCAAAAGGAGCTGGCCGCCTGCGAGGCGGAGCAGCCGCAGAGGAAGAACACGCTTTTGCGAAACACTGTGGACGAGGAGGAGATAGCGCGCATAGTGGCGCGGTGGACCGGCATCCCGGTTTCCCGTCTTATGGAGGGGGAGAGGGATAAGCTGCTGCGCCTTGACGAGATACTGCACAAGCGCGTAGTGGGTCAGGACGAGGCGGTAAGCCGCGTATGCGACGCCATACTGCGCTCCCGCGCCGGCATTCAGGACCCCCGCCGTCCGATAGGATCGTTTTTGTTCCTCGGGCCTACGGGCGTGGGCAAAACCGAGCTTGCAAAGGCATTGGCAGAGGCGCTGTTTGACGACGAGCACAACATGGTGCGTATCGATATGACGGAATATATGGAAAAATACTCCGTGTCCCGTCTGATAGGAGCCCCTCCGGGATATGTGGGCTATGACGAGGGCGGCCAGCTTACCGAGGCGGTACGCCGCAGGCCGTACTCCGTGGTGCTCTTTGACGAGGTGGAAAAGGCGCATCCCGACGTGTTCAACATCCTGCTTCAGGTGCTGGACGACGGCCGTATAACCGACAGTCAGGGCCGCACGGTGGATTTCCGCAACACCATAATAATCCTCACCTCCAATCTGGGCTCCGATATAATTTTGGGCGGCATAAAGAACGGCGAAATATCCGAGGCGGCGCGCAGCGAGGTAAGCGAGCTGCTTAAGCGCAGCTTCCGCCCCGAATTCCTTAACCGTCTTGACGAGATAGTGTTCTATAAGCCGCTTACGCAGGAGAATATCGGCAGGATCCTTGAGCTTCAGCTTCAGGATCTCAGAAAACGCCTTGCCGAAAAGCAGCTGGATATCACACTGAGCGACAAGGCAAAGGCCTATATCATAGATAACGGCTATGACCCGGTATACGGCGCGCGTCCGCTTAAGCGCTTTTTGCAGTCCAAGGTGGAAACGCTGGCTGCACGCATCATAATTGCGCGCGACCCGGCTCCCGGCTCCGTAATAACGGTGGATTGCGATGAAAACGGCCTTACCGCCGACCTTAAGCAGCCGGAATAATATAAAATGCAATAAAAAGCCGGATAAGCCCGGCACAAACAAAAGGAAGCGTTCTTTGCCGCAAAGCGGCTCGGGCGCTTCCTTTTTTAATTTAATCAAATAATTCAATCGGGCGGATAACGGGGACTCAGTTCTCCGCGTCTCCGTTTGAGGCGCCGTTTCCCGTAATAAAGGTGAATTGCTTCAGGGCGGCGGCGTTTTTTTGCTCCAGCTGAAGCATGCGCCCCGTATATATGCACATGCTTATTCCCGCCAGCATGGTCTGCACAAGTGCGGCGGCGCCCCAGCCCGCAACGGCCCAGGGTGAGCCGGAGAGAGAAAGTGCGGCGGCGCCGACGGCAGGCAGAGCAAAAATAATGCTGCTTACCGCGCAGATTATTGTATAATAAACAACGGTTTTAATGAAATTTCCGCGCAGCAGCAGGCGGGAATACAGCAGGGAAAACATAAACCGCACCCGCCCCAGCGAGGTGGAGGCTATAAGCACGGAGGAATAGCTGTCCACAAGCGCCGTGGAAACGGAGGTGAGCACAAAGGCAAAAAGCGCGGCGGCGGGCAGCGCGATGTATATAACGGGCAGCAGCAGCGCCATTACACAAACAGAAAGGGAAAGCTGCAGCAGCAGGCTTTGTATAAAGGAGGAAAGATAAAGAATAAGGAACACCGCGGGCAGCCGCCGTATTATGGTTTTGGCCATGACGGAGGCATCGGGCTTTTTGTTCGGGTGAGCGGCGGCTTCGCCGGTAAAAACAGCGGCAAAAATTAACATTGCGCACTGCAAAAAGGCGGTAAGAAGGGATAAAAGATAGTCCGCCGCGCTTTGCTGCGAGGCGTTTGCAAGGGCGGAGAGCAGCTGCTGTGCCGCATTTGACGAGGCAAAATCAAGCTCCGGCAGCACACTTGCCGCAGCCTGAGCAAGACGGTTGTAGTTTACCGCGTTTACCGCCGCCGCAGGCAGAGCAAAAAGCAGCAGCAGCCCCAAAAGGCGCAGAAACCGCCCCTTGTAGGCCTCCCGCAGGCCGCGGAACAGCCGTCCGAATTCATAAAAATATCCGTTGCAGTCCTTTTGAGAGTGCATAGTTATAACCGCTTTCCCGAAGCATAAGGCTTCGCAGAGGAAGAATAAAACCGTTTCGGGCGCATAAAAAGCGCTTCGGCGGCATTTTTACAATAAAAATTTTATCATAAATAAGCCGTAAAAGAATGTGCAATCTGTAAACAATGCTGTTTGCAGCCGATATTTTGGGTAAAAGACGAGCAAAAGACGGCAAAAAAATGCGAAAAAACGCAAAAAGCAGGGTTTATGTGCAGTTTGCACATTGAAAACGCAGGGGAAATGAGCTATTATTATAATCGAATAAGTATGCCGGAGAACCGATCGACCGGCAGGCGCGGCCGCAGGGGAAGCAAAAACAAAAATGCGCAAAAATGCGTTAAAAAACAGCAAAAAAACGCGTTAAAACGCGGCAAAAATGTGCAAAAAACGCATCAAAAACGCAGCGGCCGCCCATGCGCGGTTCCGTTTCGGGGAGCGGACGGGCACGGCAAAAAGAAAAGAGAAGGAAAAAAACAAAATGAAGCAAGGAAAAAAACTGCTGAGCATTATGCTGGCGATGCTTATCGCGGCCTTGGCCTGCGGGCTTACCGGCTGCATTAAGGCACCGGGAGAGAGCGCAGGCGCCCAGGCAACACAGACTCCCGATACCGCCTTAAGCCAGGAGCCTACACTTGACACAACTCCGTATACAACTCCCGGCGATACTCCCGATATAACGCCCGGCCCCACTCCGGCGCAAAGCGAAACCGTGCAGCCGCAGGATACCGGCGCGCCCGCGCCCACTCCCACGCCCACTCCGGGAGATACCGGCGCGCCCGCGCCGGGGCCCACGGTGTCCCATGCGCCGGTGAGCAAGTGGGATTACTATGTAACCTACGGCTCCGCCTCAATACGCACCGTTGCGCTTACCCGCTTTAACGACGGCACGCAGGGCGGCGGCGAGGGCAGCTTTACCTTCAGCGGCGACGGGCTTTTAATAAAGCAGCAAAACGGCGCCTATGCCGATACCTACGGCATATATTCCGGGGCGAATTTGGGGTCGGCGGACTATTCCAAAGTGTGCTATGTGGGAATAACGGTTAAAAACCTGGAAAGCCACGATGTGCTTTTCGGGCTTCAGGGAACGGACGCAAAGGGCAAGAATGTGTTTCTCTATCCCGAGGGCGATCCGATAGCCCTTGCTTATGACAACGGCGATATAAAGGCGGCCGGCGGACAGGGCGGCGTAAACTCGCGCTATTGCATAGTGCTGCCCGCGGGCTTCTCCGGCAGCGTGTTTATTCCGCTTAACCGCATAGCGGACAGTCACGAAAAGGACAAGGCAAAGCAGTGGGACAAAACCCCCATTACAAGCCCCGGCTTCCATTTAAGCGACGGCGGCAGCAAGGGGGTGCTGGTTTCGGCGCTGTTTATCTGCTCCTCCGCCCTGAAGGCTCCCCAGGAGGCGGCGGGCGGCATTACAAACAAGGATTACACCTATACCGCGGCTCAGCGCATTGCGGCCTTCTGGAAGAATTCCACAATGTACAACGAGTCTATAACCATGATGAAGCGTTCAAGCGGCGAAATATATGCAAAGACCCTGTTTGTGCCCACCAAGATAAACGCGGTGGTGGATGTGTACCTCCAAAAGGAATACAAGGAGGGTGTGGACTGGGAATGGGTAAAGGGCACAAACAAAATAAAGTGGCTCTCCGGCTCCTCCATTCCCTATTTTACGGATAACGACCTTTCCGGCAAGGATTCAAAGGGCAATTATATTCCGGAATTCCCCGCATGGTCGGACGGCGGACGCAGCCGCTTCGGAAATGCGCTGTACTGCGTAAGCTCCTTCCTTTATGAAAAGCAGATATGCATAAGCTACACCTACGATACGGCGCAGGTGGCAAAGCAGGGAATAAAATACACGCAGTATCAGGGCGATAAGCTGAAAAACACGGTGAATAAGCTTAAAAACAGGGGAAACCTGAAGGTGCTGTTCTACGGGGATTCCATATTCTCCGGCTGCGATGCCTCCGGCATGTACAGCAGGGAGCCGTATATGCCCTATATGCACAGTCTTATTCAGCAGGAGCTTTCCCGCAATACCAAGGGTAAGGTGCAGGTGGACAACCTTTCGGTGGGCGGCTGGACCGTGGAAAACGGACGGGACGCGCTTTCCGGCGAGGTGGGCGGATATAATTATTCAGGCAAATATAAGGGCTACGACCTGCTTATACTCTCCTTCGGCATGAACAACGCCCATACCCCCAAGGAGGAATATATTGCTGCGACCAAGACCATTGTGGATAGAATAAAGAAGGAAAACCCGAACCTTGAGGTGATATTGGTTTCCTGCATGAACCCAAACCCCCGCGTGGGCTGGGATGTAAACCAGAAGCATCAGGGCGGATGGCTTAAGGAGATAGCGGCGCAGAGCAAATATTCCTCCTATACCGCGGTGGTGGATTTTTATGCGGCGCACAAGAGCATACTTGCCTATAAGGACTTCAGCGCCACCACGGGCAACAACATAAACCATCCCAATGACTGGCTTATACGCGTGTATGCGCAGAATATTCTTGCGGCGATGATAAAATAAGCATAAAGGCGGCGAAGGCGGGATTGCCCTTTGCATAAAATACGGCGGGGCGACTGCCCGCCTCTCACTGAAGCGGCGCGGTATTTTTGCGATTTCGCGCGAAGCTTTGCTCAGATTTTTGAGTGCTTTTTATTGCACCGAAGAATAAAAGTGTGATAAAATAATAATAAAAGCCGGCAGGGAATTACGCCGGCAGGATTGCAACACGGCCCGAGGGCTGTCTGAAAGGAAGATACTGTATGAAAAACATCAGAAGCGGCGCATTTTTCGCGCCCTGCGGAAAAAAGAGCGGAAAAAGCGGAATAAAGCTGGATTATGTGGAGCCTACCGACCCCAAGGCGGGCAATACCGTGGCGCATGCCGCCGTAAGCAAGTGGGATCAGACCTTCTCTTACGGTGATGCCTCGATAAAATGCACCGCGCTTACCCGTTTTAACGACGGACAGACCGCCGCGGGCGAAAAAAGCGAGCAGGGGCTGCGCCTTACGGGCAGAGGCTTAAAGAGAGGGATAATAACCGGCGCAAATCTCGATTATGATTGCAGCGAGGCGGAGTATTACGCAATATCGTTGTGCAATAACGGCAAAAAAGCGCTTATAGGCCTTGATGCGGATATTGAGGCGGATAAAGCGGTGCTGGCGCCGGAAAACGGAGAGCCGGAAAGGGCGCAGAGCGAAAAATGCGAAGGGATAAATACCGCAGTGCTGCCCGAGGGCTTTAAGGGCTGCGTGCTTTTCCCGGTTAAAAACGCAAGGGAGAGCTTCGGCAGCGTTGATATAGCCTGGAGCGGCGATATTACGCTGCGCGCGCTGCTTATGTGCGATACGCCCCTTGAAATGCCGGGTCAGGGCAGTAAAATAACAAACCCGCTGTACAGCTACACCGACAAACAGCGTATGCAGCCGTTTTGGGAGTGCTCCACCATGTACAACGAATCCATGGGCATGATGAAGCGGGAAGACGGCAGCATATGGGGCAAGCTGTTGTTTGTACCCACCCGCATAAACGCAGTGGTGGATGTATATCAGAAAAAGGAATATAAAGAGGGCAAGGACTGGCAGTGGATAAAGGGCACAAACCGCATAGTGCGCCCCGAGGGCTCGGATATTCCGTATTTTACGGAAGAAATGCTTTCCGGCAAAGAGGAAAACGGCGAGTTCATTCCGGAATTCCCCGCATGGACGGACGGCAGAAGCCGCTTCGGCGCCTGCCTGTACTGCGTGACGGATTTAATATACGAAAAGCAGATATGCGTATCCTATGAGTATGATTTAAGTCAGGTAAAAAGCGAGGGCATTGCAAGCACGCCGTGCCAAAGCGGATGCCTTGTGCGCACAAATGCGCGCCTTAAAGAGGGACGGGATCTTAAGGTGCTGTTCTACGGGGATTCCATATTCTCCGGCTGCGATGCCTCCAGCATGTATAACAGAGAGCCGTTTATGCCCTATATGCACAAGCTTATAGAAAGCGCACTGGCCTCAAGAAGCGCTGGGCGTGTGCAGGTGGACAACTTGGCCGTGGGCGGCTGGACCGTGGAAAACGGACGGGACGCGCTTTTCGGCGATGTAGGCGGACACGATTATTCCAAGAGCTACAAGGGCTACGACCTTATGATACTTTCCTACGGCATGAACAATGCCTATACCCCGGAGGAGGAGTTCAAGGCGGCGACTCTTAAGATAATGGAAACGGTGAAAGAGGCAAACCCGGATATTGAAATAGTGCTGGTTTCCTGCATGAACCCCAACCCCCGCGTGGGCTGGGATGTAAACCAGAAGCATCAGGGACAGTGGCTTAGGGAAATTGCCCAAATGCCCGCATGGCAGGAGCGCACGGCGCTTGTGGATTTCTATCAGGTGCATAAGAGCATACTTGCCTATAAGGATTTCAGCTCCACTACGGGCAACAACATAAACCACCCCAACGATTGGCTTATACGCGTGTATGCGCAGAATATAGTGCGGGCTATAACCCGGTGATAGACCGGCGGTTATAAAAACAAACAAAACCGACAGCCCGAAAAACGGGCGGGAAAGGAAAAAATATGAGCAAAACGGAACAGGTACAGAAGGCATGGGTAGAAGCCATGAAAAATAAAGATACGGCGCGCAGGGATTCTCTCTCTCTCCTTATGGCGGCGCTTAAAAAGGGCGCAAAGGACAAATGCGCACCCCTTACCCCGCTGGAGGAGGACGATATAATTCTTCGGGAAATAAAGCAGACCCGCGAGTCCATAGACAGCGCGGCGGGCAGAGAGGATATAATAGCCGTAAACGAGGCAAGGCTGGCGGTATACACGGAATTTGCGCCCAAGTTCCTCTCCGAGCAGGAGATACAGGCGGAAATAGCGGCGGTGCTTAAGGAGCTGGGCATTGAAAAGCCCGCGCCGCAGGATAAGGGCCGCATAATGAAGCTGCTTATGCCCAGAGTCAAGGGCAAGGCGGAGGGAGCGGAGGTAAACCGTCTGGTGGCGGCTCTGTTCTGATAATAAAACCGACAAAATGCGGCAGCGAAAGTGCGCAGATGGCTTAAATTCGCGCGCAAGGGCATTAGGCCGCAAAAGAAAAAGCCGGCGGAAATGTCCGGCGGCAGGAAAGCGATAAAGGGCAAATTTTCGGGAACAGGCAGGATTTCTTCGTGACTGTTCCTATTTTTTTCGGAAGCCTCCGTTACAAGCCGGAAGCATCGTGTGATGCTGCCCCGCATACTGCATCACAGCGTTATCCAAAACCTTTTCAAATTCACATTTTCATCAGGCTCATGTATTGTATATTCGTAAATGCCGCCGTTTGCAAGAATTGTCTTTTCACTTCCGATATTGCCGTCGATACAAGTTATCAGCACCTTATCGATTCCGATTTCGCGGCAGAACGGAAGCGTAATTCTCAGCATTTCCTTGGCGTAACCCTTTCGCCGTTCGCTCGGCCTTACGGAATAACCGATATGTCCTGCGTATTTTTCGAGATAGTCGTTGAAACGGTGCCGAACCTGAATCATTCCCACCAATTTGTTATCGCTTTTGCGAAGAAAAAGAAATTGTGTGGCGGGAACTAAGCGAGCGGGCACCTTCAGGGGATTCTCGTATTCCGAACAAATCCGTATATATTCTTCCGGGTTCGGGGTTCTGCGCAGAGGACCTGTTCCGCCCATGGAGTCGCCTGCATCAAGAAATTCCTGCCTGTATTCAATAATCTGACCTGCATATTCGCTTCTTGGGCGTATCAAAAGGAATTCTTCCATAATTAACTCCGTAATCAGCAATATATTGTTTTGAAGTCATCGGCGATTTTTTCGTAGTAAACCTCGCTGATTTTGCCGTTTATAAACACGGGGAGCATTTCGTCAAAGCCCTCAATCAGCTTATCCGACCTTGCAAGCTCACAGAGAGGATACCAAAATATTTCGCCTTCGCTTGAAGCCTTAAGCCGGCCGGTAAAGCTGTCGGCGACATAAAGGAAAACTATGTACCGCTTTCCGTCCTTTTGCTTATGAAATTCCTTTATGCCGCAAAGCCGCGGCGCTTTTATTGTAAGCCCTGTTTCCTCCTGCATTTCACGGATGACCGACGGGGTGACATACTCTCCCTTTTCAACATGACCGCCCGGAAAATTCCAGCCGTGCCATATCGGGTGATTCACCTTGCTCTGCACAAGCACATTGCCCTTGCCGTCGCATATCATGCACATATTTGTAAGCTCAACTTCTTCGGTTCTTGACATAGTGTTTCTCCTTACAGTCTGCGTCCGACCGGCTGGTGTATGCCGGTTTTGATTTTGCGTCAAATGCAAAAAACATTTAACGCACAAGCAGCTTCTGCGCGGCTGCGGCCGTCTGCTTCATAAGCATGGCAATGGTTACGGGGCCTACGCCGCCGGGCACGGGGGTGTAGGCGCTGCAATGCGGTATGCAGGCTTCAAGATCTATATCGCCTACATTGCCGGCGTTGTAGCCGGCATCCATAAGCACCGCGCCCTCCTTTATCCAAGTTTCTTTTACAAAAAGGGGCTTGCCCACGGCGGCCACCACTATGTCGGCGCGGCGCACTATATCGGGCAGATTGCGGGTTTTGGAATGGGCTATGGTAACGGTGGCGTTTTCATTAAGCAGCAGCGCGGCCACCGGCTTTCCCAGAATGGGGCTGCGGCCTATCACCACGGCTTCCCTGCCCTCAAGAGGGATATTATAGCGCTTGAGCAGGGATACAATCGCAAGCGGAGTGGCGCTGCAAAAGGCGTCCAGCCCCATTGCGGCGCGGCCGAAGCCGGCGGTGGTTACGCCGTCCACATCCTTTTCAAGGCTTATTGCGTCAAAGCAGGCGCGCTCGTCTATATGGGCGGGAACAGGATGCTGAAGCAGTATTCCGCACACCTCGGGATCGCGGTTGAGTCTGTTTATAACCTCAAGCAGCTCCTGCGTGGTGGTGCTTTCGGGCAGCTCCACCTTGCGGGAGAGCATTCCCACGCGGGCGCAGGCGTTGCCCTTCATGCGCACATAGGTTACGCTTGCAGGGTTGTTACCCACAAGAATAGTGGCAAGCACCGGGGTTTTTCCGGTTTTGGCGATAATGTCCTGCACAAGAGCGCGTATTTCCGCCTCAACCTCGCGGGCATAGGCTTTTCCGTCTATAACTGTCATAATTATTCCTCCAAGCAGCGCTGAGCCGATACGGCTTTTGATGCGTTTTATGCTTCTATTTTATAATCCGCGCTGCGCAAAGTCAAGAAAATCCCGGACAAACATCCGGGATTTGATTCTATTGTTCGGATTTATCCGGCATCCCGTCGGCGGCGACGGAGTCGGCATATGCCAGCTGCTTTCTGTGCAGCGTTTCCAGACGCTGTCGGGCGGCGGCCTTGAGTATAACCCCGCGGATAAGGCAGTCCAGCGCGCTGCCCGGGTTGTAGTCGGCGGGGGCGCAGAAGCTGATTCTCCCCTCTCTTAGCATACGCAGCACCTTGGCATCCCCCTTGGCGGGGTCATATACGCCCACGGAGCAGCCCCCGCCGGAGGTGACAAGCTGCATACAGGGGATATCGGTGTCGCTGTCCCCTATGTATACCATGTTGCAGAAAGGTACGCGCAGCCTCTCCGGCGGAAAGTAATCGTTCACGGCGGGATCCGTCACATCGGGCACGCCCTTGCGTATGCGGAAAAGGAACTGGGTCTTATTGGTGTAATTCACATTCATGGCGGGCCAAACGGCCACCCCGCGGCTGTTGTAATAAAAGGAGCTTGCATATATGCGCTCAAACACCCCGGCCTTGGCAATGGAGGTGCCCTCTATCATCTCCCGCAGCCCGGAAGAGATTATATAGTGCTCCACCTTTACGCCGGCACGCTGCCCGTAAAGCCCGATACGCTCAAACCAGCCCTCCACACCGGGGAAAAGGCGTACTCCGGCGCCGTAGCGCGCCAGCGCCTCCTTGGTAAAGACAAGATGCCCCTCCGCCTCGCGCACCATAAGGTACATATAGGCAAGGTTAGGGTCCATATCGTTATTTTGTGCAAGGAGATTGGCTTCGCGCCAGAAGGCCTCGGTATCATAGCCTACCGACTGTATATAGCCCTGCGCCTGCATATCGTCGGGGGAAAGAGTCTTGTCAAAATCGTAGCAGATGGCAAGCACGGGCTGCTCGCCCGCTTCGCCTTTAACGGTGTCGCTGTTCAAAATATGCCTCCTTAAGCCGGTTTGAGGGGAAACGGTGAAATTATGCCGAAATACACGAACCGTTTTTTTTTATGCGGCAAGGCTGTCCAGCAGCGCCCTGAGCCATGCAACGGCCTGATCCTTTGCCAAAAGCACTGCAACCGCAAGGGCAAGGGAAACAAACAGGCAGATGAGCTTTATTATAAGAACGCTGCGGGCAAAATTGCGGCGGCTGAGGTTCTGCGCGGAAACAGCGGCGATTATGGAGCATACAAGCCCCAGCACAGGTATGGAATACAGCACCGTAAGCCAGAAATAGCTGCCCGTGCTTACTGCCGCAGCCATGGGCTTTCCGGAGGCTTTGCCCTCCGGCGCGGCGGAAACGGGCGCAGCCTCGGGGGCAGCGGCTGGGGGCGCCGTTTCCCTTGAAGGCGCGCACGCGGGCTCTGCCTTTGCGCATGTGCAGCAGGCTTCCTCGCAAACCTCGGCTGCGTTTTCCGCATCATGCAGCGCGTTTTCCCTTTCGCGGGCCATATCCACGGTTACGGGGCGCACGCCTGCCGGCTCCTGTGCGTCAAAGGGGCGCCCGCACTGCTCGCAATATTTGATGTCGTCTGCGGCCTCTGCGCCGCAATAGCTGCATTTTTTCATTTTTTTACCTCCTGTTTTTCGCTTTTAAGCGTTGTATGTGCTTTTATGATATTGTTACCGTATTTTTTCAAGCTCCAGCACATATGTTCCTGAGCAGAGATGCAGGGTGCGGCCTTCCTGCGCGCTTTCGTACCGGCTGCCGGGGCAAAGGCGGAAGCCTTCGGGCAGCACGATCTCTCCCGGAGTGCCGAAGGGCAGGGTAACCTCCATGCGCACTCCCTGCGGCGTGCGCTCCCAGGCGGAAGCCGCCGTGCCGCGCGGGGTATCCATGGAGGCGCATACGCTTGAGAGCCCCTCCGGCAGGCAGGGCGCAATGCGTATCTGCTCAAACGCGGGGGCAAGGGGAGTAATTCCCGCAAGATGCTTGTAGAACCATGTGCTTATGGTGCCGTACATGGGGTGATTGTGCGAGTTCATGGCGCTGGTGGTGCCCAGCTCCCAGCGCTCCCAGATGGTGGTGGCGCCCATTGCCAGCATATAGCCCCAGCCGGGATAATCGGTTTTGGTTGCAATTCTGTATGCCACATCCGCAAGCCCTTCATCGGAAAGCACATCAAAAAGATACTTGGTGGCTATGTTCCCGGTGGTCAGGTGATAATCGTGCGCCTTTATATCATCAACAAAGTTTTTAAGTACCTTTTTGCGCATTGAGGCGGGCACTATATCAAAGTGCAGGGCCAGCAGGTTGGAGGCCTGAGAGCCCAGAGCATACTGCCCGGTTTTGCCATTGAGGTATTCCCGGTTTATGGCAGCGCGTATATAGTGGGCAAGCTCGGTATATTCCGCCGCCTCTGCGGGCTTTTTAAGCAGGCGCGCCATGCGGGCAAGCAGGCGCGCGTTTTCATAGAAGAAAACGGTGGCCACAAACTCCCCCGGCGTAATGGCGGAAAGGGCGCTGTTGGCCTCTCTGCCGCCTACGCCGCCGTCCACGGGGCCTGCCCAGTCGCCGTAATTATAATACTGCATTATGCCGAAGCGGGAGCGGGATACAAGATACTGCTCCCACGCCTTCAGCTGCTCATAGTATTCCCCTATCATGGCCGCATCGCCGAAAAACATATAGCTGTACCATGGCACAAACAGGAATATGCTGGAGAGCGGATCGGCCTTGTCGGCGCCGAATACGCGGGGCGCGACATCCTTTATGGAGCCGTCCGCATCCTGCGTGTCGGCAAGATCCTTCATCCATTTGCGCAGAAACGCGCCGCAGGAGAAATTGTATATTATTTCCTCTATGCGCACGGTGCAGTCGTTCACCCAGCCCTGACGCTCGTCGCGCTGGGGGCAGTCCGTCGGCACGGAGTGAAGATTGCTTTCCTCCGTCCACAGCACGCACTGCTGTATGCGGTTCAAAAGCTCGTCGGAGCAGGAGAAGCTGCCGCTTACCTTTATATCGGAGCGCACCTGACGCCCGGTGAGCTTTATCTGCTGCGGAGTGCAGCCCTCCAGCTGAACATAGCGGAAGCCGTGATAGGTGAAGGAGGGCTCCCAGCTTGCCTTGTCGCCGCGGCAGATGTATACATCGTGATTTTTTGCCCAGCGCAGGTTTTCCTGGTTTACCGTGCCGTCCTCATAGAGCATTTCGGCAAAGCGCAGGGATATCGCGCTGCCGCCGGGAAGCTCGGTTTCGATTTTTACCCAGCCTGCAAAGTTCTGACCGAAATCGTATACATATATTCCCGGCGCGGGAGAGCTTACGCTTACCGGCTCCATATCCTTTGTTACCCGTATGGGCTGGGCAAGCTCCGGCTCCACGGTATCGCAGGGCGCGGCAACCGGTATCATGGCGCGGCTTCTTATCGGCGTCCCGCCCGGCACATCCCACGCACGCTCAAGGCGCGCGTCGTAATGCTCGCCGTTGAAAAGGTCGTTGTAGGTTATGGGGCCCGCGCCCACGGTCAGCCCGCTGTCCGGCCCGGAAAGCAGAAGCTCGCTGCTGCCGTCCTTATATTTTATATATATCTCATAGCTGAGCTTTGGCAGACCCAGCCATGTAAGAGGCTTAAGAAAATCAAAGCGCTCAAACACCTCGTGACGGTTATTGTACCACCCTTCGCCCAGAACTGCGCCCAGTGTGTTTTCCCCCATGCGCAGCGAGGGGGTTATATCGTGCATCACATACTGCACGCGCTTGTCAAAGGCGGTAAAGCCCGGCTCCAAAACGGCGTCGCCCTGACGGATGCCGTTTATGCTGAGCACATGATAGCCCAGCCCGCAAACCAGCGCATAGGCGCATTCCGGCTCCTTTTCAAGGGTAAAATCCGCACGGCAGTAAAGCGCGCGGTTGCGGGCGTAGCTGAATTGCTCCGGGCCCATGAACTGCGCCCGCCAAGGCAGGAAATCGCCCGTTACAAAGCTTGCGGGGCCGCTTACGGAGCTTCTGCCCGTGTCGGATGTTACCTCTGCCGTCCAGAAGTAGCGGCAAAACGGCTCAAGCGGTGCGCCGTCATATTCAATAAGGGTGGAGCTTCCGGTTTCCAGCGTGCAGTCCCACATATCGGCATTGCCCTTTTCATAGGCCTCAGCGCCGGAATACACCCGTATGCATACGCTTTTTTGGCATTCGCCGGGCTGCCCTCCTTCCACCTTGTAGGAGAATCTGGGGCGCGGCCCCACTCCGAGGGGGGATGTAAGCTGCTCCGCCGTAAGACCGTAAATGTTCAGCTGTGCTGTATCCTTCATATGCTGCCTCTCTTCCTGTGCTTTTATGTTTTTTATTTGTGCGTGTATTTATTTTTATGTGTCTTTCGCAAAAAACTATATAACAAGCCCGCCGTTTACGCCCAGTATCTGCCCCGTTATAAACGAAGCGTCTTCACTTATCAGAAAGGCTGCCGCCGCGGCTATGTCCTCGGGACGGCCTATCCGCCCAAGCGGGGTCTCAAGGCGCAGGCTCTCCAGTGTTTCCGGGGATAAACCGGCGTTCATCGGGGTATCTATAACGCCGGGGCATATGCAGTTTACCCGTATTCCGGAGGGGCCGGCCTCCTTTGCCAAGGCCTTTGTAAGCCCTATCACGCCCGCCTTGGAGGCGGAATATGCGCTTTCCCCCGCCGCGCCCGTCTGCCCCCACACGGAGGATATGTTCACTATTGCGCCCTCGCCGCGGGGCTGCATTTTTTTAAGGGCCTCCCGGCAGACATAGAAGCAGCCGGTAAGGTTTGTGTCGGTCACTCGCCGCCATTCGCCGTCGCTTATCTCCTGAGCCAAAGCAAAGCTGCTTACGCCGGCGTTGTTTATAACTGCGTCCGCCCGCAGCGCAAACAGGCTGCGCACAAAGGCGCTGTCCGTTATATCGCCGCAGGCCACCGTGCAGTCGCACAGCGGGGAAAGCTCCCTTTGCAGCTCAAGCGCGCGTTCCCGGCTTTTGTTGCAGGCGATTATAAGGTTATATTCCCCCGCCAGCCTTCTTGCGCACGCTGCGCCTATTCCGCCGGCTCCGCCGGTTATAAGCACGGTTTTTTTCATGCTTCCTCCGTGATCGCTTTTTCGGCATTCCGCTTCGCGCTTTATCCTGTCGGCGCTTTTCCCGCCCGCGCCGCCCCTGTGTGCCTCCCGTCCGGACCTGCGGGCAGAATATACGGCCGCAGCAAAGCCGCCCTTTGCCGAAAAACAAATTGTTTTACATAATTATATCACATATTGCACCCGCGGCGCAATGCAACAAAGGCTTTTAGCAAAAAATACTCAAGAGCGAATATTGACATTAAATATTCAACATGATATTATAATTACAGAAAAATGAAGATTTTTATTCATAAAATAACATTAATTCAAGTTGTTCCTGATCTGTCTGCGGGGGCGGAACGGCAGTAAGCGCCGTTGTGTCAAATTTCCGGTTCGAGGGGAGAGTATATGAGCAAGATTAAACTGATGTTTTCAAATGCCGTTTATATGTTTAAGGTAATATGGAATTTCAGCAAATCACTGTTCTTGGGAAAAATGCTGTTAGCAATACTTAACGGCGTTATAGCCCCGTTGAATGCATATATTCTTAAAATATTGGTTGAGAGAATTACTGCCTTTGATTGGAATTCTACATTGGCGGTAATCGGAATAATTGCAGCCGTAAATTTAGCAAACGGAGTTTTGCAGGCCTATATCAATAGAAAACTGGGCATTACGGGAGATTTATTCAGAAACCACCTGATGTTTGAATTCAATTCAAAAGTAGTCAATATGGACTATGAGATATTGTTCGAACCTGATATGATTCAAATGAAGGAGCTGGCTTTCAAAACAATACGGGAAGGAAGAGCAATAAAATATTTAGACATTCTTTTTTCCTGCATATCCTATGTGATATCATTGGCTTCAATTATATATCTGCTGTCCTCTTTTTCATGGTGGGTATATTTGATTATGCTTGGTTTAAGCTCAATAAAAATATATACTGTCATAGCAGATAAAAAGCATAATTATAATATATCGGTTGATATGGCTCCGATAAACGCCGAAACTTCATATTATATGAATATGCTGGCGGATGAATCTTACGCAAACGATATGCGTATGTTTTCCATCTCCCGGTGGGTTATTTCCAAATATGAAAAATGCATAACCAAAGCTCATAAAATGTTGGAGGGCTTGTTGTCCGGCATATTTAAAAATACGGTTGTCCGCAATGTTCTCTCCGGAATTGAAACGGTTTTTTTATATACTTTTGTTGCTTCTCAAATGTTTTTCAATAATATGACCTTTGCGGATTTTACTATGGCTACATCCGCTTTGCGCACATTTTCCGACTCAATAACCAATATAACCGGCAGTTTAATAGACCTGGGCGAAAACAGTGCATATGTAAAGATATACAGAGAATTCATGAAAAAGAAAAACACAATCGCAGTTCCGGGCAGAGGAAGAAACATTAAAGAACTGCCGGATACCCGATATATATTTGAACTGGCTGATGTCGGCTTTAAATATCCCGGCTCTGAAAAAATGGTGCTTGAGGGCTTGAATCTGCAAGCGGAAAAAGGAAAATTCTATGTTATTGTAGGGAAAAACGGAGTCGGCAAAACAACCTTGGTAAGGCTGTTGTGCCGTTTGTACGATCCTTCATCGGGGATAATCAGATATATGAATAATGACCTGAGGGATCTTGAATACAAATCCTATCGAGATAATATAGGTGTAGTTTTTCAGGATTATAAATACTATTGCTTATCAATAGCGGAAAATGTTGCAATGAATGAGTATGACGGCTCGGAAGAGGTAATTAAAAAAATATCGGATGCATTAAATGCTGCGGGGCTTAGTGAAAAAATCAATTCCCTACCAAAGGGAATTAATACGCAATTGGGGAAAATTTTTGATAAAGAAGGGGTTTTGTTATCCGGCGGGGAATTGCAAAAGCTGGCTTTGGCAAGAGTGTTATTCAAAAATTCTTCCGTTGTGATCCTTGACGAGCCATCCAGCGCGCTGGATGCCTTAGCTGAGGACGAATTAATAAGGACATTTAACACTGCCCTTAAGGGCAAAACCGTGTTTTATATTTCGCATCGCCTTTCTGTCGCAAAATATGCCGATAAAGTTATCTTCATGGAGGACAGCGGTATAAAGGGGTTCGATACTCATGAAACGCTTTTGGAAAGCATTAAATCATACAGAATTCTATACGAATCACAGGCTAAACATTATAAATAGGAGGCGGGCATACTGCATGTTTTGTTATAATTTATATGGCAAGCATGTTGCGACAAACGTCAGGCTGCCGCTTTTATCAGATATAACCGAATACGGAAAAATTGATTTGGAAGTTCATGTGAGTTTTGAAGCCATTGCGGGCGATACAATCAGCATTAAAGAAGCAGATAATTGCTATATGATAAATTTAGCTTCTTTGGCATCTTATTATGTGGATTCGTCAAAAGATATTATCATATGTAAGGCAAGGGATTTTGAAGCGTTCTTTTCCGGCTGATGACGATTTTTGTTTCAGCAATGAAAACAGTTTTGATACGCTAACAAGCGACGGTGTTCATTTGCTGTTATGCGGTACAAAGGTGTACTCGTATAACAGCATATTTTTCTTTCCGAAGGCGGTCGCCGGGAAAATCGAAGCGATTGCCTGCGATGTTCTAAGCGGCAGAAATGTGATATTGGGAGATGCTTTAATAAAAACGAAATTTGCAAAAACGGAACAGGGTTATATCATAACCGCAGTTCTGGGTAATGCTTTTCTTAAAAATAAGCATTTGGATTCATATTTTTATATGGGTGTGGCAATTTCCGATTGCAGCAGCAAAACCTGCCGCCGAAGGAATCAATTGATTTTATCGCAAAACGATGCTCAATGGTATAACCCTGTATATTTTGCAAGAGCGGATATTAAGCAGAACCCTATTCGGCGGCAAACCGGCGTGCAAAAGCATTTTGCGGTTGTTTTCCGGGGCGATATGCATTATAATAAGCTTATAAGCGTTTATTGGATATAACTGTTTATTGTGAGGAATTATGGACGACAAAACCAAAAAAATAGTGCTGGCGCGCCAGAGGGCGGACAGGTTCAGGGCCATACCCATGGCGGCGGGGATACTGCTTACCGCGCCCGTCATACATTCGGACAAAATCGCCTACGGTCCGGAGGGGCATCAGTATTTTCTGTTTTTTAAGCCCGATACTCCGGTAAAGGACAGGCTGGCGGTATATATTCACGCCGGCGGGTGGAGCTCCTATTCCCCTGCCGAGTTTGAATTCATATGCCGCAGGTTTTCCCAAAGAGGCTACCCGGTGGTGTCCCTGGGCTACCGTCATGCGCCGCGGTACCGCTATCCCGCACAGGCTCACGATGTTTTCCGGGGCTTTATAAAGGCGCGGGAATATGTAAAGCAGCAGGGATATAATGCGGACAACATAATTGTTATCGGCTCCTCCGCCGGGGGACATTTGGGCGGCGTGCTTGTTTACGACAGGGAATTGCAGGCGCAATATGCGGTAAAGCAGGAATGGTTTCTGGGGCTTGCCTCCTTGGGCGGAATAATGGATTTTTCCTTTGAATATCCCGACGCTACCGAAAAGCTGTTTGACAATCTTTTTACCGAGGATTACAATCGGGCGCTGGCCGCTCCCTTAAATATGGTAAAGGGGGATGAGGGCGTGCGTGTGATGTGCATACATTCCCCCCTTGATCCCATAAGCAATATAGACAATCAGCGCGCCTTTGTTCGCCGGGTAAACGAGCTTTCGCCGGGCAGCGCCACCATGGTGGAGGTGCGGGAAAAGAACCGCTATCACTGCAATCTTGTAGCGGGCGTATTCTTTGAACGGGACGATTCCCCGCCGCTTAAAGCGCTTTTTGCCTTTATGGAGTCGCTCTGACGGCGCTGCCCGAAAGCCGCCGCGGCGGTGCTGCCCGAGGCCGCTGCGGCGGTGCTGCCCGAAAGCCGCTGCGGCGGTGCTGCCCAAGGCCGCTGCGGCAAACGCGCCGCAGCGGAGGTCTTCCTTAAGGCGAGCCTTTTACAGCTTATAAAAAAACTACAAATCATTTTTCGGAGAACAGACATATGCTCAATGCAGCAAGCTTTGCTTCCTATTGCCGTTCGCGCGGGCTTAAATGCGTGGTGCGGGACGATGTTGATTCCCGCAGCGGAAACATTGCAATGATATTCAGCGACGAATCGGGCAAGCTGCCCGATGTACGGGTCAGCCTGGATTTTTGTATCCCTGGTGCCGTAGGGCTTATATGCGCGGGGTTTGCCCCCTATAACGGCACGCCGGAGAGAAAAGAGGTGCTTCGGCGCCTTAACACCGCAAATGCGGCGGGACCGTTTGCCAATTTCCTGCTTAATAACGGGGAAATTGTCCTTCAGGGGGTTTACCCCGTTCAGCTTATGGACGCGCAGACCCTTACGGAGCTGATATTCTTTTCGGTGCGGCTTTGCTGCGGAATACCGGATTATGTTTTTGCCGGCACGAAAAACGAAAGCGCCGATAGCCAAAGCGGCGCAGAGTCAAGCTGTCAGAATAAGGACGGGCAGCCCGGAGAGGAGACGGACGGAAATGAAAAATAACGCGGCTCTTTTTACAAAAGCTCTTGTGGAAAACGGGCTTTCCTGCAGTCAGCACGCCTCCAAGCTGGAAACCGTTTTTACGCTGGACTTTTTTGCCGGAAGTCAGGCGCAGGCCGATGTGGCGCTGTTCAACGACGATCACGGCATCAGGATAACCGTTACCGATTTTTTTCAGTACGATGAAAAGGATACGGACACGGTGCTGGATGTGCTCAATTCCGCACTGGAGGAGAGAGCCTTTTTCAATGCCTACGCCGTGCAGGGGCAAGTGACGCTGCGAAAGGAAATCCCCACCGGGGATACCTTCAGCGCGCAGGTGGTGCTGGAAACACTGGAGCTTATGCGTCAGGCCGCCGTGCAGCTGTACGAAAAGCTGTGTATTGTGTATTCGGTGCTTTCCTGACAAAAAAGGCATAAACGGGCTGTGTTCCCGGTCAATTTGCGCTTTAAGCATTAAAAAAGTTTAAGGAGAAAGAAAAATGGATATATTGACGGTTGTTCTTTCGGCCGCGGCCGTTCTTGCTTCTGCAATATCGGCCTTTGTTGCTTCGGCGGCGCTTGCCGGAATAAAAAAGGCGCAGGCGGAGCTGCAAAAACAGACGGAGCAGCAAAAACAGGCGTCGGAGCGCCTGATGCTTGCGCAGCAGCAGAGAAGAGAGGAGCTTGCGTCGCTGGAAGCGCGCATTAACAAAAGCATTACGGATTCCGCCGAGGCGGGACGCCGGGAGCAGGGCGAGGCGATAGCCCGCCTGCGCGCCGAGATAACGGCTTCGGCGGCAGCCGCGCGCAACGAAATGGTTTCCGGCACGGATAAGACCCGCGAGGAGCTTACCCGGTCGTTGGCGCTGAGCCGAAAGGAGCTGTCGGATACGCTGGGTGAGTTCGGGCAGAACCAGAAAACCGAGCTTAAGGAAGTCGGCGCCGCCCTTGAAAGCATCCGCCGCACGGTGGATGAAAAGCTGCTTGCCGTACAGCGCAGCATGGAAAACAGCATAAACAATATGACATCCGGCAACGAGAAAAAGCTGGAGCTCATACGGGAAACGGTGGATGAAAAGCTCTCCGGCACGCTTAACAAGCGCTTCAGCGAAAGCTTCTCCGTGATAAACGACCAGCTTAAAAATGTATCCAAGGGGCTGGGCGAGATGACGGCGCTGGCCACGAATGTAGGCGACCTCAAGCGGGTGCTTACAAATGTAAAAACGCGCGGCACATGGGGCGAGATGCAGCTTGGCGCGCTGCTTGAGCAGGTGCTCAGCCCCGCGCAGTTTGTGCATAACGCCCATGTCCGCCCCCGCAGCCAGGAGGTGGTGGAGTACGCAATAGTGCTGCCCGGCAAGCAGGACGGTGAAAGCGTTTTCCTTCCCATCGACAGCAAATTCCCCATGGAAAGCTATCAGCGCTACTGCCAGGCTTCGGAGGCGGGCAACGAGAGTGATGTGCGCAGTCAGCGCGCCGCGCTTATTGCGGAAATACGCACAAATGCCCGTACAATACAGAATAAATACATAGTTCCCCCTCATACCACCGATTTTGCCATTATGTATCTGCCCACCGAGGGGCTTTACGCCATAGCCTCAGGGGATGCGGAGCTGCTGTCTCAGCTGCAAAGAGAATACCGTGTAACGGTCATGGGCCCCGCCACGCTGGGCGCGTTTCTTAATTCCCTGCATATGGGCTTCCGCACTTTGGCCATTCAGAAGCATACAAGCCGGCTTTGGAAGGATGTGCAGAAAACCTCCAAGGAATTTGAAAAATTCGGCGGTCTGCTGGAAAAAACGCAGAAAAAAATATCGGAAGCGGGAGAAACCCTGAGCGATGCCATAGGCCGCACCCGCACCATACGGGATCGCCTTAAAAACGCCGAGCGCTATTCCCCCGAGGGCGAGCTTGAGCAGGAGCGGCAGTCCGCGCTGACGGATACGGGCGCATACGACGGTTTCGAAGCGGAAAGCCTTCCGCAGGACGAAGGAGATAACGCTTGAGCGGCACTTCAAGGGAGCGGCTGCTGCTGTGCGCACGCCTGCTTTGGGAAAAGAGCGACCCGGAGCATCCCCTTACCGCGGCGAAGCTGATCGCCTCCGTTGAGGAGGCGGGGCTTGCATGCGAGCGCAAAAGCCTGTATCGGGATATTGCCGCTCTGCGGCAGGCGGGTATGGATATACGCAGCGGACGCGGCCGGGCGGCGGGATACTATGTAAATACAAGGCTGTTTGAGCCGGCGGAGCTTACCCTGCTTGCCGATGCCGTGGAGGCCAGCCGCAGCGTCAGCCGCGCCTCCAGCCGCACCCTTACGCAAAAGCTGCAAAAGCTCACAAGCGTATACCGCGCAAAAGCGCTTTCCCGCAGGCTGTATCTTTCCGGACGCCCCAAAACCGACAACGAGGCGCTGTTTTATAACCTTGACACCCTTCATGAGGCCATAGACAAAAAGAAGAAAATAACCTTTCAGTATCTTGAATACGCCCCGGATAAAACCTTAAGGCCGCGCCGGGGCGGACAGCGGTATTCCGTAAGCCCGTACCTGCTGTGCTGGGATGACGAAAACTATTATCTCGCGGCGTATCACGACCGCTACGGCGGGCTTTCCAATTTCCGCGTGGATAAAATGCGCCTGATAAGCATAACCGGGGAGCCGGCAAGGGAGTGCGCCGAGGATGTGCGCGCCTATGCCTCCCGTTCCTTCGGCATGTTTGCAGGACAGGTGCGCCATGTGGAAATAGAGCTTCCCGAAAGCAGCCTCGGGGTGCTTATCGACCGCTTCGGCAGCGAGGCGTTTATAACGCCGCTTGATAACGGGCGGCTGCTTGCAAGCTTTGATGCCGCCGTGTCCCCCGTGTTTTTCTCCTTTGTATTCATGCTTCCGCAGTGCCGCATAACCCATCCCGAGGATGTGCGCCTTATGTACGAGCGAAGGCTGGAGGAAACTCTTAAAATGCAGAAAAGCGAAGCGGAGAAATGAACGGCACGCTCTTTTATGCTTTTATAAAATATCTTTGCAAAGGGAAAAAATCAAATGAAGGAAGAAATACTGCGCAGCGCAATGCTGCTTACGCCGGAGGGCACGCTTCGTCTTAAAAACAGCAATGTTATAGTATTCGGTCTTGGAGGCGTGGGCTCCTATGCCGCCGAGGCGCTTGTGCGCGCGGGAGTGGGCAGGCTTACGGTGGTGGATAACGATACCGTTGCCTTAAGCAATATAAACAGGCAGCTTATTGCACTTCACTCCACAGTGGGAGAGTATAAAACCGACGCCTTTGCACGCCGCGCACTGGATATAAACCCCGAGCTTGAGCTTACCCTCAGGCGGGATTTTGTATTGCAGGAGAATATAAACGGCTTTGAATGGAGCAGCTATGATTATGCCGTGGACGCCGTGGACACCGTGCAGGCAAAGCTGGCCATTGCACAGGCCTGTGCGCAGCACGGGGTGCCGCTTATAAGCTGTATGGGCACCGGGAATAAGCTGGAGCCGGAGCGCCTGCAAATATGCGATATCTCTAAAACCCGCTATTGTCCCCTTGCGCGGGTCATGCGCGCCGAGCTTAAAAAGCGCGGCATTTCCTCCCTTAGGGTGGTGTTTTCGCCGGAGGAGCCACGCAAACCGCTGCCGCTTTGCGCACAATTAGGCCGCAGAGCCACACCGGGCAGCGTATCCTTTGTGCCCGGCTGCGCAGGTCTGCTTGCGGCGGGCGAAATAGTAAGGGTGCTGAGCGGCCTGCAAGCCCCTCCCGGACCGCCGGTAATAAAGAAAAGCTGAGTCTTTCTGCGCTTTGCGGAAATATTTGCTGCCGAAATTTCGTCCGGCATACCCGCGGCTGCGTTTTTGACCGCTTTTTCCGTCACAATAGGCAGCACTGCAAAATAAAATGCTTGACAAAGACGCAATATCTGATATAATACCATCGTTCGGGGGTGTAGCTCAACTGGTAGAGCGCTTGAATGGCATTCAAGAGGTAAGGGGTTCGACCCCCCTCATCTCCACCAAAAAGGTATTGGACGAACACCTATTTCTTCAGCGGCGGTTTCGCCGTAAAGGTGATGCTCTAATACGAAACAGAAACCGCCATCTTAGATTAGGTTCTAAGGTGGCGGTTTTACATATAAGCAAGTCATTTGAAAATCAAGCCAATATCTGTAGTAATAAAATACAGAATAGTATTGAGTGTACACGAAACAAAAAAGTCTTGACAAATACAGATGCGCCCATTATAACATACTTAAGAAATAAACTATCAAAAGACTTGGCCTTTTAAAAAAGAAGACAAAATCATATAGTTGCGTGATCGAGTGTCATAAAAAACATATTATTATACTGTAGTTTATTTTGATATATGAAATAATTCTTTAAAAGAGTTATGTGTAGTATAAAGCAAGAAAACAAAACTAATAAGTTTGGCATTGGAGAAACGTATTATGTTAAAGCAATGGCAAATATCGTTTGATGATGGATTATCGCCCTCATTATGTCTTTACGCAAATTTGAATAATGATAAGTTTAAAGCACACCTATGTTGATCCGGTTACGGACTAACATAATGGTGTGCTTTTTTGTGTTTAAAAATTACTTGCTGTTTTAGTTACTCAAGAGTGATGCTTAGGCAGCTTCGCAGCGTGCAGAGGTATCGGGAAGCAGGATGGGTTCGCAGTATTATATGTGAGGAGAACGGTATGTGGATGCAATTGAATGTATAAAGACAAGGCGCAGCGTTCGGCGCTATACCGATCAGCCGATTGACAAACGGGCAATACATCAAATTCTTGAAGCCGGCATCAGCGCTCCGTCCGGTAAAAACGGTCAGCCATGGAAATTCAAAGTTGTAAACTAATAGCATTATGATAAGTATAGTTTATTACCTATTCCGCTTTTCAATTTTCAAATGTTAATAATAAGTGAAAGCGTGGCGAAATAATGAAGGATAAAATAAATCATTTCCTTAAAGCCGAATGGTTTTGCCTAAAACAGATTTTTAAAACAGATTTTTTAAACGGCTTGGTTTTTTTAATTATTACTGGGATAAAATATGCAATTCCGCTTATCAGCGTGTGGTTATGGAAAATAATACTTGATGAATTGACCTTAATCTACCAAACAAAAGCAGCAAGCAATGATATATGGATATATCTCGGAATATATCTTGTGATTCAAATGTTTTCGTCTGTCATTGTTCAAGTGAACTCAGTTATTTACGCAAAAGTAAGGCGAAAAGCATCATATGAGCTTGACATGGCAATCATGCGGAAGATGGCGCAAATTGATTCCGCTTTCTTTGACGATCCGGAAAACAAGGATGTAACAGAAGCGGCACGGACAAGCGAAGGATATATCGCACTTAATATGCCGTGGGCGATTGATACGATTATCCGGATCATTACCTTTATTTCGGGTCTTGTTATGTTTCTTTCCTATGACTGGATTGTCGGGTTGATTTACATTGCAACCTATATTCCCGGTGCAATTGTCTCATATAAGCACAAAGAAAAGGTCGACCAGTGGTCCATTGACAATATACCCGAAGCGAGAAAGAAAGACTACTACAAAATACTTTTAACCGGTAGTTTTGCCGCAAAAGATTTGCGTCTTTACAATCTTGCGGAGCATTTCAAACAGAAGTATAACGAATTATGGGACAAAATCAGAAGTGAGCGTGAAAAACTGTTTGCGAAAGGCTCAGTTGCCTCATTTTTGGCTTCACTCCTCACATACAGCGGTATTGTTGTGATTATTTTATTATCGGTTCGCTCGATTTTGCTTGGCAGCATGGCAATTGGTACGCTTGCGCTGTATATCGGATTGGCACAGACTTCGGGTGAGAATTTCGGAAATATTATTGACGACATCGCCTGCCAGATTGAAATTACCATTCCTCACGTTATTTGTTATATTGACTTTTTGAAATATGAAAATGTAATAAAAGATGATGGAAAAGAACCTATCCCAATTAATCCGGAGATAGAATTCCGTGATGTATATTTTAAGTATCCCGGCAATGAAGAATATACTTTGAAAAACCTGAATTTCAAGATCAGCGGCGGTAAAAAAATCGCCCTTATAGGAGTTAACGGAGCCGGAAAAACAACGATTATCAAGTTGTTGCTTCGCTTTTACGAGCCGGAATCGGGCGAAATACTGCTTGCCGGAAAAAATATCCGCAGCTATCCGCTTTGTGAAGTTCATAAAATGTTCGGTGTATGTTTTCAGGATGTCAGTCATTATTCGCTTACGTTTCGTGAGAATATTGCAATATCAGATATTGGCAGGAAGGATGATACAGATTCCGTCAAAGAGTCGGCAAAAGCATCCGGAGCCGATAAAATGATTGCTGATCTTGAGGAAGGTCTTGAAACCGATATGACAAGACAATTTAATGATAAAGGAGCGGAATTATCTGGCGGGCAGTGGCAAAAGGTGGCAATTTCACGAGCTTTTTTCCGGAAGTCGCAATTTATCATCCTTGATGAACCGTCGTCGGCGCTTGACCCGGAAGCGGAGGACTATATTTTCTCATCCTTCAAACGGCTATGCCGTGATAAAGGCGGTATACTTATTTCACACCGGCTTTCCGGAGTTATGATGGTTGATGAAATCATACTGCTCGACAATGGTACAGTCATAGAATCTGGTACTCACACCGAACTGATAAACAAAAACGGCAAGTATGCGGAAATGTACCGTATGCAGTCGGAAAAATATAAGGAAGGTGCCGAGAATGCATAAGATAAAAGAATATTTCAAAAATATCGGCTATGCCTCGAAAATCATCTTTGCCGCATCAAAAAAATATTTTATATTAAAGTTGCTCCTGTCGCTTTTTTCGTCGGTGCTTCCATATCTTCCGCTGTTTCTGTGGCGTGAACTGATAAACGCATTGATGGAGTCAATCGGCGGGAATGCCGAGCCTTTGCTTCAAAAAATATGGTTGTTAGCGGTGTTGTATTGTGCGGTAATGCTTATTCAAAAATTACTTGATACAATATCGGATTTCGTATCATTTAAATACAACGATGCTATCAATTACTATCTCGACAATTTGATGATTGATAAGGTGTCAGCAATAGACCTTGCTTTCTTTGATTCGAGTGACCTAAACGATAAACTCAACAATTCATGGTCGCTGATCTATTCGACAAAACTTATGGTTACTTTTGTTTTTGATATGCTTCAAAGGGCAATCAGACTGGTGATTTCATTTTCGCTTATGCTAACGCTTAGCTTATGGCTGATTCCGGTTGTTATATTATTGTGTATTCCCTCCGTAATCGGTGATAAGAAAATCAATGATATAGATTATCGGTTTGAAAAAGAGTATGCAAAATCTCGGCGAAAGTTGGAATATTATAAAAATTTATTCTTTGAAGGAACAAGGTCAGAAACACGGTTATATCATTTGAGTGATTATTTTTCTTCTCTCTATCAATCAACGTGGAAATATTTGGAGGATGCGATTCATGCGAAAAGTATTAAAGAGTGTCTTATCAATATAGTCTCACTTATTCTTTTAACAGTCAACGAAATAATAGTTTACATTCTTTCTATAGCAAATCTTATTGCAGGAAAAATTGAAGTCGGTGATGTGGCTTACTATGTTTCACTCTTGACACAGTTCAGAGGTGATTTCACATCGTTATGTTATCGCGTCAATATGTTCGGCAAAAACTCCAAAGAGCTGAACGATGTCCGTTCGTTTGTCGAAATGAAGCCATTGCTTGAAAAAAGCGGGACAAAAACGCCGTCAAAGAATCCGAGGATTGAATTTAAGAATGTATCATTCCGTTACCCGAACGCGGAGAACGATGTACTCAGTCATTGCTCTTTTATGATCAATCCCGGTGAAGTCGTTGGGCTTGTCGGCTTGAACGGAAGCGGAAAAAGTACGATCGTCAAGCTGCTCTGTCGTTTCTATGATCCGACAGACGGACAAATCTTGATAGACGGTATTGATAATAAGGAGTTCGATATTGTAAAGCTGCGTGCGCTGTTCGGTGTGCTGTTTCAGGATTTCGTTACATACAGTTTCAGTCTGCGTGAAAATGTGGCTCTATCTGATTTATCAAGAATAAGTGAAAGTGAGGCTATAAAAAAGGCTTGTGATGACAGTAATGCAAGCGATTTTGTTAACGGTTGGGAGAATGGCATTGACGAAGTCCTTACACGCCGTTTTGACAAACAAGGTAAAGAACTGTCCGGCGGTCAGTGGCAGCGTGTTTCACTTGCCCGCGCATTCTTTCGTAATGCGCCTGTTATACTGCTCGACGAACCGTCCGCCGCGCTTGACCCCATAGCCGAACATCAGATTTTTGAGGACTTTGCGAATATATCACAGAATAAGAGCGCGGTTTTGATTTCCCACCGCTTGTCAAGTATTACGCTTTCGGACAAAATTCTTGTTCTGGAAGACGGCCATATTATCGAACAAGGCTCACATAAGGACTTGCTTGAACAAAATGGCCGATATGCGCACCTGTTCAATTTACAGGCAAGCAAGTATATGTAATAATAACCTACAGTATACTGCAAAAACACCTAATTTCACCCTTTCGCCATACTGCGAGCTTATTTATGATATAAGTTGAACAAGAAGGAAAACATAGAAGGAAAACTTAATATGAAATTGCCAATTAATACACATCCGTTGCTGTTGGCACGGGATCCTGAGGCATATATTTTTGCGATGATGACGGCGAAGGATGAAAAAGCATTGCCGTTTCTTTTATCGCGATTCATTTCTGTTGCCGCATACAACGATACAAGCAAAACGGAGGCTGTCGTCGGTTACAATAATAATTATGTGGATTACTACCTGTGGCGCAGTGGCAAGCTTAGGTTGGACACCGTGCAGATACCCAATGACGTGGCTTATGACGGGCTCGCGGTTAACATAATAAAGAGTCTGCTGGATACAGGAGAGTATGTCATAGGTATTTGGAATGAGCAGTATGTTCCGTGTAAGCGGTCGCATATGAACAATTATATGGCAGCGGATTTTTTACTGTATGGCTATGATGATAAGGCACAACAGTTTAACAACTTTGGCTGGAACGGCGGCGGACTTACTGAGTTTACTGTTTCATATGATATTATGAGCAAAGCACTGCCGCTTAAAGATCCGCCGATGCATTTGCTTTGGGGAGCAAGCGTCGCAGATGCCGATAGCTCTTTTGATGTAGTTAATACAGCAGCCGAGCTGCGCGAGTTTGTGTCCGCAAACGGAAGCAATCACGACAGCTGCGCTTTCGGATATAAAGCAATCGAGTATCTGGCGCATGATGTCCGCACGCGGCAAAAGGCTATTGGGTGTATAGACAAACGCGAAATGCTGTTTTTACAAGAGCTTGTGGCGCTTATGAGAATCAGGATAGACTATCTGATAAGTAACGGTATAATAAACAATTCCGAATTGTTGTCCAAGGCGTTGCGTGCAGAACAAGACGCTTGTAACATATCATGCATGGGAGATCAGAACAAGTATAATGAAGCTGCAAAATGGATGAGGCTACGCTGGAAGAGATTGCGAAAAAACTTGGCTACAAAAATCACAGCGGCGTTCTGAAGCGTATTCGCAAAATTGGTTTGGCTTATGAAAAGTTCACCGGTGAAGATTTCGGCTTTGAGAACGAAAAAATCATTTGATAACACCTACCTCTGAACAATCGGTAGGTGTTATTTTTATGCCCCGAAACAAGAAAAGGAGGAAAATTCAATGGCCTGGAAAATCCATCCGTCGCAGCTTGGACGGGTAAACAAATTGGTACGCCGTCTATGCAGTTGCTACAATCGTGGCAACTGCATTCTTTTGGATGACGGAGATCCGCACAAATGTGTACAGCTTATCAGTTGTTCGGGAATTTACTGCAACTATTTCAAAAATGCAGTATTACCCGCCGATAAGGAACTGTACGAACAGATCAAGAAACACAACAAACTGAAATGAGAAAAGGAGAAATATGATTACGAGAAAATATAATGAAATGTATGTTATCGGTATTGATCACGGGCATGGAAATATGAAAACGGCAAACTGTTGTTTCCCTACGGGCGTTATGAAAAGCGATACCGAACCCACTTTTGCCAGCGACCTGCTCGTATGGAACGGCAAGTACTATTCAATCGGCGTCGGTCATAAGGAGTTTACGGCAGACAAATTTAATGATGAGGACTATTATGTTCTCACCCTTGCCGCTATCGCACGGGAGCTACGGAGAGAACGCATCACCGAGGCTTCCGTGTTCATCGCCGCAGGACTGCCGCTTACTTGGGTAAGTGAGCAAAAGGCGGAGTTTATGAAATATCTACTTCAGCACGATGAGGTGTCTTTTACTTTCCGAAATACAGATTACCGCATTAGGATTGTCGGTGCGGAAATTTATCCGCAGGGCTTTGCTGCTATTGTCAACAACCTACCCGATTTCACAGGTGTCAATATGCTTTGTGATATTGGAAACGGTACGATGAATATTATGTTCGTCAATGACAAAAAGCCAAATCCCGCGAACTGTTACACTGAAAAGTTCGGCACTCACAAGTGTATGCTTGAGGTTCAAGAAAGCCTAATGAGAGTACACCACACGGAGCCGCCCGAAGAAATGATTACCCGTGTGCTTCGGTTCGGCACAGCGGATATTGACGACGACTACCTGAAAACAATCACCGATACCGCACGGGACTATGTAAAAGAAATCTTTATCAGACTTCGCAAGCACGGCTATGATCTGAAACTAATGAAGTTGTATGTGGTAGGTGGCGGCGGTTGTCTTATCCGTAATTTTGCTGACTATGACAAAAGCCGAGTAACCATTAACGATGACATTTGCGCCACCGCTAAAGGATACGAGCGTATGCTTGAAATGAAATTGCTTCGTAGCGGTGCTAAGGTATGAAAATCAAGCGATTAAGTCTTCGGTTTAATTTGGATAATGAAACCGACCGCAAGGCTTGGGAGCATTTGCAGGCCGTGACCGACTCAAAAAACAAAGCAATTATTTCCGCAATAAACACTTATTTTGAACGAGACGGCAATTTGACAGAAGTTATACGGGAAACAATCAGGGATTGTCTTAAGGATATATCTGTTATACAGACGGCGGAGGTTTTACCCGCCGAAAAAATATCCGCAGATGAGGATGCCCTTTTGGACTCCCTCGATCTGTTTCTCTAAACGCGTGGCATCAAGGTGATGCCGTTTTTTTATATCTCGAAATAATGAATGGCGTCATTTTGGCATTATAACAAATTTAAGGAGGATCTTGATTATAAGAGCTTATTCATTAAGACAGATGCAGGATTTAGGTATCTGCGTTGACGATTATAAAACAAACGAGCGTGACGGTGTTTTTATTGCAACACCAAGAAAAATATATCCATTGATAAAGTACACCCATTTGAAAACCACCCCTACAAGGTGCAGGACAATGAGGAAATGGAACGCCTTGCCGAAAGCATTAAGCAAAACGGCATCGTATCTCCTATCATAGTCCGACCGAAAGATAACACCGCAGACGAATACGAAATCATATCCGGTCACAGACGGGTTATGGCAAGCAGAAAGGCAGGGATTTCAGAAGTCCCTGCCTTAGTTGCTACTCTTGACCGTGATGCGGCGGCAATTGTGCTTGTGGACAGCAACCTACACCGAGAACACATTCTGCCATCTGAAAAAGCCTTTGCTTACAAGATGAAACTTGAAGCAATGAAGCATCAAGGATGGCGTAGTGATCTAACTTCGCCACAAGTTGTGGCAAAGTCCCGTACAACTGAAATGGTCGGAGCAGAAAGTGGTGACAGTCACGAACAAGTACGCCGCTATATCCGTCTTACCAATCTTATCCCCGAAATTCTACAATATGTGGATGACGGGCGTATCGCCTTTACTCCTGCTGTTGAGCTTTCCTATCTTAATGAGCAGGAACAGTACGACCTGTTGGAACAGATGGAGCTGAACGATTGTACTCCGTCACTCTCTCAGGCTTGCCGTTTCAAAAAACTCAGTCAAGGGCAAGGTCTGACACCCGAAATCATTGCCGCTGTTATGAGCGAGGAAAAAGCAAATCAGCGCGAAATGTTCAAGGTGTCGATGGAGCGTATTCGAAAATATGTCTCTAACGCCAACGCAAAACAGGCAGAAGACTTTGTTATGAAAGCCTGCGAGCATTACCGCCGCTATCTGATTCGACAGCGTGACCGAGAACGATGAGGTGAGCCTATGAAGAAATATACCAGGATTGATTATACCAAGGTAGAGTTACCCGAAGAACTGCTCACCTCTTTTTCGAAAGCCTTAGCACCTGAGATCAGAAAATTCTATGACAGTGATGAGGGTAAAGCCTACTTTGAAAAATGGTTAGCGAAACACCCTGAATACGATGAACGAACACCCGATGCAGTTGCATCGGGTGTCTGAGTTTTCGCACATTCGACAGCAAATAAAGGAGGATTATAATTATGTATAAGAAGAATTGGAGGCTCACAGATGAATGTTGTAATATACGCTCGGTTCTCCAGCCATAGCCAAACCGAGCAATCCATTGAAGGACAGTTAAAGGTCTGTTATGAATATGCCGAGTCGCACAATTATACGGTGGTCGGTGAATTTATCGACCGAGCGCAAAGCGGTAAGTTTGATAACCGTGCTGATTTTCAAAGGATGATTGCAGACAGCGATAAACACACCTTTGGGGGTGTACTTGTGTATCAGCTTGACCGCTTCGCCCGCAACCGATATGACAGTGCCATTTATAAAGCAAAACTCAAGAAAAACGGCGTCAGAGTATTATCTGCAAAAGAGAATATTACCGATGATGCTTCGGGCATTCTCATTGAAGGTGTCCTTGAAAGTATGGCGGAATATTACTCCGTAGAACTTGCGGAGAAAATCCATCGGGGTATGTCTATCAATGCCGAAAAGTGCTTGTCCAATGGCAGTAACCCCGGACTTGGCTTTAAGGTGAATAAAAAGGATCGCACTTTTTATGTTGATGAGGAAGAAGCGGCTATTGTCCGTGAAATATATGAGCGTTATGCAAGGGGTGAAACCAAAGCGGAAATCGTAAAAGATTTACAGCGAAGAAAGGTTAAAACCTCACTTGGTAACGAGTTCACATATAACAGTCTCAGCCGCCTTCTCAAAAACAAACGCTATATCGGCATATATTTATACAAGGGAGTTGAAACACCCGGCGGAATGCCACGCATCTTGGACGATGACTTATTCTATCGGGTACAAGCACTTATGAACAAGAACAAATCTGCACCCGCCCGCACACGGGGCGAAAATGAATATCTCTTAACCACAAAACTGTTTTGTGGTCATTGCAAAGAAATGATGGTGGGATACGGAGGCACGGGAAAGTCCGGCAAACAGTATCACTATTATATGTGCAAGAAAGCCCGTAAAAAGAAATGTGATAAGAAGATTATCGGCAAGGACTATATTGAAGATCGGGTTGTCAGCGAATGCTTGAAAATGCTGACCGACGAGAAAATTCGATATATCGCCAAAAAGGTTGCAGAGGAATGTAACAAGAGTCCCGATAATATATCGGTGCGTGAAATTAAGAAAGCCATTAAAGAAGTTGATACTGCCATTGAAAACCTTTGGAAAGGTATTGAGCAAGGACAAGCGGTTGATATGCTGACTGAGCGACTGCATCAGCGGCAGGCGGAAAAAGCGGAATTGGAAACACAGCTTGCCATCGAGAACAACAAGAAAATTTGCCTATCCGAAGCACAGATTTTAGCCTTTCTTGATTATGTGTGCGAAATGCCGCTTGATGATTTTAATAAGCGCAGAGCTATAATCAATATATTCGTTCATTCCATTTACTTGTATGACGATCACTTCACATTGATTGTCAATGCAAGCAAGAAGCCTTTGAGCATCGAAAATATCCCGCTTGATGATATTGAGGAAGCTTTTGAGGGCGAAAACAGCGATATGGAGGGGTGTTCATCCTTGATGACGCCCGCTCCACCAATCACAAAACGCCGCATTTGCGGCGTTTTTGCTTATTTCCCCTGTATATCGCGGTTTACGGCGATTCTTATCCTTTCGCAAATCAAAAAATATTTACATAAAAAGCAGTATTTTTGCCCAAAAGACAGCACGAAAGACAGCACAAATATAAAAATGCAACACGAAATGCAACACGAAATGCAACACGAAATGCAACACGAAACCGGAAAAAATTACGGATATGCTTTTTGCCGCCGCTTTGCCTGCGGCGCCGGGGTTGCCTGCGGCAAAACGGGGATTGCCTGCGGCAAAACGGGGGTTGCCTGCGGCAAAACGATTCGGACAGGCTGCAAAATTAAGAAAAGGTGAAAAAATGCGCGCCTACCCTCTTGACGCAAGAGCATTACTTTGTTAAACTCTAAAGCAGGAACAGAGTTTCGGGAGGGAAAGCATGGATAAGGAGCTGATTTCAATAGGAAAAATGGCGCAAATGAGCCATCTGACTGTGGCAACGCTGCGCCTTTATGACGGGTTGGGGCTGTTAAAGCCCAAGTACAAGGACCCCGAAACCGGGTATCGCTATTATGACATTGCGCAGAATGCGCGCCTTGATATGATAGCCTATATGAAGGAGCTGGGAATGAGCCTGACGGAAATAGGCAGCGTGCTGAAAAAGGAGGACATAGTGCTTATAGAAACCATTCTGGCGCGGAAAAATGAGCAGCTGCACCGCCAGATGCGCGCCCTGCGTTCGCAGCACGATGCCGTGGAGCGCGCCATTGCGTCAATAGAGCGCTATCGGAAAGCACCGCTCAAGGGGGTTGTAGTGCTGGAATATATCGATCGTCGGTATATCTGCGGAACGGCATGCAGAACGGATTTCTATAAGGAAGGGCTGCGAGCGTTTGAAGGGGAGCTGGTAACGCTGCGCAAGGTGCTTGCGGAGCGCGGCTTTTCGCGGGTACATTCATATAATATAGGCACCTCCATTGAAAAGGAGGCTTTTATATCGGGCAGATTTGTGCCCAAGGATGTGTTTGTATTTGTAAGCCACCGCGATCTGCGCGCCATGCCTGAAATCTCGGTTGTGGACAGCAGCATGTACGCCTGCATATATCTTGACAGCTTTGAAGAGGAAACGGACTACGCAAGCAGGCTGCTTTGCCATTGCAAAGAGCAGAACTGGGAAATATGCGGCGATTATTTCTGCGAGATTATGACGGAATTCAATATTTTTGATGACAGCCGGCGCAGCATGTTCCTGCGCCTTCAGGTTCCGGTCAGATTCGATAAATAAAATAATTTTTTTCAGATTATCTTGACTATAAACCATGATGAGAGTTTATACTATAATCACAGGGCATAAATGCCGAAAAAATAAAAATCATCATCAGTCAGGAGGCGAATTTTATGGAAAAAATCAAGGTTGTGCAGTACGGCTGCGGGAAAATGAGCAAGTATATTCTTCGTTATCTGCATGAACACGGTGCTCAGATCGTGGGAGCCATCGATGTAAACCCTGCGGTCGTGGGGCAGGATGTCGGTGATTTTGCGGGTCTTGGCGTAAAAACGGGCGTGATCATCTCAAACGATGCCGACAAGGTTCTCAGCGAATGCGATGCGGATGCGGCCGTTGTTACGCTGTTCAGCTTCATAGACGATATCTATGAACATGTGGAAAAATGCGTTTTGCGCGGGATTAATGTTATAACCACCTGCGAGGAGGCAATTTATCCGTGGACCACCGCCGCTGCGCAGATAAACCGTCTTGACGCACTGGCAAAGGAAAACGGCTGCACCGTTACCGGAAGCGGCATGCAGGATATCTTCTGGATAAACATGGTGGCGCTTGTGGCCGGCGGCTGCAACAGGATAACCAAGATCAAGGGCGCATACAGCTATAACGTTGACGAGTACGGGCTGGCGCTGGCAAACGCTCACGGCTGCGATTTGACTCCGGAGGAGTTTGAGCAGAAAATCGCGCATCCCGAAGAATTTGAGCCGTCCTATGCATGGAACGCCAGCGAAGCTCTCTGCAATAAGCTGGGGCTTACCGTAAAATCCATTGAGCAGAAGCATGTGCCCTGCATTATCAACAGCGATATTTATTCCCAGACTCTGGGCAGAACCATAAAGGCAGGACGGTGCATCGGCATGTCCGCCGTGGTGACCATAGAGACCATGCAGGGCATAACCATTGAAGAGGAGACCATCGGCAAGGTATACGGCCCCGGCGACGGCGATATGTGCGACTGGAAGATCTCCGGCGAGCCGGACACCGAGTTCCATGTCGTAAAGCCCGCAACGGTGGAGCACACCTGCGCTACCATAGTCAACCGGCTGCCCGGTCTGATGCGCGCGCCTGCCGGGTATGTCACCGCCGATCAGCTGGAGCCCAATGAATATCTCCCCTATCCCATGGGGCGGTATTGGTGAAAAGGCGCTTGAAGGCCGCAGCGCAAACACAGCATCCGTGCGGGCGGCATCGCCCGTTCCCCTGCCCTCCCCGAACGGCAGGGGTTTTGTTTTTCATAACGGGGGTTTATATAATATTTATATGGATATATAGCTTTTCTCTAAAGCCGCAGCGTTGACTGCGGCTTTTTTCGCATGCTATAATTCCGTACGGGGACGAAAGCCGTGCTTTGTCTGCGGCGAAGCCCCCGTAATAATCAGGAGAAGCTGCGGTATGCCCGCAGTCAGAGAAACATATGCTTTTTGAATTGACGCCTCAGCAGCGGCTTATGCTTCTGCAGGCAAGAAATGAATGCTTGGATGTTGTTATCGATACCGACACCTTTAACGAGGTGGACGATCAGTTTGCCGTTGCATACGCTCTGCTTTCCCGCCCGAGGCTTAAGGTGGAGGCCGTATATGCCGCCCCGTTTTTCAATGACCGCGTTATCTCCCCTTCGGACGGGGTGGATAAAAGCCGCGAGGAGGCACAGCGGCTGCTTGGGCGTCTGGGAGATTACGGAAGGGTGCCGATTTTTGACGGCTCACGGCAATATATGCAGGCGCCGCTTGAGCCGGTGGACAGCCCGGCGGCGCGGGATATCATACGCCGCGCGCGGGCGCATACCCCGGAAAATCCGCTTTATGTTGTGGGCATAGCGGCGGCTACCGATATAGCCTCCGCGCTTTTGCTGGATCCGGAGATAATGAAAACAACGGTTATAGTGTGGCTGGGCGGCAATCCGACATACTGGCCACAGGCGCGCGAGTTCAATCTGAGCGGGGATATTTACGCCGCGCAGGTGCTGTTTGATTCCGGCTGCGCCCTTGTTCATATTCCGGCCATGACGGTGTCGTCGCACCTGCTCACCACCCTTGCCGAGCTTAAAAAAGAGCTTTCCGGCAAAAATCCCCTGTGCGATATGCTTATTGAACGCTTTGAAGCGTATTCGGACGATCACTTTGCATGGAGCAAGGAGATATGGGATATTGCCGCCGTAGCGCGGCTCATCTGCCCGGACTGGGTGCCGGCGTTTCTCATGCACAGCCCGATACTTACGCGGGAGCATACCTTCAGCTTGGACAATACCCGCCATTTTATACTCAGCGCCGCCTTTGTATACCGCAACCCCGTGTTTTACGATATGTTCACAAAACTCTCCTCCTTGTAAAACCTAAAAAGCATCGGCAGCATATCGTAAGGCTTAACACAGCGGCTTTCGGAGCGGCATATAAGCCGTTGTTCCGAAAAGCAGCCCCGAAAACCGTCCGTACGGTCGGCTTTCGGGGCTGCTGCCGTTAATATCCGCGATTTTTACGGCAATCGGGTAAAAGGCCTTCCGCAGCGGATGTCAAGCCTTATTATTACGGTATGCAGCGCGGTTTATGTTTTTATATATTAAGATTTTTTCAAACAGCACCGCCGATGCCTTCAGCGAGATTTTTTCACCTGATAGCCCGGGGCAGTCAGCTTCTTTTGTGCGGCACAAAGGAACGGTCAAGCGGTACGCCTGCAAGCTGCGCTGCTTTTTCAAAGGTAAGCGTCAGCTGCTTGCAGCCGCTTTTTTGTATATATGCCCAAAGCGCGCCATATTTGCTCATAAGCATCTCCCTTTTTGCGTTATGCATAATGTATTCCGTACCGGCACTTTAATTATAACCGCGCCGGGGGCTCAATGTCAACGCTCCAATCAATAAACGCCCCCGCTCTGCCCGCGCACCGCCCGCCGTAAGGCGGTGTTTATTAGTATAAACTACGAATATAATATCAAAACTTAACAGTTTCGCCCATTTATAATTTTGTGATATTTAACAGTTATAAATATCACTTGAATTAACAGTGAAAATAGTATATAGTATTATCTGCAAGCAAAAATTGCAACAAATTCTTAATTAAAGGCAACGAATTATTATTTTATATTGAAATAGTGTGAAGGAAAAGGTGACTTCATGGCAAGGAAATATACTTCAAAAGATATAAAAAGCATGATTGATAAGCATACTGAAATTCTTGAAAGCCTTGAGAATTCTTTTTCGCAGCCGACTATATACGGAAATAAAATTCAGGCTTGCATGGTGTTACAAATTTTTTGTATGAAAATTAAACACGATATATTTCTCTCTACAAACCAGTTATATTTTATGTTAAAATAAATTAACAAATCGGAAGTTATATGTGGAGGAGGATTATTATGAATACGGTTAGAATGATTTTATGTGGAAATGTTGAAGATAGCAGAATGAATCCAAGTGAAAAGGTAGGAGTAGTATCAGTGGTTTTTGTTTCTACAGAGGAGGAAAAAATTAAGAATAAACTTAAAAAATTGCAAGATAAAAATCCTGAAAAATTTTATATGGAATACGTTACTCCATTAGATGTTGACTTAACAAGTTTAGAGCACTATCCATCGATTGAAATATCAAAAAATGATTTACAATAAACAATATGTTTTCCTCGGGTGTTTTTGCAAGTGATGTAATGGATTCTCTTAAGGGAAGGGAAAATCATGCGTTTCAATCGTATAGTTGAATTGAGCGATGTATTTGGAATCTGCGGGCAGATACGACTTGAAAATTTTAGCCGGCGCAGCGTAAGCACTGCGCCGGCTTTGGCTGCTTTTTGCCGTAATAAGCCCTAACCGTACTGGAAGCTCAGCCGTCCTAAGGGCAGGGAGCTGCCGGAGGTATAATAGTTCATTATTTGGGAGGGGTCGGTCACATCGTCCGCCACCTTAAAATAGAAGGTGTCGCTGCCGCTCATGCCGAGAGCTGCGCGCGGTATGCGCACATTCAGCACGCTGCCGCAAAGGTTTATATCGGCGCTTGCCGTAACGGAGCCGAGATAGTTGCTTGAGAGCGCCTCCACGCTTGCGGTATTTCCGTTGCGCATTCTGTTTACAACATACTCATATCCGTTCCAGCCCTTTTGAGAAGGAGTTCCGCGGCCTATGAATATGTTCATCCAACGGGCGTCCGAGGCGGATACAATATCCTTTGAGCAGCGGATATAGAAGTATATATAGCTGCTGTCCGAGGTTACGCGCACCTCCTGAAGGCTGTTGCGCGGCTCCGGCTGTACATAGCGCGCGTTTCCGGCAGCGTTTATATAATCTCTGCCGTAGGTTTGCGCGCCGATTCTGCGGTATACGGCGTTTACGCTGTCCCACTGGGAGGCGCTGCCGTAAATATCCACGGTCTTGCGCACATATCCGGGGTTTGAGGCGGCATTGCCCTTGTATGCTCTTATATTCTTTACAAGCAGCTGGTAATAGGTGTCGCCGTAGCCCCCCTTCATCATTTCTATATCGGTGGAATACTCCATGTTCATAACATCGCAGAAGGAATATTCCCCGTCGTAATGGTTCTTGCCCGCCACCCACTGGTTCCAGCCGTTTACCGTAACGGTTTGGGGCGTCTGCGCGGCATTAAGCACCGTATCCCATGAGCTTTGGAAAAAACGCCCCGTGAATACATCGGCATAGCTGTTGGCGCCGGTGCTTACATTGTAGCCCCGTCCCCAGTTTGTAAGCCCGCGCGTAACGGAGAAGGAGAACGGCGGCGCGGGGTTGGAGGCCACAGAAACATTCATCACCGTTCCGTGCGCCGGCTGCGGATAGGTAAACTCTATCCACGGGAAGCCGTTGCCGAGATATTGCGCGTCCGGCCACTGCGGCATTTTGAAATCAAAGAAATCCAGTATCTCGGCGGAAAGCGGCGCGGGATTGTATGTGGTGTCCTTCCGTACCGCGGCCTCCGCAAGATCCTCCGCCACCGTGGTGTAGCCTATTATCACAGGCTTGCTGCCGGTGCGGTACCAGGTTCCGGGGTAAAGATTCTTTTTATATACATCGTTGTATATGGTGCGTATGGTGTCAAGGGAATGGGAATGGGTGTAGTACACAATCCGCGGCGGGTTCCAGCCCTCGCTTTGCAGCTCGTCTATCACCTTCATAATGTCAATTACGGCTTCGGTATAGGTCCAGGCGTTGGTGGTGTCAAAAAACAGGAAGTCCACACCGGCAGTGGTCAGCAGTTCCAGCTGCCGCCTTATTACATAGGGATCCCTTGAGTGATAATACCCCCACAGCGGCTCTCCCCAGTAGTGCGTGCCGCCCGCCGGGCTGTCCGCCGTGCTTTGGTAAAACAGCTTCTGATATCCGCCCGGCTTTGACAGAATGACCGAGTTGTCGTATATATCGTCAAAGAAGGGCGCGCCCGTGCCGAACCACGGCCAGTACATAACGCCCACGGCGCGATTGCTCTTATAACCGTTTATCGTCTGGAAGGCTCTGCCGTTTGCATCCAGCCCCACCGTGCGGTCCGCGTTCCGGCCGCTTTCGCTGGCTTCGGCCTGCTCCGCCTGCGTGGAGGCCGAAGCCGTGCACAGCGGGGAAGCGTACCATATTTGGCCGTCGATATAACGATAGGCCACTACATCGTAATAATAGGTAACTCCGGCGGTAAGCCCGGTGTCCAGCCATGACCGCTGCTGGGTTGCGGCAATGTTTTCAAACGGACCGTTTGCAGACAGGCTCCGCCTGAGCACATACCCTTGGGCAAGGTCGCCCATATCCCAGTGCAGCTGTATGGCGTTGCGCCCCTGCGTAAAGGCGGACAGCCGCTCCGGCCCCGAAACCACCGGCGTTACGGCGCTTATGCTCTCTGTTGACGCACCGTAATGCGTGCCGTCCGGGGCGCAGGCATAGGGCACCACAATATAGCTGCAGCTTGTGTTCGGGGTCAGATTTTTATCGGTAAACGAGGTGTCCAAGGTCTGCCCCACCACTCGCCATTGACCGTTTTCGTACCGTTTTACGGCATAGCCCTCCGCGCCTGCGGCTGCGTCCCAGCTAAGGCGCACGCTGCTTGCCGTTGCAAACGCGTTGGGGTTTTGCGGCGCTTCGCCGAGCGCCGGAGTGGTGATATCCGCCTCCGGGCTTATCGGCGCATACCATACCTGCCCGTTTACGGTGCGATAGGCCACTATATGATAGCGGTACCGCGTTTGGGGCGAGCAGTCCGTATCCGTGTGCGAAAGCGCGGAGGTCTGCAAAAGAATATCCCAGCTGCCGGTGGCGGCGTTATATTTTTTTACGGCATAGCCGTCCGCATCCGGCGAGGCGCTCCAGGAAAGGCGCACCTTGTAGGCGCCGATTGCGCGCGCCGTCACCTGCGCCGGGGCGTAGACGTACCGCGGCTGGGATACTGCCGCCTCCGCCGAAACGGGCGCAAAATGTATTGTTCCGTCAAACTGCGTGTAGGCCACAACATGATAGCGGTAGCTTTCTCCCGGCGTCCTGTTTGAATCCGTAAAGGAAAGCCCGGTTGTCTGTGCTATGATGTCCCACTGCCCCGAAGCCGGGTTGTACCGCTTAAGGAAGTAGGCGTCTGCCCCCGCGGCGGCCGTCCAGCTCACCTTAGCCGTCTGCGGCCCCTCCGCCTGCGCGCTTACGGCGGCGGGCGCGGCGACATAAACCGGGGTCTGCGCCTGCGATTGATGCGAAACGGGCGCAAAGTGTATCTGTCCGTCTATAATCGTATAAGCAACCACATGATAAAGCCTGCTCTCGCCCGGGGCAAGCTCGGAATCCGTTGCGTAAAGGCTTGAAGTCTGCGCAAAAATATCCCATTGTCCCGTGGACGGATTATACCGCTTTACAAAATAGGCGTCCGCTCCCGCCGCCTTGCTCCAGGAGATTCTCACCTCGGTGCGGCTTACCGCCTCGGCATGCACCTGAAGCGGCGCGTTTGTGTACTGCGGAGTTACAACCGCCGCTTCGTCGCTTGCGGGCGCAAAATGCACAAGGCCGTCGGTTTGGTTGTAGGCCACAACATGATACCGATAGCTTCCGCCGGGGGAAAGTCCGCTGTCGGTATAGGACCGTCCGGCGGTTTGCGCAATAATGTCCCACTGTCCCGCGGACTGATTATAGCGCTTGAGAAAATAGGCGTCCGCGCCCTCTGCCGGCGACCAGAACACCTTAACGGAGGTTCTGTCAAGCGGCTCTGCCCCAACGCTTTGGGGCGGGGACGGATTGCTCTGCGCCGGCGGATAAAACGCCGTTTTGCTCAGGGATTCGTAAGATGTGTCCGCATTGTCCTGCTTATGTCTTTCTGTCCGGGCTGCGTCGGTCACGGAGCAGCCGGCAAGCAAGGCGATAAGCAGCAATACAGTCACTGACCTGAACCACGAAAATCTGTGTTTCATGCCACTGCCTCCTTATTCAATTCCTGTTGTCCCGAATCGGGTTTTCGGCGGCCGCCATAAGTATTATATCATATCACGCGTCAATGTTAATACATTAAATTAACTAATTTTACCAGTAATTATAGTACATTGCCGTACATTGTGAATGAAATATTTCACAACGAACAAAAAACGAATAATTTCATGCGCATCACGCTCCTGCGCGGGCGCAAGATGCAAAAAAAGACGGCGCCGCCGCGCCGTCTTAAGTAAGCCCTTCGGGAAGCGGTCAGCCGCCGTATATTTCGGGGCGAAGCACCGCTATATAGGGGAGATTGCGGTATTTTTCCGCGTAATCAAGCCCGTAGCCCACTACATAAGCATCCGGTATCTCCATTCCCGAGTACCGCACCTCCACCGGCGTTTTGCGCCGCGACGGCTTGTCCATCAGGGCGCATATGTTTATGCTGCGGGGGCTGCGCGCCGCAAGATAATTCACAAGATAGTTCATCGTAAGCCCGGAATCCACAATATCCTCCACAATAATTACATCCGCGTCCTTTACGGAGGAATCCAGATCCTTGCGTATGCATACCTCACCGCTGGAGGCGGTGGCGCTGCCGTAGGAGGAAACGCACATAAAATCAAAACGCACATCAAAGGTCAAAAGGCGAACAAGATCGCTGTAAAACACCGATGCCCCCTTGAGGATACATATCATATATACCGTTTTGCCGGCATAATCGCGGTTAAGGCGGTCAGCAAGGCTTTTTGTCACCTCGCCTATCTCCCGGCTGCTCATAAGTATTCTTTCACAATCCGGATGCAGCTGCATTATTTTATACCTCGCTTGTTTTATTATAGCCGGAAGCCCCGGCAGAGTCATTAATTACTTCAATGCGGTATATATCGCCGCTTTGCCCCTTCACCGCCGCGCTCTGCGCCACCGTCAGCCCGATGATCGCCAGCACCTCGCTTCCGCGTGCGGCCAAAACAAGGGAATCCCTTTTGTACAGCGGCACCTTTTTATCTATAAGGAACTTCTTCAGGCTTTTGCTCCCCGGAGCGCCCAAGGGGTGTATTCTGTCGCCGCTGCGCCTGCGGCGCAGCACCACTCCGGCGGTATCGGGCAGAAAGATATATTCGCACCCCGCCCTGCGGTCTGCCTGATTTGCACTGCCTGCGGGCGATATCCGTACCGCGGTATCTTCAAGAAAAAAGCTTCCCTCACGGAAGGGCAGCTCCGCGCCCTCTTCCGCGGGCGAAACCGCCCCTTTGCCTTTGCCGTTCAAAGCCGCCGCGCCCTTTTGCGCCGCTTTTTCCGTTTTGCATGACGCCGCTTTTTCCGGCGGTATCAGCAAAAGGCTGCCGCCGCTGTACAGTGCCGTAACGCCCCGCGCAAGGCTCAGCCGCCGTCCGCTCTGCCCGCGGCACAGCTCAAGGCACGCTTTTACATGGTGCAGCTCAAAATCCACGGTGCTGTCCGCCCGCTCCATGCCCAGGCGCAGCACCCGCCCCGCCAGCGCGGGTGGAAGCTGCAAAAGCCCCCTTGAGTCTATAATCACGCTGCCGCCCTGCACCGTCATTATTGTCTCGGCGCACGCCACGGCCTGCGCACGCAGATATTCCTCGTCGCTTTTGGCAAGAAGCGAGGTGCGCACGATGCATTTTACGGCGTCCGGGTTTATTTTTTCAAGCATCGGCAGCACCTCAAGGCGCAGAATATTGCGCGTGCAGTCCGGCTCAAGGTTGGTGCTGTCCGTCACATAAGCAAGCCCGTGCTTGCGGCAGTATTCCTCTATCCGTTTGCGGCTTACATACAATAAAGGACGGATAATATCCCCGGATACCTCCTGCATTGCGGCAAGCCCCGCGGTTCCGCTGCCCCGCACAAGCCGCATCAGCACGGTTTCCGCCTGATCGTTTAGATTGTGCGCCACGGCAATAAGCCCGCCCTCTGCCGCCTCGCGCAGGGCGCGGTAGCGAAGGCAGCGCGCCGCCTGCTCCGGCGTAAGCCCGTTTGCGCGCGCGTATTGCGGCACATTCACCTGCATAAGACGAAAGGCAATGCCGCGCTGCGCGCAGAAATCGCGGGCAAAATCAGCGTCCCGCCGGGCTTCCTCGGCGCGCATCATGTGATGCACATGCACCGCGCGCACATTGCAGCCCGCATCGGCAAGGCAGGAAAGCAGGCATACGGAATCCGCACCGCCGGAAAAACCCACGGTGATAACCTTTTTTCGGTCCGTCCCGTTTCTTTCAAGGAATTCCCTTACTGCCTGTTCCGGCATGCCGCTTCCTCCGTTTATGCTTTTTGCTTTATCCTGCGCCCTTTTAACTTTTAAGGGGCTTAAGGATATTTATCGGATATTTATCGGTATTTATCGGATATCTATCAGGTATTTATCGGTATTTATCGGATATTTCGTCCGGATATTTCGTCTGCGTATATGCTTAATATCGCGCGGACGCTTGATTTTTTCGCTTACAGCCAGGCCAGCAGACCGTTGTCCTGAAGGTAGCGGTCGTGATATTCGCAGTAGTATTCAAGGTAGTCCGTCAGCTTGTAGGGGTCCACCGAGGGCAGCTGCTTGGAAAGAGCCTCCGTCATATAATCAAAGGCGTCGTCATCGTCGTATGTGCCGTCGCGGAATTCATCGTTTTCGTCCAGTATTCCCGCTTTTTTCATATATTCAAGCTCGGCTGCAAAGGCCAAGGTGATTATCCGGGACATCAGGCGCGCGTCCGTTTTCACTCCGTCCTCCGTCATTGCAGCCAGAATTGCGCTTTTTGCTTCCTCGTCAAAGCCCGTCATTATGGGTATTCCTCCATGAAAAAATTGTTTGCCGCATTTTTGCAGCCCGTGAATTTTATCACAGATTCATAACTATATCAAGGAAATATTGCGTGCTGCGCAAAGGTTTTTTTGCATCGGATTCCGGCGGCCCTTTGCGCCGTGCCCGCGCGCTTTGTCCGCAAGGCCCGCCGCTGCCCCGTTCCGCCCGCCTTTTTCGGCGCTGCATCGGGCGTCAACCCCCGCCTTCGGGCTTGTCCTTGCCGTCAAAGCGTATAACTGGAAGGTCCCAGCGGAAACGGGAGGCCAGCACCCTTATGGTTATAACCGCGCTGAGCGACAGCACGATAACGGCCCACTGCGGCAGAATTTCGTAAAGCGCGCAGTAAAGTGCGCTGCCCGCAATGGCCGCCACGGCATATATGCGCTTGCGGAAAACAAGGGGAGGCACCGCCACCGCCGTATCCCGCATTATACCGCCCCCCACGGCGGTAAGAGTGCCTATGAACACCGCCATTATAAAATCAGGGCGCACGCTCAGGCTGGCCTTGCTGCCCAGCACCGCAAATATTCCCAGCCCCGCCGCGTCGGCTATGTTTATAAAGCCCTCAAAGCGCGCAAGGGTGCGTCTTCCCCTTTTTGCAGCGCTTATAACCGCGGCAAACAGCACCGTTGCGGCAAGGCACACCGCAATGTACAGCGGGTCGGAAAACACCGCCGGCGGAGTCTGCCCCAGCAGCAGATCCCGAAGCACGCCGCCCCCCGCCGCCGTGGTAAGGGCAAGCACAAGCAGCCCGAAAATATCCAGCCCGTGCTCCATTGCCGCCGCCGCGCCCGAAAGCGCAAAGGCGGCGCCCCCTATAAGCTCAAGAATGCGTATCCACTGCGTCATGTCATATCACCGCTTTATGCCTTCATTATAAACCTGCATGCCCGGTCGGGGTCGTCTACGGAGTGCGGCCAATGCTCGCCCCCGGGCTTGAGCAGCGTCAGTATATCGCCGCCCCGGTGATGCATAAAGTCCGCAAGCCTTTTGCCGTTGTCTTCATAGGGCACCGTGGTGTCGGCAAGCCCCGCCACCAGCAGCACACGGAAACGGGACAGCTCCTCAAGGTGCGCAAGCGGGCCGTCGTTAAAGTCCTGCGCCGTTTCCTCCGTAAGGCCGTAACATTCAAGGCACTGCCGCGCCTCAAGGGCAAACTCCGCCTTATTTTTTTCGGTGGAGGGCAAAAGACACAGCGGCCAGGAGCGTATGTCCATCACCGGCGCATCCAGATACAGCGAGCTTACATCGTTCGGATATTTTATCGCATAGTTGCAGGCGTACAGCCCCCCGCGCGAAAACCCGAATATATCGGCTTTTTCGCAAAGGGAGAACTCCTTAACGACAAAATCGTGCGCCCTTTTCATCTCAAGCACCGCCTGCGGGCAGCCGTACATATCGCTCAGGCAGTAATATACAATGACATAGCCCTTTTCAAGCAAAGCTATATCCACGGCCGGAAAGGCGTCGAAGAATTCCGCCCGCCAAACCCACGGGCACACCTCCGCCCGCCTTTTTTCGGGCTGCACCACTATAAGCAGATGCCCGTTGTAATCGTAATTGTACTGCGTGCCGCCGTGATAATCTCCCGTATAAAGCGGAACCATAATAACCCCCGTTTTTTTGCCTTTTCGCGTTTCTTTGTGCCGGCAATGTTTTGGCAGCGGTATTTAAGGCAATATAATACTTAAAGCAATATAAAAATTAAGGCAATATAAAACCTTACTGCTGCCTTGAGGCAAAATATTCCTCCAGCAGCTTTGCCGCATATGCCACAAAGGCGGTGCAGGGGCGGGCGGCATAATACCGCGCGGTGCGCTCATCGGGCTGCGGCGTGCTTGTTATGCCCTTTACGCCCTTTAGCAGCTCACCGCAGTTCAGGCTGCGGAATTCTTCCTCAAAGCGGTCGGTATACCTGCGTACAACGGCATACACCTCCCCCTTTTCCTGCGGCGCGGAGGCCCGCATGGAAAGGGATATCACCATGCCTATGCCGCTTACCGCCCCGCAAAGGTTGCGCGTGCGCGCAAAGCCGCCGCCGAAGGCCGCGCTCATATCAAGCAGCAGCTCCTTATCCATGCCCAGCTCCCGGGCAAAAGCGCCGCAAACCGACTGGGCGCAGTTATAGCCCTGCAAGAACAGCTCGGCAGCCTCTGTCTGTTTTTCTGTCATCAGTAATATACCTCCATAAGAGTAAGTCCCTGCGGTTCGGCGGTAAAGCCGGCATCGGTGCGCCTGCCCGAAAGCAGAGCGCGGCTCACCTGCTCCGGCTCCATGCGCCCGTTGCCCACGCTTAAAAGCGTACCGGCAATTATCCGCACCATATTGTATAAAAAGCCTTCTCCGGTAACGGTAAAATATATCATTCCGCCCGGCCGGCCGGTAATCTCCACGCTTTTTACCGTGCGCACCGTTGTGCGGGTCTGCGCGCCGGAGGCGCAGAAGGCGGCAAAATCGTGTTTTCCCTCAAGCAGCGCGGCGGCGCGGCGCATGGGCTCAAGCTCCAGCCGGTAGGGAAAGTGCATGCAGCGGTCCCGCTCCAGCGCCGTCATCTGCGGCGCATTCCATACGGCATAGCGGTAGGTTTTGCCCTTGGCGTCAAAGCGGGCGTGAAAGCCCTCGCACCGGCAGGCGGAAACCATGCGTATATCCCGCGGCAGCGCACGGTTAAAAACAAAGGGCAGCTTTTCCGCGGGAATGCTTGTTTCAATGTCAAAATGCACCGGCATGGCAAGCGCGTGCACTCCCGCGTCGGTGCGCCCCGCGCTCTGCACGGGTATGCGGTGTCCGCACAGGGAAAAAAGCACCTTCTCCAGCTCGCCCTGAATACTGGGCGCGTTTTTCTGAAGCTGCCACCCGCCGTATGCCGTACCGTCATAGGTAACTATGGCCTTTATCCTCACGCTGCTCCCTCCCTTGCCGCCGTTTTGTTTTTTATTCGTTTTTTGCCCGTTTTTAAGGCGTTTTTTAACGGTTTTTTGCTGTTTTTTTACGGTTTTTGCGCACTTTTTATCGTTTTTGCAGCTTGCCCCGGCACCGTCCGCCCGGGCAAAAGCAGCTCTGCGGGCCAAGCTTCCGGCTTAAAAGGGCTGCAAACGGCGCCGTCCGCGCGGGCAAAACGGGCTATATCCCCAGTAAATAGGGCATATGCACCGAAATATACGCCGAATCAAACGCCACCGCCGCTATAAGCAATGCAAAGGCCGCAAGCCCTATTGCGTCGCGGCGCGTAAAGCGCAGCACATGCAGGCGCGTGCGCCCCTCGCCGCCGTGGTAGCACCGCACCTCCATGGCCATTGCCAGCTCCTCGGCCCGGCGGAAGGCGGAGACGAAAAGCGGCACCAGCAGGGGGATTACGGACTTTGCACGCTTTATCAGCCCGCCTTCGTCAAAGGAGGCGCCGCGTGCGGACTGCGCCTTCATTATGCGGTCGGCCTCCTCCATAAGGGTGGGAATAAACCGCAGCGCAATGGTCATCATCATGGCCACCTCGTGGGCGGGAAAATGCAGCTTTGCAAACGGGGAAAGCAGCCTTTCCATGCCGTCGGTAAGCGCGATGGGCGCGGTGGTAAGGGTTAAAAGCGAGGCGCCGGTTATAAGCATTATAAGGCGCAGAGCCATAAACACCGCGCGCACCAGCCCTTCGCGGGTGAGGCGGAATATCCACAGGCGGAAGTATTCCGTTTGCCCGCCCGAAAGCAGGGCGTTGAAAACAAAGGTTATGCCCAACAGCACATATATTGCCTTAAGCCCGCGCAGCAGCACCTTAAGCGGTATGCGGGAGGCGGCCACGGCGACAGTGAGGAAGGCAAGCAGCACAAAAAGCCCTATATAGGTTTTTACAAAAAAGGCGGCGATTATATAGGCAAGCACCGCAAGTATCTTGAAGCGGGGATCCAGCTTGTGCACGAAGGAGTCGGCAGGGTAATACTGCCCTATGGTTATGTCGCGGAGCATCCTGCCACCCCCTTTGAAAGCAGATATTCCAGCATTTCCTGCCGGGTAATTATGTTTTTGGGCACATCCATGCCGCGGCGGCGCAGCTCGTCGGCAAGCAGGGTGACCTGCGGCACATCAAGACCGAGGGACTGCATTTTTTCGCTTTGGGAAAACACCTCGTGAGGGGTGCCGTCCAACGCCACCCCGCCCCGGTGCATTACTATTACGCGGTCGGCAATATCGGCGACATCATCCATATTGTGGGATACCAGCACCACCGTGGCGCCGCTGTGCCGGCGGTAGTTTTCCACAAGGGCAAGTATTTCACGGCGGCCCATCGGGTCAAGCCCGGCAATGGGCTCGTCCAGCACCAGCACCTCGGGGCGCATGGACAGCACTCCGGCAATGGCTGCGCGGCGCTTCTGTCCGCCGGAGAGGTCAAAGGGGCTGGCCTCCAGAACGCTTTCGGGCAGACCCACCAGCCTTACGGCCTCCTTTACCCGCAGCTCGATCTCTTCGGGAGATAGCCCGAGATTTTTCGGGCCGAACGCCACGTCCTTTGCCACGGTTTCCTCAAAAAGCTGATATTCGGGGTACTGGAATACCAAACCTACGCGGCGGCGCAGCTCCTTAAGGGGCACCTTTTTTGCGGTGAGGTCTATGCCCTGCACCGTTATGGACCCGCTTGTGGGGCGGATAATGCCGTTGAGATGCTGTATAAGGGTGGATTTTCCGCTGCCGGTATGACCTATGAGGGTCACATACTGGCCGTCGGGTATCTCAAGGGTGACATCGTGCAGCGCCCGGTACTCAAAGGGCGTGCCGGGGGAATATATATATCCAAGGTCTTTGATAATTACGGACATATTGTACAGGCTGACTCCTTAGGTAAAAATCTTTTAACAAATACAAAAATACATACGAAAAACGGATTTTACGCATTTTTGCCGAAAACGGCGGAAAAAACGCAAAGCCCGGCTTACTGCGGACATATGCAGTCGGCAAGCTCCTTTATTGTGAGGATATTCGTCGGGATATCGGCACCGAAGCGGATAAGGTCGTGCGCCAGCGCCGTCATCTGCGGAACATCAAGGGAGAGGCTGCGCAGCTGCTCCTGACGGGAAAACACCTCTCTGGGGGTGCCCTGAAGCAGGATGCGGCCCTCCGACATAACTATAAGGCGGTCGGCGGAGACGGTTTCCTCCATAAAATGGGTTATGTGAACTATTGTCATGCCGTCCCTGCGCAGCTGCTCCACGCTTTTCATGACCTCGGCGCGCCCGGAGGGGTCCAGCATGGCCGTGGGCTCGTCAAGAATGAGTATTTCCGGGCGCATGGCCAGAATGCCGGCTATTGCAATGCGCTGCTTTTGACCGCCGGAGAGCTTGTGGGGAGCGCTTTTGCGGAATTCCGACATGCCCACGGCGGCAAGAACCTCGTCTATGCGGCGGTTCATTTCGGGTGCGGGCACGCCCAGGTTTTCCATGCCGAAGGCTATGTCGTCCTCCACTACGGTGGCGACAAGCTGGTTGTCGGGATTCTGAAACACCATGCCTGCGCGCTGGCGGATATTAAAGGCGCTCTCCGGGTCGGCGGTGTCCATGCCGCAAATCTCCACCCGCCCCTCGCTTGGCAGAAAAAGGCCGCCCAGCACCTTTGCAAGGGTGGATTTTCCGCTGCCGTTATGCCCCAGTATGCAAAGAAATTCGCCCTCTTTCACGGTGAGGTCTATGCCGCGGAGAATACTGTCACCGCTGTCCTCATAGGTATAATGAACATTTTCCGCCTTTATAATATCCATGACCGTCCTCAATTTTCCGCATCGTGCGGATATTTATCCGTTATTCCCTCATTATGCCGAATATCTGCCGCAGAAATGCGGCTTTTTGATATTTTATTATACAACATTGTTGCGGATATGAAAAGCGTTTGTTGCCCCGGCGGGCCTTGCATCGCGTGACTTCCGGGCGTCGCGGCAGGGTAAAGACTTCGCTTTTATTGCTGTGTAACCGAATTCGACAAAAAAAGCAAACGGAATTAACATAATTTAACAATAATCTGTTAAATTTCCTATTGCATTATACCATATATTGTGCTATTATACCCTCACAAAGAAAGATTTGCCAATATATGGCTGTATCGAAAGGGGTTTATCAGTATGGAACAACAAAAGACCAGGGTTCTCATTGTAGATGACAACGGACAGGTTCGCAGTGCGCTCAGAGAGATATTTCAGGGGCAGGAGGATGTAAGCGTGGTCGGAGAGGCCTGCGACGGCACCCAGGCGCTGTGCATGATAGAACAGCTGTCGCCGGATGTGGTTCTTCTTGATGTTGTAATGCCAAAGCTGGATGGCTTCGGGGTGCTGGAAAAGGCGGCGGGCAAAAGCGGCGCGCCGGCGTTTATAATGATATCGGCACTGGTACAGGAGGCCTTTGTTCTGCGTGCGGTGGAGCTTGGGGCCACATTTTTTCTTGCAAAGCCCTTTGATGCGCAATCGGTGCGCAACAGGGTGCGGGACTGCATAGCGTTAAAGGAGGGGCGGCACATAGAGCCGCGGTCAAGGACGGTGGTGCGTATGGGAGAAAAGAGCGTGGATGAGCGCATAAGCACTATGTTTATAACCATGGGAATACCCGCGCATATAAAGGGCTATACATTTTTAAGGGAAGCGGTAAAGATGGTGATAGGCAACCCGGATATAATAAACCGCATAACCAAGGAGCTGTATCCGGGGATAGCGCGGACATATGACACCAGTGCCTCCAAGGTGGAGCGGGCAATACGCCATGCAATAGAGGTAGCCTGGACGCGGGGCAAGATAGAAAACATAAACGATATATTCGGCTATAATGTGTATACCCGCAACGACAAGCCCACAAACGGCGAATTCATCGCCCTGATTGCGGATAAGCTGATGCTGGAAAACGCGGCGTAGCCTCTTTTTGGGAAAATACCGGGCGTGCTTCATGCTGCATGCGCCCGCCGTGCCGCGAGGGCTGCCGGAGCGTGCGGAGGGTTACCGACGGAAACGGTTTTTGTTTCGGTCGGTATTTTTTTGCAAAGCAAAGAAAGGTGTGCACAAAGCGGGTTATCCACAGCCGGAAGGAGTATTTTTTCGGTGTGGATAAGTTGTTTCACCGGAGTTATTGACAGATAATTGCCGATATATCCGCAATTGTGGGTAAGTCTGTGGGAACTGTGGATAACTTTTTAACAGCGTAATTCACAGTTTATTAACAGTATAAGGGACAATTATCCTCAAGGCGGAGTGCGGAATACAAAGAGGGACAAGGCGTCCGGGAAAGCCGCGCTGTAAAGCCTCGCGCCGCAAAAAGTGATATTGTTGGCTAAAGCTCACAATGATATTATATTCGCATCTCACCCTCGCTAAACGAATATCACTCGGCGGAAAGGCGAATATCACTGCGCAGCAATACCGCTCGCCGTAAGGCAAATATGACAAAAAAGCAATTGCAAAATGCAATTGCTTTTTTGTGGTGTGCCTGAAGGGATTCGAACCCCCGACCTACTGGTTCGTAGCCAGTTACTCTATCCAGCTGAGCTACAGACACATTTATATTTTGAACATTTGCAAGTATATTACCTTGAGGCGCATTTGTCAAGCATTTTTTTGAGCCTGAGGGTATTTTGCTGCCGTTTCGGGCGGCAGGATTTGCAATTTTGCCGTTTTTATGCTTTACAAACAATCCGTTATTTTATATAATATACCTTGCCGGAAGATACCGGAAAACAGATAAACCTGACGATCGGGATGCTGCTGTTTTACAAAGTGCGTTACAGAGAGCCGCGGCTGCTGCAATGCGGTACGCATGAAAAACGGTACGATCACCCGTGAAGGGATTGCGTGAACGCCCCTGCGGCCTGAGCGCAATACGGGAGTGCCCGATACAGCACAACGCGTAAATTACTGCGCCGCTCTTAATGGTTAAGCGCCTCGTGCTTTTAGGAGTACGGGGCTTATTTTATTAAAATCAAAAATCATATGACAAAATAACACTGCGCCGTAAGCTTCGATCGGCGCGGGGAAAGGCTTGATACTATGATACATCAGAAGGTTGACACCTCCCTTAATTTTGTGGACAGGGAACGCGCCATAACGGAGTTCTGGAAAAGAAACGGCATTTTTGAGAAATCCACCGCACAGAATGAGGGCGGAAAGGATTTTGTATTCTATGACGGACCGCCCACTGCCAACGGCAAGCCGCATATAGGGCACATACTCACCCGTGTTATGAAGGATATCATTCCGCGCTACCGCACGATGAAGGGCTATCATATAGAGCGCAAGGCGGGCTGGGATACTCACGGGCTGCCGGTGGAGCTGGAGGTGGAGAAGCAGCTGGGGATAAACGGCAAGCCGCAGATAGAAAAGTACGGCATTGAGCCCTTTATTGAAAAATGCAAGCAGAGCGTATGGAAGTACACCTCCGAATGGGAGCACATGAGCGATGCGGTGGGCTACTGGGTGGACATGGAGCACCCGTATATCACCTATGACAACAACTATATTGAATCCGAATGGTGGGCGCTTAAAACGATAGCGGACAAGGGGCTGCTTTATAAGGGACACAAGGTGGTGCCCTACTGCCCCCGCTGCGGCACCGCGCTGTCCTCCCACGAGGTGGCGCAGGGCTATAAGGATGTTACCGAAACCAGTATATTTGTATCCTTCCCGGTAAAGGGAGAAAAGGACACCTATCTTCTGGCATGGACCACCACGCCCTGGACGCTGCCCAGCAATGTGGCGCTGTGCGTAAATGCGGCGGAGGATTATGTCTATGCACGCCTTGAGGGACGCACATACATTTTGGCAAAGGCGCTTCTTGAGGTGCTGGGCGAGGGCGCCGAGGTAATAAAAACCTGCAAGGGCGAACAGCTCTGCGGGATGGATTATGAGCCGCTGTTTGACTTTGCAAAAGAGGAGAAAAAGCGCGCATGGTATGTGGTGGCGGATCCGTATGTTACCCTTGATTCCGGAAGCGGAATCGTGCATATTGCTCCGGCCTTCGGCGAGGATGACGCCCGTGTGGGGCGGGACAACAACCTGCCCTTTGTACAGATGGTGGACAATCAGGGCAAGCTTATCGACAAGACCGGCAAGTTTGCGGGGCTTTTTGTAAAGGATGCCGACAAGCCGATAACGGAGGATCTGCGCGCCCGCGGGCTGCTTTTCCGCGAGCTGCCCTATCAGCACAGCTATCCCTTCTGCTGGAGATGCGACACCCCCCTTATCTACTATGCCCGTTCCACCTGGTTTATCCGCATGACGGCGGTGAGGGATCAGCTTGTAAAGAACAACCGCACCGTAAACTGGATGCCGGAGACCATAAAGGAAGGACGCATGGGCAACTTCCTGGAAAATGTTATAGACTGGGCGCTTTCCCGCGAGCGGTACTGGGGCACTCCCCTGCCCGTGTGGGAATGCCAGTGCGGGCACTATCATGTGGTGGGCAGCCGCGAGGAGCTGGCAAAGCTTACCGGCGCGCCGCTGGATACCGAGCTGCACAAGCCCTATCTTGATCCGCTTACCATGAAGTGCGAAAAGTGCGGCGGAGTTATGCACCGTGCGCCGGAGGTTATAGACTGCTGGTTCGACAGCGGCTCCATGCCCTTTGCGCAGTGGCATTATCCCTTTGAGAATCAGGAAAAATTCCGTCATAATTTCCCGGCGGATTTCATAAGCGAGGCCATAGACCAGACCCGCGGATGGTTCTATTCCCTTATGGCGATATCCACCCTGCTGTTTGACTGCGCGCCCTTCCGCAACTGCATAGTGCTTGGGCATGTGGGCGACAAGGACGGTGTAAAGATGAGCAAGCACAAGGGCAATGTCGTGGACCCCTTCAGCGTGCTGGATGTGCAGGGCGCGGATGCGGTGCGGTGGTATTTCTATACGGCATCGGCGCCGTGGCTGCCCTCCCGCTTCTATGCCGAGGCGGTAAGCGAGGCGCAGCGCAAGTTCATGGGCACGCTGTGGAACACCTACGCCTTCTATGTGCTTTATGCCAACATTGACAATTTCGACCCCACAAAGTACAGCCTGGAGAAGGATAAGCTTTCGCTGATGGACCGCTGGATCCTTTCAAAGCTGAATTCTTTGGTGAAATATGTGGACGAATCGCTGGATAAATATGTAATAACCGAGCCGGCGCGGGCAATGCAGGCCTTTGTGGACGAGCTGTCCAACTGGTATGTGCGCCGCAGCCGCGAGCGGTACTGGGGCAGCGACATGACTCAGGACAAGATAAACGCGTACATGACGCTCTATACCGTGCTTACCACGCTTGCAAAGATCAGCGCCCCCTTTATTCCGTTTATGGCGGAGGAGCTGTATCAGAACCTTGTAAAGCGCGTGGATGCTTCGGCGCCGGAGAGCGTGCATCTGTGCCGCTTCCCGCAGTGGAACGCGGAGTTTATAGACCCGGAGCTGGAGGCCAACATGGAGCTGCTGCTTGAGGCGGTGGTGCTGGGACGCGCCTGCCGCGCCGCGGCCAACATAAAGAACCGTCAGCCCCTTTCCCGCCTGCTGCTGCGTTCGGAGAGAAAGCTGCCGGAGCAGTTCAACGAGCTTATAGAGGATGAGCTGAATGTCAAGGCGGTGGAGTTTTTAAGCGATTCCTCCGATTACACCAGCTTTTCTCTCAAGCCGCAGCTGCGCACTCTGGGGCCGAAATACGGCAAGCTGCTGGGACGCATAAGCGCCTTCCTGAAGGAGTGCGATGCGCAGGCGGTGGTGGCCGCCGTTAAAAACGGCGGAGTATACACCTTGGACATCGACGGCACCAAGGTGGAGCTGACGGAGGGAGATCTGCTTATTTCCTCCAAGAATAAAGAGGGCTTTGCTGCGGAATCCGACGGCAAAATCGTGGTGATACTGGATGAGCATATAACTCCGGAGCTTCGCCGCGAGGGCTTTGTGCGCGAGCTTATAAGCAAGGTGCAGACCATGCGCAAGGACATAGGGCTTGAGGTTACGGACCATATCATTCTTACGATTACCGCGCAGGGCGAGCTGCTGGAGGCGGCAAAAGAGGGCGCCGATATGATAAGCTCCGGCGCGCAGGCGGACGCGGTGCTGTTTGCGCAGCCGTGCGAGAATGCAAAGCAGTGGGAGATAAACGGCGAGCACTGCACGCTTTCGATCAAAAAAGCGTAAGCAGTGCCGCATAGGCCTTGGCGCATGCGCCAAGGCGGTAACAAAAGCGCAAAAAGGAGGGAAAGCGGATGTATATTGCTTCGGACTGGAAGGATTACGAATGCATAGACTGCGGTGAGGGCATGAAATACGAACGCTGGGGCGGAATACATCTGCTGCGCCCCGATCCGCAGGTAATTTGGGGTTACAGCGGGGGAAAGATAAAGCCGGATGCGCAGTACCGCCGCTCCTCAAGCGGGGGCGGACAGTGGGAATACTATAAAAGCCTTCCGGAAAGCTGGACGGTTTCATGGAGGGAGCTTACCTTCAAGGTGCGCCCCATGGGCTTTAAGCATACGGGGCTGTTTCCGGAGCAGGCGGCAAACTGGGACTGGATGATGCGCCTTATAAGCTCCTGCGGGCGGCCGGTGAAGGTGCTTAACCTTTTTGGGTACACCGGGGGCGCTACCGTGGCTGCCGCCAAAGCGGGGGCTTCGGTGTGCCATGTGGACGCCGCAAAAAACATGGTGGCGCAATGCAAGGAAAATATTGCGCTTTCCGGCCTTTCCTCCGCTCCCGTGCGCTATATAGTGGACGACTGCGCCAAGTTTGTGCAGCGGGAGATACGCCGCGGCAGCCGCTACGATGCAATAATAATGGATCCGCCCAGCTACGGACGCGGGCCGTCCGGCGAGATATGGAAGCTGGAAAACGAGCTGTACGGCTTTGTGAAGCTGTGCACGGGGGTATTGAGCGAAAAGCCGCTGTTTATGCTTATAAACAGCTACACCACCGGGCTTCAGCCCATTGTGCTGCGCAACATTCTTGCAAGCGCGGTAAAGCCGCTTTTTCGCGGAAGGGTGGAGGCGGCCGAGGTGGCGCTGCCGGTAACGCGGGGGGATATTCTGCTGCCCTGCGGAGCCTCGGGACGCATGGAGTTTGATTAAAACGGCGTTTGTCTGTTTTATGTGCGCTTTTAATACGGCGGGGACTGCCGAAGATACGAAAGAGGTATTTTATGCTGGATGTTATTTATGAGGACGAGGCAATACTTGTTGCCGCAAAGCCCTGCGGGCTGCCGCTTACCTCGGCGCAGGAGGGCGGAGATTCCCTGCTGGGACAGATAAAAAAGCATCTTAAGGAAAAAAATCCGCAGGCAGAGCCCTTTGCCGCATTGGTGCACAGGCTGGACCGTCAGGCGGGCGGTATAGTGGTGGCGGCGCTGGACAGAAAAAGCGCGGCGGAGCTTTCCCGTCAGGTGCAAAGCAGGGAGCTTAAACGCACATTCTATGCGGTGGTGCGCTCCTGCCCGCGGGATAAATCGGGCGAGCTTACCGATTATCTTATAAAGGACACCGCCACATGGCGGGTGCGCATTGCGCCCCGTTCCACCGAAGGGGCAAAAAAGGCGCAGCTTACATATAAGGTGCTGCAAAGCGTTTCCTGCGGCGAGCAGACGCTTACTCTTTTGGCGCTGCGCCCCGCTACGGGAATAGCGCATCAAATGCGGGTGCAGCTGGCGGGCATGGGCTGCCCGGTATGGGGCGACCGCGTGTACGGCGGCGGACTGGAGAAAAAGGGCAGCCCCACGGCGCTGTGGGGGGTGAGCACCACGCTTATCCACCCGGTTAAGGGGGACAAGCGCACCTTTCTGTGCTATCCGCAGACTGATACGCCGTGGAAGCTGTTCGATATAGAGCTGGCGCCGGACTGCAGCGATTAAGTACGCTTTTATGGACGCTTTTCCGGCAGGGAAGGCGTCCTTTTGACTATTCTGCCATTCCCGATTTTTTATGCTGTTGCTTTTTGAGCGCAAGCCCGCCGGCTTTGCAAAAAGCGGGCATTAAGGAGGAAAACATGAACGGTGTGCAGCCGGAGGTCATATATGAGGATAATTCGGTAATTGCCGTGCGCAAACCCTGCAATCAGCCCACGGCGCCGGATGAAAGCGGGGATGTGAGCCTGCTTGATACGGTTAAGGAATATATAAAAATAAAGTATTCAAAGCCGGGGCAGGTGTATATAGGGCTTGTGCACAGGCTGGACCGCCCCGCATGCGGCATGGTGGTTTTTGCCCGCAATTCCAAAAGCGCGGCGCGCCTGAGCGAGCAGGTGCGTACTCACACCATGCACCGTATATACTATGCGGTGGTGCGCTCCCGCCCGGCAAAGATAAAGGGCACGCTTACCGATTATCTTCTGAAGGACCAGAAAACCAATACGGTAAGGGTGGTAAAGGAAGGCACGGAGGGCGCAAAAAGGGCGGAGCTTTCCTATGAGATGCTCAAGACGGTGGGCAGCGGGGAGAATATGCTCACGCTTGTGCGGGTACGGCTGAAAACCGGGCGCCCCCATCAGATACGGGTGCAGTTTGCCAATATCGGCTGCCCGCTGTGGGGGGATCAGCGCTACGGCTTTAATGTAAACCGCAGGGGGCAGCAGCTTGCGCTGTGGGCGGCGGTGCTGGAGCTTGTGCATCCGATAAAAAAGGAAAAAATGCGTTTTGTGTGCCGCCGCCCGGAGGGCGAGCCGTGGAGCCTGTTTGAGGAGGGGCTTTATCCCGATGCGCGGGAAGTTGTTCTGCCTGCCGGGACGGCGGAAAAATAAAGGAAACGGTGAGGTATAAAGGATGGACATTTCAAATGCGGTGATTGCGGTTACCGGGGCTTCCTCCGGCATAGGAAAGGAGTGCGCGCGCAGGCTGGTGCAGCAGGGGGCGCGGGTGTACGACCTTTCGCGCAGGTGCATAACCGGCGAAAAGGCGGACGGCGTTACCGGGGTAAAATGTGATGTTACCGGGGAACAAAGCGTCAGGGAAGCGTTTGAGTTTATAACGGAGGATGCCGGAAGGCTGGACGGGCTTGTGTGCTGCGCCGGCAGCGGGCTTGCTGGAGCCGTGGAGGAAACCTCGGATGCCGAGGCGGAGGCGCTGATGCAGGTGAACTATTTCGGAGCGGTGCGCTGCGCAAGGGAGGCGTTGCATATTATGCGCCCGGCAAGACGGGGCACGATAGTGTTTATAAGCAGCGTGGCCGCCCTTTTCGGAATACCCTTTCAGGCCTTTTATTCCGCGGGCAAGTATGCCCTTGAGGGCACGGCGGAGGCCCTGAGAAACGAGGCGCGCCCTTTTGGCGTGCGAGTGGTCTGCGTGCTGCCGGGAGATACGCGCACCGGCTTTACCGCCGCGCGCAGGTATACCGCGCAGACGGGGGAAAGCACGCCCTATATGGCGGGCTTTTGCAGCGCGTTAAACTCCATGGTAAAGGATGAGCTGCACGGCGCGCCGGTGGAATTCGCAGCCAAATGCGTGCTGCGCGCATTAAAGGCAAAGAATCCGCCGCCGCGGATAATCGTGGGGGCTAAATACCGCATGGCGGCCTTTGCAAAAAGGCTGCTGCCCGACAGGGCGGTAAGCGCGGCGCTGTATGCGCTTTATTGCCGCGGAGAGCAGAAAAGCGAGCTGTGGAGCTTTGAAAAGGATGTTCTTAAAAGAAAGGATACATAAAAGCCGACCGAAAAAACCGATCGGCCGAATATAAACATGCATGAACAGGCAGGCGCGTGATCAGGCGCTTTTGCAGGCGGCATTTTCGGCGGCCTGCTTTTTTTCCATCCTGCGCCAGTTTATAAAGCCGTAGATGTCGTTTGCAAGAAAGGCGGCAAAGCACACCGCGACGGAATAATACTGCATCTGCCTTGAGGCGGCCAAAAGCCAAAGGGTCACAAGCACTGCATCGTTTGCGGCGTAGACAACGGCATAAAGGGCGCTGCGGCGGAAGGTGAGATACACGGCGGCAAAGCTTGTGGCAACGGATACGGTGCTTACGGCAAGATCGGCGGTATTGAAAGCCTTAAGAATAAAATAAAAGGCGGCGGTGACGGCGGCTGTCAGCAGGGGCAGCAGCACGAAATCAAAAGGCTTGAGCCGGTTTACGCTCACTTGGGAGCGGTTGCCGTTATAGGGGTGGCGAAGCCAGGAAATAAGGGAGGCCACCGCCATGGGGGCGGTCATGCCAAGGTAGGTTATCATCTCGCCGTAATAGTGCTGCACAAAGGATATAATGCCGTAAAGCACGCTGAAAGCTATTATAAGCACCTGCCCTGCGGGGTTGCCCTTGGAGCAGAAGGCCAAAGAGGTAACTCCGGTTATAGATACGGCAAGGTTCATCCAGCTGCGGCGGTCAAAGATAAAAAATGCGGCAGAGGTTACAAGCACGGAGGCTGTCCACAGTATAAGCTCAAAGGTACTCAGGGACAGCAGGCGGCTTTTTGGGACGGTTTTCCGAACATTTGCGCCCTTTTGGGCGGCGTTGTTTTGGTTCAAGGCTTTTTCCTCCGTAATGCTAAAATACTGATTAAAAAAACAAAGGCACCTGTTGCGCGTCTTCCAAGACCTAACGACGCGCCGCAGATGCTTACAATGCATCTCTACCCGGTGGCAGAGGATTAAATTCCATAAATTATATTATCACATAACGGCCGAGCTGTCAAACACCTGCCCGCTTTGCAGAAGCAAGCCGAAAATTTCGCATTGATTTTGCCGAAAAGAGCGCTATGCATGGGTTTTTTTGCCGCCCAACAGGGAAAGCAGCCCGTCATAGGTATCGGTACAGTAATCCGCAAGGGGGGAGGAGGAAAACATCAGGCAGGAGCGGAGTCCGGCGTTGCGGGCAAGCATTATATCCGCGCTTACGCTGTCCCCCGCAACAAGGGCGCGCGCCGGATCGGTGCAGCCCAGCCCTTCAAGCGCTGCCTTTGCAATAAGCGCATCGGGCTTGCTTACGCCCAAATCCTGGCTTATGACAAACACCCGGCTGAAGCGGCTCATATTGCAGCCCTTAAGCCGCCCCCTCTGCACGCGGGTAAGGCCGTTTGTCACAATTGCAATGCTGCAAAGCTTTGAGGCCTTAAGGAGAAAGTCCTCCGCGCCGGGCAGAAAAAAGGCGCATCGGGAGAGCTGCTTCATATAAACCGGTGCCATTTCGGCGCAGGCGCCGGGGTGCAGATGCCCAAGCTGCTCAAAGCGCAGCACGCTCAGCCGGTCGCGCGTAAGCTCGCCTCTTTCAAGCTTTTCCCAAAGCGCCTTGTTTATCCTGTGATAGTCCGCTATCGTTTCCTCCGTGGGGTCAACGGAAAATTGCTTAAGCGCGGCAATAAGCGCAGTGCGTTCGGCCTTGTCAAAGTCCAGAACCGTGCCGTCGGCATCCAGCAAAAGATAATCGTATCCCATATTTTCTCCTTATACCGGCGGCCGGACAAGGGACGCCGCGGTTTACATTACAGCCTGTTTATATACACCCTGCCGTTTACCGCCACAAACACGGCGCGGCTGCATATATCAAGGGGGTGACCGTTGAATATTACCACATCGGCATCCTTGCCCGGCTCCAGCGTGCCTATGCTTTTAAGGGAACACATGCGCGCGGGGTTTACGGTTACGGCGCGCAGGGCGGCCTCGCGGCTCATGCCGCCGCGCACGGCAAGGCCGGCGGAGGCGGCCAAAAGGGAAACCGGCGTTTCGGGATGGTCGGTGGTTATTGCCACCTCCAGCCCGTGCCGCTCAAGTACGGCGCCGTTTTCCGTGCTAAGCCCTGCAAGCTCCACCTTCATGCGGGTTATCATGGTGGGGCCTATCATGCAGTTTACCCTTTCCCTTGCCAGAATATCGGCAATTTTATAGCCCTCGGTGCAGTGGTCCACGGTGTATTTTACGCCGTATTCCCGGCACAGGCGTATTGCGGAGAGTATGTCATCGGCGCGGTGGGCGTGAATTTTCAGGGGCAGCCCCTGCGCTACGGCGGCCGCTACGGGGGCGGCGGCGCCTTCCGCATTCTCCGGGCAACGCGTAAGCTCCAGGAAGGCGCGAAGGGCGGCAATGTTTGCCATACGGGTGGCACAGCGGTCCTTCTGCATGCGCTTTGGGTTTTCCCCCAGCGCCGCCTTTAGGGCAACGGGGGCGGCTATCAGCTTATCTTCAATGGTGCCGGGCACGGTTTTAAGCGCGCAGAAGGTGCCCCCTATCACATTTGCGCTGCCCGGACCCGTTACAACGGCGGTCACCCCAGCCTCCAGCGCATCGTCAAAGCCGCGGTCAAAGGGGTTTACGCCGTCCTCGGCGCGCATCTGCGGGGTGCACAGGGCGCTTGTTTCGTTGGCATCGTCACCGGGAGTGCCTACGCCCTCCTCCATTATGCCCACATGGCAGTGACCGTCTATAAGCCCCGGCGTTACATAGCGGCCCTCGGCGTTGATAACGGTAATATCGGCGCAGTCGAGGCGGGAGAGCATATCCCCCGCGCTTTCTATGCGCCCGTTTGAAATCAGCAGCTCACCCGGGCGGAAAACGCCGTCGGGGCAGAGCAGCTTTGCGTTTTTTATATGCAGCTTCATTTTTTCTCCCTTCAGCCTAAAGGCACTGAGATTATGGCTTTATATTGCGGAGATGCGGGGCCTTGCGGCCAAGACCCGGCTGTGCCAAGGTCCGGCTGCGGCGCATATATAAGACCTGTTTTAAGGGTATTATAGAATAATATAACCGCGATGGCAAGCGGCAGCTTGATTTTTCGGCAAAAGGCGCAAAAAAACCGGCTCTTTGTGATATCTGCTCCCCAAAAACGACCTTGGAGCGCATATCATTTGCGGCCGGCTTTGCAGACAACGATATTTTGCTGCGGCATTCATACCCTGCCTTTCGGGTGCGGCAATACAGAGAAATATTTCATCCCGGCTTTACAGGACCCGGCAGGCGGGAAGGGAGCGCACGCTTAAGCAAAGAGCGGCGTTTTCGCCGAAGGTGCGGTTCATAAGGGAGATGTAATCCTCCTTAAGATCGGCGGGCACAAAGGCCAGCACGGTGCCGCCGAAGCCGCCGCCGTGTACCCGCGCCGCGCCGCGTCCGCCCAGCAGCTTAGCGGAAAGAGCCAGAGCCAATGGCACCGCCTGGGCCCTGCTTCCGGGAATGCAGAGGTTCTGAAGCAGGCGGGCGGAGGATTCACCCGAGGCGTTTATCTGCGCAAAAAAGCCGGAAAGATCGTTTGCCGCAAGCGCGGCGGCCGCTTTGTCCACGCGCAGGTTTTCTTCATAAAAATGAAGGGCGCGCAGCACGGCGCGGTCGCCCGCCGTTTTGCGTATTTGGGGAATGACCTCGTAAAAGGCGCCTTGGGGCACATCGATAAGCCGCTTTGCGCCGAAATACTCCGCCGCAGAGCGCATATCGCCGATTATTTCCGCGTATTTGTCCGTAAGAGAGGCGTGATCCTCGTGCACATCGGTGATTATCATGCAGTAGCCGCGACGGGAAAAATCATAGCTTAGGCGTTTTATATCGGCCTTTTCGCCGCCGAAATCTATGTGCACCATGCCGCCGCAGGCGCAGGCCAGCTGGTCCATAAGCCCGCAGGGCTTGCCGAAATAAACATTTTCCGCATACTGCGATATTTCCCCCATGACCTCCGGGGCTACGGCGCCGGAATTATAAAAATGGGAAAGCACGGTGCAGATAAGCACCTCTACGGCGGCGGAGGAGGAAAGCCCCGAGCCGCGCAGCACATTGCTGCTTACATAGGTGTCAAAGCCGCCGATGTTAAGCCCCAGCTGCTTAAAGCGCGCGGCAACGCCGCGAATGAGCGCCGTGGTGGTGCCCTTTTCGGCGTTTATCGGCTCAAGACGGGACAGATCCGCCTCAAAGCAGCCGTCAAAGCCCTGAGATATCATGCGCACGCGCATATTGTCCGTGGGCAGTGCGGCGGCAACGGTATCAAGGCTTATGCCCGCCGCCATAACGCGGCCGCCGTTGTGGTCAGTGTGGTTGCCTATGACCTCGCAGCGCCCGGAGGCGGAAAAAAATGCGGGGGTGCCGGCAAAAAAGCGGGAAAAGGCTTCTGCAATGCCGTTATACCGCCTGCATGCAGACGGTATATCCGCATACAGCGCGCGGAAAGCTTCGTTTTGTTCGGGGCTGCCGATAAGGTTGGAAAGGTCGGTTTTCATATGCTTCTCCGATAGATAGTTTATTTTTACGGCGGCAATTTTTAAGGCAGAGCGCGCAAAAGCGCCCCGTTGCTGCCGCGGACGATATTTGTACAGGAGGCTTATATCCGCCCATACGGAAATCACACGAAAAATTATACCACAAAGGCGCATTTTTTCAATTCAATATCGTGCGAAAAATATAAATATCGTCTAAAGCGTTTGCTTAAGTGCCATTTTAATATTGTTTTTTTACGCGATTCCTATTATAATACAGATAAGCATGTGCGTATCGGCGGTCGGCACGGGCTATTGCCGAACCGACTGCGGAAAGCCGGTCCGCAACGCTTAAGGATGAAAAAATTCAAAATATAAAAACAACCAAAACAAAAACACTAAAACCGACAAAAAGAAAGGCGCCCCGAGGCGGGCGGAAAACAGGAATGGAAGATATAAAAACGCTTATAGCGCAGTGCGTGGATTTTGCTCTTGAGAAGGGCCTTTGCATGCCGCAGGACAGATATTATGTGCAGAACAGGCTGCTTGCTCTCTTTGAGCTGGATGCACCCGGAGCGTGTGAGGAGAAAAACGGCGATTTTCCCGCCATACTTGAAAAAATGACGGACTATGCCGCCGAAAAAGGCATGCTGCCCGCCAACACTCCGACCTTCCGGGAGATATTTGATAATAAGATTGCGGGCTGCCTGCTCATGCCGCCCTCGCAGGTGAGCGAGCACTTTTTTGCAATAAGGGACAAAGACGGCATTGAGGCGGCTACGGCGTGGTTTTACGCGCTGTGCAGAAACAGCAACTACATCCGCACCGCGCAGATAGCAAAAAACATCCGTTACAGTGCCCCCTCGCCCTACGGAGAGGTGGAGGTGACCATAAACCTTACAAAGCCGGAGAAGGACCCTCGGGAGATAGCCCTTGCGCTTTCGGCGCCGTCGGCTGCATACCCCGCATGCCAGCTATGCGTGGAGAATGTGGGCTATGCCGGGAGGATAAACCATCCTCCGAGAGTGCTTCTGCGCACCATTCCCATAACACTCGGCGGCGAGCAGTGGCATTTTCAGTACAGCCCCTATGTTTATTTCAACGAGCATTGCATAGCGCTCAGTCAGCAGCATACGCCCATGGAGATAAACCGCAAAACCTATTGCAGGCTTGCGGATTTTCAAAAGCAGTTCCCGCATTATTTCATAGGCAGCAACGCAGGGCTTCCCATTGCGGGCGGCTCCATACTTTCCCACCTGCATTTTCAGGGCGGACGGTATGTAATGCCCATGATGCGTGCCGGAATACGCAGGGAATACCCTGCCTTATGCGGGGTAAGGCTGGCGGTGCTGAACTGGCCCATGCCGGCGCTGCAGCTGCGGGGGCGGGATTCCGGCGCAATTATCGATGCGGCGGACAAAATAACCGCGGCATGGGATAATTACAGCGATGAGGCCTTGGGGATATATGCCTTTACAAACGGAGAAAAGCACAACACCATAACCCCGATAATGCGTATGGACGGCGAAGAATTCGTGCTGGAGCTGGTGCTGCGCAACAACATAACAAGCCCGGAGCGGCCGCTTGGCGTGTTCCATCCCCATCCCTGCCGCCATCACATAAAAAAGGAAAACATAGGGCTTATAGAGGTAATGGGGCTGTTCATACTGCCCGGACGGCTTAAGGAGGAGCTGGAGCAGACGGCAAGATATCTTTCCGGCATGCCCTTTGACGAAACAAAGGCGGCCTCGCATATTCCGTGGGCCGACAGCTTCCGCGATAAATACGATTGCTCCGAGCCGGAAAAAGCGCGCGCCGCACTGCGGCAGGAGCTGGCGGTGCTGTGCGTGCAGCTGCTGGGCGACGCTGCGGTGTTCAATGATGACGAAGCGGGCCGCGCAGGGCTGGACCGCTTTGTAAATTCGCTTTATTAAACGGAGGGGCGTATGCATACTGACGGCAAAAGCGGCGCGCCGGGAAACGCGCAAAGCAATGAGGATATCCGCAGCGGCGGGAAAAACGGCGCAGAGGGCGGCAATACGGCAGCAAAGGATGCCCCGTCGGGCCGCAGGCGCGTGCGGCCTTACTGCATAGCCATGGCATTTGCGGCGCTTATAGTTTTGGTGCTGCCCGTGCTTATCCGCCCCGTGGGCGCACAGGAGGCTGCGGCGTATCTTGTTCCCGTTCTGGCGGTTACGGTGCTGCCCGCACTTATAATATATCTTACGGTGCTGCGCAAGCTCATGGCGGACAGGGAGCTTGCCCGGCGGCTTACGCTGCTTTGCTGGCAGCTTCCCCAAAAGGAGGGCGGCAGCACGCTTTTTATGAGCTGCGTGCGCCCGCTGTGCGTGCTTTTGGCCGCATCGGCGCTTATAGGCACGCTGCTGCTTGTATGGGCAAGGGCGCAGACGGAGGCGGCAATATGCATTGCGGCGTTTGTGTTTCTGCTTTCCGGCGCCTTGGCGCTGGACTGCGCGGCGCTGCAGTGGGACGATATGGGCGGGGAGCGCGGCTTCAGGCTTTGCCATAACGCGCTGTATATAAGGGGCATCGGGCTGCGCCTTGACGGCGTAAAAAACGCCGTATACGATGTACATACCAGCCCCGACGGTTCGCGCCTGTTTTTGGGGCTGCAGCTTAAAAACAATATAAATACGCTTTCCGTCGATGTGCCGGAGGATAAAAAAGAAGAAACGGAAGCTTTTATATCCGGCCTGAAGGCGCATTTTGAGCAGCAGAATGCAGAAAATGCGCAAAACGCGGACGGGCGGGAGGCCGCGCCGGAGCAGACGGCGGACAATGAAAAATAAACGGTTTTGCAAAAAACGGGAGTGCGGAAAATGAGAAACACGGCAAAAAGCCCGGAAGCGGGCGAAAAAAACCGAAGCGTGCGCGAGCGGTATAAGTCCATAGCGCCCCTGAGAAAAAGGAGCTTCTTTATCGCCCTGTGCGCAGCGCTGCTTACGCTGATGATCCCCGTGCTTATTTATGTTTACATAGTTTTTTCCAAGGACGGCTTTGCCGCCGTTGTTCTGATACCGGCGGCAGCGGCGGCGGCGCTTACAGCCGCGCTGATAGTGCTTATTGCGCGGCAGGAAAAAATAAATTCTCTTCTTGAGGAAACCGTGGCGGTGCTGGAATACAATGATCGCTATCTTTACCGCTTCAACCGCAAAACGGCAGCGCACACAAGACCTGCGACCTCCGCGGTTTTTGCCGGGGCTGCAGCCTTCTGCGGGCTTGCCGGGGGGCTTGCGGTGTCCGCTCCGGGCTCTGCCTCGGTTGCCGAAGGCTTCTTTATTGCCCTTGGGGTTTTTGCCGCGCTTACTCTTCTTGCGCTGCCCGTGGTGCGCGTGTTTTTCAACTATCACCTTTGCCGTCTTTTCGGCGGTGACAGATACATAGTGCTTTCCCGCCGCGGCGTGCTTTCGGCAGGACGCATGATAAGCCTTAGCGCAGGCAGAAGAACGCTTTACAACGCAGAGCTTAAACGAAGCTGCGGCTGCGACTGTCTGCGGCTCAACTGTCATGTCAGCAGGGGCTACGGCGAATGTGTGCGCTCGGAGGATATTCCGCTGCCCCCGAACACCCCGGAGGAATTTGCAAACCGGCTTTTGGAGATATACAATTCCCCCTCTCTTTCCGATCACGAAGAGCGCTCCGGCAGAGAAAAGCGGCAGGAAGCCGCAAAGCCGAAAGAGTGATGATCGGCATAAAATACCAACATTCTGGCGCCGGGTGCGCCGCGGAGAAATAATACAATGCTTTACTGTTCCATTGCCAGCGGTTCAAAGGGCAACTGTCATTTTATACTGGGAGAGCATACTGCAATACTTGTAGATGCGGGAACCACCGCCAAGAATATTGCGCAAAGGCTTGCCGAAATAGGGGTGGATCTCTGCCATATAACCGCAATACTGCTTACCCATGAGCATACAGACCATATTTCCGCCCTTGAGGTGCTGCTTAAGCGCACGGAGGCGTGCATATACTGTAACCAAGCCACTATGGAGGCGGTGCTCAGGCGCTTTCCCAAGGCGGACCGCTCCCGCTTTACGCTTTTTTGCACGGGGGGCAGCTTTTATATCAACGAGCTGAGCATAACCGCCTTTGCCACCCCGCACGATGCTGCGGAATCGGTAGGGTACAGCATAAGCTGCGGGTTTTGCCGGGTGTGTATAGCCACCGATATAGGGCATATGACGGCGCAGCTGCTTTCCTGTCTTGAGGGGGCGCAGCTTGTGTGTCTTGAGAGCAATCACGACGAGCAGATGCTGGCGCAGGGGCCGTATCCCTTTACGCTCAAGCGCAGAATAATGGGAAGCCGCGGCCACTTAAGCAACAGGGACTGCGCGCAGGTGCTTAAGCATCTGGCGGATAAGGGGCTGCGTCAGGCGGTGCTTTGCCACCTTTCCCAGCAGAACAATACCGCGCAGCTTGCCTTTGATACCGTAAAGGAAGTGCTTGCGTGCGCGGGGGCGGATATTCCGGTGGAGGTGGCGCTTCAGGACAGCAGAAGCCGCCTTTACAGCATTGTCCCCGTGCGCGTGTTCGGGCAATGCGACGAATCGGAAAAGGAAAGAACGGCTTCCGAGGGCAGGATGCGGCCGCAGAAAATCCGAGCCGTAAAACAGTTCTGATTTAAGGCCGTCCGATACGGCGGCAACACAGCAAAAGGGATCGCGGGATCCGGAAAGGAAACGGAAAAATGGATTATAAAAGGGAGTATGAGCGTTGGGTTGAAAATGTGACCCCGCAGCAGAAGCGGGAGCTGCTTTCATTGAGCGAGCAGGAGAAAAAAGAGCGCTTTTATACCGAGCTTGAGTTCGGCACGGCCGGTATGCGCGGGATACTGCGTCTTGGCAGCAACGGAATGAACGAATATACCGTGGGCAGAGCCACTCTGGGGCTTGCGGGATATGTATGCGCCTGCAAAAAGCAGCAGGACGGAGTGGCCATAAGCTATGATTCCCGTCACAGAAGCCGGGAGTTTGCCTGCCTTGCCGCCCGGATACTGGCATATCACGGTGTGCACAGCTATCTTTGCAGCGAGCTGCGGCCCGTGCCGCTGCTTTCCTTTGCGGTGCGGCATTATCATGCCTTTGCCGGAATAATGATAACGGCAAGCCACAATCCCAAGGAGTATAACGGCTATAAGGTTTACGGTCAGGACGGAGCGCAGCTTTCCCTTGAACCGGCGGCGGATATGCTTTCGCTTATAGAAAAGGAAAGCTACTTCGGCATAAAGAGCATGGATTTTGATACTGCCGTGAGCCGGGGGCTGATACAGCTTGTGGGGGAGGATCTGGACGATGCGTATTTTGAGGCGGTGCTGCCCCTTATAGACAAAAAAACGATTGCCGCCTGCCGGGATATAAAAATCGTGTACACTCCCATCCACGGCTCGGGCTGCAAGCCGGTGTGCCGCGCCTTTAAGGAGCTTGGGCTTACCGGGGTGCAGCTGCTTGAAGCGCAGGCGCAGCCCGACGGCGATTTTTCCACAGTAAAAAGCCCGAATCCGGAGAATATCGAGGCGCTGTCCATGGCCATTGACTATGCCGAAAAAACGGGAGCCCGGCTTGTTGCAGGCACCGATCCGGACTGCGACCGTGTGGGCGTGGCGGTGCGTGACAAAAACGGCGATTATGTTCCCCTTACCGGGAACCAGCTGGGCTGCGTGCTGCTGGACGGGCTGTTAAAGGCAAAAAAAGAAGCGGGTACTCTGCCGAAAAACGGGGTATTCATAAAAACCATAGTTACAAGCGAGCTTGCCCGCGCCGTTGCGCAGAGCTACGGAGTGGAGACCGTGGAGGTGCTTACCGGCTTTAAGTTTATAGGCGAAAAGATCAAGGAGTATGAGCAGACGGGCGAGCATACCTATCTGTTCGGTTTTGAAGAAAGCTACGGCTATCTTGTGGGCACGCATGCGCGGGATAAGGACGGCGTGGTCACCTGCATGCTGCTTGCACAGACTGCCTGTGGGCTGGCGGCTCAGGGCAAGACCCTTTTGGACGGGCTGGAGGATATATATGCCCGTCTGGGCTATTGGAAGGAAAAAACGATTTCCTTTACCCTTTCGGGCATGGAGGGAATCGCCCGCATAAAGGACACCATGACAAGGCTTTGCTCAGAGCGCATTGAAAGCTTCGGAAGCCGCAGAGTAAAGGCACTGCGCAACTACAATACCGGCGTGCGCACGGATCTTTGCAATAACAGCGAAAGTCTGCTTGATCTGCCCAAAAGCAATGTGCTTTATTACGAGCTGGAGGGCGGCTGGGCCTGCGTGCGGCCGTCGGGAACCGAGCCCAAGCTAAAGGTGTATCTTGCGGTAAAGGGGCAGAATGCCGCGGAGGCGCAAAGAGCGCTTGAGGAGCTGGAAAAAAGCGTGCGCGCGGTTGTAGGGCTGTAATAACCGCCTTGCGCTCTGTTCCGGCGGGCATCGGATTTCCTGCATATGTCCTATTTGCGTTATTGGTTATTATCAGAAGAGTATAATAAAAAAGCAGAGTGTGCGGCACCCTGCTTTTTTATTTTGTGGCGGTTCCGACTGTGCTTTTTACGAAAAACCGGCACTTGGCGAGACGATGCTTTTTTGCGCGCGGCGGGCGCCGTGGCTGCGCCCCCGGCGCCCCCGCCCGGCCTGCGGCCGTGCCGGCATACGCCGTCGCCGCGTGCCTTTCGCCCGCAGCCCTTTCGCACAAGCCAAGCCCTGTCGCGCCGCCGCTTTTTACGCCGCGGCCGGACCCTCGGCTGCGCCTGCGGGCCCTCTGCCGGCCTTGCGGCCGCCCCAAGCCCCCGTTTTCGGGCGCTTTGGCCGCGGCTGTCACAGCCCGGCGCTATTTCTCAACAGCCGCTTTTTTTCGGTTCGCGGCAATTATTTCGGAGTAATCGTCGAATTTATCCTCACGGTCGTATGTGTACAAACCGTTTACCTCCTGCTCTACATCATAAAGCTGAGTGTAGCAGAAGCCCATGATATTCGGCGCCTCCAGCAGCGCGGAAACAAGCCCCTTGCAGCGGGCAAAGTTCACCTGCGTTTTCGGTGCATTGCCGTAGCAGGATAAAGATAAATATAGGCCGGGCTTTTATGTCCGGCCTTTTGTGCGTTTGGCGCATCTATTGTCCGCTTCCGCCGCCCTCCTGTTTTTCGGAGCCGTCTTCTGCCGTATTGTTCGGCTTATCCGAAGCGGGCGGTGCTTCTGTCGGCGCGGGTGTATTTTCACCGTTCTGCGGCGGGGTATTCGTGTTTTTTTCCGCCTTCTTTTTGCTCCTTAAGCATATGACGGCCGCTGCTGCGGCGCCTATTGCGGCGGCTGCCAGTACCGAGAACACAATTATCCAAACAAGATTTACACTCTGCGCGCTTTCGTTCTGATTCTGCTTTTCATCGTCAGAGGAGGGGGTGCGGCCGTCCTGCGGCGGCTGCCCCGGGTTGAAGCCGCCGGAACCGCCCGCGCCGGAGGAGGCATTCTGCCCGCTTACGGCGCTTTGCGTGCCTATAAGGGTGTCCTCCGCATAAAGGGAGTAGCTTTTTCCCGCTTCAAGCTCCGGCGAGGAAAGCATGATATATCCGCTTTGGCACATGGCCGTTGCCGTAATAAGGGTGTTTCCGTCCTCATCCCGCAGGGTGAGCGTGCTGCCCTGTGCTATCAGGCTGCCCTGAGCGCTTCCCGACGGTCCGTTCGCTTGGGCCTCGCCCGAGGGTTCATCCTGCTTCGCCGGGGGCTGCGCGGAACCGCTCGCACCGCCTTGGCCGGAAGTGCCGCCCTGCGGAAAGCCGCCTTGGCCGCCCTTTGAGCCTCCGGGGCGGAAGCCGCCTTTATTACCGCCGTCATTTCCGCCCGGGAAGCCGTCATTTCCGCCCGGGAAGCCGCCGTTTCCGCCGCCGGGGCGCCCGCCCGTGCCGCCTGAGGAAAATATCACGCAGGGCTGGTCGGCGGTAAGCTTCATTCCCATGCCGCCGCTGCCGCCACCGGCTATAACGGTGCCGCCGCTTACGGTTACCATGCCGTCGGCGTCAAGGGGCTGGTTGTCGGCGCTGTTTGCGCTCCACAGGCTTATGAAGCCCCCGGTTATCGTAAGATTGCCGTTTGAATCAAAGCCGTCCCCCGATGAGGTGTACATTTTAAGCGTTCCGCCGTTTATTGTTATGCTGAATTCGCCGTCTGACAGCTCCTTGTTTGCCGCGTTTATGCAGTCGTCCGTTGCGGTGACCTCCAGCGTGCCGGAATTGACGGTAACGCTTACCGCCTCCAGCCCTTCACAGCAGGCGGAAATGCTTATAACGGGGCCGTCCGTGCCTATCTGCCCCACGGTAAGCACGGTGTCGGAGTGCAGCGCGTCATCTTTTGCGTTTATTTTCAGGGTTCCGGAGTTAATTATAAGCTCGCCGCCTGCATTTACCGCATCGTTTACCGCGGTTATGTCAAGGTTGCCCTCCAATACAAGCCGGCTTGCGTTGTCTTCGTCCGCTCCGCCCGTCTTTATGCCGTTTTTGCCCGAAGCGTTTATAATTATCTCTCCGTCGCCGTTTACGGTGAGCTGTGCGCCGTCCTTGCATTTTATAACGGCATTTTCTGCGTTTTCATTTTCGGTATGGTTATCGGAATTGTTTTTTTCCGTGTCCGACAGCGTGTTTTTTGTGCCCGCCGCAGCCGTCAGAGTAACGCGGGAGGATTTTCCCACGCATACGGCGGCGCCGTCTTCGCTTTTAAGGGTAAGGCCGTTGAGCACTATGGTGACATCCTGTATGTTTTTCTTAACCTTTATGCTGCCGTTTTTGCACGAGCCGGAAACGATATAGGTGCCCGGCGCGCTTATCGTAAGCTGCGTGCCCTCTGCGGAATACCCGTCCGTGCCGTTTTCGGCTGCTATTTTGTCATCGTAAAAAACAATGCTTGTACCTTCGTACTGCTCCGCCGCTGCCGGCAGCGCCGGCAAAGCAAGCAGCACGCACACAAACGCGCACAGCAGCGCGCGGAAATACAGTCCTGTCCTTTTCTTTTTCATCCGTGCCATCCTTTCCGCGCCCGTGTCCCGGACGCCGGATTTTTATCCGCCCGGGGAATGCGGGCGGGGCCGTATCTGCCCGATGCCCTTGCTGCATTTCCCCTTTGGCATATTAAGGATACCGCATCAAGGTTAAATATAAATAACGGCAGTGTGAATTCTTTCTGAAATTCCTCTTTTATTATTATGCACGCGCAATGTGAACTTTATAAACCAGGCGGCGCCGCATACAAAGCCGCATACAAAAAACCGGCTCTGCATAAGCAAAGCCGGCCGGATATTATGCTTTTAGGCGTATATATTTTCAGGGGAAATGCTCAGCCGCCGTTTTCCAGCAGCTTTACAAGCTCGCTGTCCCTGCCCAGAATAACCGTCTTGCTGCTGCCGTCAAGGGAGGCCTTCAGCGCCTCAAGTGCCTGAGTGTAGCGGTAAAAATCCTGCTTTTCCGCCGTGTCATAGGCCAGGGAGAGCAAACGCATATATTCCTCCTCCCCTTCGGCAATCTCCTGAGCGGCCTTTACCCTCGCCTGAGAGAGGGTTATGTTCACATCCTTATCCACATCGTTGCGGATAAGCGAGGCCTGATACTGTCCGTCCGCCAGAAACTTTTCCGCCTGCTGATTGCGCTCGGATATCATGCGCTGATATACCGCCGATTCGTTATCCTTCGGCAGATCAAGACGCTTCACCTTTATATCCACCACCTCTATGCCGTATATGCGGGCGGCCTCGGCCACCTCCTTTGTCACCGCCTCGTACAAATCCTCGCGCCCCTCCACATTGCCGGGGTTTATTATCTGCGTCTGCTGGAGCGTACCCATGCGGTTTTTAAGCGAGTTGTAGGTGAGCACATCCAAACGCCCCTCGGCCTCGGAGGTGCTGCCCAGAGTCTGATAGAAGGTCTTGGGGTCGGATATGCGCCAAAGAATATAGCTGTTTACCGTCATGTTCTTTTTATCGGCGGTAAGCACCTCGGATTCCGGCAGATCATAAAGGTTTGTGGCCTTGTTATAATATTTTATGCTGTCCGCAAAGGGTATGCGGAAGTGCAGCCCCGCGGTGTCCGTTGTATCCACTATTGCGGAAAACCGCACAACACAGGCGTATTCATTCTCATTTACAACATATGTGCAGCAAAGGCACAGTATTACTCCCAGCACTATGAATACAGCGGGCAGAAGCGCGCGCAGAATTTTCTTTTTCATCGTTTTCTCCTTTTGCTTTTTTATTTGCCGTTTTGATTATTTGCCGTCCCGATCGGTTCCTCCCGAAGTCTGCGCTCCGGGAAAACGCTCCGGGCATCAGCCCTTTTCGTCGGCGATCTTCAGAAAATCCTCTATAAGTATGTATTTGGTGGAATCGCCGCTGCCTGCGTCAATTATCAGCTTTACATCGGGCAGTATCTCCTTAAGCGCCTCGTAATACATACGGCTTCTTGTAATTTCCGGATTGCGGGCATATTCTCCGAAGCGCGCATTGAAAAGCGCCACCTGCTCCTGAGCCTCGTTTATGCGCCCGGTCTTTTTGTACTCCGCGTCCTTTATCAGTTTGTCCGCCTCGGCCTGCGCCTTTGGCAGCTCGCCGTTTTTGTAGGCCTTGGCCTCGTTTATCACGGTTTCCGCCTGCTGCTTTGCCGTTTCCACCGCCTTGAAGGCCTCGATAACCTCCTGCGTGGGCGGTTCGCTGTCCTGTATCTTAAGGTCGGAAAGCACTATGCCTATATCGTACTGCATCAGCACCCGGCTTATGCTCTCCCGCGCCAAACGCTCCACCTCGCTGCGCCCGGTGGTAAGCACCGCATCCACCTCGGTTGCGCCTATAACGCTGCGTACCTGGCTCTGCACCAGGTTTTTAAGCACTGCCGCCGGTTCATAGGAGCTGTAAAGGTATTTTACCGGGTCGCTTATTTTGTATTCCACAAAAAAGTCGACATTTACTATGTTGTAATCGCCGGTTATCATCTTGCTTTCGGCCTCTACTGCGGTATAGTCCACTCCCGGTTCCGTCACGGTGTGATAGCCCAGCTCTATTTTCTGATGCACATTCACCGGCACCTTGCTCACCTTCTGTATTCCGAAGGGCGCTTTAAGATGAAAGCCGGAGCGCTCCTGCACCGCCGTCACCCTGCCGAAGGTGGTAACAACTGCGGTCTCCTGCTCGTTTGTTGTGTAAAAACAGGTAAAAAGGGCTATAAGCAGCACCAATGCGGCAATGCCCCACAGCGTCCAGCGCCGCAGTCTGTCCGGAGTGAGGGAAATGGCGCGTGCGCCGTCCTTTCTGCGGTCCTGCTCCTGCTGAGTTACTATTCTCATGGCTGTCTCCTTTTTATTTTCCGCCGGGGCGGTAATTTTTGCTCTGAAATAATTATACTATACTTCCTTTCGCTTTGCACCTGTTTTTTTGCCGCCTTTTTCGGCACCGAAATTTGCTTTTTCCCTTATTGCCTGCGCTTTATCGGCAGCGAAATCCGCCTCTCGTCCCCGTTTTTTAAGCATACGGCGTAAATTGTTCAAATTTCGGGGCTTGAAATGCGGCTTGTTTGATGATATAATGAAAAGAACGGTATAAACGGAAAAACCGCCGCAAACAACAAAAAACGGCGGCACGGCAGCCGCCGGTGCAGTGCAAAACCCGAAGGCGGCAAATTTGCCGAACAAAACAAACAGCGCCCGGGCGCAAAGGCGCAGGCGAGGAAAGGATATGAATATTTATGAATATGAATAAAAGCGATATTCTCTCAAAAATCGATTCCACACTGCTTAAGCAGACGGCCACCTCCGAGCAGATATGCGCTCTTTGCGAAAACGCCATAAACAACCGCTTTGCCGCAGTATGCGTCCAGCCCTGCTATGTGCCGCTGTGCGCAAAATGGTTAAACGGCAGCCCGGTAAAGGTGGCCACCGTCATCGGCTTCCCCATGGGGGCAAACACCACGGCGGTAAAGGCCTTTGAGGCGGCGGACGCCGTAAAAAACGGCGCGGACGAGCTGGATATGGTAATAAACATCGGCCTTGCGCTGGAGGGCAACTGGCACGCCGTACGCGACGATATAGCGGCGGTGGTGGAGGCGGCTCAGGGCAAGTGCGTAAAGGTGATAGTGGAAACCTGCTTCCTTAACAAGGAGCAGATAGCCGCCGCCTGCCGCGAAGCGGCGCAGGCCGGCGCGCAGTATGTAAAAACCTCCACCGGAATGGCGGAGGGCGGCGCCAAGGAGGAGGATGTGCGCCTTATGCACGATACGGTGCTGGGCCGCTGCCGCGTCAAGGCCGCCGGCGGAATAAGAACGCTTGCCGACTGCGAAAAAATGATAGCCGCGGGAGCGGAAAGAATAGGCACGGGGAATGCGGCGTCCATTGCGGAGGAAAAATGATTGCGCTTTGCGATATAGGGCAGAGCGGGCTGAAAAGCCTGCAAAGAGCCTTTGAAGCCGCGGGCTTCATGGCCGTTATAACCTCAAGCCCCGAGGAAATATCCCGGTGCAGCCATGCGGTGCTTTCTTACGGCGGCAGCTTTGCCTCCGGCTTTGAGGCGCTGCGCAAAACCAGGCTGGACCGTACTCTGCGCGCGGCTGCCGCAGCGGGAAAGCCGGTGCTTTTCATAGGCACCGGTATGCTGCTTGCCTGCCGCAGCTGCAATCAGAACGGGCTTTATAAGGGTATGGCGCTGCTTCCCTTTGACGCCGTGGGTGCAAACAGGGAAACGGAGGGCTTTTTTTCCACAAAAGTAACCCCCTGCGCACTCTTTGACCGGGCGGGACGGCAGCATTTCTATTACCGTTTCGGCGCTTATGTAAGCCCGTGCAAAAACGACGCCACGGAAGCACGGGCGGAGGAGCCCGCGCCCGCCGTCAACGTATGGGGAACCGTACCCTCCGGTCAGCACGCCAAAGGCGAAAGCGGCGCATCCGCAGAGCTGCGGGCAGAAAATACGGCAGCTTCGGATGCCGACGGCACGGGAACCGAAAGGGAAAGCCTCAGAAGAAAAAACGCAGTGCGCGGCATAGGCCCCGTTATTGCCGCCGCAGTTGCCGGCTCGGTGTGCGCCACCGCCTTCTATCCGCATAAAAGCGGCAGGGAAGGGCTGGAGGTGCTGCGCCGTTTTGCGCAGCTTCCTCCCCGCAGCCTTGCCGGCGCCGAGCCCCTTACGGCGGCAACGGCGGAGGGGCTGCCCGATTTCGGGCTTATAGCCCGCATAGATGTAATAAACGGCCGCACTCAGGACGGCAGACCCTGCTGCATGCAGGCGGAGGAGCTTTATAACGCCGGGGCGGACGGGATACTTTTAAACAGCCGGGATACCGATCAGGCGGGGCTGGCGGCGCTGTGCGCCCAAACCGCCGCAGCCGCAGGGTGCGTCTTTGTGCCGCTGTATGTCTCGGGAGCCATTCACGATCCCTCCCAGCTGCGCGTGTTTCTGGATGAAGGCGCCGACCGCGTTTTTTACGGCAAGGCCTCCATACGCTCCCAGTATAAGATTGAGCGCGCCGTGCACGCCGAAAGCAGCGGCGGCATAGGGGTATCCCTTGCCTGCCGCGCCATACCGGGCACGGACAGCTTTGAGGTGCTGGTGGACGGGGAAAACGGTTCGGGATCGGGGAAGGATGCGTTTTTGTGGGCTTTTCACGCCCAGCGGCTGGGTGCCTCCGGGCTGCTGCTGCGCGCCATACCCAATAAGGGCGAAAGCTTTGATATAAAGGCGGTGCGCCAGATACTCTCCGGCATTTCCTGCCCGGTGATACTCTCCGGCGATCTCGGCGATGCGGCAGAGCTTGCACAGGCGGCGCGCGAGGGCGTGCTTGCCTCTGCCGATAAGAATTTCTGTGCCGAAAACGGCGAAAAAATCAAAAACAGGCTGCGGGAAATGAATATACCCGTGCGTCTGCCCTTTGCGTCCGCGCTGCAGGAGCGCCCCGAAGCACAGCAAACAAATTAAAGCAAAAGAATAAAGCGAAAATATAAACAGCGGAGAATATAACGGCAATGCTTAAATTCTGGGTAAAATTAGTAAAGGATAACCGCCTTGTGCGGCAGCATCTTGGCGACATTGAGGAAAAAAGCACCAAGGATATGCTGGACGACGGGCTGAAGGAGGCGTGCTATGCGCTGGACCTTGCACATCCCATCGTGCAGCAGAAGCATATTGACGACCTTGCGCAGTACGGCTTTACGCGCTTTCTGCCCGATTCCTTTATGGAGGATGTAAACTTCAGCCGCATGGAGGTGCGAATTTTTGAGGAGCACCCCAAGAAAAAACACGGCGTGCATTAAAAATAAAGATTACGATATTTCAAAAAAGTGTGCTGTAAAGTATGCTTTTTTTACCGTTCGGGCGGCGACGCTTGATTTTTATAACCGCTTTTTTGAATAAAGAACGCGTTTTAAGGCATAATAATTTGTGCATAAGCAAATTACCGCGCCCTTTTACGCGGAGCAAAGGAGCTGAACTGTTATGGTGGTGGATAAAATAGCGCTGTCGCTGGTTATAATCGGCGCGCTTAACTGGCTGCTGGTCGGGTTGTTTCAGTACGATCTTGTGGCGGGTATATGCGGCGGCGCGGCAACGGTCGCAGCAAGGATCATCTATGCCGTAGTGGGTATAGCCGGCCTGTGGTGCATATCGCTGCTGTTTAGAAAATGCAAAAACGCACAGTGATGCGATTATTTTGACTTTTTTCAAAACCTGATTCCCGGCGGAGGCTTGCCTCCGCCGGTTTTTACAGATCGTCGGCATCCTGCACCGGGCCGCCGTGCTCCCCGGCGCCGGTATACGAGCCGAGAATATCGGTTTTCCCTTTTGCGTTGTGCCGCCATGCCGCAAGCGCTGAGCGCGTTTTGTTTTTTTTCCGCTTCTGCGAATTTGCACATTGCTCGACTTTTTCTTTTTTGTTCTCCTGCATTTTTTGCCTTCTCCTTTTGCCTTAAGCTGCGTTTTTGGCACATCCGTGCCGTTTTTATTGCATTATTTGCTTTTGAGAGTGGAATTATTCGCTGAGGCGTGATATAATATCACAGGCGGAGTATCCGCCGCGACACATATTATCGGGGTAGGAACATAAAATTATGGAATATAAACAGAAAAAGCTCTCTGAGCTTGTAAACGGCGAGGCCTTTGAGGGCTTTCTGCTGGTAAAATCGGCAGCGGTGCGCACCGGCTCCACCGGCAAAAATTATCTTGATCTCTCCCTTGCGGATGACAAAACCGCCATAAACGCCAAGGTGTGGGATTATTACGAAGCTCTTTCCCGTATAGCGGCAAATGACCTTGTAAAGGTGCGCGCCACGGTTACGGTGTGGCAGAATGTGCTGCAGCTGCGCATTGAAAAAATACGCCTTGCAACCAAAGAGGACCCGGCAAGAATAGAGGATTTCGTGCCCAGCGCCCCGCAAAGCGGCGAGGAGATGCTCTCGCAGGTGCTTTCTTATGCGGCAAAGATAAAGGACGGCGACCTTTCGGCAATAGTGGGCTGCATTCTGGAGCGCTATCACGAAAAGCTGCTGTACTGGCCGGCGGCCATGTCCAACCACCACGCAGTGCGCTCCGGGCTGCTGTATCACACCCTTACCATGCTCCGTGCGGGCGAAGCGCTGTGCTCGGTGTATACAAATCTTGATACCGATTGGGTGTATGCCGGGGTAATAGTGCACGATATAGAAAAAATTGAGGAGCTGGGCAGCAATGAGCTGGGGCTTGTAAGCGATTACACCCGCGACGGGCTGCTGCTTGGGCATATCATACAGTGCACCGTGCTGATAGGCGAGGTGGGAAAGGAGCTGGGGGCCGACCCGGAAAAGGTGGCGCTGCTTCAGCATATGGTCACGGCGCACCACTATGAGCCGGAATACGGCTCTCCGCGGCGCCCCATGTTCCCGGAGGCGGAGCTGCTGCATTATCTTGACATAATCGATGCGCGGATGTATGATTTTACAAGGGCGCTGGCCGATGTGCAGGAGGGCGGCTTTACCGAAAAGCAGTGGCTGCTTCAGAACCGCAGGCTGTATAAAAAGCACACCGGCGCAAAAATGGCGGAGGAAAACAAAGAAAACAGTTAAAAATGTAAAAAAACCCGAGATAAACGGGAGCTGTGCCGGAAAATGTGCATTTACGGCAAAATACAATGGAATTTAGCCGAAAAACTATTTTTTGCGGCGCAAAAAGGAAATAAGCAGGCCGGCGCCCAGACCCACGCTTAATGCAACGACAACTATTATCGCATAGCCGGAAACACGGGAGAGCAAAAGGGTAAAAAGCATAAAATCACCTGTTTTTTGCGGAAAAATCGGCGCATTGCGCGCATTTTTTCAAAATGCGTCAAAGCCGTGGGGATATTGTAGCGCATAGTGCGATAAAGTGCAAACGGAAAATGGCGCGGCGGCAAAAACGCAAAAAAACCGTAAAAAAACGATAAAAAACATATAAAAAACGGTGTAAAAACGCGCAAAAAACGCGTTAAAAACGAATAAAAAATTTTCGGGTGCAAAAAGGCATTCGGACGGAGGACAAAATGGGCTTTAAGGAATATCAGTACAGCAGGGTGCAGCTTTGCCCCATAGACAAAAATATAACCGACATCCCCGCACGCATAGAGAAGGCGGCGGACTATAACGAGGCGCTTAAGCTTTACGGAGAATACGAGGCCTTCCGCGAGCATCTGTTTACCATGTACAATCTGGCGTACTTCCGCTACACCATAAACACTCACGATGAGTTTTATGCCGCCGAGGTGGAGTATTACGACATGAACCTGCCCAAGCATGACGAGCTGGCAAACGCGGTGAACGCCGCCTTGGCTGCCTGCCCGTGGAGGAAGGAATTTGAAAAGGAGATATCCCCGGTGTTTTTCAAAAACGCAGAGCTTAAGGCCAAGGCGTTTTCCCCGGATATTATGGAGGAGCTGGCGCAGGAGAGCCGTTTGCAGACCGCTTACCAGAAGCTTATGGCGGGAGCGCGCATACCCTTTGACGGCAGGGAGCTGACCTTCCCGCAGCTTACCCCCTATAAGGAAAGCCCGGAGCGCGAAATGCGCAAGGCGGCGTTTTTTGCAGAGGGCGGCTTTCTGGAGCAGCACGCACAGGAGCTGGACGGCATATACGACGAGCTGGTAAAGGTGCGCACCCGCATTGCCCAAAAGCTTGGGTATGACAATTTCCTGCCGGTGGGCTATGCCCGCAGAACGCGCAACTGCTACGGACCAAAGGAGGTTGCCGCCTTCCGCCGTCAGGTGGTAAAGGATATAGTGCCGGTAAACAACGAGCTGCTGCGCCGTCAGCACGAGCGCAACGGAATAAAGAACCCCGCCGCATACGACCGCACGCTGATATGCCGCCACGGCAACGCCGCGCCCAAGGACACGCCGGAGGTTATATTTGAAAAGGGCGCGCATATGTATGAAGCCATGGGGGAGAAAACCGGCGAGTTTTTCCGCTTTATGCGGGATAATCAGCTCTTTGATGTGCTGAGCAAGGACGGCAAGGCCAACGGCGGCTATTGCGAGATGCTGCCGGATTACAAGGCGCCCTTTGTGTTTGCCAATTTCAACGGCACCTCCGGCGATATCGAGGTGCTTACCCATGAGTGCGGCCATGCCTTTGAGGGATATCTGTCGGCGCGTAATTATCCGCATTTTGCACAGCGCGATATTACCATGGATATTGCGGAGATACATTCCATGTCCATGGAGTTCTTTACCTACCCCTACATGAAGGATTTCTTTACGGAGGATACGGACAAGTTCATATACGCTCACCTTTCCGAGGCGCTTAAATTCCTGCCCTACGGCTGCATGGTGGATCACTTCCAGGAGGAGGTATATCTGCACCCGGAAATGACTCCGGCGCAGCGGCGGGAAAAGTGGCTGGAGCTGGAGAAGGTGTACCGGCCCGATATTGACTGGGCGGATATTCCGCATTACGGCACCGGCGGCTGGTGGCAGCGTCAGCTTCATATTTATATGGATCCGTTCTATTATATAGATTACTGCCTTGCGCAGTCGGTTGCCCTTATGTTCTGGGACGCGGCGCAGAAGGACCGCAAGGGCGCGTGGGACAAATATATGAAGCTTATCTCTTACAGCGGCACGCTTACCTTCAACGACCTGCTTAAGGCGGTGGGCTTCCGTCTGCCGATGGAGGAGGGGGCGCTAAGCGGCCTTGCCCGCTCCGCCATGAGCTTCCTGGACGGCATTGATACTTCAAAATTCTGAGCCGTTTTTTGCAAAAAGGGGCTTACGGCTTTGCGGTATTGACATAATTGCGCAGTGCTGATATTATAATAGCAGCATTATAATAGCAGCAAAGAAAGCGGCCGACGCCTGCGGACCATGGCGCAGATAACGGGCATTAAAGCCATAATATCAGCATCCGCGCGGCTTCGCCGGGGCGGACAAACGGAGGGAAAACAATGATACTGTCCTTTGGAACAGTCAATATCAAGGTGGACAAGTTTGAATCCTATGAGGCGCTGGACGACGCGCTGGCGCTGTGCGAGGCGGGCAGCATGTATGCCGGTCAGAAGCGCGGAACGGAAAACGCATGGAACATGATCGCCGTTACCGACGCGGAAACCGGCGAATACTTCGGCATAGGTTTGCTTACCGCCTCCATTGCCGACCCGCATATATTGGTGCTTTACAATGGCCTGATGTTTATAGGCGGCGACAGCTTTGCCATTGCCTTTGATTACAACGAGCATCAGATAAACACCCTTATGCCGCTGCCCAGCGATTTTGTGGATTTTATATACATTCAGGAGCGGCGCAGCGTGATAATCGTGCACAAAAAGGGCGTTATTGTAAAGGATAACGAGTGCAAGGAGCTGTGGCGTCATTCCGCGGGGCTGATATCGGGCTATTCCGTTGAGGGCGACCTGTTTATTATGGAGCGCGAGGACGGCGAAGAGATAGCCCTTAAGCTTAAAAACGGGCGCGAAGTGGAGCTGGCGGACAGATAGTTCTTTAAGCGATTGCATTTTGCTTTTGTTTGTGATATTATTAGATTAAAGGTTAATAATAAGGCTGTGAAGGAAGCAAGTAGCGCCGATTGAGCTTTTCAGAGAGTATCCGGCAGGTGCAAGGATACAGGCGAAACGGCGGGAATACATTCCGGAGCCGCTGCCCCAAAGGGAGAGCCGAGTAGGGTGTGACGGGTACGCCCGGTACAGCGGTTAGTGTGTGTCTGCACACAATGAGGGGTATTTTGCGAAAAATGCCCGAATAAAGGTGGTACCGCGATAAAATCGTCCTTTGTTTCAGTGCCTGAAACAAGGGACTTTTATATTTTATAAAAAAGATAAAAAGCCGATATGCGAAAAAAGGAGAAAAAAGGATGCAGATCTATGAGGAATTGAAGGCAAGAGGCCTGATTGCACAGGTGACGGACGAGCCGCAGATACGGGAGCTGATAAACAACGGCGGAGCAAAGTTCTACATAGGCTTTGACCCCACCGCCGACTCCCTGCATGTGGGACACTTTATGGCGCTGTGCCTTATGAAGCGGCTGCAGATGGCGGGCAACAAGCCCGTGGTGCTGCTGGGAGGAGGAACGGGCTTTATAGGCGACCCCTCCGGAAGGACGGATATGCGCGCTATGATGAACGCCGAAACGATACAGCACAACTGCGAATGCTTCAAGAAGCAGATGGAGCGGTTTATTGACTTCGGAGAGGGCAAGGCCGTTGCCGTTAATAATGCGGACTGGCTGCTGAACCTTAAATATATCGATATGCTTCGCGATGTGGGCGTGTGCTTTTCGGTAAACAACATGCTGCGCGCGGAATGCTACAAGCAGAGAATGGAGCGCGGGCTCAGCTTTTTTGAGCTGAACTACATGATAATGCAGGCCTACGATTTTCTGCACCTGCACAACGAATACGGCTGCAACATGCAGTTCGGCGGTGACGACCAGTGGAGCAATATGCTTGCGGGAACGGACCTTATACGCCGCAAGACGGGGCAGGACGCCTATGCAATGACCATAACCCTGCTTATGAACAGCGAGGGCAAGAAAATGGGCAAGACCGCAAAGGGAGCGGTATGGCTGGACCCCGAAAAGACCTCGCCGTTTGAATTCTATCAGTATTGGCGCAACACGGATGACAAGGATGTAATGAAGTGCCTGCGGATGCTGACATTTATTTCGCTGGAGGAGCTGGCGGAAATAGAAAAATGGGAGGACGGCAGGATAAACGAGAAAAAGGAGCTGCTGGCCTATGAGCTGACCAAGCTGGTGCACGGCGAAGCGGAGGCGCAGAAGGCAAAGGAGGCGTCCCGGGCGCTGTTTGCAGGAGCGGGCGACGACAGCAATATGCCCACAACGGAAATAAGCGAGCAGGCGCTGGAAAACGGCGGAATACTGCTGCCGGAGCTGATGGTGGCCTGCGGGCTTGCCGCAAGCAAAACCGAGGCAAGGCGGCTGATACAGCAGGGCGGAGTATCGGTAAACGAAGAAAAGGCGGACAGCATAGGCAGGGTTATCACTGCACAGGAGCTGCAAAAGGGCGTTAAGCTCAGACGGGGCAAAAAGGTGTTCCGTCGTGCGGTGCTGAAAAGCTGATATTAAAAATAAAAAAGCGAAAACCGGCAGTTCATAAGGGCTGCCGGTTTTTCGGTATGCTGAACTTATTGATGCTGATAAACTGCGCCGGGGAAACGGATGTTTTAATTCTTATTTTCCGTTTCGGGTTTCTTAATGCCGCCGAAAAAACAAATTCTGCGGCTGCGGGGCACCTGACGGGGGTTTTCTGCAATTTTTTAATGCCCGTAAGAAATTTCGGCAAAAGAGGGAGATAAGAATAAATCCCGTTCACAAAGTGAACGGGATCCGTGGAGCTGATAACCGGATTCGAACCGGTGACCTCGTCCTTACCAAGGACGTGCTCTACCTACTGAGCCATATCAGCAATTATACCGGCGTCGGCGGTTTGCTGCCGAACACCGGGTATTATATACGATTGTTTATAAAATTGCAAGCGTTTTTTATATTTATTTTATATTTGCCGCTTTTCGCAGGAAGGAGCGGATATTATAAAAACGGCTTTCCGGCAAGTATCATACGGGAAATGGCCATATAGCCCTCATTGAGCACGACGGCGTTTTTCTTGGCGGCGGCCTCGCAGTAGTTTTCGGCGGGGGCTATCGGGGCGACATCGCTGCGGTAGATGATGAAGGGCACGGGAGCGTTGCTGTGCGCCCGCGTGGTAAGGGGGGTGGGGTGATCCGGGGTGACAAGTATTCCGAAATCGCCTTGGGATTTGAGATATTTGTACACGGGGGCCAGCACCTTGGAGTCTATTTCCTCAATGGCCTTTACCTTGCCCTCCACCTCGTGACGGTGCCCGCATTCGTCCGGGGCCTCAAGGTGCAGATATACAAGGTCAAAGCCGTCCTTAAAGGCCTGTATTGCGGCCTGCGCTTTTCCGGCAAAGTTGGTATCCAGCGTGCCGGTAGCTCCTTCCACGGGATAAATTTTCATGCCGGTAAGGAAGGCCAGCCCCTTTACAAGGTCCACCGCTGTTACAACGGCGCCGTTTAAGCCGTGGCGCTCCCGGAAGGAGGGCAGCATAGGCTTTGTGCCCTGACCCCAGAACCATACGGAGTTTGCCGTGCGCTTGCCCTTTGCGGCGCGGGCAAGGTTTACCGGGTGCTCCGAGAGCAGCTTATTGCTGCGGATCATTATATCGGTGAGCATATCGGCATAATCACCCTTGGGCATATAATCCTTAATGCATCTGCCCGTAATGTTGTGGGGCGGGGTAAGCTGCTCGTTTGCCGTTGCGTGGTGCATGATAACGCAGTGGCGGTAGGAAAAGCCGGGGTAGAAGCGCAGCGTTTCGCTGCCGAAATGCTGCTCAAGGCAGGCGATAAGCTCAGTGGCCTCCTCGGTGGAGATTTCGTCCGCGCTGTAATCCTCCATTATTTTTTGCTCGTAGGGGCCGTCCCCCGAAAGGGTGACAAGGTTTGCGCGCAGGGCGACATCGTCCTCCTCCATTTTTATGCCCAGCGATGCGGCCTCCAGCGGGGAGCGCCCGGTGAGGTATTGGGCGGGGTTGAAGCCCAGCACGCACATATTGCCCGTATCGCTGCCGCCGGTGCAGCCGCGGGGGGTGGGGTTGAGCATGCCGACCTCGCCGTTCTGGGCGAGAAAATTCATATACGGTTTTTTGGCGACCTCCAACGGCGTGCGGAAGCCAAGCTCCTCCACAGGCTCGTCGGCCGCTCCGTCCAGCAGTAAAACAAGATATTTCATAAATTTTGCGCTTAAGGGCGCGTCCTTCCTTGATAATTTATTCCGGGCAGGGGAAAAAGTCCGCGGCCGGAAGGCGAAGTGTGTGCTTTTTTGCATTACCTATATATATTTTAGCACAAATACGCTTTTTGCGCACCTTTTTGTTGTGCGTTTGCATTTGACATATTCAATTTATATAAATATAATAAATCGTGAACGGGAAGCGGCGGTGTCTGCCGCTCATTTTACGGTAAATTCCCGAAGAGGGGACGGCCTGCCGGACGCACCGAAGCGCCGGGAGCGCCCGGTTTTCGGGATGCAGCTTCGTTTTTTTCAGTATGGATTTCACAAGTAATAAAGGAATATCTGCTTAGAATTGCGCGCGGCGGCATTGCCGCTGCTTTGCAGCGCCCGCTTTTTTGGCAGGCGGCATTTTTGCTTTTTGCGCCTGCGGGCATTTTCAAATATTTTTTCAAAAGGAAGGTTCTTATGAGCCAACAGGAAAACCTTACTGCAACACAGGAAGTACGGACGGCGCGCCGCGGCCGCAAACCAAAGGCTGCCGCGGAAAAGGAAGGCAAGACGGCGGATTCGGCAAAAAAGGCGTCGGAGCCGGGGAAAGAGGAGAGCGTGCCGAAGCGTGCTGCGGAGAAGCCGGCGAAGAAGCGGGCGGCTGCGAAAAAGCCCGAGGAACAGGCGGCAGAGAAGCCGGCGCCCAAACGGCGGGGCAGACCGCCCAAGGCAAAGGCAGCGGATACGGCAACGCAGACGGCAGTGCCGACAGAGGCACAAACGGCGGCACAAACGGCAGTGCAGACGGAAAAACTGGAGCCGGAGGAAAACGGCGCGCGGGCAGGAGAAACCGCCGTGCGCGAGCCGGAAAGCAGCGTGAGCGGCGCAGAGGGCGGCGAAAAGGCCGATGAACAGAAAGTGCAGAGGGAAGCCGCCGCGCAGGATGATGCAGAGGTGCGCCCTTACAGGCGGCCCGGCACATATTTTGTAAAAAAACGGTCCGTTGAGGCTCAGCCCGCAAGAGCGGAGTATGCGGTCGGAGAGGGGCGGCAGCGCTTCGAGCAAGGAGCGGGCGAGAGCCGGGCTGCAAGAACGGAGGGCGCAAGGGAGTATGCGCGCCCGCAGCGCACGGAGGCGGCGCATCAGAGTCTTTCCGCCGAGGCAAGCGAGCTGCTCAGAAGCGGCGATTGCGGCGACTGCTGCGGAATTCTTGATATAATGCCCGACGGCTACGGCTTTCTGCGCTCTACGCAGTTCAAGCTGGACGACAACGGAGATAACCGGGATGTTTATGTTTCCGCAAGCCAGATAAGGCGGTTTTCGCTGCGCACGGGCGATATGGTAACGGGAAAGACCCGTCCGGGCAAGGAGGGGGAGCGCTACCGCGCGCTGCTTTATTTAAGCAGGATAAACGGGGATGAGCCGGAGGCGGCGGCGCACAGGCTGCGCTTTGAGGAATTGGTGCCGATATATCCGGATTCAAGAATAAGGCTGGAAAACCCGGCGCAGGCGCGGGATATAGCCCTGAGGATGATTGACCTGATAAGCCCCATAGGCAAGGGGCAGCGAGGCCTTATAGTGGCGCCCCCGAAGGCGGGAAAGACGACGCTGCTTAAAAAGCTGGCAAACGCCATAAGCGCAAATTATCCCGATATAAACCTTATCGTGCTGCTTATAGACGAGCGGCCCGAGGAGGTTACGGATATGCAGCGCTCCATAAAGGGGGATGTGATATATTCCACCTTTGATCAGCTGCCCGAAAACCATTGCCGCATAGCGGAGCTGGTGCTGGAGCGGGCAAAGCGGCTGGCGGAGCAGAACAAGGATGTTGTGATACTGCTGGATTCCATAACCCGGCTTGCGCGGGCGTACAACCTTACGGTGCCGCCTACGGGCAGAACCCTTTCCGGAGGCCTTGACCCCGGCGCGCTGCACAAGCCCAAGCGGTTTTTCGGCGCGGCGCGAAATACGGAAAACGGCGGCAGCCTGACCATTATTGCAACGGCGCTTGTGGAAACCGGCTCCCGAATGGACGAGGTGGTGTTTGAGGAGTTCAAGGGCACGGGCAACATGGAGATACGCCTTGACCGCAAGCTGCAGGAAAAGCGCATCTTTCCCGCCATCGACCTTGCAAAAAGCGGCACGCGGCGCGAGGAGCTGCTGCTTTCGCGGCAGGAGCTGGAGGGAGTGTGGGCAATACGCAAGCTGCTTTCCCAAAATGAGGAGAACGCGACGGAGCAGCTTATAGCCACCATGGCGCGCACGCAGGATAACGAACAGTTCCTTTTGCGGCTTAAGAGCTGGACGGCAATGCTGGAAAAGGAAGGCTATAAGCTGCAGTAGCAAAAGCGGATGCGGCGAAAATAAATATCGATATACAGGGGCGGCTTACGCATAAGGCGGGGCCGCTTCTTTTGTTTTTTTGAAGCAAAATGGGGCGCTTGCGGGGTTAAAACGGGCAAAACGGGGCGCAGGGCGGGGCAAAGAGAAAGGAATCGTGACGGATATTCGGGCAAAGAAACAAAAAAAGTGAATTTATGCGTGCAATAAGGCGGGATGTATGGTATGATAAAGACGGAGTATTTCGGCGCGATGCAGACAGAAGGGCGGCGCGCCGGATGATTGCCGAAAAAGCACCGGCAGCCGCTTTTTTAAGAGGGGCGGAAGCGCCGGGAAACGGCCGCGCCGATGCCGGAAAACGGACAGATGCGCATCGGCGATATATACGGGTAATTCGACGGATAATTCGGAGGAAGGCATGGACATTCTTCAGATTCTGACATTTATAGGCGGGCTTTCAATGTTCCTCTACGGCATGAATGTGATGGGAGCGGGCTTGCAGAAGCTGGCCGGCGGAAGGCTGGAAAAGATACTGGAAAAGCTGACTACAAACCGTTGGCGCGGTATGCTGCTGGGGCTGGGAATAACGGCTGTTATACAGTCCTCGGGAGCAACCACCGTTATGGTGGTGGGCTTTGTAAACTCCGGGCTTATGAAGCTTTCTCAGGCCACGGGCGTTATAATGGGGGCGAATATCGGCACCACGGTAACGGCGTGGATACTTGCAATGTCGGATATACGCGGCGATCTGTGGGTGCTGAAGCTGCTTCAGCCGGAGTATTTCTCCCCCATTCTTGCCGCTGCGGGCATAATTATGACCATGGCCGGCAAAAAGCAAAGCCGCAGGGACGTCGGCACCATTCTTTTGGGCTTTGCCGTTCTGATGTTCGGCATGAACACCATGAGCGGCTCGCTATCCTCCTTCAAGGACGATCCGCAGTTTTCCCAGATACTGCTGAAATTTTCCAATCCGCTGCTGGGGCTGCTGGCCGGAACGGTGATGACGGCAATAGTGCAGAGCTCCTCGGCCTCCGTGGGCATATTGCAGGCGGTTTCCTCCACGGGCGCCGTTACCTGCGCCTGTGCGGTGCCGGTCATTCTGGGGCAGAACATAGGCTCCTGCGTTACGGCGCTGCTTTCCTCCATAGGCACGAATAAGAACGCCCGCAGAGCGGCTGTAATACATCTTTATTTTAATGTTATAGGCGCGGTGCTGTGTTTGCTGCTGTATTTTTTGCTGGGGGCCGTTATACCGGGCGAGGTGTGGGAACCCTTTGTTACAAAAAGCATGGGAATGTTTGATATTGCGCTGCTGCACACCGCAATGAAGGTGGTAAACACGGTGGTGCTGCTGCCCCTTTCCAAGTGGCTGGAACATTTGGCTGCGCTTACCATTCCCGACAGGCAGGGCAAGAAGGAAAAGATACAGCTGCTGGATCAGCGTTTTCTTGCAACCCCCGCTTTTGCAGTGGAGCAGAGCAAGCGTCTTACCGATGAAATGGCGCGTCTTTCCTGCGAAAACATAGTAAACGCCATGCAGCAGGTGCGGCATTATGATGCAAAGATCGCGGCCAAGACGGAGGAAAACGAGCAGAAGGTGGATCATTACGAGGACAAGCTGGGCACATATCTTGTGCAGCTTTCCGCGCAAAGCATGACCATACACGACAGCCGCGAGGTTTCCATGCTGCTGCACGCAATAGGCGATATCGAGAGAATAAGCGACCATGCCGTAAACATACTGCATACAGCTCAGGAGATAGAGGAAAAGCACATTGAATTTTCGGCGGAGGCCAACAACGAGCTGGAGATCATGAGCCGGGCGGTGTGCGAGATAGTAAGCCTTGCAACGGAGGCGTTCTGCCGCTACGATATTGAAATGGCGGCCAAGGTGGAGCCGCTTGAGCAGGTGGTGGATCTGCTTAAGGCACAGCTTAAGGCGCGGCACATAGAGCGGCTTCAGCGGGGGGACTGCACCACCGTGACGGGCTTTGTGTTTTCCGACCTTATAACGAATTTTGAAAGAGTGGCGGATCAGTGCTCAAATATCGCGGTGTGCATGATACAGATAAGCAAGGATAATTTTGATACCCATAAATATCTGAACACCTTAAAAAACTCGGATGATGAGAGCTTCAAGCGGCTTTACGAGGAATACCGCAGCAAATATGCCCTTGATTAAAGGTAAAAACGGGGCGGAGCAGCTGCGGACACGGGGACGGGCATACGGCGCGCAAGCAAAAGCATACTACGGAGGATGCTATGATATTTATTGTTGAGGACGACGAAAACATACGCCAGCTGGAAGAATATGCCATCAGGAATTCCGGCTACGAGGTAAAGGGCATGGAAAACGGCGATGAGCTGTTTGCGGAGCTTAAAAGCGTGCGCCCGGAGCTTATACTCCTTGATGTGATGCTGCCCGAGACGGACGGAATAAGCATTCTTAAAAAGCTGAAAGGCTCCGGAAATACCAAGGACATACCGGTTATAATAGTATCGGCAAAATCGCAGGAGCTGGACGCCGTTATAGGCCTTGACAGCGGCGCGGACGACTATGTTGCAAAGCCGTTCGGCGTAGTGGAGCTTATATCCCGCATAAAGGCGGTGTTAAGACGCGCGGGCGGCACAAAAGAGGGCGCGCACATAAAGGAGCTGGGGGGGATAGAGCTGGATCCCGACCGTCACGAGGTTAAGGTGGGGGGCGAAATATGCGTGCTTACCTACAAGGAATTCCGCTTGCTTGAATATCTTATGGAAAACCGCGGGCGCGTGCTTACACGCGAGAGCATTATGACGGCGGTGTGGGGCGAGGATTTCCTGGGGGAGAGCCGAACGGTGGATATGCATATAAATACCCTTCGAAAAAAGCTGGGCAAGGCGGGGGAGCGCATAATTACCGTGCGCAACATAGGCTACAAGATAGACTGACACGGCAGGAAGCCGCGCCCCGAAGGGGAAACGCGGGCTGCATAGTATATATAAACAATACAAACAGATATCAGACATTGCATATAAAAAGCATATAAAAAACAAGTATTAAAATCAAAACGGCAATAAACCGTAACGGGCGGGACGGTATGCCCCGGGAGGATCGGAATATGGATGTAAAAAAAGAGCTGGCGCAAAGGCTTGCAAAAATATGCTCAATGGAGGAGCAGGCGGTACAGGAGATGTTTGAAACTCCGCCGGATAGGGAAATGGGAGATCTGGCGCTGCCCTGCTTTAAGCTGGCGCGCACCCTGCGCAAGGCGCCGCCCGTTATAGCAAAGGAGCTGGAGGGCAGCCTGGAGCTGCCGGAGACGGTTTCGCGCGCCTGTGCTGCGGGCGGGTATCTGAATTTTTATTTTGACCCCGCAAAGCGCATAAAAAGCGTGCTGGACGCCGTGGCGGAAAAGGGCGAAAGCTACGGCAGCAGCAGCGAGGGCGGGGGAAGGACCGTCTGCATAGATTATTCCTCAATAAACATTGCCAAAAGGTGCCACATAGGGCATCTTACAACTACGGCGTTAGGCAATGCGCTGTATAAGATATATTCCTTTTTGGGCTATAAGTGCGTGGGGATAAATCACCTGGGGGACTGGGGCACGCAGTTCGGAAAGCTTATATGCGCCTATAAAATGTGGAGCTGCCGCGAGGATATAGAAAAGGGCGGTATAGACGAGCTGGTGCGGCTGTATGTGCGCTTTAACAACGAAGCGGACGAGGCCATGGAGGAGCAGGCGCGGGCATGGTTCAAGAAGGTGGAGGACGACGACCCCGAGGCCATGGAGATATTCAACTGGTTCAAGGATATAACCCTGAGGGACGTGGCCCGCATTTACGACCTTTTGGGGGTGCGCTTTGACGCCTATACGGGGGAGAGCTTCTATAAGGACAAGTGGCAGGCCGTGGTGCAGGAGCTGGAGGACAAGGGGTTGCTTACGGAAAGCGACGGGGCAAAGGTGGTAATGCTGGATAAGTACGATATGCCCCCCTGTATAATACTTAAAAAGGACGGCGCCAGCATATATGCAACGCGGGATATAGCCGCGGCCATCTACCGCAAAAAGACATATGATTTCTACAAATGCCTCTATGTTGTGGCATATCAGCAGAATCTGCATTTCCGGCAGTTTTTCAAGGTTATAGAGCTTATGGGGTATCCGTGGGCAAAGGATCTTGTGCATGTGCCCTTCGGCATGGTATCCTTTGAGGGACAGACCCTTTCCACCCGCAAGGGCAACATAGTATACCTTGACGAGCTGCTGGAGCGCGCTATTGAAAAGGCGGGAGAGATAATAGCCCAGAAGAATCCCGACCTTGCAAATAAGGATGCCGTGGCGCGTCAGGTGGGCGTGGGAGCGGTGCTGTTTTACGATCTTTACAATTCCAGAATCAAGGATGTGGACTTCTGGTGGGACAGAGCGCTGGCCTTCGAGGGGGAAACCGGGCCGTATGTGCAGTACACGCACGCCCGTGCCTGCTCGGTGCTTGCAAAAAGCGGAGTAAGCGCGCAGGAGGCGCTTAACAACGAGCAGTGGGATCCCGAGGCGCTTTGCAATCCCGAGGCGCAGGAGGTGCTGTCGCTGCTGGAGGGCTTCCCGCAGGCGGTGCGCAGCGCCTGTGCAAAGAATGAGCCCTGCGCAGTGCTGCGGCACATCATGGCGCTTGCCCAGGCCTTTAACAGGTTCTATTTCGAGCACAGGATAATTACCGATGATCAGAAGAAAACGGCGGCCAATCTGCGCCTGTGCGCGGCGGTGAAAACCGTGATAAAGACGGGGCTTTCCCTTGCGGGGATAGAAGCGCCGGAGAGAATGTAGGGCGGTAAAAGGGCAGCGGAAGGAAGCGAAGGAATTGAAGCTTACAGGCAAAGCATTTATTCAGGGACGCCTTGTGCAGGCGGCAGTAAGCGCGGAGGGCGGTATTATAACCGCGGTGGAGGAGCTTTCGGGGCGGCACGGCGGGGATTATATACTGCCGGGGCTTGTGGATGTACACACGCACGGCGGCTTCGGAGCGGATTTTACGGAATCCTCCGTTGAGGAGATATGCGCGGCGCTTGAGCAGTTTGCACGCGCCGGCGTGACCTCGGTAATGGCCACCACCAGCACCGCAAAAAAGGAGGAGCTGCTGGCGGCGGCGGGCAGGATAGCGGACGCCGCACAGGAAAGCAGCCGCTCGGGGCGGTGCGCCCGGATACTGGGAATAAATATGGAGGGGCCGTTTTTCGGAGAGAAAAAGCGCGGCGCACAGCCGGCGGAGCTATTGTGCGGGCCGGATGCCGAATTTACCGAAAGCTTCATTGCGGCAAGCCGCGGTCTTGTGCGCATGATATGCTTTGACCCCCTGCTTGAGGGAAGCGAGGAGTTCTGCCGGCGCTTCAGCGGAAAATATGTAATGTCGGTGGCGCATACCGCCTGCACCCGCGCTCAGGCGCAGCAGGCGCTGGGGTGGGGCGCTCGGTGGCTGACACATGCCTTCAACGGCATGGAGCCCATGTATTCAAGGGAGCCGGGGCCGCTTTCCGCCGCACTGGACGGCATGTGCGGCATAGAGCTTATAGGGGACGGCTGCCATGTGCATCCCTTCTGGCTGCGTACGCTCTTTGAGCTGGCCCCCTCCAGAATAGCCCTTATAAGCGATTCCACAGAGGCGCTGGGCATGCCGGACGGCAATTATATACTGGGAGGGCGTCCGGTGATAAAAAAGGACGGGCTTATGTACACGCCCGAGGGGGCGCTTGCGGGCAGCGCGCATACGCTGAGCGAGAACCTGAAGTGCCTTGTGGATTCCGGCGTGCCGCCGGTGCTGGCCGTGGCCTCGGCTACCGAAAACCCGGCAAGGATGCTGTCCCTTCCCGCCGGTGAGCTGAAGGTGGGCGCAAAGGCGGATATACTGCTTTGCAGCCGGGATATGACGGTAAAGCAGGTGCTGCTCTCCGGCAGGGAGCTGCTTTAAGATGCGGCGGAAAGCCGCGCTTTTGGGCTGTACGAACAAATAATCCGAACAATAATAACATAACAAATACACATAACATAAATACGGAAAGGGAAAGCATGAACACATACTATGTTCTCTCAGAGGGCTTTGACCCGCGGGAAAACCTGGCGCTGGAGGAGTATATAATCAACAATTGCCGCTCTGACGAGGTGTGGCTGTATCTGTGGCAGAACAGGAACACCGTGGTGATAGGGCGCAATCAGAACCCGTGGCGGGAGTGCAATATGGAGGCGATACGCCGGGACGGCGTGACGCTTGTGCGCCGGTCCTCCGGCGGCGGAGCCGTATTTCATGACGACGGCAACCTGAATTTTACCTTTATTGCGCCTAAGGAGCTGTATAACCTTGAAAAGCAGCTGTCGGTGGTGCTGCGGGCGCTGGAGAGCTTCGGCCTTCACGCCGAGTTTTCCGGGCGCAACGATATACTGCTGGACGGACGCAAGTTCTCCGGAAATGCGTTTTCCCACAGCCACGGCATTTCCATGCAGCACGGCACACTGCTTATAAAAACCGATATGACCCGTTTGGCAAAGTATCTTTCCCCCTCCAAGCTGAAGCTGAACGCAAAGGGCGTGACCTCGGTGCGTTCAAGGGTGTGCAACCTGTCCGATGCCTGCGCCGATATCACACCGCAGACGCTGTGCGGCGCTTTGGTGGAGGCTTTTCAGAAGATATACGCGCCCCTTACCGCAAGTATAAAATCGGGCGAGATAGACAAAAACGATTACCGCGAGCTGATAGATAAATATTCCTCATGGGAGTGGATAATGGGGCAGACGCCGCAGTTTGAGGCGGTGCACGAGCATCGCTTTGACTGGGGCGAGGTGCAGCTGTGCTATAATGTGCGCGGGGGGCTGGTGGAAAGCGCAAGGCTGTTTTCCGATGCCATGGATGCCGAGCTTATAATGCGCGCGCAGGCGGCGCTTGCGGGAAAACGGGCTACGGCGCAGGCGCTCTCCGAAGCGGTGCGCGATATAAGCCCCGCGCTGGCGGACTGGATAGCCTCCCTGCCCGTATAGGGGCTTTGATAGGAAAAACATGCGAAACGGGCAAACCGAAACAAAAAAACGGAGGCAACGGTTATAAAAAAGGAACTTAAACGGCTTTTGGGCTGCCTGCGCCGGGCGGATACGGACTTCGGCATGATACAAGACGGCGACAGGATAGCGGTGGGAGTGAGCGGCGGCAAGGATTCCCTTGCGTTGGTGTACTGCCTTGAGCTTTATAAACGCTTTTCCAAAAAGGATTATGAAATATACGTCGTTACGGTGGATACCGGGTTGCGCCCGTTTGACCTTAGCGGCGTGAGGGAATTTATGACCCGGCTGGGCGTGCCCTACGAGGTGATAGAAACCAATGCGGGGGAGGTAGTGTTTTCGCTTCGGCAGGAGAAAAACCCCTGTGCGCTGTGCGCGAACCTGCGCCGGGGCACCATGAACAATGCGGCGCGGCGCCTCGGGTGCAATAAGACGGCGCTGGGGCACCACAGCGAGGATGCGGTGGACACGCTGCTTATGAGCATTTTTTATGAGGGCAGGCTTAACACCTTTCAGCCGGTGACCGAGCTTTCCAGATGCGGGCTTACCGTTCTGCGCCCCCTTGTGTATGCTTCTCAGGAGGATATAATATCCCTTGCAAAGGGGCTGCCCCTGCCGGTGGTGCCCTCGCCCTGCCCCGCCTGCGGCAAAACAGCGCGTGCAAGGGCGGAAAGAATACTGGATATTCTGGAGGCGGAGATACCCGATGTGCGCCAAAAGCTCAAGGGTGCGCTTGAGGGCACGGAAAATTACAGGCTTTGGCGCAAGGTGAGCGATATTGACGCTGCAAGCGGGAATAAGGACCGTGACTTATAATAGACGGGCTTTTTAGGCGGGTGCGTTTTCGCATGAGGACGGCTGCGTAAGGGCAAAGAGACAAAACAAGAGGCAAAAGCATGATAATTGACGCACATGTGCATTTTTTCCCGGATAAAATTGCCGCGCGGGCGGTGGACAAGCTGGCTCAGGTGTCCGGGCTTACTCCCTGTACCGACGGCACGCTTGCGGGCGCGGCGGCAAGAATGGAGGCAAGCGGCGTGAGCCGGGCGGTGCTGCTGAGCATTGCCACGGTGCCGAAGCAGCAGGAGGATATAAACAAAAATGCGGTTTCGCTGCTTAAGGATAAGCGGTTTATTCCTCTTGGCAGCGTGCATTGCCTTTCCCCCTCATGGCGGGAGCAGCTGGTTATGCTTAAGGAAAGCGGAGTAAGGGGCATAAAGCTGCATCCGGATTATCAGGGCTTTATGATAAACGACCGCGTATGGCTTCCCGTATATGAAAGCTGTCAGGATTTAGGGCTTGTGATTGTGTTTCACGCCGGGTGGGACTGTTACAGCCCGCAGCTGATACATGCCCGCCCCAAGGCCTCGGCAGAGGTGGCGCAGGCGTTTCCGCAGCTGAAAATGGTGCTTGCCCACATGGGCGGGCTTAAGCTGGAGGACGAGGTGCTGGCCTTTTTGGCGGGGCGCGCAAATGTATATTTTGATACCGCCATGGGCGGCACCTACATGAACCGGGAAAAGGTGCGCAGGATAATTGATTTGCATCCGGCGGAGAACATACTCTTCGGCAGCGATTGCCCGTGGGAGGACCCGGTAAAGACATTGGATTTTGTGGATTCCCTGGGGCTTGGGCGGGAGGCGCGGGAGCGGGTGCTTGCCGGCAACGCGATAAGGCTTTACGGGCTGTAAGAATTTTGTTTTTTATATATGCGTTTTGGGAGAGCGGCGGAAGCGCGCAAAAAGGGCCGCTTTTTGCGGCATAATATGCAAAGGCAGGGGGAGACGGCGGCGTGCTGAGAATTGACGATCTTCAGTATAAGGGGCTTAAGCTGTATCAGGATACGAACGGCTTCTGCTTCGGCACCGATGCGGTGCTTCTGGCTGCGTTTGCCCGCATAAGAAAAGGGGAGCGCATTGCGGATATATGCGCGGGAAACGGCATTATCGCGCTGCTTACAACGGCGCGCTGCGCCCCTTCGTACTGCCTTGCCGCAGAGCTTCAGCCGGAGGCGGCTCAGCTGTGCCGCAAAAATGTTGAGTTCAATTCCATGACAGACATTATAGAGGTTTGTCAGGCGGATGTGCGTCTGCTCGGAGGAAACGGGCTGGCGGGCAGCTTTGATGCGGTAACCTGCAATCCGCCGTACGGCCGCACCACCGCTCCGGCAACGGACAGCCTGCAGAAAAGAATGGCGCGACAGGAGCTTACCTGCACGCTGGAGGATGCCGTTGGGTGCGCCGCGCGCCTGCTGCGCTTCGGCGGAAGGCTGGCGCTTGTGCATCAGGCGGAGCGCACGGCGGAGGTATTTGATGTTATGCGCCGCTGTAAACTGGAGCCCAAGCGCGCGCGGCTTGTGCAGCCAAGCGCGAACAAGCCGCCCAAGCTGCTGCTTGTTGAAGGGGTGCGCGGCGGGAAGCCGGGGATGCTGTGGGAGCCGGTATTGGTGCTTACCAACCCGGACGGCAGCTATACCCCCCAGGCCAAGGAGCTGTATCACATAACGGAAACGGGAGAGGAAAGCAAATGACGGCGGGAATATATATCTGCCCCACCCCCATAGGCAATATGGAGGATATAACCCTGCGGGTACTGCGGGTGCTTAAGGAATGCGACTGTATAGCCTGCGAGGATACGCGTCATACCGCGCTGCTGCTTAAGCATTTTGATATAAAAAAGCCGCTGGTTTCCTATCATAAATTCAACGAGGAGGAGCGCGCGCGGGAGCTTGCACAGCGGGCGCTTCAGGGGCAGAGCATAGCGGTGGTGAGTGATGCGGGCATGCCGGGCATAAGCGACCCCGGCTTTGCGGCGGTGCGGGCGGCGCGTCTTGCGGGCGTGCCGGTAACGGTGCTGCCGGGGGCCAGCGCCGGGATATGCGCCCTTGTGCTTTCCGGCATACCGTGCGCTCGCTTTGCCTTTGAGGGCTTTCTGCCCGCCGAGGGCAGGGAGCGCCGGGAAAGTATGGACAGAATAATGAGTATCGGCTGCACGGCGGTGCTTTATGAGGCGCCGCACCGCCTTGAACGCACACTGCGCGAGCTTGCGCAAAGGGACGGCGAGAGGGAAATTGCCGTGTGCCGCGAGATAAGCAAGCTGCACGAGGAATGTGTTGTAATACGCCTTAAGGATTATCCTGCCTTTTTAGAGGAGCATCCGCCGCGGGGCGAATATGTATTGGTGCTTAATAAGGGTGAGGACAAAGCGCCGGAGGGCAGCCTGGAGGAGCAGCTGGAGAGGCTGCTTGCTGCGGGATTGACCCGCAAGGAGGCGGTAAAGCAGGTGGCCAAAGCAAACGGGGTAAGCAAAAACGAGGTATATATGCTTACCGTGCCGCAGGAATAAAGCGGGCATCGGGTGTACCGTGCAAGCGGGTGCAGCGAGCATCGGGTTTTGTCACCGAAATCCCTTAAGGATCTTTTTTTTAACAGTACAAAAAGAAGGCAAACACGGATTTTGCGCTGCCTTCTTCCTTATGAAGCCTCTCTTGAGGCTCTTTTTTTGTTTAATGTGCGGTAGCGGACGGCGGAGCCGGGCATACTATAATGCAGGAGGCGGAAATGATGGATTATCGCGCGGGCTATTATAAATTGTTCGGGGAAATAACGCGGGCGCTGTGCGCTCTTAAGCGCGGCTGCCCCGAGGCGGCGGAAAAATTGCTGGAGCAGGCTCAAAGCAGCGCGGAGCTTGAATATATTTCCGCATTGGTGCTGTGCGGAGGGCAGGGGGCTTCTGCGGGGCGGGAACGGGCCGCTGTTTGTGCGCATACGCAAAAATAACCCGGCGGTACGGCACCGCCGGGTAACGGCTTTGGGCGCAAGGGGGAACGCCCGGATAATGGCGATTTTATGCTTTCAGGCAGGCCTTTTACAGGCATTGTATCCGTATTTATATATTCGGCACCGGCGGCGCAATTTCCTTTATAAATGTATAAAAATAGCATTTTCAATTGTTTTATGGGCAAAAACGGGCAAAAAATGCCGCTTTTGCTTTATTTACGCCCGTATATGTGCTATAATATAATTCCGAAGGCAGAGCGTGCTTTCGGATTTTATTTTTGCTGTTTAGGCAGAGTCGGGTTTTATTGTATGAAGGGTTTTGCAAGGCTTTCGCCCAGAACAAAGGGTATAATATGCATAATTATTGCGGCGTTCGGCTTTTCCATGATGTCGGTGTGCGTGCGCGGCGCGGGAGAGCTGCCGTCGTTCCAGAAGGCGTTTTTCCGCAATTTTGCGGCGCTTTTTGTGGTGGCGGGCATAATGCTGCGCAAAAAAATAAGCTTTATTCCGCAAAAGGGAAGCATAGGGCTGCTTATAGGGCGCGCACTTTTCGGAACGGTGGGAATACTGGGCAATTTTTATGCCATTGATCACATGGTGCTGGCCGATGCGAATATGTTAAACAAGCTTTCTCCGTTTTTTGCAATCGTGTTTTCCGCGCTGCTGCTTAAGGAAAGGCCGAATTTTGTGCAGATAATCGGCGTGCTTGCGGCAATGGCGGGCAGCATGCTTATTATAAAGCCGGGGTTTGCAAGCGCATCTGTTTTTCCCGCTCTTGCGGGGCTGGCAGGGGGCTTGGGGGCGGGGGTAGCCTACACCTTTGTGCGCATGCTGGGGGCGCGGGGCGAAAAGGGGCTGCGGATAGTGCTGTTCTTTTCCGCTTTTTCCTGCATTGTGTGCCTGCCCTTTATGCTTATTCATTTTGAGCCCATGAGCGCCCGGCAGGTGCTGTTTCTGCTGCTTGCGGGGCTTTGCGCCTGCGTGGGGCAGTTCGGCATAACCCAGGCCTATATATATGCACCGGCAAAGGAAATATCGGTTTATGATTATACTCAGGTGATATTTGCCGCGCTGCTGGGCTTTGCGTTTTTTGCACAGGTGCCGGATATTTTAAGCGTGCTTGGGTATGTGCTTATATGCGCCTCCGGCGTGGGAATGTTTTTCTACAATAAAAGGCACGGCGTGCAGACGGAGAAAAAAGAAGGATAAAATACGGATAAAAATTAAAAGCCCGACGGCTTAAAAGCGAACCCCGAAAGCGTATGACTTTCGGGGTTCGCTTTGCTCGGGCGGAAGCCTTTTTCGCGGGGGCATCGGGCTTTTGCCGTAAGAAAGGGATCATTTCATGACATCCCAAAGCTCAAGATCGTTTTTGATGCGGCTTATTGCCGCCTCCGCCGCTTCGCGTCCTGCGTCAATGCAGGCGCTTGCATCCCGGAGGTTTTTCTCGTCATAAGGTCCGACATCCGGGGCGATGACTATATCGCTGTTTGGCAGGGCGTTGCGCACATTGCACCAGTCCGAGGTTTCAAAGGACTGATAGATGGTTTGTATTATGTTTGTGGGCTTTGCGCGCCTCCAGCCGCGGAAGGCGACATCCACGGCAATGACATACTGTGCGCCCAGCACATCGCGGCACAGGTCAACCGGCACGCGGTCGGTTACGCCGCCGTCCACAAGGGTCATATCCTCCCAGTCCACCGGCTCAAAAACGCCGGGAATACTTATGGAGGCGCGTATGGCGTGGCTGAGCCTGCCCGATGTGAGGGGCACGGTGCGGCTGGTTACAAGGTCGGTGGCTGCGGCGCAGAAGGGAATAACGCATTCCTCAAAGGTTTTGCCCTTGCAGAGGGTATCGATATATTCCTCGGTTTTTTTGCCGCGCAGCACGCCCTTATGGGGGCGACCTAGGTCAAGAAATGTGCGTTCCGATATGGAAAGCGCAGTGGACTGAAGCTCATACATATCCTCGCCGGCGCAGTATATTCCGCCGATAACGGCGCCCATGGAGCAGCCCGCCACGCAGTCCACCGGCAGACCGCGTTCCTTAAAGACCTGCAGTACGCCTATATGGGCAAGCCCGCGCGCGGCGCCGCCGCCCAGGGCAAGTCCGATTTTTTTTCTTCCTTTTTCCGTCATATGTTCCTCCGTGGGTGCATATTTTTTTGTAGCTCCTGCTGCGTTTGGGGCAGAAAGGGTGAAAAGGATGCAGCGTAAACACATCCTCAGAATATTCACGGCATTATTATTTATCATTTTTATGTTTTTGTCAATAGCGTATCCTGCCGTTATAATGCAATCCGCGCAGGAAGGGCTGCGTCTTTGGGCGACGGCGGTGGTGCCGTCGCTGTTTCCTTTTCTTTTTGCGGCGCGGGCACTGCTGGAGCTGGGGGCGGACAGAGCGGCGGAGCGGATACTGGGGCCGGTGCTGGCGTTTTTGGGCTTTGAGCCCAAGGGAGCGTTTGCACTTGCGGTATCCCTTTTATGCGGATACCCGGCGGGGGCAAAGACGCTGGGAGATCTTGTGGCGCGGGGCAGCGTAAGCCCGCGGGAGGGCGAAAGGCTGGCAATGCTGTGCCACACCGCCGGACCGCTGTTTGTTTTGGGCTTTGCCTCCGTCGTGACCGGGGCAAACGCAGGAGTACTGCTTGGCTGCCATTACGGGGGCGTGCTGTGCGCCGCCTGCGCGGTAAATGCGCTGTGCACGGCCTTTTTTCGCGATGACGGGGGGCCTTACGGTAAGGGAGGGCTGAAGGGTGAAAAAGAGAGAAGCGAAGGCGAAAAGAAAGCACAAAGCGGCGGAAAATGCCGAAATACGGGGTTTGGAGCGGTGCTGGGGAATGCCTGCGGCGCGGCAGCGGGGGCCTGCCTTGCCGTGGGGGGCTTTATAGTTTTTTTCAGCTGCGTAAGCGGGCTAATAAAGCCGTATATGCCCGAAGCATGGCGTATTTTGGAGCTTTCCGCAGGGCTTAAGGGGCTGGATTTGCCCCGGGCGGCGGCGCTTGTTTCTTTTTCCGGGCTGTGTGTAATTGCGCAGGAGACGGCCTTTTTGGGGGAGATACGCCCGAAAATGCTTTTGCTTTGCCGAGCGGCGGCGGGGGCGTTTTCGCTTCTTTTGGGCCTGGCGGCGCAGGCTTCGCCGTTTCTGGCGGCGGGCGCAGCGGCGGCTGTTATTGCGCCGTGCTGTGTTTTTGTGCGTTTTTACGGGGGAAAAAGGGGAATAAGGGCGCATTACGGCAAAGAGCGCGGGGAAGAAGCAAAGGGAAGGGCTTGCGCAGGGGGGCATAAAAACGGTAAAAAAACAAGCAAAAACGGCGTATTTTTTGCTTAAAAACACGCGATTTTTGCTTAAAAAACGATGTGAATTTTGTGTGAAGGCCTAAAGGGGATTACTTGGAGAACTGCTCCCGGCTTTTTCTTACCTGCTCGCCGGTGCGGCCCAGATAGTTTTCCAGCTCCTCCAGCACATCATTGGCATAGGCCTTGGCGCCCAGACGGATCTCCTTGGCGCTTTGCTTGGCCTCGGTCACTATGCGCTCGGCCTCCTGCTGCGCCTGCTTGATTATGGAGGTTTCGCTTACCAGCTGTGCGGCCTGGCGCTGTGCCTCTTCGATATACTGCTGCGCTTCCTTTTCGCCGTCGGCAAGTATTTGGCGGCGCTCCTTTATTATGTTGCCGGCGCGTTCAAGCTCGACGGGGAGGTTGTCGCGGATATCGTCGATGAGATCAAGACACTTATCGGTGTCCACCAGCTTTTTGCTGGACATAAAGCTTTTTTTGGAGGCCTCCAGCTCTTCAAAGAGGGTATCAAGCAATTCGTTTACGGACATATATAACGCTCCTTAAAAAAATTTACAAAATATCGGCAGCACCCGAGACGGAGCTGCGGCTTTGCCGCAGGAAAGACGGCGGTAATCAAAGCTGTTCCGTGTGAAGGCCGCAAAGACGCGCGGAGACATAGGGCCGTATTATTTCCGGCACCATGCCGGTGATATTGCCGCCCAGAGAGCCTATTTCCCGCACCATGGAGGAGCTGAGAAAGGAATACTCGCTGGCGGTCATGAGGTAGATGGCCTCCAGCCCTTTGTCCAGCTTCTGATTGAGCATGGCGTACTGGAGCTCATATTCAAAATCCGATACGGCGCGAAGACCGCGCAGCATAACATTGCCGCCCTTGCGGCGAATATAGTTTACCAGTAAACCCTCGGAGCTGTCAACCGTTACATTGGGCAGCCCGCTTACGCATTTTTTAATCATTTCCACCCGCTCCGGGATGGTGAAAAAGCCCTGCTTATTACCGTTGTGAAGCACCGCTACAACAAGGTTGTCCGTCATGCGGGCGGCGCGCTCGATAAGGTCAAGGTGACCGCAGGTGATGGGGTCAAAGCTGCCGGGGTATATTATCATTTTCATGGCTTTATGCCTCCTTATTGGGGGTGAGCAGCAGCAGCGAACGGCGCCCGTAGGAGCGGCTGCGCAGAATTTCATAGCAGGGAAGGGTACTCGGCGTCAGGGCTTTATCGTGCTCCAGCACCAGCACGCCGCCGGGGGCAAGCAGGGCGCAGCGGTCGATCTGGCGCTCAAGGGCTTCATAGAGGCCGGAGCTGTACGGCGGATCGGCAAGGATGATGTCAAAGCGGCGGCCCCGCGCGCTTAGGGAGGATACGGCGGATTGCCAGTCGCACAGCAGCACCTCGGCCTCCTGCCCCAGCAGGGCAAGGTTTTTGCCGGTAATGGCGCAGCTGGCGGGAGAGGAATCCGCAAAGACGCAACAGGCGGCTCCCCGCGAGAGGGCTTCGATACCCAGCTGTCCCGTGCCGCAGAAAAGTTCAAGCACCGAAGCACCGGGCAGGCGTGCGCCCAGCATATCCATAAGGGCTTCCTTTACAAGCCCGGCGGTGGGGCGCACATTCTGCCCCTGCGGGGAGATAAGGCTGCGTCCGCGCCATTTTCCTGACGCAACTCTCATGGTTTTTCCTCCGTTTCGGGCCGTGAGGCGACTTGCTGCGTATCGTCTTGCCGTGCGGCGGTATCGTGGGCGAAATCAAGCGGTTCGCCTGCGGGAGCGTTTTCCGATTTGTCCTGAGGCAGCATTTTATAGCGGTGATCCTTTGGGAAATAGTGTGCCTGCATATTTTCCGGCACCTCGGAGGCGCGTTTTTTGAAGCCGATGATATAGCACACGCCGCTTACTGCTATAAACAGGAGGATGGGTATAAAAAACAGATAGGGGGTGACGGTGCCTGCCGCGCCGAAATAGCCGAAGGAGGCGCGGGTGGGCATACCGTAGAAGAACACGGCATTGGCATCCACGGGGGAGAGCAGCAGCAAAAGGGGGGAGGCCGACATGAAAAGCATGTAGAGGATATTATAGAGGGTGTCGGCAAGGGAGGCGCAGTGCTTTTCCCAGCCGTTAAAGGCAAGAGCGGTGCACACAACGGTGAGAACAGCCGGTATAAGCATGGCAATTATGCCGGCGGCGAAGCCTTTGAAGGGGTGATACAGCTCGGCGCGGGCTTTTTCCAGCTGCTCCCTGCTGCCCCGGCCGCGCACATAGGTTATGACGGCGCGGCAGTCCTTTTCGCCCCAGCGGCCGCAGTTATCCCACAGAAGGCCGGCTTCAAAGAGCATAAACGCGCCTCCTGCGACCAGCTTGAGAGGGGTGCTTATCTGCACGCTTAGTATTATGGAAAGACCTATGAGAGTGAACACCACCACGGCGGCAAATATAAGCATGAGCTTAAGGGCAAATTTAAGGGTATCCTTTATCATGGCAAATTCCTTTCACGAACGGCGCCGTTCAGATTATTTCCTCCTGAGTGAATATACGGTGCAGAGGCACATCATGCGCTTTGGGTGTAAAATCGTGCTCCTGTGCGGCAAAGGCGGCTCCGAAGAACAGGGCGGAGCTGCCGGCAAGCAGGCGATCGTAGCAGCCTGCTCCGTAGCCCATGCGGTAGCGGCTGCGGTTGAAGGCCAGCATGGGGCAGATTATAATCTGGGGCACTGCGGCCTCACCTGCTGGCTCCAGCATGCCGAAGGCTCCCTTTGACAGCCTGCCGTCAAAGACGCAGGGGGTTATTACATGGGTGTTTTTATCGCAGCGGGGAAGCAGCACCTGCTTACCCCTGCGCCGGGCGGCAAGCATGAGGGGCTCAAGGTTTACCTCGCTGCCTGCGGGCATATAGAACATTATGCTTTCGGCGCGGTCAAAGCAGGGGTCTAAGGCTATGGCGCTGCATATGGCAAGGGAGTATTGCATACGGTCGTCCTCCCTGATGGCGTTGCGGCGCCGCAGGAGCTCCCTGCGTTCAGCGTCCACAGTACACCTTGGGCACCCGCTTGGATATGCCCAGAAGTATTTCGTAGCTGATGGTGGAGCAGATATCCGCCATTTCGTCCGCCCATATATGGGTTTCGCCCTGAGCGCCGATGAGGGTTACAAGCTCGCCGGAGGAGGCCTGAGGGATATCGGTGATGTCCACCATCATCTGATCCATACACACCTTGCCGCAGATGGGGGCTTTTTGGCCGCATATGACGCAATAGCCGCGGTTGCTGTTGGCGCGGCGGTAGCCGTCGCCGTAGCCGATGGGCACCACGCCTATGCGCATATCCCGCGGGGCGATGAAGCTGCGGGAATAGCCTATGCTTTGCCCGGCGGGCACCTGCTTTACCTGCGTGAGCCGGCTTTCAAGGCGCAGTGCGGGGCGCAGGGAGAGGGTGTGCTTTACATCGGGGGAGGGGTAGTAGCCGTAGATGGCGATACCGGGGCGCACCATATCGTAGCGCAGGTCGGGGCAGTCTATAAGTGCGCCGGAGCAGGAGGCGTGGCGCAGGAGGTTTGTATAGCCCGCGCTTTTAAGCAGGGCAAGCATTTCCTCGAAGCGCTGAGCCTGACGGTAGGTGAAGCTTTTATCCCAGCTGTCGCTTGCGGCGAAGTGGGTAAAGGCCCCGGTGCAGTGCACATGGGGGGCGTTTTTAAGGGCGCAGACAAGCTCGCGAAGCTCATCAAGGCTCTGCACGCCCAGGCGTTCCATGCCGGTATCCAGCTTTATATGCACATTTACATCGGTTTGAGCACGGTTTGCGGCGTGCTCCAGCGCGCGGACACATTCGGGGTCGTAGACGGTTTGGGTTATGCCGTATTTTACGGTATCGGCCGCGCTCTGCTCAAAGCAGGCACCCACGCAGAGTATGGGCAGCTCTATACCGGCGCGGCGCAGAAGCACGCCCTCCTCGGCAGTGGCTACGCCCAGAGCGTAGGCTCCGGCCTGAGCGCAGGCCTCGGCGACGGGGACAAGACCGTGTCCGTAGGCGTCGGCCTTGACCATACACATCATTTTTGTACCCTCCACATGGCGGCCGAGGGCGCGCACATTGTGACGGATGCTTTCAAGATCCACATAAGCAACGGTGGGACGGCTCATAAAATCATCTCCTGACTGAGATATTGAAAATTTTGCAAAGGCGCTTGGGCGGCGCCGAAGACGCGAAAAATGCCCGCTTGGCGGGATCAGAGCTTTTTTACCTGCTCCTGAGTGACGAGCTCGATGCCGGCCTTTTCCAGCAGCTCAACGGCCTTTTCCACGGGGGTGACCTTGAACATTATAAGGGCGTTTTTGCCCTGATGGCGCACGAAGGAATAGAGGTATTCCACGGAGACATCGCCGCGGGAGAAAATTTCCAGAACATCGGACAGCCCGCCGGGGGTATCGGGAACAACGACGCCCAGCACGCGGGTGGTGGAAACCATGAAGCCGGCGGCGCGCAGGGCTTTTTCCGCGCCGGGGGTATCGTTTACGATGGCGCGCATTATGCCGTAATCCGCGGTGTCGGCTATGGAAAGGGCGACAAGGTCGATGCCGTTGTCGGCAAGGATGCGGGTAAGGGAGGAAAGGCGTCCTTTTTTGTTTTCCATAAACACTGAGATCTGATCGATGAACATAGTATCACTCCTTTTTGATATTTATGCACAGAAAGCGGCGCTTGTGCGAAAGGGCCGCATCGGAGACGCTTTTTGCGCCGTGAAGGCGCCTGCGCAAAGCGGCGGAGGCTTGCGCCGACGCGCGGGCAGGCGCATGGGCGTATGCCCCCGGCGGGGGCGTACGGGGAGGCCGGAGGCCCACGGCGCGGGGATGGCGGCGAAAAGCGATGTTGCTGCGGTTATGCGGATGCGACTTTATGCTTATTTATGCTTATATTACCTACTGCCGCCGTTTTGCTGCCGATTACTGCATCTGCATTATTGCATTTGCGTTTATTCTTTGCGCTGCCGTTGTATTGCCGTTGCATTGCCGTTGTATTGCCGTTGCATTGCCGTTGTATTGCCGTTGTATTGCCGTTGTATTGCCGTTGCGCTGTTTGCCGTATTATTTATTGCGGTTATCCTGCACACGCTTTGCTTTGCCCTCGCTGCGGGGCAGGGAATGAGGCTCCACAAGCCGCACCTTGGCGGAGATGCCCAGCATTGTGAGGATGCGCTGCTTGATTTTGCGCTCCACCTCTTCGATATGGCGAACCTCGTCGGAGAAAAGCTGCTGGCTCATTTCCACCTGAACCTCAAGGGTGTCGGAGTTGTTTTCACGGTTTACGACCAGCAGGTAATGGGGAGCAAGCTCGCCCATTTCTATAAGGATGGCTTCCACCTGAGTGGGGAATACATTTACGCCGCGCACCACTATCATATCGTCGGAGCGCCCCATTATGCGCTGCATACGGCGGTGTGTTCTGCCGCAGGGGCAGGGGGAGGCGTCAAGGGAGGAAAGGTCGCGGGTTCGGTAGCGCAGCAGGGGCATGCCCTCCTTGGCGATGGTGGTGAACACAAGCTCGCCGGTTTGGCCGTCGGGCAGGGGAGCGCCGGTTTCGGGGTCGATGATCTCGGGGAAGAAGCAGTCCTCCGCTACATGGAGGCCGTTATGCTCGGTGCATTCCACGGATACTCCGGGGCCGGTGATCTCGCTGAGGCCGTAGATATCGAAGCATTTGATGTCCAGGCGCTTTTCGATATCGCGGCGCATGGCATCCGTCCAGGGCTCTGCGCCGAAGATGCCGCTTTTAAGCTTTATCTGCTCCCGCGGGATGTGCATTTCCTCTATGGTGTCGGCTATATGGAGGGCATAGGAGGGGGTGCAGCACAGCACGGTGGAGCCGAAATCCCGCATCAGGCGAACCTGACGCTCGGTATTGCCGGCGGAGGTGGGTACAACTGTTGCCCCCACCCGTTCCGCGCCGTAGTGTGCGCCCAGACCGCCGGTGAACAGGCCGTAGCCGTAGGCAATCTGCACTACGGCGCGGCGGTCGGCTCCGGCTGCGCTCATGGCGCGCGCCATGACCTCGGCCCAGGTGGCTATGTCCTTTTGAGTATATCCCACTACCGTAAGGCGTCCGGTGGTGCCGCTGGAGGCCTGAAGCCGCACTATATCCTCCATGGGGGCGGCAAAAAGACCGTAGGGGTAATTGTCGCGAAGGTCATCCTTTACGGTGAAGGGCAGAAGGGCGATATCGTCTATCGAGCGGATATCCTTCGGTTTGACTCCGGCGGCGTTCATTTTTTCGCGGTAGAAGGGGACATTGTCGTACACGCGCCGGACGGTATTTTTAAGACGCTCGCTTTGAAGCCTGCGAAGCTCCTCGCGCGGCATAAGCTCGTCGGTTTTGTTCCATATCATGACGGTTGTATTGCTCCTTTTGTATTGTGCCTTTGGGATTTATGTCGGTTTGAATGACGGGGGCTTATAGCTGTTTGCTGCATCCTGCGGCGAAGCCCTTTTCAAAGGCGGCAAGGTTGATATCCACGGTTTTTGCCGGGACAAGGGCGCGCACGGCCTCCAGCCAGTGTGCCTTTTCCACCTCGGTGGAGGCGGCAAGCACGCCCAGCATGACGGTGTTTACGCACTTGGGGTTGCCGGCCTCAAGGGCGGCGGAGAGGGCGTCCACGGCGGTAAAATCGACATTTTTCGCCTTGAGAGTGCCGAGAATATCCTCGGGATAGGCGCAGCTGCCGCTTATTACGGGCATGGGCAGTATCTGTTGGGTATTTATAAGCATTCTTCCGCCCTTTTTAAGGTAGGGCAGGGCGCGCAGAGCTTCCAGAAGCTCGAAGGCCAGCACGATATCGGCCTGACCCTTTTCGATGATGGGGGAGGCGACGGCATCGCCCATGCGGACATAGGTTACCACGCTGCCGCCGCGCTGGCTCATGCCGTGAACCTCGCTTACGGTTACATCGCTGTAAAGCTCGCTGCCTATGCGGCCCAAGACACGGCTGGCAAGCAGGGTGCCCTGCCCGCCTACGCCGACTATCACTATGCTTTGCCCGGAGGCGGGGGCGGAAAGCCCGGTATGCTGTATGCTTGCTGTCATGTTACATTTCCTCCTTCACTATGGCGCCCTTGGGGCAGACGGATGCGCAGAGACCGCAGCCGTTGCAAAGGGATGTGTCCACGCGTGCGCGGCCGGCTTCAAAAATAAGAGCGGGGCAGGCTATGCCCATGCAGCGGCGGCAGCCGATGCAGCTTTGCGTTACGCGCAGGGGTGCCGTGCGCGCTTTGCTCAGCAGTGCGCAGGGACGGCGTGCGATTACTACGGAGGGGCCGTCAAAGGAAAGGGAGGAAAGTACGGCCTCGCGCAGGGCGGGCATATCAAAGGGATCCACGGTTTTTACATCACTTACGCCCAAAGCGCGGCAGAGCTGCTCAAGATCGACGGCGGGTGCGGCGTCGCCCCGGATATCCTTGCCGGTTGCGGGGTTTTGCTGGTGACCCGTCATGCCGGTGATGGAGTTATCAAGAATGATGACGGTGGAGCGGCCCTTGTTGTACACTATGTTCATAAGCCCGGTTATGCCGGAGTGCAGGAAGGTGGAATCGCCTATTACGGCCACGGTGCGGGCGGGATCGACGGCCCCGGAGCGGTCAAGCCCGTGAGCCATGGAGATTCCGGCGCCCATGCAGACGCAGGCATCGATGGCGCTAAGCGGCGCGGCCGCGCCGAGGGTGTAGCAGCCGATATCGCCCATGACGGTAAGCTTCATTTTGCCCAAGGTATAGAACACGGCGCGGTGCGGGCAGCCGGGGCAGAGCACCGGCGGACGGGCGGGCAGGGCGTCGGTTTGGTCGTATTCGGGCACGGGGCGGCCCAGCGCTGCGGCTATCATGGCGGCGCTGTATTCGCCCTGAAGGGTGAAGAGCTCCTTGCCGCGGCAGGGGATGCCCAAGGCGCGGACATGCTGCTGGATAATAGGCTCAAGCTCCTCGGCGATTATAAGGTCGTCTACGCTCGCGGCGAAGCGGCGGATAAGCTCGTCGGGCAGAGGATAGCACATGCCTATCTTAAGGAAGGAGGCGTCGGGCAGCGCCGCGGCGGCGTAGCGGTATACCGCACCGGAGCAGATGATGCCGGTTTTTCCTCCGGGGAGAATGCGGTTGATGTCGGAAAAGGTGTTGCAGTCCGCCGCAAGGCGCTTTTCCCGCTTTTCCACCTCAAGGTGGCGGGCGCGGGCAAAGCCGGGCATCATGGTGTATTTTGCGGTTTCCTTTTTATAGGGGATGAGGACGGGGCCGTGTGCCGCAGCGCGCTCCACAAGGCCCTGGGAGTGCGCTATTCTGGTGGTTAGACGCAGAAACACGGGGGTGTCGTACTGCTCGCTTATTTCAAAGGCGCGGCGGCAGAAATCGTAGCATTCCTGACTGGAGGCGGGCTCAAGCATGGGAATGTGCGCGCTCATTGCGTAATAGCGGCTGTCCTGCTCGTTCTGGGAGGAGTGCATGCCGGGGTCGTCCGCCACCACGATGACAAGGCCTGCGCGCACGCCGGTATAGGCGGCGGTGAACACGGGGTCGGCGGCAACATTGAGGCCGACATGCTTCATGCAGCACATGGCGCGTGCGCCGCCTATTGCGGCGCCGACGGCGGTTTCCGCCGCCACCTTCTCGTTGGGCGCCCATTCTATGTGACGGGAGCGGTCCTTTGCGGCAAATTCGGTGATCTCGGTGCTGGGGGTTCCGGGATATGAGGATAAAAGCGCAACGCCTGCGTCCAAAGCGCCAAGGGCGACGGCCTCGTTTCCTATCATAAGTGTTGACATTTTTTATCTCCTGACGCCCCGAGAGGGGCTGTGATTTTGATTTGTATTTTTGCTTATGCACAAAAGCGCGTTACAGCTTGCGCATATCGGTTACATGCTTGCCCTTGCCCTCAAAGCGCTTGAGGGTGTGCGGCTCCACAAGGCGCACGCGCGCATCCAGCTGAAGGGTGACGCGCAGGCGGGAACGGATGCTGTTCTGCATTTCCTCAAGGCTTGCATAGTTTTCCAGCATGCTTTCCTCCACGGGCTCCACCAGTATTTCCAGGGTGTCAAGATAGCCCTCGCGGCGCACGATGATTTCGTAATGCGGGCCGATATAGGGTATTTTGAGCAGCACCTCCTCGATTTGGGAGGGGAACACATTTACGCCGCGGATTATGAGCATATCGTCGGAGCGGCCGCGTATGGCGCTGTGGCGCACGGTGGTGCGGCCGCAGGCGCAGGGGGAATAGTCAAGGGAGGTTATATCCTTGGTGCGGTAGCGCAGCATGGGCAGCCCGGTTTTTTCAAGAGGGGTAAGCACCAGCTCGCCCTCGGCGCCCTCGGGCAGCACCTCGCCGGTTTCGGGGTTTATGATTTCGGGATAGAAATAATCCTCGTTTATGTGCTGGCCGCATTTATATACACATTCGCCGGAAACGCCGGGACCCAAAACCTCGCTTAAGCCGTAGTTCTGCGTGGCCGTTATGCCGAGGCGGCGCTCCAGCTCCTCGCGCATGGCCTCGGTCATGCCCTCGCCGCCGAACATGCCGATTTTTAAGGAGAGCTGATCCGCCACGCCCAGACGCTCGGCGGTTTCGGCAAGATACAGGGCGTAGGAGGGGGTGGCCACCAGCAGCGTGGTGCCGAAATCCTTCATTATCATTATCTGTCGCTCGGTATTTCCGCTGGAAATGGGCACTATGGCGGCGCCGAGGCGCTCAAGGCCGTAGTGCAGGCCGAAGGCGCCGGTAAAGAGGGTGTAGCCGAAGGCTATCTGGGCGACATCCTCGTCCGTGGCGCCGGCGGCGACGGCAAGGCGCGCAATGCAGCGGCTCCACATATCAAGGTCCTCGCGGGTATAGCCCACTACGGTGGGCTTGCCGGTGGTGCCGCTGGAGGCGTGGATGCGCACGATGCGCTTCATGGGAACGGCAAAAAGCCCGTAGGGGTAGTTTTCGCGCATATCGGCCTTTGTGGAAAAGGGGATATGGCGTATATCCGCAAGAGTTTGCAAATCGTCGGGATGAAAGCCGGCGTTGTCCAGCTTCTGTTTGTAGTGGGGTACATTTTCGTAGGTAAAGCGCACCTGCTTTTGCAGCCGTGCAAGCTGCACCTGCCGCAGCTGCTCTCTGTCGGCAGTTTCGATCTGCCGGTCGTAATAATTCATACATCACCCTTCTTTTGTAAAGAAGCACCCTGCCGTACTACCATGCTTCTGCATTGTATATCCGTAAAAACAGATATATATTTTATTATAATGCAATAACGAATAAAAATAAAGCGGAAAATGCACTTTGCGATGAAAGGGCGAAAAGAGAGGGGCTGCGGGCGGAGCAGCTGCTTTTTTGCGCCGCGGCATGAGGGAGGACGGAGGCGGGAAGCGCCGAAGGAGGAGCGAAGGCGGGGACGGCGCCGGCAGGCGCCGCCAGGGGCGAAGCCCCCGGCGCAAGGGTAGATGCTGCAAAAGAAAAAGCCGGGCAAAAGCCCGGCAGGTGAAAGAATATGCTTGTATGCTTGCAGTTAAAGGATATAAAGGATATAAAAAGGATACGGAGAGGGATATGATGTCCCCTTACCCCAGAGGATACCAAAGGCTGAGGCGGCCCATGGGCAGACAGGAGCCCTGAGTGTAGGTATCCATTATGTCCGTGCCGTTAAAGCCGTCGGTGA